>Ga0228615_1000763_pt1 | contig 17181 bp, 18 predicted proteins | sample 16DmetaG_FD_190530 | JGI IMG/M metagenome (GOLD analysis project Ga0228615, IMG submission 190530) | Seawater microbial communities from Monterey Bay, California, United States - 16D | ecosystem: Environmental > Aquatic > Marine > Coastal | place: USA: California | collected 2016-10-17
ATGGTGCAGACCAATTAATATCGAAAGAAAGAGATATTTATTTATTCTCCGCGTGTCGTTTTGAAAGCCAGTTGGAATTTCTGATGTAACACCAAACGCATATCGGATAATCTGGGGTCTAACATATGCAATGGTTAGGGCTGCAATACTATGTGCCCCACCGGATTGAGATAAAAAATCAATACAAAAACCAAGAAGAAAACTCGTGAATATAAAAAGAGTTTGATCTCCATCAAAGCGATATATAACCAAAAAAAGAAGGTAAATCATCGGATTGATAAATCCAAAAAGATACATATTATTAAATAGTAAAACTTGAAGAAAAACAAGGATAATAAAGGAACCAAGGGTAGGAAGTAGGCTATTGTTCATTTAGAGATATCTTGTTTTAAAGTATTGATTTCTTCTCTATCCTCATTTCTAAGGATATAAACATAATAAACCTGTGAAGGGTCTTCAAAGAGGTCCACATCAATGGTGTAAAAATCATTCTTAGAATTACGGTCAAATGAAGAAATAGTTCCTACGGGAATTCCTAGTGGGAAATAAGAGGACATTCCTCCTGTTACAACAGTATCACCTATTTTAATTGTAGCATTCATTACAACATCTTCAACGATAAATTTTTTAGGATTTGTTCCTTTCCATGACAAGGCTCCAAAAGCTCCACCGTTCTTTAGGCGAACATTAATTTTTAAGTCTTGGTTTAATATGGAGATTACACTCGCGTAATTTTCAGATACTGATTTAATAATTCCAACAATTCCTTTATTTGAAATAATTGCCGTTTCGGTTTGAATTCCATCAGCCGTTCCTTTGTCTATAATCAAGTAATTACGTTGATTTAAAAAACTGTTTTTAATCACACTTGCAGTTTTTATATCAAAACGGAAGCGTCTTTTATTTGAAAAAGTACTTGGATAAAGGAACAAATCACTAGACTTGATTTCCAAACCTTTAAGGATTCTATTTTCTTGTAAAAGTTCATCATTGATTTTTCTTAACCGGAAATAATTTCCCATTTGATGAGTCCAACTGTGAAGACCTTGCGAAATTTTCAAACTAAATTTTTCAAACCGATTTTGATGAAAGGTGCTTTTCCCGTTTAGGAACAGTAAGCAAACCCCTAAGAGAACAATGTAAAGTAGCGAGTTTCTATATTGTACGAGCGCATTTAAGATTCGCCGCATACCAAATTATTTTATCAAAACGGTCTTAAATCGTTCTGTGTTTTTAAGTGCGATACCCGTTCCGCGGACTACAGCCTGTAAAGGGTCTTCGGCTATGTAAATCGGCAAATCTGTTTTTTGCGAAAGACGTTTATCCAAGCCGCGAAGCAGCGCTCCTCCACCCGCAAGATAAATCCCAGTATTATAAATATCTGCCGAAAGCTCGGGAGGTGTTTGGGATAAGGCTTCCATGATGGCATCTTCTATTCGTATGACAGATTTGTCAAGTGCTTTAGCAATCTCAGAATGATTTATGACCACTTGCTTAGGTTTTCCTGATAACAAATCTCGTCCCTGAACAGACATTTCTTCTGGGGGGTTTTCAAGATCTTCAACAACACTCCCCACAAGGATTTTTATTTTTTCAGCCGTCCGATCGCCTATATACAAGTTGTGTTTGCTTCGCATATAATTAATGATGTCGCTTGTAAAAACATCGCCTGCGATTTTAATGGATTTATCACAAACAATACCAGAAAGAGCAATTACAGCAATTTCTGTTGTACCCCCACCTATATCAACAATCATATTTCCTTTTGGCTGCATGATATCAACACCAATTCCAATAGCTGCTGCCATAGGTTCATGAATAAGGTACACTTCTTTCCCGTTAACACGTTCTGCGGATTCTTTAACCGCACGCATTTCTACTTCTGTAATTCCTGAAGGGATACAAATAACCATACGCAGGGAGGGAGAAAAAAATCTTCTGTTTAATGTGGGAATACTTTTGATCAATCTGTTGATCATTTGTTCAGAAGCGTTAAAATCTGCGATTACTCCATCTTTTAATGGTCGAACAGTTTTAATATTTTCATGGGTTTTCCCCTGCATCATACTTGCCTCTTGGCCTATTGCAATTACTTTGTTAGTAGTGCGATCTATGGCTACAATGGACGGGCTGTTTACGACCACCTTATCATTGTGAATGATTAGGGTATTTGCAGTACCTAAATCAATCGCTATTTCTTCTGTAAAAAGTCCCATTCAGTTGCTAATAATTTATCAAAATTAAGAATTAATGTTTAAAGTGGCGTATTCCAGTGAAAACCATACACATATCTTGGCTATCACAATAGTCTATAGAGAGCTGATCCTTTATTGAGCCTCCTGGTTGAATGACTGCATTTATACCTGCTTGATGCGCTATTTCTACGCAATCTGGGAAAGGAAAAAAAGCATCACTTGCCATAACTGATTCTTGCAGGTCAAAACCAAAATTTTTCGCCTTATTGATAGCTTGATGTAAAGCGTCTACACGGGAGGTTTGACCAGTTCCTGAAGCCAATAACTGTTGATTTTTAGCTAAGACAATTGTATTTGACTTAGTGTGTTTACAAAGTTTTGAAGCAAAGATCAAATCCCTAATTTCTTCGTCTGTAGGGTCTTTTTTAGTAGCTGTCTTTAAGTCAGATTTCTGATCTGTTTCTAGATCTTTATCCTGAACTAATACGCCATTTAAACAACTTCTTAAGCTTTTCTGAGGTAGTTTGTTTTCTTTTTGAATTAGTAAGATGCGATTCTTCTTCTCTTTTAATAACTCAAGTGCAGCGGCATCATACCCGGGGGCAATTACAACTTCACAAAAGAGTTTGTGTATAGCAGATGCAGTAGTTAAGTTAATCACTTTATTGCTGATTAAAACACCGCCAAAGGCAGATATAGGATCCCCAGCTAGCGCTTCAGTATAAGCATCTTCAAGACGTTCTCGAACTGCAAAGCCACATGCGTTGTTGTGTTTTAAAATCCCAAAAGCAGGAGAACCGTCATAAAACTCAGACATCAAATGTACAGCGGCATCAATATCCAATAAATTGTTATATGAAATTTCTTTCCCATGAACCTGTTCTAAAAGATCAGCAAGCGAACCATAAAAAATGCCCTCTTGGTGAGGGTTTTCGCCGTAACGAAGTACTTGAGCATCACTAACACTCAATTTCAAACGCTTTTGATTTTCATTAAAGTGATTAAAAATGGCGGTATCATAATGAGAAGAGGTGTGGAAAGCTTTTACGGCAAATGCTTTACGTTCCTCTGAAGAAGGAGCTCCGTTTGAGCCGTTGTATATTTCGATAAAGCGCGCATAATCCTCCTTATCTGAAATACAGAGCACGTCTTTAAAATTTTTAGCTGCTGCACGTATAAGCGCAATTCCTCCTATATCAATCTTTTCAATAATTTCACTTTCCGTCGCATTGCCTGCAACAGTTTTTTCAAAAGGATAAAGATCTACAATTACCAAATCAAAAGCAGGAATCTCATACGTTTGAAGTTCGTTTTGATCGGATGGAATTTCAGAACGGTGAAGGATACCTCCAAAAACTTTAGGATGGAGGGTTTTTACTCTTCCTCCTAAAATAGAGGGATAGCCAGTTAGATCTTCTACCGCATTTACCTCATGACCTAAATCGCGAATAAAAGTTTCTGTACCGCCAGTAGAATATAAAGCAACTCCTTGACTTATAAGAGCTTCTATCAAAGGCTCTAAACCCGTTTTATCAAAAACAGAGATTAGTGCGGAAGTAATTTTTTTTGTTTGCATAGGATTTTTAAAGACTTAATAAGGTGGTGTTGTAGGTTTTAGAAATAAGTTTACAACAAGCTTCAAGCAACAGCTCATCGCCTTTAGAAAAGGGGTTAATTTTAGTAGAATCGATGTCAATCTGACCTATATTTTTACCATTTAAAAATAAGGGAACCACAAGTTCGGAACGAACATCTATACTGCAAGCGATATAGTTGTCTTGTTTGTTTACGTCAGGAACCATAAAATTTTGATTGGATACCGCAACTTGACCACATATGCCTTTGCCAAAAGGAATTTCTGTATGGTCTGTTGGGATTCCAGAAAAAGCTTTAAGATGTAGGGTTTTAGTATTAAAGTCAGCAAAATAAAATCCAACCCAATCGTAATTTTCAAACCGTTGTCTTAACAAATCGCAACAAGCGGTTAGCCCTTCAGAGACATTGCTGTCCAGGGGGTCAAGTAATATCTGAATTTCTTGCAAAACCTGATTATAGGGTGACACTAACATATACTAACAAAAGTACATATTATCTCTTTCACTAAGGGGGAATTCCCCTTCGTTTTAAGGAGAAAAATCATTTAACGATATGTTAGAAGTTTAAGTATTCAGAAAGTATTAATTTCACATCCTAAAGATTTATGAAAAGTAGCTATCATATTACTGGAATGACCTGTATGGGTTGTCAAAAAACAGTTACCGAAAAAATAAAAACCATGACAGGAGTTGAAGCTGTAGATGTAGCTTTAGATTCAGGTTTAGCGGTGATTCAATCCAAAAAAAGTTTGACGTTAAAAGAACTCTCCCAAACCTTGGGATCTAAATATACTGTTTCAGCTGTTTCACAAGACATTTCTGTTCCAGAAGATTCAAAATTAAAACAACTGACCCCACTCTTTTTGATTTTTTCTTACCTCATAGTAGGGACTCTTTTTTTATCACATCAACTTCAGGTTGGTCCTGAAAGAGGAATGCAAATCTTTATGGGGCTGTTTTTTATTGTTTTTAGTTTTTTTAAATTTTTGGATTATAAAGGATTTCCAGATTCTTTTAAACGCTATGATCCTCTAGCTAAAAGAATTCCTGCTTATGCCAGCTTTTATCCTTTTTTAGAGACTGCTTTGGGGATAGCTTTTTTAGGATCGTGGCAGTTGCCTATCGTTTTATCAATTACACTAGGAGTTTTATCTTTTACTACCTACGGAGTGCTGCGTGCTTTGGTTCAAAAAGCGGAAATTGAATGTGCTTGTTTAGGCACTGTTTTAAAACTTCCAATGACGGAAGCAACGTTAATTGAGAATGGAATCATGTTGATTATGGCCAGTATTTTATTGGCAGGATATTTGTTGTAAATAAAGTATCTTTACACTATGAAAATGAAACAGTTAGTCAGTTTATTTCTCGCGTTACTCATTTTTGGGACTAGGGTAGGGTTTGCATTAAATGTGCACCACTGTGGGGATCGAATTGCGGAAATTTCTTTTGCTCAAAATCCTTTAAAATGTGGCATGGAAATGTCACAAGATAAAGCATCACAAAATGAGCACTCATTTTCAAAAAAAGCGTGCTGCAAAGACACGACACTTCTGTTTCAAAATCAAGAACCTCAGACTCAAAAGAATTTTATAGACTCTTTATTAGAGTTTCAGTTTCATGACCTAACTCAATTCGATCTAGAACATAAAAATCGAAACTACTTTCACGAAATCCGTCAGACTTTATCTGATTGGAATCCACCCCCTCCACCAACCAACCTTTTGTCGCTTCGTCAAGCCTTAATTTTTTATGGCTAAGCTTCTTTTTAACGGAAAGAATTAAAGCTTAACACATAAAAAATTTAACAATGAGAAAATATTTTTACATAATACTTGGGCTCTATGCCTTGAGTCTTCCTGCTCAGAAAAATTTAGAAGGAAGAGTACTTGCCAAAGATGGGTACGAGACCGTTCCATTAATTGGAGCAAGTGTATATTGGATGGATACTCAAACGGGAACAATTACCGATGACAAGGGGGCTTTTTCTATCCCATATTTAGGACAAGAAAAGAGACTGATAATGAGTTATTTAGGCTTTAAGTCAGATACTTTGAGTGTAAACCAGAATAAGTTATTAACTCATTTTCTTGATCAAGCTAATTCGGCTCAACTGGATGAAGTTACGTTAATTCAGCGAAGAAAATCGTTACAAAAATCTTATTTCGAGGCACAAAATATAATCAAAATAAATAGTGAAGAACTGCTGAAAGCCGCCTGCTGTAATTTGTCTGAAAGTTTTGAAACCAACCCCTCCATAGATGTCAATTTTTCTGACGCCCTTACAGGGACCAAACAGATTCGAATGCTTGGATTAACAAGTCCCTATTTATTGATAACTGAAGAAAATATTCCCATGGTAAGAGGAGCTTCTCAGGCTTACGGTTTATCTTTTACTCCAGGAACTTGGATTGAAAGCATCCAGATTACGAAAGGAACTGGTAGTGTAGTTAATGGTTATGAAAGTATTGCAGGTCAAATCAACACTGAGATCAAAAAACCTTTTTCGGATGCCCCGCTATTTTTTAATCTCTATACTTCTGTAAATGGAAGAAGAGAAGCCAATCTTCAGGGCAATTGGAAGATCAATGATCGATGGAGTAGTGGCTTGTTCGTTCATGGAAACCAACGCACTCAAGAAATTGATCGCAATGGGGACAACTTTTTGGATGTCCCACTAGCAATTCAATACAATATTTTAAACCGCTGGCAGTTTACCAATGCAGAAAAAGGCTGGGTAGGCTTTGCAAGTGTTCGATTGATGCAAGATGAGAAGCAAGTAGGCGCATTAGGTTTCGATCCTATAAGTGACCGAAATCAAAACAGGTTATGGGGGAGTGAAATCAATACGAATCGTGTTGACGCTTCTCTAAAAATAGGATATGTTTTTCCAGAATTATCTTATCAGAGTTTTGGTTTTCAATCGGCTTACAGCCATCATAAACAAAATGCATTTTACGGTTTTAGGATTTATGATATTGACCATCAAAGTTTATATACTAATTTTTTATTCAATTCCATTATTGGAAATACCAAGAACAAATTTAAAGTGGGATTCAATTTTTCCTACGATCGCTATTTTGAGACAGTAGATGCCTTTTATTTTAACAGAAGTGATCGTTCTGTAGGAAGTTTTTTTGAATACAGTTACGACAGTTTAGAAAACTTTTCTCTAGTTGGAGGGATTCGTTTAGATGTTCACAACCGTTTGGGGACCTTTGTCACCCCGCGTTTACATCTGAGGTATCTTCCCCAAGAAGAAACGATTATTCGTCTTTCTGTTGGAAGTGGAAGAAAAGCAGCTAACATTTTCGCAGAAAATCAAACGCTTTTTGGAACCAATCGTCAGATTAGTATACTCGAAAACGGCGGCTCTATTTATGGATTAAAACCGGAAAAGGCGTGGAATTATGGAGTAAGCATACGTCAGATATTTAATCTATTTGGCAAGGGTGGAGACATCACCGCAGACTATTATATCACAAATTTCACGGATCAAGTAGTTGTAGATTGGGAATCGGAAGGGCAAATTTCTTTTTACAATTTAGAGGGAATAAGTCGTGCCAATAGCTTTCAGATTTCATTTGATTACAATCCTTCGGAAGCAATTAGCCTTCGTTTAGCCTATAAAAACTACGATGTTAAAACAACTTATTATTCTGGTTTTTTACAACGTCCTTTACAGGCACAAAATCGATTTTTCGCTAATATTGGTTGGGAGTCTAAGAGAAACAAAAAACAAGCGCAATGGCGTTGGGATCTAACGTATCATGCATTAGGACAACAGCGCTTGGTAAGTACACAGAGAGATCTTGCTGGAAGTTATACTCCCGCTTATGGCTTGTGGAACAGTCAAATAACCCGTGCCTTTACAAGTAAATTTGAACTCTATGCAGGTGTTGAAAACCTTGGGGATTACAAACAATTAAACCCTATCATTGGTGCAGAAGACCCATTTGGTATTAATTTTGATACAGCGCAGGTTTACGCACCTGTTTTTGGGAGAATGGTTTACCTTGGTTTGCGTTGGAATTTATAACTTTAAAAAAAAAATCATGAAAAAATTTATTTTGTTACTTGCTTTAGTAACGCCACTACTACTTATTGCCCAGAGTAAAAAAAATGAAAAAGTACGCTTTGAAGTAAGGGGAAATTGTGAGATGTGTAAAAGCCGTATTGAAAAAGCAACCTTAACTGTAAAAGGGATCAAAATGGCAAGTTGGGACATCCCTTCGAATATAATCTCAATAATTCGTGATCCTAGAAAGTCAAGTTTAAATGACGTTCAAAAAGCGATAGCCTTAGCAGGCCACGATACTCCACTGTCTAAAGCTCCTGATTCGATTTATAACGATTTACCATTATGTTGTCTGTATGAACGGGTAATAGAATAAAAAAAGGCTCCCACTGGGAGCCTTTTTTGTAAAAATTTGTTTTAAGCTAAGAAACTTTACCAATTACATAAGCGATAACGACACCAATTAATGCATTCATGACAACGTTGATTAAAATATCTTTTAGAAAGTTTAAAAAATCAAAATCACCTTGTAAGTGGAAAAAGTGCCAACTCAGTGCATACAAAAGCCCTAAAATAGCTCCTGCTTTAAGACCAGAAGAAAAAGTGGTAATGTTTGCCCAACGAGCGAAAATTGTAGCATATATGAAGGCATAAAATAAGCAGCCTAAAGCAATGTACAACATGGATTCTTCACCAGTAGTGTTTTCGGTGAATAAAATACCATAAACGAGCCAGCCTAAAAAATAATATACGATGGCTCCGATAATTCCTGATAAAAATAATTTTTTAGTCATAATTGTAAGATTTGGGTTTTCTCAAATGAAATAAATTAAAATAAATCAAAAAAAAATGGCTCTATTGGAGCCATTTTTTTTGAGTGCAGGGTAAGTTTACATCATACCAGGCATGCCCCCACCCATAGGAGGAGCTGCTGCTGGAGTTTCTTCTTTTATGTCAATTAATGCACATTCTGTTGTAAGAATCATGCCTGCAACTGAAGCCGCATTCTCTAATGCAACACGCGTTACTTTTTTGGGATCAATGATTCCTTCTTTAAGCATGTCTACATAAGATCCGTCTTTAGCATTATAACCAAAGTTGTCATCTCCCTCAGAAACTTTTGATACAACTACAGAGCCTTCACCACCAGAATTTTCTACTATAGTTCTCAATGGAGACTCTATGGCTTTACTAATAATCTGTATTCCAGTAGTTTCATCAGCGTTTTCAGCCTTGAGTTTACCCAAAACTTTTTTTGCATTAAGAAGAGCAACTCCACCACCAGCAACGATTCCTTCTTCTACAGCAGCTCTTGTAGCGTGCAATGCATCGTCAACACGATCTTTTTTCTCTTTCATCTCCACTTCCGATGGAGCACCTACGTAAAGTACGGCTACCCCTCCAGAAAGCTTGGCAAGACGCTCTTGTAATTTTTCTTTGTCGTAGTCTGAAGTAGTCGTCTCTATTTGAGATTTAATTTGATTTACTCTTGCTTGGATAGCATCAGCAGCTCCACTCCCATTTACAACGGTTGTATTGTCTTTATCGATAGTAACTTTTTCTGCTACTCCCAGCATTTCAATGGTAGTATTTTCCAACGTAAATCCACGTTCTTCTGAAATTACAGTTCCCCCTGTAAGGATGGCGATGTCTTCTAACATGGCTTTTCTTCGGTCTCCAAAGCCGGGTGCTTTTACTGCAGCAATTTTTAATGCTCCTCGCAGTTTGTTTACTACTAGAGTTGCAAGAGCTTCTCCGTCAACATCCTCGGCAATTACTATTAGGGGTTTTCCCGTTTGAGCTACTGGCTCTAGAACTGGAAGTAAATCCTTCATAGTAGAAATTTTCTTATCGTACAAAAGGATGTATGGAGTTTCCAGATCTGCTTCCATTTTTTCTGAATCAGTTACGAAGTAGGGTGAAAGATACCCACGGTCAAATTGCATTCCCTCGACCACATCTACGTAAGTGTCCGTTCCTTTGGCCTCTTCAACAGTGATGACTCCTTCTTTTCCTACTTTTTCAAAAGCTTCTGTAATCAATCCTCCAATGGAAGGATCATTATTCGCAGAAATACTAGCTACTTGGTGGATTTTTTCTGAAGAATCTCCAACAGCAGCAGTTTGCTTTTCTAAAGAAGCTACAATGGCTTCAACAGCTTTGTCAATGCCTCTTTTTAAATCAAGAGGATTTGCTCCAGCCGCTACATTTTTTAGTCCTTCTTTTACGATGGCTTGCGCTAAAATGGTAGCAGTAGTTGTTCCATCTCCCGCAAGGTCGTTGGTTTTAGAAGCGACTTCTTTTACCATTTGTGCACCCATATTTTCGAGGACATCTTCCAATTCGATTTCTTTAGCTACAGTTACCCCGTCTTTTGTGACTTGAGGGGCACCAAAAGCTTTTCCAATGATTACGTTACGTCCTTTAGGACCTAAAGTTACTTTAACTGCATTTGCGAGCGCGTCAACACCTCGTTTTATGCCGTCTCTTGCTTCTAGATCAAATTCTATTCTTTTTGCCATTTTTTAAAATTTTATTTGGTTATACGATTGCTAGAATATCGCTTTCTTTCATAATAAGATAGTCTTTCCCTTCGTGTTGAAGTTCTGTCCCCGCGTATTTTCCATACAAAACACTATCACCAATAGTGACAGTTATGGGATTATCTTTAGTACCAGATCCAACTGCAACAACAGTTCCCTTTTGAGGCTTTTCTTTTGCGCTATCAGGGATTATGATTCCAGAGGATGTTTTAGTTTCTGCCGCAGCCGGTTCAACGAGAACACGATCTGCTAAAGGTTTAATATTCATTTTACTCATGGGTTATTTTTTTTATCTTTTTTCATAAATTATGCCAAAAGCTTACTCACTGTCATTTTGAGCTTTAAAATGTCAGTCTGTCAGTTAACACAATGCCTGGAAATCTAATTATCATTTTCAGGAATATCAGCAGCTGGTATTTCAGGGATTTCCTCTAGGGTTTGCTCTGGTGTTTCAGGTATGGTTTGCTGGATTGTTCCGTCTTGAAGAAGTTTAGAATCCGTTGCACCTTCACCAGAAGAGAGCGTAACATTGGAGATTAAAATGAGCGCCAATAATAGGGTCGCTAAAATCCAAGTACTTCGATCAAGAAAATCTGAGGTTTTTTGAACTCCTCCTACTTGTTGAGTTCCTCCACCGAAAGAAGATGAAAGTCCACCGCCTTTAGGATTTTGAACCATTACAACCAACACAAGAAGGAAGCATACGACAATAATAAGGGCGATAAAGATAGAAAATGTACTCATTAGGCTATTCTTTCAGTTTTTGTAATCTTTTAATTTCTTTAATTTGGTTTGCAAAGAAACTATTTTTTTCTGGATATTTCAAGCCTAATATTTGATAGGCCTCAAGGGCTTTGTTGTATTTCTTTTGTTTTACAAAAACTTTTGCTAAAGTTTCTGTCATTAATTCATATGGAGCAGCCCAACTTTTTTCACTTAAATCCACTGTATTTTCTGCATTTATATCGGGGACGATTTTATTTTGCTTTGCTAAAAAAGTGTCGATCAATTCAAATTTAGCAGCAATTTTGGGTTGTTTTTCTGTACTTTTCTTAGACTTTAGATAACTCGCCCATTCAGAAAAACGTCGGTTTTCTGGGGGTGTTTCTTTAGTTTTTTCATGGGAAATGACCGGCTCTTTTTCAGGGGTGATTTCAGGTGAGGCTATTTCAATAGATGTGTTTTCTGTAGGCTCATTCTGTGGAGGTGTTTTTTTATGTTCTTTCTTTTTAGTTGACTTTTTCGCTTTTTTTGTTTGGGTTTCTATAAACTGATATAGTAGCTCCCGATCATGAGTTGCAATTGCTGTGTGAGATAAAGCCTTGTCAAAACCCTCTGATTGTTGCTGCTGTAGTGCTTTCAAATAATAAGCACGCGTTAAATGAAAATTAGGAAATTGGTAGACAAGAGATTCTATTTGCCGAAGATGTTCGGCATCATTAGGATCAAAATGATCCAAAAAGGAAACGAGTTTTTTAGCATCTTGAATTACCATTTCGCTAATGTATCATTAAAGATGTCTTGTGTAATACGATCAAAGATTTCTTTATGCGCAGCGTCAATGACATCATAAACCTGAAGCTCTGCCGGAAAATCATAGAAAAAGGAATAATTTTTCTTGTAATCGTCTTCTTCCTTTTTTGTGTTAAAAAACCGAAAGGCAACGATCATTTTTAGTCGGTTTTGTGCAGCTGTGATATTTGCAGTTGCTGACATGGGAGTAACACTATATTCTGTTATTTCACCTTCGTAAATTAGCTGGCCTCCTTCTGTTACTAAGTTTAAATTGGTCTGGTTCATGATGATGTCTTGAAGCGCATTTGTAAAGTCATTGTCTAGACCCGGCTCAACTGTTGAACCAGGGCGATTGCCTGCTAGATTTTCAAAAAAATTGACTTGAAAGGTCGTTACCCCAGTGGGGATAGATGCTCCAGTAAAGGAATAAATACCACACGCTTGGAAACTCAATGCCAAAAGTACGATCTTGATTTTATTCTGACTCCACATCATTGAGATCAAATTGTTTTATTTTTCGGTACAAGGTTCGTTCAGAAATCCCTAATTCCTTTGCCGCTAATTTACGTTTTCCTTTGCTTCTAGTTAATGCTTGTTTAATCATTTCGAGTTCTTTTTCATGCAGGGATAAAGGTTCTTCTTCTTCAATCGTTTCCGCATAAGAGTATTTATCTGCGGCATCTACTTTTGAAATCTCGGGAGTTTCTGCTGTGTAGGGAACAGGTTCATGACTCAAATTATCTGGGGATGGGGAATCCTCTTTCCCATATATTTTTTTGATCAAATTTTGATTACTCTCATTTAATTCACTGTCTCCTCCATTTTTAATTAAATCCAAAGTAAGTTTTTTTAGATCATTCAAGTCACTTTTCATATCAAAAAGCACTTTGTAGAGGATTTCTCTTTCGGAGGAAAAATCACTTTCTCGTTCTTTTTTGTTAACTAGGGCAGGGAGTTGTGATTCTCGATCGGGCAGATAATGACGAATTCGAGCGGCGTTGATTTGTCGTTCTTGTTCCAATACGGAGACTTGCTCGGCTACATTTCTCAGTTGACGAATATTTCCCCTCCAACGATAGTCCGTGAGTAAAGCTTGAGCATGTTCGTCTAATTGAATAGCAGGCATATGGTATTTTTGTGCAAAGTCTGAAGCAAATTTTCGAAATAATAAAACAATATCTTCTTTGCGTTCTCTTAGCGGAGGAAGCGTAATCTCAACTGTACTTAAACGATAATATAAATCTTCTCTGAACTTGCCTTTAGTAATTGCATCTATCATGTTTACATTGGTTGCAGCTACAATTCTAACATTAGTTTTTTGAACTTTAGAAGACCCTACTTTAATAAACTCTCCACTTTCCAGAACTCTCAAAAGGCGAACTTGAGTTTGAAGAGGTAATTCACCTACTTCATCCAAGAAAATAGTACCCCCGTCGGCAACTTCAAAATAACCTGCTCGCGTCTGGGTTGCTCCTGTAAAGGCCCCTTTCTCGTGACCAAAAAGTTCACTGTCTATAGTTCCCTCGGGGATAGCTCCACAGTTTACAGCGATGTATTTGTTGTGTTTTCTATGAGAATATTGGTGGATGATTTTTGGAACACTCTCTTTCCCTACACCACTTTCTCCGATTACTAAGACGGAGATGTCGGTATTAGAAACACGTAGGCTTTTTTCTAAAGCGCGATTGAGCCCCAAATTATTTCCAATGATCCCGAAACGTTGTTTGACACTTTGTAATGAATCCATTTTAAACGTGATTTGAAAGTTGTACTGCTTCCCCTATTAGGGTTGCTGAGGTACAGCTTGTAATTTTAACATCTACAAAATCTCCTATTTTATAATCTTGTTTTGGAAAAACGACTACGGTATTTTGCGTTGTTCTGCCACTCCACTTTAGATCCGAGCGTTTTGAGTCTTTTTCTATTAAAACACAAACGGTTTTTCCAATAAATTGCTCTGTGCGATAACGGCTGTGTTCTTGTTGTTTTGCAATAATTTTATTGAGACGTTTTTTCTTGACTGCCTCTGGGACATCGTCTTCAATTTTTCTTGCCGCTAAAGTTCCTGGGCGTTCTGAATAGGCAAACATAAACCCGAAATCGTATTTGACATAATCCATCAAATCTAGAGTGTCTTGATGATCCTCATCGGTTTCTGTAGGAAAACCGGCAATCAAGTCGTGGGATATGCCGCAATTTGGGATAAGTTCTTTAATGGAATCAATCAGTTGAAAGTATTCTTCTCTGGTATGTTGACGATTCATTTTTTTAAGTATGGCATTGCTTCCCGATTGGACTGGGAGATGGATGTAATTACAAATATTATTATACTTTGCCATAACCTTTAAAACATCAAGAGACATATCTTGAGGATTGGAAGTGGAAAAGCGAATTCTGATTTTAGGATGTGCTTCAGCAACGAGCCTTAAAAGGTTTTCAAAACGAAGTGCTGTTTTTTGTTGGAGCGGTGTGGCTTTATCAAAATCTTTTTTTAAGCCACCTCCATACCAAAGATAACTGTCTACATTTTGACCTAAAAGGGTAATTTCTTTATAGCCTTTGGAAGCTAGATCTGCGGCTTCCTCTAAAATGCTTTTAGGATCTCTACTGCGTTCTCTGCCTCGAGTAAAAGGAACCACACAAAATGTACACATATTGTCGCATCCTCTGGTTATAGAAATAAATGCTGAGACACCATTAGAGTTCAAGCGAATGGGTGCAATATCTCCATAGGTCTCTTCTTTTGATAGAAGAACATTTACAGCTTCTCTTTCATTAGCTACTTCTTGAAGCAGGTTTGGGATGTCTTTATAAGCATCGGGACCAACCACGAGATCAACTATTTTTTCTTCATCTAAAAACTTGTGCTTTAGGCGTTCTGCCATACAGCCTAGGACTCCAACGGTCATATCAGACTGATTTTTCTTTTTAGAATTGAAATACTCTAATCGCTTGCGAACAGTTTGTTCGGCTTTTTCTCTTATCGAACAGGTATTTACTAGAACCAAGGAGGCTTTATCTAGTTCTTCAGTAATGGTATATCCCTCTTTTGTTAAAATAGAAGCAACAACTTCACTATCAGCAAAATTCATTTGACAACCATAACTCTCGATATAGGCTTTTTTGGTGGAAACCGATTTCGAGGATCCACTTGGGCTAGGAGTTCCGTTGTGTTCCAAAGGGTTTTTTTCCAATGAGGGGGTTTCTTTTAAAGCCATAAAATGGTTAAATGAGTTTTTGATTTAAGATTTTGTTTGTAAAATTACAAAAAACAGAATGATATTGCCATTTTGTCAGTCTTTATATCACATCAGTAATTTAGGAGAGCTTAAAAAGAACGCGAGTCTTGGTTACTAGTGTGGAAGTTTGTGCATTATCATGCCATAGAACCAAGTTCCTAAAATGGCAAAGATTAAAACTATAATAATGGATAGAAAGCCAGCTCCTAGAAGTGTAAATATAGGACCCGGGCATGCCCCAGAAAGCCCCCAACCCAAACCAAAAATGATTCCACCTATACTGTAGCGATAAAAGCTTTTGGTCTTATCTGGAATGACAATGGGCTCACCAAAGGCTGATTTTATTTGAAACCTTTTAATCCCTTGAGTGATTAGTACTCCAAAACCTAATGCCGAACCAATTATCCCGTACATATGAAAGGATTTGAATTGGAACATTTCGTATATACGAAACCAAGAAGCTGCTTCCGATTTAAACATTACGATTCCGAAGAAGACACCTATTAAAAGAAAGAAGAACTGTCTCATATTATAAAATGTAAGGGAGTAAGAAATGATTCATTAGAAGCCCCCCAATAAAGAATCCAATTACAGCGTAAAGTGAAACCAACTGAAGGTTACTCAATCCAGAAATTGCATGACCCGATGTGCAACCCCCAGCATAACGTGCACCAAATCCTACTAAAAACCCTCCAATAGCTAGTGTGCTTAATACTTTTGGCTTTAGTAAGTTATTTAAACTAAAAAGTTCTTCAGGTAAATAAGCTGTGCCAGCACTTTTTATGTTGAGCTGCTGCAGTTTTGCAATAGTGTCTTTGTGAATCAGAACACTGGGATCTTCTGTGAGATAAGTAGAAGCGATCCATCCTCCGATAATAGCCCCTGAGGCAACCAATAGATTCCATTGTTGTTTTCTCCAGTCGAACTTAAAAAAATCACTTCGTTTTCCAGCACCACAAATAGTGCAGATTGTTCTTAAATTTGAAGACATTCCAAAACTCTTACCAAAATATAAAAGCAAAAAGAGAATTAATGCGATCAAAGGTCCCCCAACGTACCAAGGCCACGGGTTCATTATCCAATCCATAGGAGTAGCAATTAAAGTTAATTTAAAGGGTTGTAGGACAAACGTAGTCTGAGGTTTTCATTCCGCTTTTTTTGAGGGCTCCAAAGCCTCCCTTGACATCGATAAGGTTGTGAATACCTCTACTTTTTAAAATAGATGCGGCAATCACACTTCGATAACCTCCAGCACAATGAATGTAGAATGTTGATCCCGAGGGAAAGTCATTCATATGTTCATTGATAAAATCAAGCGGAGTATTTTTTGCATCGGGGAGGTGCTCTGAAAGATACTCTGCAGGTTTACGCACGTCAAAAAGGGGTAGATTTTCTTTTTCACTTAACACCTTTAAGCTTTTGGAATCAATTCCATCTATGCTGTCAATAGCATTCCCTTCATTTTTCCAAGCCTCTAATCCTCCTTCTAAAAAGCCAAGAGTATTATCAAAGCCGACTCGTGCCAAACGGGTAACGGTTTCTTCCTCTCTTCCTTCGGGTGTTATTAAAAGAATAGCTTGTGAGACATCACCTATCATCGCTCCAACCCAAGGAGCAAACCCTCCGTCGATTCCAATAAAAATTGATTGCGGGATGTGTCCTTTTACAAAGTCATTTTGATGTCTAACATCAAGAATAATAGCATCCCTTTGATTAGCAAGTTCTTCAAATGCTTTAGGTTTTAGAGGTGTAGTACCAGATTGGAGTACGGTATCTATATGTTGATAGCCTTCCTGGTTCATTTTTACATTTAAAGGAAAATATTGTGGGGGAGGAAGAAGTCCATCAGTAACTTCTTTGACAAATTCATCTTTAGTCATATCTGCACGGAGCGCATAGTTGGTCCTTTTTTGTTCTCCTAAAGTTCCTACAGTTTCTTTACTTAGGTTTTTTCCACAAGCCGAACCAGCTCCATGAGCGGGATATACTAAGACATCATCTGCAAGAGGCATGATTTTTTTTCTCAAACTTTCATAGAGCATGCCTGCTAGGTCTTCTTGTGAAATGCTGTTTGCTTTT
>Ga0228615_1000768_pt1 | contig 17132 bp, 15 predicted proteins | sample 16DmetaG_FD_190530 | JGI IMG/M metagenome (GOLD analysis project Ga0228615, IMG submission 190530) | Seawater microbial communities from Monterey Bay, California, United States - 16D | ecosystem: Environmental > Aquatic > Marine > Coastal | place: USA: California | collected 2016-10-17
CCGGTTCATACTCTTGTTCTTCAGAAAAATAAATAGTTGCGTAATCTTCCCAAGCACTAAAGTAGAATAGTCCGGTCCGAGGACTGTAGGAGGGTGGATACCAGTTCGTGGCCCCCTGATTTCCAGGATAGGTAGGCATTCCCTCGGGTTGAGGGGTAGGGATAGGGCGGCAATTTTCGTCTAAGCCGCTGGACCAGTTTACTCGCACGTATGCTTTGCCGAGAAGGCATTCCCCACTGACTCGATCCAATACATAAAAGTAGCCATTTCGATTAGCCCACATCATGACTTTTTTTGAAGACCCATTCCATTCGATGTCTGCTAGGACAGGTACTTGAACGGCGTCATAATCGTACCCGTCATTTGGCGTAAATTGGAAATACCATTCCAGCTTGCCGGTATCTGCGTCAAGAGCAATGACTGAGTCTGAGTAGAGATTGTCGCCCGGGCGTTGGCCAGCATTCCAATCGGGGCCTGGATTGCCTACGCCCCAAAAGGTAAGGTTCTGCGAGACGTCAAAGGAGCCTGTGATCCACACGGGCGCGCCACCATGCTTCCAGTCATCTCCTTCCCACGAGTCATGATTGGGTTCGCCAGGACCGGGTATGGTGAAGGTTTTCCAGACTTCCCTTCCCGTATTCGCATCATAGGCGGCGACATAACCGCGAATGCCTAACTCACCTCCGCCGACCCCGACAAGAATTTTATCTTTTACGGCGAGCGGCGCCATTGTCACTGAATAGGCGAGACCCACATCACCTACTTCAGCATTCCAAAGAAGTTTTCCGTTAACTCGGTCCAGAGCGATAAGCCTTGCATCGAGCGTTCCCATGTATAGTTTGTCGTTGAGGATAGCAACCCCACGATTGTTGGCGCCACAACAAACCCTTGCTCGCTCGTCCGGTGTGTGCTCGAACTTCCAAAACACTCGACCGGTTAAGGCGTCGACGGCCATGACGCTATTCGGTCGTTCAGTGATATACATTATTCCATCAACCACTATAGGGTTTGACTGCCACGCTCCGAAAACTTGATTTTGCAATACCCACTTGAGTTCTAAATTATCGATATTGGTTTTGTCAATTTGGTCGAGTAGGCTGTGGCGCTGACTCATATAGCTTCCGTTATATGTGAGCCAGTTATTTGGTTCGTCAGCAGAGTTGGCAATTCTTTGATAAGTTACCTGCGCTGAAACGCTGTTAAGCCAGGTGGCAAATAAGCAAAATGTGTAAAGCGTTTTGATCAATCTCATAACTTGTTCCCCCTCCCGGTCAAGGTCAGCAAGTATGCAATAACGTGGGCGACCTCGTCAGAGTTTAACGTTGTTGCTACCTTACTAGGTTGATCGCTTATTTCGTAGCTTACCAATTGCGCTTTGACTAACGAGCGCAAGCGTTCATTTGAGTCCATGACTTGGACCGTATAGGTATCTTCATTGAGTCGGCGGCCGACTATGGTTTCCTCATTGAGTGTGACAATGCGTATCGGTCGGTTAATGGGTAAAATTGCTGCAGCAGGATCCAGTAGGTTGAGTTGGAGATTTGCAGCGGTGCGTGTCATGCCGATGTCACTGAGGTCAGGTGCCACTCGAGGACCGATTCCGTTAACACGATGACAATTGGAGCATTCTCCCTTGCCCTCGAAAATAATCTTCCCTTGCCCAGGATCACCAATTCTTACGGCGATACCATCCGGGTCAAAGCCTGCTCTTATAAAAGCAATTACGCCGCTAAGTTCTTCATCACTTAGATTGAACGCGGGCATTCTACCCTGCGCTCGGCCCTCAAGAATTACATCTCTCAGGTCATCATCAGATGAAGCAGATCGAAATTTACCTCTACGTAAATCAATATTGTCTACGAGGTCACCTTGAGGCCCGTGGCAAAGGGCACACTCACGATTGTAGATCCCCAAACCCAACTGAACTGATTCTGATGTGTATTGATGATCCCCTAATTCTTGGGCTCTATTGTTGGTTGCAATAAGCATAATTAAGGTTGCCAGTAATAACTTACAAGGGCGCAAAATTGCCCTCTTTGTTTGAGTGGGTGGTTCAAAATAAATCATATGTTTGCCTTAACCCTCGGATGCAAATTTAAATCGTAAAGCAATTGAACTTTCAACAAAAGAGGCTAGGGAGGAAACCGTGAAACTTGATCTTACGAGTTTCTATGAAATTATTCCTCACCCTCTGTTTGAGCTTATTACACCATTATTCATCAATTGTAGCCTGAAATCTTTTCCAACCACTGAGCCTTCGCGATACAGAACTGCAGGTGTTCCAATTGGTGCGGGAATAATAAGTTCTCTGTCCGCGCCCTCACTTATATAAGTCTCACCGGTGAACGCATGTATCCAACTTCCCTCAGGTAATCGGATAGCGACCTCTACAGCACCCTCATCAAGGACTGGCGCAAACCAGAGTTCATTCCCTATCATAAATTGTTGATAACTTAGGTCCCAAAAATGTTGTTCATCTGGATAATGAAGGAACGGGTGACGAACAACAGGCCAGCCTTTTTCAGTGGCTTCGCCCACTAAGGCACGGCGATACTTATGCCAAGCATTGTAGACGTTAGAAAATCTTGCAATGTGTTGCAAAGTTTCTTTATCTGAATCGAATTGGTGGGCCCAGTTTGGCTTCAACCCTTCATGTGTGCGAAAGATAGATTGAAAAGCGCCAAGTTCTATCCATCGCAGCATCAGTTCTTTTGTCCGTCTCACAGAGATCGGAGTTCCTAAATCATTCTTATCTATCGATAGCCAACCACCGACGTCACTATGATTAAAAGCGAAGCCAGATATACCGCTTGTTAAGAGGGCGGTAACTGAAGTTTTAATTCCATCATAATTATCCCAGTTAGATGTTTGATCTCCTGCCCAAAAAAGGGTGCTTGAGCCTGGACTTTTTGTGTATGCGGCTCGCATGAAAAAAACTGCATCATCTCCCGCGCCAGCCTCTTCAATAGCCTCCCGATTAAGCGTCGCCCAATGCTCGGGATACCGATTGTGAGACGCTGTAGGATTTTCTTCGGAGTATAATTGAGAATCTAGAGGAAGAGCTTCTCCGAAGTCTGCCATCCAACCCGATAACCCAGCGCCCAGCATTTCAGTTTTTATAACTTCTTTGTACCACTCTCTTGCTTCGGGGTTGGTGACGTCGACCACATAAGCTAAGAAATTTGCTCCGCCTGTTGTTGCTAATGAACCGTCTAACTTTTTGACTAAAAAGTTTTGATTTTCGGCTTCTTTGAAAAGATTTCGCCGATAATTGTCTTTGCCTGCTTGGTCAAGTTCATGCACATAAGGGTTTATGTAACCCATCACCCGGACGTTCTCTGCGCTAAGAGTACCCACCATTTCTTCCCATTTCGGATAGCGAGTTGTGTCAAGCTCCCAATTCCACCAAAGACGCTCACCCTGTGCGACTTTGCGCTGCCCTTGCCAGTCCTGCATCCACATTGCAGAAAGTTTGGCATTCTCCTGCTTAAGAGCCGAAAAGGCATCTAATACCTTTTCCGTGCCGCCCTGAATGCCGAGGATCAGTCCTTTCGTCGCCCATTCAGGCAGGGCTCGCATACGGCCTGAGAAGAGCGTAAACCCCTCGATGAGGTCCAAGGGGGTCTCTCCAATGATCAAACGGGCCACTAAATTATTAGTATATGTGTCTAGTGCTATTCGGTCTTCGACGCGTAAGTCTATTGCTGAAAACTCTGCGCCTTCTAGCATAAATGATCTTAAATCAGTTGTGATGAAATGCGGAACGGGGGCGTAAGTTGAATACCACTCTCCCGCAGCACTAATACTTCTCTCGTCGAACCAATCTGTGAGGGGTTGGGCGCCACGCGACAGACCTTGCTCGTCGACCATGATCGGTACTCGTTTCCCCTTAAAGTTAAAAGCGCTGAATTGCTCTCCAAAGCCAAATATTTTTTCACCGGGTTGTGAGGCGAACAAGAGACCGCTTCGCCCAATTTGGTCGCTGTCAATTTTAAGATCGAATTGAAGTTGGTTTTTTTTCACTTCCGTTAACGTGAGCACAAAGTCAATTTGACCGAGAGATGAGCAATCTAACTTGCCAGAAATGGCAAGAGCCTCGCCCAATTTGAAGGCTTTTTCAACACTATGCCCTGCGCAACGGGCATGCGTTATTTCGTTTAGATGTGAAAACCCACTTCCCGGTTGGGCTTCGACGCTGGCGTCAGCAGCCACTATAAAAGAAGTGCCGGCAAGTGTGTGCCAACGACGATGAGAAGTGTCTCCAGATAATGAGATCACCAACTCAGCGCTTGTTAGGTCTCGACCTTGCCAGGAGATGGAGAAGTTTCCAACGCTGTGTTGCCAAGGCGAAAAAGTAGAGGTTGCCGGTACTAAACTATCGCTTGTTTGTGGCGGCGCCTCCTCGTATTTTGCATGGGCATTTGTTACTGATAGAGCCGGTAAAATTAGGAGGACAGAAAGTATCTTTTTCATATTTACGCCCTGAGTCTCGCCGAATCTTTTACGATGGAATAAAGGATACACATTTTACTAAACAGCATACTTGTATAAACCTTCCTCATTTAAATTACATCCAATTCCGGGACGATCCGTCAGAATAAAATCTCCATTCTCCCAAATAAAGGGCTCCATAATTATTTCGTTAAAAAATCCACCTGATTTATAGATGCTCTCTTGGATCAGAAAGTTGGGTACGTTAGCGCAGAGCTGAATCGCCGCCGCAGTGATTATTGGTCCGCCCCAAATATGTGGAGCCATAAGCACGTAATTGACTTCTGCGAGCGTTGCAATTTTTTTACAAGCGGTGATTCCCCCGGCACTGCCGAGATCTGGCTGCGCAAACGCACAAGCACCTTCGGCAAAAAGATTTTGGAACTCATGTGGAGAAACGAGACGTTCTCCCGTCGCGATGGGAATGGAAGTGGCGCGCGCGATTTCCCCCATCTGTTTATAGTTACGGGGTGGACAAGGTTCCTCAAACCACAGCGGATCATAAGGTTCCATGTAACTTGCTAGCCGTTTGGCAGCCGAGGGCGTGATTTGTCCGTGCGTACCGATTAGGATATCGGCTCGTGTCCCAATGGCTTCACGAATCGCTTCGCATGCCTTTGCTGTGTGATCATATTCTGCCTGTGATAGCTCCCAAGGCGCGCCAGTCGCTCCTCCATCTTTTGATTGGGGAATTGGGTCAAACTTTAATCCGGTGAAGCCTTCATCAACCAAGCGCGCAGACAACTCGGCGAGTACTTCCGGTCTCTGTGTCCAATTGCGAATGGTCTCTCCGCCAGCCGACATTTTTACAGTGTCGTAAATATACGTGTAGCTCCTAATTCGATCACGATATGCTCCACCAAGAAGATTGTATACCGGAGTGTTATAGTGCTTGCCCACGATATCCCACAAAGCAGTATCAAAGGCACTAATAATTCCGAATCGAGCATAGTCTGCATGTTGATGTGTCAGGCCTCTCACCATCCGGTGGTAAAGCGTCTCAGGTTCAAGAGGATTTTTGCCTTCCAAGAAGCGGGAAAATGATTCCTGAATCATCAGTTTATAACTTTCAGTCATTCCTCCAAATGCATTTAAAACTGCAGTTTCTCCCCATCCGACCAGCCCGGTATCGGTCTCTAGTTTTATAAAATACCAAGTCCCTCCACCCCATTGAGGCGGAGGCGTTTTAATAACAAACGGCGTTACTTTGGTCAGTTTTGGGGCTGAATTAAGAGTCGTCACGGATCGGGTTTGATTTGAAGATTGGCCTTTAACTGCCTTTAGTGGCAGTGCCATAGAGGCGAGCCCCGCTACTTTTAAAAAATTACGACGATTCTTATTTGTCATTATGGATTCCTGTTAAATGTGACTAGCTTGTGTATTTACCAATATTTTTTAAAAACATATCGTTAGTAAGACTTGCAAGAGGCAATATACTTAGAAATCTTCCTGCTTTTCTGAGGTTTGAGATGACATGTTTTACCTGCTTAAGTCGTACGTTATTTATCGATTGGTATAGCATAAGTTCCTACAGAATGGGCAACGGGCTCATCGTCGCCTTCAGAGTAAATCGACACCTCCCCCACCGCTAACGATCTACCTAGTTTCAGTATTTTGCATACGCCTATTAAATCTTTTCCAGCGACTGGTTTGCGTAAGAAGTTGATATTTAGGCTCGTTGTAACAGCTAACGCAACTAGGCCAATTTCCCTTAATATCGCAACATAAAGCGCACAGTCAGCTAGGTCCATCATTGTTGGGCCAGAAACCGTTCCGCCAGGACGCAAGTCAGCGCTACTAACTCTGCGCCTTATAGTCACAGTGTCTTTCTCAAAGCATTCGATTAGAAAATTTTTCTGAGGAAACTCTTTGGACAAAAATGCCTGCAGTTCCGTTTTTTCTATTTTGCTCACTTTGGATAAAATTTCATTTCAACTGAATCGTCTTTGACATTCATTGTTGTGATACAAATGTACTGATTCCCGTCGCTTACATCGTCCAAAGAATAAAAAGAGTAGATATAGCCATCTCTGCTCCAGACGCCTTGACGTGTTGAGCTTACCCTTGAGCCATCATTGTTAATTGCAGTAGCTCTGCCTTGAAAAGAACCTTGGTTGACAGAATTCGGATTATCTAAATCAATATTATAGGTTAACCAAGTTTTTCCATATATTTCGTTGTCAGAGACGACGTTGATAATCCCACCCTCATCGGTCAAGGTCGTAGATGTTATTTTTCCGCTCAGGTTCACCTCATCTCCGATCACCTCGAAACCAAAAGTAAGCAGCGGAGCTATCATTCCGCAGCAGAGTAATGTTATTGCTGATGTAAGTTTTTTCATTTTTAACTCCTTTTTTTGTTTTTAACTGATTTATCTTAAGCTGGGTCGGTTACTCCACGATCCATTAAATATTCAGATCCATCTTGCCCATTACCTGCAAAGTCGGAACACAAATAGCACTGGTTTCTGCGCCATACACATATCATGTTTGCGTTTTATCGCGGCTTGCAGCTTTCCGACCTCGAGCAGAGCAATGGCAGCTTCAGGATATTCTCCTGCTATACGTCGCACATTGGCTCGCAGCACATCCATTTTATCGCCATACAGCAATATCATATGATCGACAGGAATCAGAATATCAAGATCTCTCCTCCAGTCTTGTACATTGCGCGCGCTCATCTCTGTAAGAAAAGCGGGCCAACACATTTGTTCACGAATGAACGTGCCCGCCCAATCAGTTTTCCGACACTCAACGTCGTACTCATCGAGATCGTTAAGGTTGTTATATGTGTTGTAAAGAGATTTTTCAGCAATGTCTATTTGGGTTCGTAGGCTGCTGAAAGATTGCCGAGCGCTTATGACTATCTCCTCCACTGGAATTGAAGGAATCTGTTTTACGCTAATCCTTTGCTCTGCGTTGCTCTCGTTAGAAGGTGGGTTGTGCTCGGGAGGGTTATCTCTAGCTTGAGCCGATGAATTAGCGAAGCAAAGCAAGCTTGTACACGACAATAATAAAGCTTTAAACAGGGCTCGGATGTAAGTAGTCATAGATTAAAATTCTCTCGCCGACCGAATCTTTTCGATGTTGGTAAGGCAGCTATAAACTATTTGCGTTGCGTTCCGATACAGAGAATACATCTAATTGAAGGTTTCCCAAAATGAGATTGGCCCTAATAAGTGCCTTAACAATCCTATTGCTTGGCTGCGGGGCTGAATCTCGGACTGATTCGGGTGCCGAGTATGAATTTATCGCAGCCTCTGGATTATTGTTGAATAAAAAAACGGGTGAGGTGCGCGTTTGCACAAGACCACTCGCTAAAAATGGATACTGTTCGGAGACGCAGAGAGGCACATAGTTCTATTTGCTTATGAACGAGGAAAGGCGATGATTATAAAAAATGTCAATCAATGTCTTTTACTATCCGTGATTAAGAAATCATGTTCTCTGCTTTGTTTGGCTCTACATTTTTTTCTTTCCCGAAAAAGTACCCATAGATTGCCCTTGCGCAATGACAGAGCCTGTAACTGTGCCGTTCTCTTCTAGCTCTCCTCGATAGATTATTTCTATTCCCATTTGATCATTTGTGATTGCAAATTCGAAACTGTTACCTTCATAGGTGCCTCCGATTGCCCCGTTTGCTAATTGCCCAGAGTAGCTCCCGGATATTTTTCCTTCGTCTTCTTGAGTCATCGTAATCTCTGCATTACCTCTCCCTGCGCCGCCTGCTAATGTAACATCAAAGATCCAATTTCCACTCACATCGGCAGATGCAAGTTGTGAAAAAACTGAAAAGGCGGCAAGCAGTGCAGTGTTGCGAATTACAGATATCATTTTTTATTTTCCTTGTAAAATAGATGGACTAGAGATTTATATTTTGATCATTACCAAAAACTCATGCGGGATCTAACCGGTCAGTTATTTGCGTTAGTCGCTCAATTAGTTTCGCTAAGGGTTCTTCAGTGGCATCGCTTGAGTTGATGCCGCGTTGAATTGTTTGCCAAATAGATTTTGTTGTTTCATCGACATTAATTGCCTTTCCAGTTTGCATATAGGAATACTCTGTCAACTCGAGTGCGCCGCCAATCATGTAGCATACGATGCTTGGTGAGGTGTCTGAACGAAATGAACCGTCCCTCATGCCGGCTTTTATTTCGTGTGTCATCATATCGGCCATTCTGCGGTTTTGATCTTGTGCGAGAGATGGACGTTCGTTGGCTTCCAAGTTTCTGCAAAGTACGCGCAGTCGACACATCCCGCGATCATCTAATATCGTGAGAAGGGTTCGATGGATTAGATAGCGTAGCCGATTGCTGGGGCTTTCAATGCTTGGCAATGTTTTTTGGATCTCGTCGAAGAGTATGTCGTAGTGTCGATGAACAACTTCGTAGAGTAGGCTGCGCTTGCTGTCGAAATAGCGATAAATTGTTCCTTCCGCTATGCCCGCAATTTTTGCAATATTTTCTATTGATCCCTTTTCAAATCCAGAGGCGCAGAAGACTTTTTGTGCCGACGCGACAATGGCGTCGAGTCGTTGCTTTTTCGCGGGGCGGGGTACATCTTTAAGTGCTACGATAGTCAAAGTTGAATTGGCCTCGTGTTAGGTTTCTTGAATTTTTCGAATATGCCATAAAAGTGAGTCCGCTTCAATTTTTGCTATTTTATGCTGTTGGTCTCGTATTTTAACAAAGTGTTTTTTTGTTGCGGTCGACAAAAAATGAATATATTGTCTCATAGCGTTAGTTTTTTAAGCATTCAAAAAAAAATGAATATGATTCATTTTTTGAAATTAAGCTGCAAGTTGAATCGGATTCTCGCCACATTTATGCTCAAAGAATAATAGGGATTTATTGTCTATGCCTAACTTTAGAAAGCTTCACACGGCTCTTTTCCTCGCAGTATCGGTGATTGGCCCCCAGGTGCGGTCACAGGTTCCAGATTACCAGCCTCCACGAACCGAATACGGTAGAGCAGACTTGCAAGGTATTTGGACTAATCGCTCAATTACTCGCATGGAGAGAAGGCCCGGAGTTGAAAAGCTCGTATTGAGTTATGAGCAAGCTGACGAAATGGCTCAGGGATCTTTTTGGTTGAGTTTGGACAGGCAGCAACAGAATAACCCAATTACCGAAGCTAAGGCAGGTGAGGCAGCGTTTGGGTCACGCGGTCATAATGCATTTTGGGTTGATAATGGGCCATCCATGGGGATGGTTAAGGGTGAGTATCGTACTTCTTGGATCACAGAACCTGTTAATGGCCGGATCCCTTACAAAGAAGGAGGTCCCGCACTTCGTAGAGCAGCCCATCTGCCAAAAATTGGCAGTTTCGATGGGCCTGAGACCAGACCGGTTTCTGAACGTTGTATTGCCTTTGGTGGAATAATAGGTCCGGTGATGCAGAACGGAATCTATAATAATAATTATCAATTCGTACAAACTAAGGACCATGTCGTGCTCATGTCGGAAATGGGCCATGAGGTTCGCATCATTCCGCTTACTGACGAGCACAGTAATGAAGACCTTCAACCGTGGTTCGGTGATTCTATAGCGAAGTACGAAGGCGATACGCTTGTTATTGAGACCATTAACACCTACCCCTTGCAAGGCTCCTATATATCACCGACAGGAAAGGTTACCGAACGATTGACTCGCTGGTCAGAGGACGAAATTTTTTATGAATTTAGAGTTGAAGACCCCGCTATTTACACTCAACCGTGGGGTGGAGAGTTCTCTTTCTACAAAGAGACAGCATTGTTCGAATATGCTTGTCACGAGGGAAATTACTCTTTGCCTGGGATACTGGCTGGGGCGAGAAGGGCAGAGATGGATGCTCTTACGGAATAAGCAAGTAGTGAAATTTTGTTAAGTACGTTTGGTTATCTTTAAGGAATAACTATGCACTGCCTCTTAAAAGACGCGTTTGGCTTTAAGACAATCTCATTGTCGACTTTTGTTTTACTCTTGGTGATTCTGATTCCCGCTGTCTCAGACGAGCTTTATGCTGCTGCCGAGCTCAACTTGACCTTCGAGGCGCTTTACGAACAGCAGTGTGCCGTTTGCCATGGTGATGAACTGCAGGGAGAGGCAATGGGTGTGCCGCTTGTGGGCAGGGATTTACTGCATGGCCAGACCCTTGAAGAGATAGCTATTAGCATCGCTGATGGTTTTCCCAATTCCGGAATGGCTGCTTGGTCTGAGACCCTCAGCACGAATCAGATAAGGACGCTGGCAGTGTACATCGCCGAGCAAAGAGATCTAATGCCAAATGGCGTGTTTAATACTTTAACTCCAATAGAGTTTCCCGAGGGCGTGGTTGTCAGTGACAAACATTCGTTCACGGTAGTACCGGTCGTCGATGGGCTCGTAGAACTTATTTTTTCGATGGCAATCCTTCCAGACAGACAGTTTCTCGTTACGGAGAGAACGCGAGGACTCCGGTTGATCTCATCCGATGGAAAGCAATCCACAATGATACAGGGCACGCCAGAGGCCTACCACAACGATGACAATCCGCGTCGCGGAATAGGGTCGATGCTTGAGGTGACACTTCACCCTGACTATGCTGAGAACGGCTGGATTTATTTGCACTTCTCAGACCGTTGCGAGGACTGTAACGCCCAGAGTCGTCAATATAAACGACCGGCAAGCATGAACAAAGTAGTTAGAGGTCGTATAGAAGGCGATCAGTGGATTGACCAAGAGACTATCATCGAATTCGATACTGCAAGTTATCAAATTGGATCAGATATCGGTGCCGGCGGAAGAGTTGCGTTCGATCAAGAAGGGCATCTCTTCTTTTCAATAGGGGCGAGGAGTCCCAACACTATGTCAGGCGTGCAAGATCTCGGGTTGCCTTGGGGGAAGATACACCGGATTAATCTCGATGGGAGTATTCCAGAGGACAATCCTTATGTTGGCGATGCCGGTGCGCTGGATAGTATTTGGAGCAGGGGGCACCGAAGCCCTCAGGGCCTGGAGATCAATCCGCTCAATGGTGATTTATGGAGCACAGAGATGGGCCCGAGGGGGGGCGATGAGCTGAACATCATTGGCCCTGGCAATAACTACGGATGGCCCTTACATAGTCTCGGCATCAACTACTCTGGCAGCGAAGTTAACTATGGTCGGGATGAACTGGAGATATTTCGTATCGAAGACATTGAATTACCAATCGTAGATTTTACACCCTCACCTGCAGTATCCAGTTTTATTTTCTATCAAGGTGATGCTTTTCTTGAATGGCAGAACGATATTTTAATGGGCACACTAAAATCTCAGCAGCTCTTTAGATTCAGTATTGATGAGAACAGAGTGATCGAGCAGGAAATCTTGCTAGATGATTTTGGCAGGGTGCGGGACATAGAGTCAGGCGTAGATGGTGAGATTTATCTTCTGATTGAGAATGGTGCAGGCAGTAAAATTGCTCGATTAATGCCCGAATCAGTCGAAGCCTCGGAGAAATAGTTCACAACAGTGAATAAGACCCTCACCTTCTATGCTATTCACCGCTAAAATGTTGCATTGTTTCACTGTTACCTCAGTTAATTAAGGGAAGGAATTATGTCCATGTATGAAGGGAAAAAAGTTTTAGTTACTGGAGCATCTACAGGCATAGGGTATGCATTATCCGAAGAATTAGCCAAAAGAGGGTCAGAGGTAATAATTACTGCAAGAAGGAGAGACAGATTAGAGGCTCTTGCTCAGAAAATTAAAGATGCTGGGGGGAAGGCTCACATTTTTGTTGAAGATTTATCCCTGCCTGAATCGGGGGTAAAACTATACGACCAAATCAAATCCGCAGGACTAAACATTGATATTCTTATCAATAATGCCGGTTATGGGCGCTGGGGAGAGTTGACAAGTCATGAGAGAGGCGATTATTCAAAAATGTTGCAACTTAATGTCACTACTCTTACCGATCTTTGTCATCTATACATTCCTGACATGGTAGCTCAAGGTGGTGGAGGTATCATTAATGTTGGATCGATGGCATCTCTATCGCCAATTCCATACGCAAGCGTTTATTCATCGTCAAAAGCATATGTTTTAATGTTTTCAGAGGCAATTCGTTACGAGTATCAAGATAAAGAAATAAAAGTCATGGCGCTTTTGCCTGGAGGTACAGAATCAGAATTTGCCAAAGTTGCTACAGAAAAGTCAGAAAAACTCAGTGAAAGATATCAAGAAAGAGAAGGCTCTGCAGCTGGCACAGGTATGCAAACCTCTCAAGAAGTTGCCATTGAATGTTTAGAAGCTTTTGAGAAAAACAAACAATACATTCTTTGTGGTGGTAGAAACCGTTTTTTGCATATGCTGACAAAATTTATGTCTCGCCAACGAGTTCTTGAGATGGCAGGCGGAATGTTTAAAAAGATAGCAGGCTAGTTTTGGAACAGAATTATTTGATGACTTCAAGCCTCTTTTTCAAGATATATTGAGAGCTATTTACAAAAATAAAAAAGCAGGTGATGCATAAAAAATTAACATAAATTTTTTAGAAACCCCTTTAAATAAAAAGTTTCAAAATGGTATACCTATTCAGTGGCAGTAACTGCTTAACCACCATATCAGACGACACAGAACACAATAGACTTTTACTTAAGGACACTCATGATTAAAAATAATAATAGAAGCATCCTGTTTCGTTCCACACTTTCAATTTTCTTCTTTGTTTATACCGGAATTTTATGTGCCCAAGATATTCCCTGGGCAGACAGTGCCGAAGAGGTTGGCATGTCGACCGAAAGGCTTCAGAGGATCGATTCAGCTATGCAGCGACACATTGAGGCAGGCACTATTCAGGGTGCGGTTACCGCGGTTGCCCGTCGTGGTAAGCTCGTTCACTTACAGGCACACGGACTGATGAGTGTTCCTGATAATAGGCCAATGCAGAACGACAGCCTTTTTATAATGATGAGCTCCACTAAGCCAGTCTTGGGTGTGGCAGCGATGATGTTGGTAGAGGAAGGATTGATTCGACCCTCTGACCCTATAAGTAAGTGGATTCCTGAGTTCGCTGACATGCAGGTGGCGGTGTTGGCTGAGCCTACAGATGAAGATATTAGTCCTGTAAGAGTCAGTCCGTTTAATGTGCCTGCTCACCGACTGGTGCCAGCGAATCGTGAGATAACGGTGCATGATATTCTTACTCACACATCTGGGTTGGCTTCCAGCGGCTTGGGCGATGCGATCTCTCGGGATTCGATAGGGTGGCTGGATACTCGTGAGTCACTTGCTAAAAATGTGCCTGAATACGGCAGCATAATTTTGGATTTCCAACCCGGGTCTCGTTGGCAGTACAGCGCAGCCACAGCATTAGACGTAATCGCGCGAATAATAGAAATCGAATCAGGTATTCCCTTTAATGAATTTGTAAAAGCGCGCATCTTTGAGCCCTTGGGGATGAATGACACGTTTTGGAATGTGCCTGAAGAATATCAGGACCGACTTATTGAAATTGTTGGTGCCGACAAAGCGCCACCGCTTTTGGCAACTTTATACGACACAAACCATTCAAGCTATTTCGGCGGCTCCTATGGCCTTAAAAGCACAGCGGCAGATTATTTGCGTTTCGAGCAGATGTTAGTCAACGGTGGCGAACTCTTTGGCAATAGACTGCTAAGCCCAAGGACAGTGCGTATGATGTCTAGTAATCAGACAAAGGAGCTTTTTTCAGCAACCGCGGAAGGGCGGGGATTTGGCTATACTGTAGCTGTCTCTGAAAATCCGATTGTTGCCGACGCGCGACGCAGTGTAGGTGCCTTTGGCTGGGGTGGCGCACTGGGTACTCGTTCGTGGAGCGATCCGGAAGAGGAACTGACGGCAGTTATCCTGATTCAACAGCCGGTTTCTGAAGTGCAGAATGATTTCGAAAATGCTGTGCAACAGGCGATTATCGATTAGGTAGAGGAAATCGATGCGCTGATTTGGGATGCAGAAAATATATTTTAAGCCGCTGCTTACCTTGATCAAGATTTGATTTTTCTGTGAGAAACTGAACGATCGTTCGAAGAAAATATTCTAATCAATTGATTCAAGCGGAATCATTGAAGAAAATTTATAAGCATCCATAAACCGCACTTATACAGAATGCGCCTCAGGGGGAACGTCTGCAGAAATTGAAACTCTTTCCGGGTCACTTAAAACTACATAGCAAAAATATAAAATAGAAAAACAGCCTAAAGTTAATCCGACCACGACTCCAGCATCCAAGATCCCACGCCAAGGCTGAGGGAGATACCTTACTGCCATAACGAACCCCATGATTGTCATCGTGAGCCCAAACGAAACTAGTTTGCGTTTTCTCGTGGCGTGAATAAATCCCATACAAAAAAGAGGCGCAAATATGATATGAAGGACTCGAGGGTTTTTTGCGAGGTAATGAGCACGCACAGCTGCACGTGGGGCAAAACTAAGAAAAAATCCCTTATAACCTTCTGCATAGGCCATGTAAATCAGGCTAAAAATAAGTGCGACCCAATGGAGCAACTCTAAGGGGGTGTCTTTCAAAGCGACTGCCATTGGTGCTAGGCGGTAGATTGCGAACATTAAGATAAAAATAATGCCACTCATACCCCAAAAAAAAGAAAGTTTTTTCATGTTACATGCGGTCCCAGCAAATCTATGTGTAGTTTTTCTAAAAGGTGCACCAAATCCTAATTGCCGACTTTCCAGCACCACAGTATGGGTCCTTGATGTCGTCTATTTCCAAGTTCGCTATGTTTCCATTTATGTTACGGGTCGGCAAGCGACATTTGTGTAGCTTACCTCTTTTTTCAAATCGATACCCGGGGCCGCCCAATCCTTCAATCGAGATCCAAATAAAAATGGACCCTAGTTTTTGGTCTATCTTAATCTTGATTTTGCGTCACCTGGACATGCCTAAAAGCCATCAAGTAAGACAACAAGCATAATCCCCTCCCTGCCGCGGTGCCCTTTTTGACCCTTAAAATTCTGCCACTCAAGTTGGATTCTGCTCAACGGCGAAGGAGTCCAAGCGACTCCCGCTTTTGAACTAAAGGTAACGCTGTCCCGAATGTATTTATTCATATTGTTTTCAAATTCATAATCAGCCATTACTTCAATATAAAGTGTTGCGTCTTTAACTTTGGCACTAGGCCACATCTGCAGGAATCCCGTCCTAACAATCCCCAGCCTCTCGGAGTTACCAAATGGCTCTGGTGCAGGGCTCCCCATGCTGTTTATGCTTTGTTCGAAGCGATTGGATAAGTGGTGTATACCCGATCTCCAATTACCGCGCCCCCTGAGAAAGGGTGAGGAGCGGATCAAATCAAAGTTCGCATAGATACGCTCATTTTTAATGGGGTTTGATACAACTTGATGATCCATATTCATAGATCGCATTTTTTTTTCGCCGGTCCAGTCCAAAAATTCCGCTTTGCCTGACACCGACCATCTTTTGCTTAAAATTTTACCGGACTCTAATCGTATACCCAGTCCATCACCTAATCTGGAGCTTTTGGTCATTGTTGGATGCCCGTTGTTTTCCTCGAATATGAGGCTCGCGCCGAAATATCCCGATCTTGATTTGCCCGTCAAGGGTCGGGCTAAAATCCCAAAGTCCAAACGTTTAGCGTTTGCGTTAAGTTCATTGGATATTTCGAAGTCGACGTGCCTTGCTGTTGTTTTTAAGAAAAAACCTGTGTTGTTGTTAGAACCGATTGTTGCTAAGGAATTAAATTGTATTATTGAGCTGGACGAGTCGACCGAAACTGACCCTTCAGGATCGGCGGATTCAGTCATCATCGAAGACATTCGATAACTAATGTTTCGGGTCAGCAGTTCACCGAGTGGGGAATCCAACGCTATACTCCTGCGCAGGCCTGACATCCCTAAGTCTTGACGCCATTGTTCTTCTGGGAACGATTCGGCTGCGAACGACTCAATTACACTGATTCGTAATAAAGTGACTAAGAGAGTAAGAGTTATGCCCAACTTATTCATTTTTAATCTCGCAAGTAAAATATTAGTATCAAAGAGCCAGGGTGCGACAAATTGCCGCATGCTGAAAAAATAGTATCACCTCTTGAGCCTATGTGCGACAAATTGTCGCATGTGGGGGTGTCTAGATTTGACCTCAGAAATCAATCGAACGCTTGATGTCGGCACTATGCTCGCTATTGAAGTCCGCGAATAATTGAATGCCAGGACATCAATTGAATCGCTGAGAAATAGGTAGCAGTGTCAGGTTTCTGGGGCTTAGGGCTGTATTTTTTTTAAAAAAACCATCCACTTCCAAAGGAGTTCGATCTAGCTTGACAATGCTTATGGAAAGGGTAAGTTACGCGGATGGATGCAGAAGGAGTTATAAAGAGGAACCGAAGTGGCGCACTTACCCTTGTGCTGTATCGGTTATTGCTAGTGGTGTTTGTGCTCAATGTGCAGTTTGCCAGCTTCGAGCACAGCCACACCGACGAACTTGTCCATCATTTAGACTGCGCCGCTTGTGTTACACACACTTTTGATAGTGATTTCCTCGCGCCTGAGGGACTGTATTGCAACTCTGAAACATCATCTATTGACTTGCTTGACTCGACACTTGGAACATATTTCTTTAGGCCACCTCTCGTAAAATCTCGATCGCCTCCCGCGGCATAGCCATAAGCTTTTACATTTTATTTCG
>Ga0228615_1000777_pt1 | contig 17019 bp, 10 predicted proteins | sample 16DmetaG_FD_190530 | JGI IMG/M metagenome (GOLD analysis project Ga0228615, IMG submission 190530) | Seawater microbial communities from Monterey Bay, California, United States - 16D | ecosystem: Environmental > Aquatic > Marine > Coastal | place: USA: California | collected 2016-10-17
ATCCACCATGGCGATAATCCAATGCCCACATTGCCGAGAAGAAGTTGAATTGGGAATTGGTGCTTTTGGATTGTTTGATTGCCCTCATTGTAACGAAGAGTTTGCATATAAATCAAGGACGGAACCCGATACGATTGAGGCAATATCTCAAACCGGCATGAATACAACACTGAAAGTAGGTTTTGGCTTACTGTTTGCCTCTCTTTTCGTTTTATTCATCGGAGTGATGTATTTCTATGGGGCAATAAATGACTTTAATGATTCTGGAATCGATTGTGAATCCGATAATGGTGGCAGCGGGGGTTCTAACAATGTCCCTGGGAATCCCTTTAGCTTGCAGTTTTGGGGACTTGATGATTGTTCAAATGAAGGGGATTACGGACTCGGGTCTCTTTGTTGTAGTTGCATCTTGATGATCATTGGAGTTGGAGTTGGAATTAGTGCATTGGTGTCTCTTGTTTCTGGTTCGAGGGGAGCCAATAACAAAGTGATGATAATTCAACAACAAAAATGAACAAACGGACTGTTTGAATTGCCAAGTTTCAATGTTAGCGAGCACTGATTTTGCTGATTAGTTGGACAAATCCTTGACTTTCTCTACTAGGTCCATTCTGCGAAGACGCCACACTCCGAAAGGTGTCATTGCTACGGCGATAAGAATGACTCCAGACATTAGTTGCCATGCTACACTCGGAACGATGGTTACCGGAACGAAGAACTGCCACGAAGAGAACGAGGCTGCAAGCCCAACAGCTCCACCATAGGCAAACAAAACACCGACAATTCCACCAATGATGCCAATCAAGAGACTTTCAAACAAAAGCATTGTTCCAAGACTGCGTGTAGACGCACCAAGAACACGAAGAGTTGCCAGTTCAAAGTCACGCTCAGCCACGTTCATGATCATGGTATTGAACATGACTACGACTGTGAAAAGAAGTCCGAGGTACATCATTGTCTGGAAGATTTGGGTTTGCTGGTCGAGTAAACTGTTGATTCCATTGAGGAGTGTTTGTCGTTCAACAATTCCCGTTGAAGCCTCTCCTAAAGCGGAATCAACCTCGACCCCTTCGGGCAGGTCGAGATAAATAGAAGTCACATTGACTCCTAAAATACCACTCAAATCATCTCGAATAAAATACATGGTACGTGCCAATTCTGCTGTCGAAGTTCCAACAATTTCCACATCCTGTTCCGCTCCGTTGATGTCCACTGTGTGCTGTTCACCGACCTTCCATTCAAGGAAGTTCATGCTTCCTTCATCCATCATAACTTGCATAATAGCAGAGTTTACGGCGGGGGCATTGCCTTCCAGAACAGAAACTGAACGCATGCCTTCATCAAATGAATCAAGGCCAACAAGCGTGAACACTCGTTCAATTCCATCGCCATCTGCCACTGAACCAAGTGGCATTTCAATGATCATCTCATAAGAGGCTGAATTGTTGTTTGCCCAATCAACAACTGGTCCTTCTGCTTCTGGCATAATGTAGACTTGTGCATCCCATGTCTGGTCGTCTTCTAGACCACCGACAAAAGTATCCTGTAGTCCTGCAGACATCATTTGAATCGAACCGAAGAGCATCAAGGAGATCCCTACAGCAACAAAAGTCATCGTTAGACGGATTGGCTTACGCACGCTTGAACGAATCGAGAGCCCGAGTGTTGTTGGCATCCATGATGTCAATTTTCGAAGGAGGTTTGAGCCAACTCGCATTTCGTTTTGACCGCTGAGAACCGCTAACGGGTCAAGGCGGCTTGCCTTCCATGCTGGGAAAGCACCCGAGAAGAACACGACAAGCATGGTCGAGCCAATGACCGTTAGAATCACTGAGGAGGGGACTGTTCGCTCCACAATCGGTACGCCGACTAAATCTTGGTAGAAGTCTAACATTCCATTCATGCCACTTGGCCCTGCTAACACCCCCAGAACACAGCCGATACCTCCTATCACCAAGGGAGCAACGAGATAGCCGGTCATGAGCGAAGAGCGTTTGACTCCCAGTGTTCGTAGTACGGCAATCTCCTTTGCTTGACTTTGCACCAAGCGTTGTAGACTCAAGACAATCGTGATTGCTGCAATTGATGCTATCATCACGGTAAAAGGGACGGTTGTTCGCTCGGTTCCTTCGAGATCCTGTCGCATGACTTCAACGGGTTCGTTCTGTCCGCGGTCACGAACTCGGGCGTCGAGTTCTGATTCGGCAAGGGCTGTATCAACCAACCCCTTTACAGCGTCTATTTCCTCTCCTTCATACTCACTGGTATCAGGTAAGTCAAACGATGGTGTTCCTTCGACATCCAACATGATGATGTTGCTGATACCGACGGCTTCGCCGGTCAATCGAGCCATTCCAGCGTCTGAGAGGTAACCCACTACATATTCGCCTGATTCTGGAGGGAACAGTGTCCCCTCTGGTGCCATCAGTACATGCAGTGGATGGTATCCCATTCCGACAAGAGTGAAATCAGCAGTGGCATTTCCTGCACCAATACTTAGCGTATCCCCGAGACTGAGTTCAAGTGCCTCCGTTACGTGGGCATCGATGACAATCTCATCAGCAGCAACTGCTGTTCGACCTTCTGAATGACCTTTAGGCATCCATACCCGGTCGGCATTAGCGCCGTCTGGAATGCCGTGCCACAGCGAATTTATGATGTGGTCACCGGTATCGTTGGTGTGGAACATCGCACCTTGGGTAACAGTACGCCCTTCACATGAATCAAGAGACTGAGAAACAGTTGAGGAATCCCAAGCGGTTCCCAAAGCAGCACAGAAGGTAGTAACTTGTTCAGGAGTCCAAGCAGCACTGCGGTTGTCAATCCAAAGATCGGCCAGGTTCGCACCACCTTCATCATCGGCTTGCATAGTATCGTACATGCCTCCTAAATTGTATGCATAACCGCCAAAGGTTATGCCAGCAAAAACGCCGACAAAAACCATGAGGATTACAGCAGAAAGTCGAAGTTTAGTTCGCCACAAACTCCGGGCTAAACGTTTGTTAAGAAGCGCAGACATGTGAAAGCCTCACTCTGAAGAGTCGTTGTTCGTCTGTTCATCTGAGACAATTTTTCCACTGTCAATTCGTATCACTCGTGTCGCATACTTGACCAAACCCTCGTCGTGAGTCACGAATACTGAAGTGATGTTTTCTTGCTTGCAAGCACTCACCAACGCTTCCATTACTTTGTTTGAAGTCTCGGTATCAAGGTTGCCTGTGAGTTCATCACCGAGCAGAAGAGTTGGACGCTTAGCAATGCTTCGAGCAATCGCAACGCGTTGTTGTTGTCCACCGCTAATTTCACCAGGGAAACGGTTAACTTCAGCTTCAAGGCCGACAAGTTTCAACAGTTCTTTGGCCCGTCCGGGGTCTTTTTTGCCTGCCAATTCTTGGATGAGGAGAATGTTCTCAAGAACCGTGAGGTCTTGCAGGAGATTAAAAAATTGGAACACATAGCCAATGTTTTCTCTTCGGAAAGAAGTCATTTTCTCGGAATTGTTACGAGGGACTGCATCTAACCCATCCGTTTTACTGGACATGAAGGTGTACTCGCCGCCGGTTGGACTGTCAAGAGCTGAGAGACAATTGAGGAGGGTAGTTTTTCCCGAACCTGACGGGCCAAGAAGAATCACTCGCTCTCCTTCATGAATTTCAAACGTCACACCGTCAAGCGCTCTGACAATACCGGCTGGTGTTTCATAATGCCGTTCTAGGTTATCCATTTGTAATAATTTGCTCATTTGTATCACCATCTTGTTTCAAAGAGTTGTTTAAACATCTCAAAGAATTTGTCTAACACTTGCTGCTCACTTAAGCGCTCATCTTGCATTTCTTGTAACAACCAAACCTCGTATTCAGTGGACATTCGAATGAGGACATTGAGGGGAACATCATCACGTATTGCTCCGATGTGTACACCGTGCTCAAGAATCTTCATGAAATCAGCATATTCACTCAAGCCCTCACATTCGGCATACAATGTACGAACAATTGGATGGTCTGTTCCTAAAGATGCTGTTTGGCGCACAAGAGACATGAGGAGGGGGTGTAGAACTACATTCTTCCATTGTTTTGAAGACAATGTCTTGACTGAATCCCAATAGGATTGTTGGTCATCAACCAACACGAAAGAGGTGAATGAGGAAAGGCTACCTGATGCATGTGCTTCATCGAGAAAACACGTGATAAACAAGTCTTCTTTGTTTTCGAAATAATAGTACATCGAACCTTTTGAAATTCCAATTTTTTGAATGATTTTGTTGTATGAGGCATCTTCGTAGCCATGGGTGGAAAATTCTTGCTTTGCAACATCAAGAATCTTCAATTTGAGAGATTCGTCAATGGATTCATAACGTGCAAGAGGCATGCGACCGGTTAGTTCGACCGGTCGGTCGAATATAAAATTTAACCCTAACGATGGTGAGTTCCAGAATAAGCCTCCAATGATTCAAATCGTTTACTGCATGGAAATTAACTATGAAATCGTTTCATCATCGCCGTCAACGGTTTTAAGTTCCTTATGCACGTAGCATGTCTATGCGAAAACTTGAGAAAACGAAAATTATTGGATTGGTGTTCACGGCGATTATGGTTGCTGCGTCTACTGTGCCCCTAATTGCAAGTGCAGCAACTGAAACATCAGCCCGAGTAACTGGAAACGAGACTCTATCTGTCAGTATCAACGAAGAATTTTATGAACGTGGAGTTGGAGTTGCCGTTACTGTTATCGCTTCCAATCTTGATTCAAATACCGAATATAGCCTTGAATGGGAGTTATGTATGGCGCCATACAGCCAGTGCAATCTCTACGATAACTATGCTGCTGAAGGAGGTACTGACCCTGCTGAAACAGAGGGGACTGTCGACCTCGGCTCCGGAAACATGCTGACAACATCAACCTTCACGTTTTCAGACCCCGGTTTGCTAACCTATTCACCGCTCTCTGGAATCGGAAACGAAACATATTACTTCAATGTCGAACTTGTCGTCCAAGGCGTACAGTTAACTGTTGAAAAGAGCACTAATTTCGTCTACGGAGGAGAAATCACCACAAGTTCATACATCTCTCAAATTGGTAATGTCCTAAAAAATACGGGCATTCCGTTTATTGGACGGGCTTATCTTGATTTTACAAACATCAATCTGCTTGAATTTGACCTCGACTGTGGACTGTACGAAGACGGTTCTACAACGCCTGAAGACACATATTCTTGGGAAAATATTGCTGTTTCGAACAATTATTTTTCCTTCCAATCCAGTGGTCAAGTCAATGCCACGACCGGTAATGCCGACCTGTTTGCCGCAAATCCCGGGACATACCGTATCGAATGCGAAGTTCTGAGAGATTTAGATGATGAACTACTTGGCACTGTTGTCAGTAACAACTTCCAAGTTATCGATGCTGATGTAACGGGTCTTGAAAGTCTAGATATCGCAGTCTTCCCTTCTGCATACTACGAGCGGGAAGTTGCAACTTCACCTCTTGTTATGGCGGTGAGCATAGATCTAACCGACTTGTACATTGGTGAAACATATCAGGTCAACTGGGAACTATGCATTTCAAACTACAATGAATGCAACCTTTACGATATCTACGCTGCCGAAGGAGGTACTGACCCTGCAGAAACCGAAGGGCTGGTAACGCTAACCCCTACAAGTGCCGCCGAAACTATAACCTTTGATTTCAATGACCCTGGGCTCCTTACTTGGAGTCCTTTGTCTGGTATTAGTAACGAATCATACTATTTCCACGTCGTGCTCTCCGTCCAAGGCGTTCATCTAGCCGACCAAGGAAGTGATGATTTCGTACTCGGTGGAGAAATCACCACAAGTTCATACATCTCTCAAGGAGGTCGCGCTGCAGGCATTAGTAATGTCCTAAAGGACACGGGCATTCCGTTTGACGGACGAGCTTATCTTGATTTTACAAACATCAATCTGCTTGAATTTGACCTCGACTGTGGACTGTACGAAGACGGTTCTACAACGCCTGAAGACACATATTCTTGGGAAAATATTGCTGTTTCGAACAATTATTTTTCCTTCCAATCCAGTGGTCAAGTCAATGCCACGACCGGTAATGCCGACCTGTTTGCCGCAAATCCCGGGACATACCGTATCGAATGCGAAGTTCTGAGAGATTTAGATGATGGACTACTTGGCACTATTGTCAGTAACAACTTCCAAGTTATCGATGCTGATGTAACTGGAATTGAGGCAATTAATATTGCAGGTTTGACTTCAGTGTTTTACGATCGAGTCGATGCAACTCCCCCGCTGGTCACTACCGTAAGCATGGACATAATCGACCTGTATATTGGTGAGACCTACCTTATTGAATGGGAATTGTGCGTCAATAAATACGGCTCATGCAACATCTATGACCAATACGCTGCGGAAGGTGGAGTTGACCCTACCGAAACTGGTGGTGAAATTACATTCACGCCCACAAGTGGCACTGAAACATTAACCTTTGATTTCAATGACCCTGGGCTCCTTAATTGGTCCCCACTGTCTGGCATTGGAAACGAAACATATTACTTCAATGTCGATCTTTCAGTTCAAGGTGTTCATCTTACTAATGCTCGCAGCGACACTTTTGTCTTTGGAGGAGAGATGACCTCATCATCATATATTTCTCAAGTCAATAATGTGCTGCTGAACACCGGAGTGCCATTCTCAGGCCAAATATATCTTGACTTTGAGAATTTCAATATTCTTCAATTCGATCTTAATTGTGAACTCTATGAAGACGGAGCAACGACCCCAACAGACACGAAATCATGGCTGTATTCTGGGATTTATAACCGTCGGTTCTCATTCGCTTCTAGCGGCGAAGTCAATGCAACGACTGGAACTGCGGACCTAATGCCGGTTAGCTCAGGCACACATCATATCGAATGCCATGTTATTCGTAAATTCGATAACACTGTCCTCGGTAGAATCGTGGGTAACGATTTTGAGGTAATCGATGATACTACAAACCAAGACGATGCCTCGATTTCAGTAACGGTTGAAATGCATGCTGACCATCAATACGCAAACATCACTATTGCAGGCATTGATTTGGATGCTGGACAGGAATACAAGTACGACTGGATTGTTCATGATAATGTGCCAACCCCACCAGTAATGCTCTTAGAAAACGACGTGATTTGGGTTCAAGGTACTGGGGAAACTTCGGAGTATGTATTGGAGTTCCATGACCTTGAAGACACGACTAACGCATGCTTTACTGTAATATTCTATGCTGGCGAAACTGAATTACAGACCGTCTCAAACATCTGTTGGGCTTCTGCATCCACATCAGACCTTGATGGTGATGGCGTGTATGACAAGAACGATCTTTGCGACAATACTCCCGCTAATTCAGTGGTTCAAACAGATGGTTGCTCGGATTTAGACGGTGATGGATTTGATTCAAACTACGAGATTAACTGTGGCTCTGACCCGAACGATGGAAATGTAGTACCTGCAGATTACGATGCAGACGGAACCTGTGATTTACTCGACACAGATGCAGATGGAGACGGATTCCTCAACGAGGATGAAATAATGGCAGGAACTCTACCTCTTGACGAGACATCTTTCCCTGCCAATCGACTGCCTACTTGCTCATTGTACTACTCATTAGAGGTTGATGGGATTCCAACCACATTCGAAGGTGACGCGGTGATTCCAGCACTTTCAGGTGTAACTGCCCAAATAGGCCTAGACTCGGTTGTACCTCCGTCAATTACAATTCCTGCTGGAAACTATTACATGACTGCGCACTGTATCGATCTTGACGGCGATGATATTACTGTAACAGTCAACGACATTACCATTGGACCAGTTGCTGGAGAAGTAAGTGCTGCTGCACTTATCGTCATTGAAGAAAATGTAAGTGAAACCGTAGATGTGACCATAACATGGACTGACGGAACTGAAACTCTCATGACGATGGTGACCGTTGAAATGAAAAGCGATTCAACCACTCCAATACCTGGATTTGGACTGCTGGTTGGGATGAGTGCCCTCTTGCTTGCAGGTCTTGCCTCTCGCAAAAGACATGAATATTGAGTTGCCAAGGAGCCGGATGAGTAATCGCTTGCCACGATGCTAGCGCATCGAATCGAGTGCTTGTTGAATTTGGTTTTGAAACCGTGAAAGATTACTTCCACCCCACTCTGAAACTCGTTCTCCGTTGACGAAGATAGCCGTAAATGGCATGATGTCAACATTTGAAACCCACGGATGTGCAATCTTAAATCGCCCCATGCCTGGATGATCCAGCATCAATTTTCCAAACCGAACGTTTGAGGGTACACCTTCAGTTGTTAACCAGACACGCAATTCATCAGCCAGTTGTAAACAGGAGTTGCAATCATTCTTTGACAACACCAAAACTGAAACTGGGGCATTCAAGAAAAACTCCCACGTGTCTTCATCAAGCAGTTCAAGTGTTGCCATATCAATGCCTCACGCGAACTCAAAGCCGATGTTGAAAGTTGTGAGCTTGTTCAAAGAGTAGATGCGAAGGTGACGATTGCATCATAGTCAGGTTCGACACCTGGGTTTTCAGCCACCCAGCGGTGTTGTACGATGCCGTTCTTGTCGATGATAATTACCACTCTGTTGGCACACATATATCCTTCAATACCGCCAAGACCGACGAAAGTAGCGTCATAGGCTTTGACAACATCTCGGTCAAGGTCAGAAAGAAGTGTGAAATCAAGATTGTATTTTCGAGCAAATTCAGCATTTGCCCAAGGCGAGTCGACACTTATTCCGAGTACGGTAGCATTAGAATCGTTGAGTTTTGCAAGATTATCTTGAAATGCACACATTTCTTTGTCACAAACGCCAGTAAAAGCACCTGGATAAAAGGCAAGTATGACCGTCTGACCGGTGAAATCAGCTAGACTCACATCGCTCTTGTCGGTGGTTTTCAAGGTAAAGGCAGGGGCAGTATCTCCAATATTGACCATAGCAGTCCCACCTATCGCCGGCGTATATCCGTTTCGATTTCAAGCGACGTCGAAACGGTCAGCGTTCATGACCTTATTCCACGCTGCGATGAAGTCATTGACGAATTTGTCCTTGTTGTCGTCTTGAGCGTAAACTTCAGCAATTGCGCGCAGTTGTGAGTTGCTGCCAAAGACAAGATCGTAGCGAGTTGCTCGGCGAACAAGTTCGCCGCTAGAACGGTCAGTGGCTTCATAGGAGTTGCTTCCAGTTGCTTTCCATTGAACATTCATGTCCATGAGTGTAGTAAAGAATTCGTTAGAAAGATTGGTGTCAGCACCAAAAATTCCTCGGTCATCTGAACTTACGCCCATCGAACGGAGACCACCAACCAAAACAGTCATTTCTGGAGCAGACAAGCCGAGAAGTTGTGCCTTGTCAAGCATCATCTCTTCCGGACTGACATTGTAGTTCTTCAACAAGAAGTTTCGGAAACCATCAGACACTGGTTCGAGTACTGCAAACGAGTCTACATCTGTCTGAGCATCGCTTGCATCTCCACGGCCTGGCATGAATGGAACTTCGGTTCCTGATGCCATTTCGATACCGACATTGCCAGCAAGAACGATGGTGTCAGCTATGCTTGCGCCGTGTGCTTCGGCAAGGGGGGTGAGTGCGGCAAGAACCTTTGCCAGTTGCTCAGGTTTGTTGGCTGTCCAGTCTTTTTGAGGGGACAGACGGATACGTGCACCGTTGGCACCGCCGCGCATGTCCGAGCCACGGTAAGTGGACGCACTTGCCCAAGCAGTTTCAACCATTTCCGAGACCGAAAGACCGGAGGATTTGATGGCCTGCTTCAACGAAGTGACATCATAAGATGTGTTTCCAGATGGAACTGGGTCTTGCCAAATGAGTTCTTCATCTGGTACATCAGGTCCGAGATAACGAGACTTCGGTCCCATATCACGGTGAAGGAGTTTGAACCAAGCTCGAGCAAAGGCATCACCGAACTCTTCCGGATTTTCGTGGAAGTGCTTGGAGATTTTTCGGTATTCGGGGTCTCGAATCATTGCCATATCAGCAGTAGTCATCATGGTTGGAACTTTCAATGAAGCGTCTTCTGCATCTGGTGCCATATCTTCGGCATCTGGATTCGCAGGTGTCCATTGGTTTGCACCTGCTGGACTCTTGACGAGTGTCCACGAATCTTCGTACTTGAACAGAATGTCGAAGTAGCCATTGTCCCACTCAGTAGGATTCGCAGTCCAAGCGCCTTCAATTCCGCTGGTAATGGTGTCTCGACCTTTTCCAGAGCCGTGGGTGTTGGCCCAACCAAATCCTTGCTCTTCTATCGAAGAGCCTTCGGGTTCTGAGCCGACTTGTCCTGCATCTCCCGCACCGTGCGCCTTTCCAAAGGTGTGACCACCGGCAGTAAGCGCAACGGTTTCAGCATCATCCATAGCCATTCGAGCGAATGTCTCTCGGATGTCTTGCGCGCTCAAGAGCGGGTCAGGATTTGAGTTTGGACCTTCAGGGTTGACGTAAATGAGTCCCATTTGAACAGCCGCTAGGGGGTTGTCAAGGGATTGACGAGTGTCGCCGTATCGGTTGTCTCCAAGCCATTCATCTTCAGCACCCCAATAGATGTCTTCTTCAGGATGCCAAATATCTGGACGGCCGCCTCCGAATCCGAAGACTGGACCTCCCATGGATTCAATGGCTACAATACCGGTCAACACCAAAAGGTCGGCCCAGCTGATTTTATTTCCATACTTTTGTTTGATTGGCCATAGGAGACGTCGAGCTTTGTCGAGGTTTCCGTTATCTGGCCAACTGTTGAGAGGAGCGAAACGCTGAGCGCCAGTACTTGCTCCGCCTCGGCCGTCACCGATACGATAAGTACCAGCAGCGTGCCAGGTCATTCGAATAAAGAACGGACCGTAATGACCGTAATCGGCTGGCCACCAATCTTGGCTATCGGTCATTAAGGCATGAAGGTCTTTCTTCATGGCAGCATAATCCAAAGAATTGAATGCGTCCTTGTAGATGAAGTTCTCATTCATTGGATTTGATTTACGGTCGTGTTGGTGGAGTATGGCCAAATTCAGTTGGTTAGGCCACCAATCGTTGTTCTTCATTCCAGTGCTTGGTGCACTAATTGCACCATGCATTACCGGACACTTTGCTTCTGTATTATCGTCACCCATGCCTTTCATTTTACGGCCTCAATTCATCCAGTCCTACCCCTTATATCAATCTGTAGTTACACCATTTATGCAACCAAAATCATACTCTTTTACAAGGTAGTATTGATGTGCTGGGTGTGCAAGCAATTGCCATGAAGCATCCTCAACGCAGCCATCTTGCGAAACATTGGGTACTGGACCCGAGTTGTGTATTCCTCAACCACGGCTCATTTGGGGCCACTCCAACTCACATACGCAACGAACAAGCACAATGGTTGAACCTTCTAGAAACGGAGCCTGTTCGATTCTATGAAGACCTAGCGATGGATTTTATGCACAACTCTCGTCTTGCTTTAGCAAAGATGCTCGAGTGTGAGGCGGATGACCTTGCGCTTATTGAAAACGCAACATCTGGAGTCAATACGGTGTTGCGTTCGCTGGTGTTCAATGAGGGTGATGAAATCCTTGTCCCGGACCATGCATATCAGGCCTGCCGCAATACAATTGATTTCGTGGCTGAACGGTGGGGTGCTCAAGTTGTCACGGTCAATATCCCGTTTCCAATCGACAATCCAGATGTTGCATACAAAGCTATCATGCAAGGCGTCTCTTCGAAAACGGTTCTTGCAATGATTGACACTGTCACCAGTCCGACCGGACTTTTGATGCCGTTTGAAAGACTTGTACAGGCACTTGAAGCGAAAGGGGTTGCAGTTTTGCTCGATGCTGCTCACGGAATAGGAATGATTCCCCTTTCCCTTGACAAACTTGGCGCTTCATACACGACAAGTAACTGCCATAAGTGGCTGTGCGCGCCAAAAGGTTCTGCTTTTTTACACGTAAGAAGGGACCTGCAACACCTCATTCACCCACTCACAATCAGTCACGGGATGACGTTCCCTCTCGGCGACACCACTCGTTTCCGACACGAATTTGACTGGACCGGGACTCGAGATTTATCCGCAGCATGCTCAATTCCTGCCACAATGGAATACATGGAAAACATGGTTGAGGGCGGATGGCCAGCCATCATGCAACACAATCATGATTTAGCAATTGAAGGGCGAGCCATTCTTTGTAAGCGACTTGGAATTGAGGAGCCATGTCCCGAAGAAATGGTTGCTTGCATTGCCACTCTTGTTCTGCCTGGTCAAAGCAATAACGGCATACCGTTGCATGAACCTGACCCACTGCACAAGGTACTTCAAGAAAAATACAACATTCAAGTTCCGGTTTGGTCATGGGATTCGCCTAAGGGGCGTTACATTCGAATCTCTGCACAACTCTACAACCATGTGGATGAATACCATTACCTGGCAGATGCACTCGCCTCAGAATTATATTGAACTCTACACAGAGAGGTTCGTTTTTGTATGAGAAACTTAACCACCCTGCATGCATCCTTTACCAAATCCGGCTCTAGACCCATGGAGTTCGATAGGGGGGGACATAGCCGAAAATCATTGGAGACATGATTCGGAACATCCCCTAGACTACATTTCGGATTTACTAAGGAATTGGCCTTCACATGATAATACTGTTGATCTAGAAAACGAGGAGCGTCACTTGAGATTTGTTCAGGTTATTGCAGGATATCCCAAAATTAGTGGAGGAATGTATCCATTAGATTGGCCAACCCATCCCGAATCAATCAAGGCATTACGATTGTCATTGTTCCTTGACAGCCTAAATGTTCCAGAGAAGGCTGTAAAAAATTGCAAAATACATTCTGTTAGAAGTGCAATTTTGGCCTTGGATGCACAGATGTATAATTCTAGTTCAACTTTAACAGAAAATATCAGTATCCGTGCGCTACATCACCAATGTCTAACTCTTCTGTTTCATAGCCTGCGGGTATGGGAGGGGATTCCAGTAGAGGATGAATTTTCTCCGAATTCTAAGGAAAGTCTCTTGATGAACACCCTACATTCCAGTGATAGTTTTGGACATGGATTTTGGTTAAAAAGGTGGACATACCCATCCAAAAATAAACTCATAACTTTAGGAGGCAAAGGCTTCAATATTCGCCATATCCAAACATTTGAGTTAACTGGAATTCAAAATTGGATTCTGCAATGGAGCAAACTAGAGTGTGAAACACACCCTCTAGAAGATAACATTCGTCAAAACCTGCTTGTCGGCGCATCCGTGATGTTAGAATGCCTTTTTTCTAAACTAAGGCGCTATGCTATCACAAATTATCGACCGGGAAGTATTTTGGTTGACGGAGGGGGTAGAATACGTCTGTATTGCGTGAATCCTAAACTGCAACAGGAGATCACGAGATTAATAGAGCATTCTTTTTTTGGATTTGAATATGACAGACATCGGTATAGCAATGTGGTTGAATCAACTGTTGAAAAATACATAAAAGCATCTGGTGTCAAATGCCTACATCCTTGTTCAAAAATGAAGCAGGGTTCTAAAAAAGAAAACATAGATTGTCCATCATGTGGCTCACAGCACCTCGGCAAGGAAGTGGATAAAAGTGGGAAGCTGAGCCAAGCAGCATTTAGGAGGTTGTTACTCGATGACAGAGTTGGATTGAAATTCTACCCTCCCATGAAATTCAACAATGAAAAAAAAGAACATGGCGGATGTAAAGTAGAGGCGTGTCCGCTATGCTATCCTTTAATCCATGGGCCTAAGATTGAAAAACAAAATACTTGGACTAAAATTCCTGGAACTTGTTTCTTCCATGCGCTCATGTATGAAATCGGAAAGGCCCATAAAAGACGGGATTTAAGCTCTAGGAAACTAGGAGGTTATAGCAAGAAAATCATGCAAGTTCACTCATGTGCAATGATAGACCTTAATGCACTTGGCGTTCAATTCAATCAAATTCCTAACGGCAGGACTCGAGAAATTACCTGTCGGAAATCAACAATTACAACATGGAACTCTGAAAGAGGACTGAGTCACAATCCTAAATTGGAACCGGCTTTGAAAAAAGATCTCTACGAGAAATTATGGAGTTTGAGGCCGTTCGATTTTCTCATATATGGCATCGAAGATGGAGATATACACCACATTTACAACCAAATTCTAGTTCTAAAGTCGAGAAGATCGTTTCAATTTAACGCTAAATGGTGGAGTTGTGTTGCTGAAATTTCAGAAGAGGGGTCATTTATCGGTGAAATTGCAGGGTGGATTACCGCAGGAGATGATTTGCTTCTAGTTCGACGCGGGGAAATCGGTGCTGAAGATCAAACTCTCAAACGCCTTCTTGAAAAATTAGACCAATTGCTTAAGACACTATTTGCTAACTCAAGTCCCGCCTTTTCGTTTGGGGCAGGGCTTGCATACCGGACAGAAAGTTCTCATTCGATTTCCGATCTAATTTCATTAGTTTACGATGCTGAAAAAAAGGCGAAGAACAACTGGAAAACGAGAGCTTTTACACGCGGTAGAAAGGAATTGGTACAAGAAATTAATCCTGAAGGTGAATTCATCATGAAAGATTTCGATCAACACTATGATTTTGAGAAAAAGGGATCAAAGGTTTTCTCCATTTTTACCGAAAAAGAAGCCGTAGAATCGAGTATCTTTTGTGTGGAGTTTACTGGCAAAAATATGACATAGTACTACTTTATGCTATCCCGGCAGATGTATTTATCTAAATCATATTGTTGAAGATGCTGCATTTTTTAAGAGTTTTAAATCAGTTAGTGTATCCTCTTTGGAGTGAAGCCTTAACCCTACCTTTACCGGCCGACTCAGTATTTGTTTTGTTAATCTCTCGTTTTCCATTGCCAATTTTTCATTTACTGAGAGCAGTTTATCCACCGATAAAGACAGACGTTCAACTGTTGATTGCAAGGATTTTCGCTCCTTCAATTCCTGTTTTAATTTCTTATTGATATCTGCTCTCAAAGAACGTATTTTGGTGCTGATTTGAACCTGAAGGGTACCGCGAGCAACCGATTCATTGTTGATATCCTTGATCAGTTTACTCGATGTACTGTTATGCTTCTTATCTAAGTTTGAAAGTTTGTCATTTACAACAACTAAGTTTCGCTGAATGTTAGGGATCGTTTCTGCCGTAAGTTTTTCAAGATTTCTATTGACAATCTCCAGTGTTTGGAAGCGTGCTTCGGTTATATCATCTTCATCTCCTAAAATTTTTCGTTTTTGGTAAAGAACACCAGGCATAATAAATGGCAACTCGCCCTTACCCTTCACTTGCTGGAAATATCGCATTCGATTCAAGAATTTGTTGTAACGCGCTTCGAGATCTTCACTCAATCGAACCTCCCCATTCGCGAGTTTGGCATCAGATTTAGTTGATGATTTCTCTGAAACAAAGACTCCGTGCTCATCGCGCAAAGGGTCAACTACTACCGCAACGATTCTTCTATCAAGCCGATTTGCACGTAGGTTACTAAATGTATCAACATCGATTCCCGACAAAAAGATTCCAATGTCTGGGTGGGTGTGTATCCACCCTATGATTTGAATGTCAGGAGTATGAGGTCCTCCGCAACGGGAGTTCGCAATTTCGCAAGCACTCATAGCCATGGAGAGAGCTCCACCATCAAATTCGCAATACCCTGAACTGGCTTCAGTTTGCTTTGGGAAAAACCCACATACGACTACATTATTTCCTTCATGATCTACATGCCCGATTAATAGACCACCCATCTCTAATTTGCCTCTGGGTTGAGTGAAAGCCTTCGTTTGTTCGACTATTTCAAAAGGAACTATTGCGGGGTAATCAATTGAATGATTCTGCCTCCTCCCCCCGCCAGCAATACGCTGCGGAACAACATAAAAGGAACGCCCAATCATATCTCCGGCTAGTAAATTAGAAACTATCTCTTGGTTATTATCTCGTACTTCAAGTGGTGAGCCATCTCGAGGTCTGAGGCCCGCTCTGTGTACTACCTGCATTACAGTTTCTCCAGGCTGCGGATTTATGTTATGTCTAGAACCATCCTGCAAAATAAGAGTTAGGTGAGATTGCTTTACCGGAATGTCGTCAAGTTCTATTCCTTCGTCCCAATCCTCATCAAATTGTATTCCTGCGCCTCCAGCTACTTTGGCCACGCCGACATAAATTGTCGAATCGACGTGGTTAGATGCTTGATTGTTAGAAATCACTGAACCCATTGCGTCGTAGATGTCATACTGACCTTTAGGTGCTAGATTCAGCTGTTTGATTGCTTCCTTCAAAGAAACATTTTGTGGCACTTCTACCCGATGCTTTTGTGATTGATCGAGTGTGTTGGCTACAGTTAGAGGTATCATTTGGTTATGCATATTTTTCATCTCCGGTATGGTTTTCAATTACTAATTTATTTGAGGTATCCTCTTTCTGTTAAATTTGATATCTAAGAATTCAATAAATTCTGAATATGATTAATATAGGCACCAATTCGACGTATTGGATCACTTCCAATTAGATTCAAGTGAGGTAAGATATTTCCATGACATATCCAATGACTCGGCCTATTTGTACCCGGGAGCGTATTACTTGACCCGGAACTGTAGGTGACATTCGGCGTATTTCCAGTATAAATCGCAACACCTGGTCTACGAATAATTTGGTCATCATTTATCACATATGCATGAGGTAAACCAGATGTGGCATTCGGGCAGTGAATTGCAATTTGCCAAAAACCGTTACGGGTTTTTCCATTTGAAGGAAACTGAAGAGAGACCATCGATGTATGAGTTTGGCTAGTATGAATTCGAACGGGGCGCAGCGAAGGATACTCTACCTTGAGTTCGCTTAGGCGCTCCCGAGGAATTCCCCCCTCGCCTCCAGCTACTTTGGCCACGCCGACATAAATTGTCGAATCGACGTGGTTAGATGCTTGATTGTTAGAAATCACTGAACCCATTGCGTCGTAGATGTCATACTGACCTTTAGGTGCTAGATTCAG
>Ga0228615_1000780_pt1 | contig 17007 bp, 15 predicted proteins | sample 16DmetaG_FD_190530 | JGI IMG/M metagenome (GOLD analysis project Ga0228615, IMG submission 190530) | Seawater microbial communities from Monterey Bay, California, United States - 16D | ecosystem: Environmental > Aquatic > Marine > Coastal | place: USA: California | collected 2016-10-17
TTAAAATTATATATACATTTTTCGTTGAAATCCTGAGCTTCAGGCCAAGAAGAGACTGTAAGCGCATGCTCTGGTTTTCGATCAGTAATAAAATGCCAAAGCTCTTCGGTTAGAAAAGGCATAAAAGGATGTAGTATTCTTAAGTTTTTCTCAAATAAGACAATTACCTTACTATAGGTTTGTCGATCAATTGGTTGACCATATTCGGGTTTAATAAGTTCTAATAACCAAGAGCAGAAATCCTCCCAAACAAGTTTATAAATAGACATTAAAGCGTCAGAAATTCTATATTTCTCAAAGTTTTCATCAACCCAAGCCAGTGTTTTTTCAAAATTATTTTCATACCACTCAAGGGCTTCCATCGCTACTTCTGGTGCTTTTAAATCTTCTTTAATTTCCCAGCCTACTATCAAACGGTAAGCATTCCAAATTTTATTGGTAAAATTCTTTCCCTGCTGGCATAAGGAATCATCAAAAAGCAAATCATTCCCTGCAGCTGAACTTAGCATCAGTCCAACTCTAACTGCGTCAGCGCCAAAGTTGTCAATAAGCTTTAGAGCGTCCGGAGAATTTCCCAATTGTTTGGACATTTTTCGCCCCTTTTTATCACGAACTAAACCTGTAAGATATACTTTAGAAAAGGGTTTTTCTTCTCTAAAGGCATACCCAGACATAATCATCCGTGCTACCCAGAAAAACAAAATATCAGGACCTGTTACCAAATCTTGAGTTGGATAATAATATTGAATTTCTTTATTTTTTGGATATCGGATACCATCAAAAACAGAGATAGGCCATAACCACGAGGAAAACCAAGTATCTAAGACATCTTCGTCTTGACGAAGGTTATCTATCGTTAAATTATCATTACCACTTTTTAATTTTGCTTTTCCCAATGCCTTAAATTCATCTAAAGCAACTACATAATCCTCTTTACCATTTCCATAATAATAGGCTGGAATTCTTTGTCCCCACCAAAGCTGTCTTGATATATTCCAATCTCGAATATTTTCCATCCAGTGGCGGTAGGTGTTTTTAAATTTTTCAGGTAAAAGTTCAATATCGTCTGAATTAAGAACCCCATCTATTGCTGGTCGAGCTAATTCTTCCATTTTTAGGAACCACTGATCGGATAGACGAGGTTCAATAACGGCCTTCGTACGCTCAGATATACCAATATTATGTCGGTGTGACTCTTTTTTGATTAATAACCCTTGAGTTTCTAAATCCTTAGCAATAATCTCTCTTGCTTTAAATCTGTCCAAGTCCTGATAAATACCACCATTTTCATTTATGGTTCCATCTGGATTGAAAATATCAATAATATCAAGTTGGTGCTTTTCACCTAAAAGTTTATCATTTTGGTCATGTGCTGGAGTAACTTTTAAACAACCAGTACCAAAGTCCATAGCGACATAGTCATCTTCTATAATAGGAATCAAACGATCAGTCAATGGGACACAAACTTTTTTACCTTTTAAGTGCAAATACCTTTCGTCCTCAGGATGAATGCAAACTGCTGTATCTCCTAATAGTGTTTCTGGACGTGTCGTAGCTATGATTATTTTTTCTTCACTATCCATTACTTGGTAAGCAATATAATAAAGGTTTCCATTTTTTTCTTCAAAAATAACTTCTTCATCAGAAAGTGTGGTTTGAGCCTCTGGATCCCAATTAACCATACGAAATCCCTTATAAATGAGTCCATCATCATGAAGCTTCTCAAAAACCTGAAGTACAGATTCTGTCATTTCTGGATCCAAAGTAAACTTAGTTCGATCCCAATCACAACTACATCCCAATTTTTTTAATTGTTCCAAAATTACCCCTCCGAACTCATCAGTCCAATCCCATGCATGGATTAGAAATTCCTCTCGAGTCAAATCGCTTTTATTGATTCCTTCAGACTTCAATTTAGCAACTACCTTGGCCTCTGTTGCAATAGAGGCGTGGTCTGTCCCCGGAACCCAACAAGCATTGTAGCCCCTCATTCTTGCACGACGTAGAATAATGTCTTGAAGTGAATTATTCAACATGTGACCCATATGTAGAACACCAGTTACATTTGGGGGGGGGATGACTATAGTGTATGGTTCACGCTCGTCAGGAGTAGATTTGAAAAAATTATTTTTTTGCCAAAAAGCATACCATTTACTCTCTATTCCCCTGGCATCAAATTTGGAAGGAATTTCCATGTGGAATTTTTAATCTGATTTTATTATACAAAAATAGGAACACTAATGTTATAAACATAATGACTCATTAATAAAGAAAAATTTTATTTTTACCATTAAACTCAGTTTCTATGAAAATCATGAAATATCTTAATTTGTTTTTACTCCTTTTTAGCATCTCGATCTATGCACAACAATCTTCACCTGAAATAGAATTTGAGACTACTACCATTGACTATGGTGTAATTCAAAATGGAAGTGATGGAGAACGTGTTTTTAGCTTTAAAAATACTGGAACTGCAAACTTAATTATTACAAATATTAGATCTTCTTGTGGGTGTACTATTCCAAAAAACCTGAGGCTCCCATTGCACCTGGGGAAGCCAGTAAAATTATTGTTAGCTATGATACAAAAAGAATTGGTCCTTTTAAGAAAACAATTACAGTATCAACAAATCAAAAAAACAGTCTGGATATAGCATTGAAAATTGAAGGAACTGTAATACCTTGAAAAGGTTTAAAAATTTTTTTAAATTCCGTTTAGAATTAAAAAAATTGTTGAAGGCAAAAAAACCTCTTATTTTTGCTCCTTTATTTGACCTATGCCTCATCTATCTAAAAAAGGAATTGAACTTCCAACTTCACCGATTCGAAAGCTTGTTGTTTTTTCAGAAAAAGCAAAAGAAAATGGAATCGAGGTACTCCATCTCAATATTGGACAACCCGATATCGCAGCCCCTAAAGAAGCCATTAAAGCTGTAACAAGCTCAAATTTAGATTTATTGCCCTACGGACCTTCTCAAGGAACTTTATCCTACAGAAAAAAGTTAGTTGAATACTACAATAAACACAAAATATCTTTATCTACAGATGATATTATTGTTACAACGGGTGCTAGTGAAGCTTTAACTTTTGCTCTTAACGTTATTTGTGATGCAGGAGACGAGATTATTATCCCGGAACCTTTCTATGCAAACTATAACGGTTTTGCGAGTGCAGCAAGTGTTAGTGTTGTACCTGTCATCTCAGAATTTAATTCTCAATTTCAGCTTCCAGCTTTGGAAAATATTGATGAAAAAATTAATGCAAAAACTAAGGCTATTCTATTGTGTAATCCCAGTAATCCAACAGGTTACGTATACAGTAAAAAAGAAATTGACACACTTTGCGAACTTACTATTAAACACGATATTTTTTTAATAGTTGATGAAGTTTATCGAGAATTTATATATGGTGGTGACCCTCACTATTCCATTTTGAGTAATGAAAAATATAGTCAACACACGGTGATGATTGATTCGGTATCTAAACGTTACAGCATGTGTGGAGCTCGCGTAGGTTCGTTGATATCAAAAAATAAATCTCTTATTCAAAATGTACTAAAGTTTGCTCACCTTCGCCTTTCACCTCCTACCTATGCATTAATGGCTAGTGAGGCAGCACTTTCAGCTCCAGAGAGCTATTTAGAAGGAGTGATGCAAGAATACACAGCCAGAAGAAATACACTTATAAAAGAGTTAGCTAAAATTCCCAATGTAAAGATATCACGTCCTATGGGAGCTTTTTATTGCATTGTAAAATTACCTGTAACAAATGCTGAAAACTTTTCAAAATTCTTACTAACAGACTTTAACTTAGACAACAAAACTGTAATGTTAGCACCTGCAAAAGGCTTTTATTCTTCTCCAAATGTGGGACTTAATGAAGTTCGAATAGCATTTATTTTAGACCAAAAAAAACTAATTTTGGCAGCAACAATTTTGAAAAAAGCTTTAGAAGCCTATAAGAAATTTGTATCTTGAATTATGCTCAAATTTGAAGAGAATATTTCTTTAAAGCCCTATAACACATTTGGCATAGAGGTTCAAACTAAATACTTCTATAAAATAACCAACTCCCATGAGCTTAAAGAAATTATTTCAAGAAATCAAAATATTCACTTTAGAGTTTTAGGAGGTGGAAGCAATGTGCTATTCACTGACAATTTTAAAGGTCTGACACTCCTTATTGCCAACAAAGGAATAGAAGTTTTAGAAGAGTCAAAAGAAAATATCACTGTTGAGGTTCAAGCTGGAGAAAATTGGCATGAATTTGTTTTGTGGTGTTTGAATCACAATTATGGTGGAATAGAAAATTTAGCACTAATACCAGGAAATGTAGGAGCAGCACCAATTCAGAATATTGGGGCTTACGGAGTTGAACTAACCTCAGTTTTCAAATACTGTAAGGCATTGAATAAAGATACTCTTGAAGAAGAGATAATCACCAAAAAAGATTGTGGATTCGACTATAGATCTTCTATTTTTAAAACCATTAAAAAAGGAAAATATATCATAACTTCAGTATGTTTTAAACTTCAAAAATTTCCTCACAATGTTAATATTAAATATGGTGTATTAAAACAAACGTTTCTAAATAGATCTCCAAAGATTCAACAGGTTGCAGCTGCAGTAATTAAAATTAGACAATCTAAACTTCCAAATCCTAAAATACTAGGTAACAGCGGTAGTTTTTTCAAAAATCCACTAGTTTCAAAATCACACTATGAGCTTTTAAAAGCAAGCTATCCTGAGCTACCATCCTTTTCCTCTACTAATGAACAACTTAAAATTCCCGCTGCTTGGCTTATCGATCACTTAGGGTTTAAAGGTACCATTCACGGTGGTGTTGGAGTACATAAAAATCAAGCTTTAGTTCTGGTTAATTTAGGTACAGCCAAGGGAAAAGAAGTTTTAGATCTTGCTAAAAAGATACAATTAGCAGTCAAAAAAACTTTTAATATCTCTTTAGAAACAGAAGTAAATATTTTATAGTTACTTATTCCTTATTTTTAGAGTCTATCAAAATAGTTACAGGCCCATCGTTTTCTAAAGTCACCTTCATGTTAGCTCCAAAATTCCCAGTTGCTACCTTAGACTTTAAAATAGAATCTGCTTTTTTGATAAAGTAATTATAAAGAGGGATAGCATGTTTGTGATTTGCAGCTCTTATATAAGAAGGACGGTTTCCTTTTTTAGTAGCTGCCATTAGAGTAAATTGACTGATAATCATTAACTCGCCACCGTTATCTATTAACGAGCAATTCATAACTCCATTTTTGTCATTAAAAATTCGCAGATTCAGTATTTTATTAACTAACCAGTCTACATCTTCCAGTTGGTCTGCCATTTCAATCCCTAACAATATCAAAATCCCGTTTCCGATTTCTTCACTTTCCTTTTCTTCAATTATAACCTGAGCCTTTCTGACTCGTTGTAAAACAACTCTCATATACTTTTATTTAACGATATGATGTATCATTTTCTAACATTTGTAAATAGCTTAGGTATCTAGTTTCTGCAACTTCTCCTTTTTTAAAAGCATTAATTACAGCACATTTAGGCTCATTTTGGTGCAAGCAATTATGAAATTTACATTCCGTTTTTAATTTTTTAAATTCAGGAAAATAATTTGAAATTTCTTGAATTTTCATATTCACCATACCAAAACCTTTTATCCCAGGTGTATCTATCAACTTCATCCCATTGGGTAAAGCAAACATTTCAGCAAAAGTAGTAGTGTGAGTACCCTGTTGATACTGGTCTGAAATAGAAGCTGTTTTTAAATTTAAATCTGGAGCTATTACATTAATTAAGGTAGACTTTCCAGAACCACTGTGTCCTGAAAGCATACTCACTTTATCTTGCATCATAATTTCAATTCCATCAATATTTTGTCTTTCAGTTGCTGAAATTTTCAAAGTCTGGTATCCAATTTTATTGTAAATAGTTGCCAAATCATCAATTGCTTTCACTTGTTTCGGACTACAGGTGTCGAGTTTATTGAAAACCAGAATAGATGGGATTTGATAGGCTTCTGAAGTAACCAAAAAACGATCAATAAAAGATGTGGAGGTTGGAGGGTTGTGTAGTGTAATAATTAAAAATATCTGATCAATATTTGAAGCTATAATATGGGTTTGTTTGGAAAGGTTTACAGACTTTCTAACAATGTAGTTTTGACGTTGTTCAATTTCAATTATTATTCCTTTCGGTTTTGTTATTTGGGTATCTACTTCAAAAATGACTCGATCTCCTACTGCGATGGGATTGGTACTTTTTATTCCTTTTAAACGTAGTTTACCTCTAATTCTACAATCATAAAAAACTCCTTCAGATTCAACTATGTACCAACTTCCTGTAGATCTAAAAACAAGGCCTTTTTTCAACTTTTTTTTACAAAGTAACAGTTTTTTTTTAAGCTTTTTGGATTTATTGGAAAGCATGCAAATTTGTATATTTACGAAAAATTAATGGCTCAAAAAACCCTTTTGATGATTTTGGATGGTTGGGGAAATGCTCCAGACCCAAAAGTTTCCGCACTTGACCAAGCGCAAACACCTTACATAGATTCATTATACAAAAACTATGCTTCAAATACTCTAAGAACAGACGGAATATATGTTGGTTTACCAGAAGGTCAAATGGGAAACAGCGAAGTAGGCCACATGAATTTAGGTGCAGGAAGAATTGTATATCAAGATTTAGCAAAAATAAATCTGGCAGTTGAAAGTCAAGAGCTTAAGAATGAAAAAGTTCTAATTGAATGTTTTGAATATGCTAAGAAAAAAAGAAAGAAAGTACATGTTTTAGGTCTTTTATCGGATGGTGGAGTTCATTCCCATATCAAACATCTTGAGGGTATTATTGATTTAATTGAAGATTATGAACTTCCCCAGGTTTACCTACATGCTTTTACAGATGGACGAGATGTCGACCCTAAATCTGGAAAAAAATTTGTTAATCAAATTGAAAATAAATTACAAGGAAAACACACCAAATTTGCTTCATTAATAGGTCGCTATTATGCTATGGATCGAGACGAACGTTGGGAACGAGTCAAACTTGCTTACGAGCTTTTAGTCCACAGAAAAGGATCTCCATCATCTAATTTTGAAAAAAGTCTTCAAAAAAGCTATGATCAAGGAATTACAGATGAGTTCATTAAGCCTATATACAAAGAAAATATCTTAGCAAAAATAGAACAAGGTGATGTAGTGCTCTTTTTCAATTTTAGAACAGATCGTGGTAGAGAGATCACAAGGGTACTTTCACAGCATGCATTTCCAAAATATGAAATGAAACCTCTTGATTTATACTATGTGACCCTTACTAATTATGATGAATCTTTTAAGGGAGTAAAAGTTGTTTTTGACAAAGATAATCTTCAAGACACATTAGGTGAAGTCTTGGCTAAAGCCGGAAAAACTCAAGTTCGTATTGCTGAGACAGAAAAGTACCCACATGTTACCTTCTTTTTCAATGGAGGTAGAGAAGTTCCTTTTGATGGAGAAGAACGAATTTTATGCCCTTCTCCCAAAGTAGCTACATACGATTTAAAACCTGAAATGAGCGCATTTGAAATCCGAGATGCAATTATTAAAAAAATTGAAAATGATTCTCCTGACTTTATTTGTCTAAATTTTGCTAATCCCGATATGGTTGGACATACAGGAGAATTTCAAGCTGCTATTAAAGCCTGTGAAGCGGTTGATCAATGCGTAGGTTATGTTTTAAATGCCGCGCTTAAAAAAGGCTACGCTAGTTTAGTAATTGCAGATCACGGCAATTGTGAAACAATGATAAATCCTGATGGAAGCCCAAATACAGCTCACACAACAAATGCTGTTCCTATTATCTTAGTTGATAAAGAGAAAAAAAGAATAAAAGAAGGAATTCTTGGAGACATAGCACCAACTATACTAGATTTATTGGAAGTCGAAATTCCTAAAATAATGACTCAAAAATCTTTATTAATAAAATAATGAATACTTTCCTTTCATTCATATTCATATTGTTTTTGGCTATAAAAGTTAAAACCTTGATTGGGGAAGAAATAAATCGTATTGTTCAAATTTTTGAATTTAATCTTTTAAACTTTTCCGAAATCCAAATAAAACGTGGCTTCATAAATACATATATCGGCTTTTAATATGGGTGCAATAGTTTTAAAATCCCTAGAAGAAATTGAATTAATTCGTGAAAGTGCTTTAATCGTTTCGAAAACTTTAGGAGTACTTGCTTCAGAAATAAAACCAGGAGTCACTTCTATAAAATTGGATGAGATTGCAGAGACCTTTATTCGAGATCATAATGCCGAACCAGGATTTTTAGGATTATATGATTTTCCAAATACTCTTTGTGTAAGTCCAAACGCTCAGATTGTCCATGGTATTCCAAACGATATTCCTCTTGAAGAGGGAGATATAATCTCTATTGATTGTGGTGTATTAAAAAATGGTTTTTATGGAGATCATGCATACACCTTTCCAGTTGGTAATATTGACTCTAAAGTTGAAAAATTACTTCAAGTTACCAAGGCATCTTTATATGAAGGAATTAGAAGTTTTAAAGAAGGAAATCGTATTGGAGATTTGGGGTATAAAATTCAAAGCTTCTGTGAAGGAAATGGCTATGGTGTAGTACGTGATTTAGTTGGTCATGGCTTGGGTATAGTGATGCATGAAGGTCCAGAAGTTCCTAACTATGGAAGAAGAGGGACTGGAAAGAAGTTTTTAAATGGAATGGTATTAGCAATAGAACCTATGATAAATCAAGGAACCTATCGTATTAAACAACTAAATGATGGTTGGACTATTTTAACTGCTGATGGAAAAGCAAGTGCTCACTTTGAACATAATGTAGCACTAGTTAACGGAAAACCTGAACTTCTTTCTAGTTTCCAATATATTTATTCTGCTCTAGGAATCGTAAGCGATGAAGAAGAAGGATTGAGAAAAAACCCTTTGTTAATATGAGATCTTTATTAAATCTATTTCCAAGAACTTGGTTAATTATACTAAGTATTTGGTTTAGACCACTTATCAGATTTTATTTTAGAGGAAGTAGGTTTATAGATCCAATTGACGGAAGTTCATATAGAAAATTTCTATCATATGGATATCAAAGTATAAGACATAATGCACTTTGCCCAGGTACACTTTCACTTGAAAGACATAGATTACTCTGGCTTTATTTAGATCGAGAAACAGATTTTTTAAAACTTCCCTTAAATGTTTTACATATTGCTCCTGAACAGGTTTTTTATAAAAAATTTAAGAGTTTTAATCATTGGAAATATATTACAGCAGACCTTACCTCCCCATTAGCCGATTTCAAAGTAGATATTTGTAAACTACCATTTGACGATAGCTGTTATGACCTAATACTCTGTAACCACGTACTGGAACATGTAAAAGATCACATCCAAGCCATTAGCGAATTACACCGAGTTTTGAAAAAAGGTGGAACTTTAATAGCTCAGGTTCCAATAGACGAAAAATTAGAAACAACTTTTGAAGATAATTCCATTACCGATCCCATTGAGCGCAGTCGTATTTTTGGTCAATACGATCATGTAAGAATTTACGGCAAAGATTTTATCTCTCTCTTAAATCAATCTGGTTTTAAATCTAAGGGAATTCCATATGCTAATAAGTTATCAGAAGTTGAAATCAAAAAATACAGCTTACAAAAAGAAGTTATTCCAGTTGCAATTAAAAGTTAATATTATTTTATTCCAATGAAAAGTCTGAAGAAAATACCTCTTCAATTTCTCCTTCTTCATCTTCTATAATCCAATATGCTTCAAGATCAGCCTCATTCTCAATTAAAGCCTTACCTTCTTCAAATGGCATAACCATTAATGCTGTAGCAAATGCATCTGCAATCATACAAGTTGAAGCCAATACAGATGCACTCAAAACTTCTGTTGGAAAAGAATTTCCAGTTTTCGGATTTATAGAATGGACTGAACGCTTACCCGTCTCAGGATTTATTTTATATTTTCGATAATTCCCTGAGGTTGCTAAAGCTTTATTTTTTAAGCTTATCAATTGGATAAATTTTCGCTCTTTAGACTGCTTTGGATGGTCAATAGCAATCTTCCATACTTTTTTAGTTTTTGGACTCAACCCCTGAGCTACAATCTCTCCACCAATCTCAACTAAAAAGGAAGCAATATTTTTTGATCTTAGATGATTTGAAATTACATCGACTGTGTAGCCCTTTGCCAAGGCATTAAAATCAAAAAATATTTTTTGATGAGTTTTTTTTATTGTTTTTTCAGAACTTAAATAAGTTTTATCCCATCCTGTATAGGCTAGTATTTCATTTCGAATTTCTTTTGAAACTGAACTTGAATTTAATTCTGGACCAAAACCATATGCATTAACTAGAGCTCCTACAGTAGGATCAAAATATCCATCTGTTTTTTTCCAAACCAAAGAAGCTGTGTTGTAAACTTTTTCAAAATGTAGATCAATTTTAAGTAAGCTATCTCCTTTGTTAATTCTAGTAATGTCCGAATCTGGTATATAAGTTGACATAGATGAATTAATTACTTTTATAATTGAATCAACTTCTTTTTCTAAAACCTCTTTACTTAATGAAAAATCGGAATAATTAATAGAGTATGTTGTGCCGAGTGCAAAGCCACTTATTCTTTGATTTACATTTTTTTCAACTTTTTGACAGCTAATTAATATTAGTAATAGTAATAAACTATATGATTTTTTCAAGACCATTGAAATTGACAACATAGGGATTATTTTTTATTAATGGTAGATTGTAATCTTTAGCATTTGCTAATCCTACTCCTGCAAAATATAATTTTGCATTATTTTTTTTCGCATGAATTTTTACTTTATTCATTTGCTTAATATCAAATGATTTGGGTGACTTCGGATATAAACATGCATTAACAACTACAAAATAAAGTACTTTATCCTTCACACACACATATTGTGGTGAACGTTTTATTTTAGAATTTATAGCTAAAAACTCATACCCCTCTGCTTCTAAGAAGGACCCAACCTCTTTCATAGCAAGCTGATGAAGCTCTTGCAAACTTATTGTTTCCACATTTGTAAAAATAAGTCAAAATATGCCATTAGTGAGTTAATCCATGGAATTTATGTAAATTGAAATTTTTAAAAAAATAAAAATATGAACTTGACAAAGTGCATTTTAGCTGTATTTTTTATCACAAATATTACGAGCTGTACAGTTACATCTTATGAGACTCTAAAAGCCACTTCAGGAGGTTTTTCTTATGAATATGTAACAGATGACCCTACCAAAACTAGAATTTATACCCTCGAAAATGGGCTAAAAGTTTACTTAAGTAATTTTGAAAATGCTCCAAGAATTCATGTTTATACTGCAGTTAAAGCTGGAGGGAAAAATGATCCTGAAAATAATACCGGCCTTGCTCATTACCTAGAACACATGATGTTCAAAGGGAATAAACACTTTGGAACAAAAGATTTCAAGACCGAAAAAATTCTCATTGACTCAATTGAACAGCTTTTCAATGACTACTCTAAACTTACAGAATCTAATGAACGTTCAGATCTTTATAAAAAAATTGATAAGCTTTCCAATAAAGCTGCTTTATATGCTATTCCAAATGAATACGATAAAATGATTTCTATGATGGGAGGAAAAAGACTAAATGCATACACTACAGAGGATCGAACAGTTTACACGGTTGATATTCCTTCAAATGAATTAGAACGTTTTCTAACCCTTGAGGGCTTGCGTTTCAAGCAGATTGTGAATCGTCTTTTTCATACTGAAATAGAGACTGTTTATGAAGAGAAAAATAGAACCTTAGACAGTGATGGGAGAAAACAATATTGGGCCCTTTACCAAAGTCTTTTTAAAGATCATCCATATGGAAAACAAACTGTAATTGGAACAGTTGATCATTTAAAAAATCCATCTATCACAGAAATTAAAAAATATTTTAATAGCTATTATCGTCCAAATAATGTAGCTATCTGCATGAGTGGAGAGTTAGATTTTGATAAAACAATCAGACTGATTGACAAACATTTTGGTAATTGGGAGCCTAATTTGGAAATTCCTAAAATTGATTTAAAAAAACTTCCTGAAATTACGAGTCCTATTTTTAAAGAAGTACTTGGTCCAGATAGAGAATCTGTATGGTTAGGCTTCCGTTTCGACGGAAAAGCTAAAGATGATCTCCTAAAAGTAGATTTAATAGATATGCTTCTTTCTAATAGAGCTGCCGGACTAATTGATTTGAATTTGGTACAAAAGCAAAAAGTTTTAAGTGCTTTAGCTACGGTCTTAGAATTAAACGATTTTTCTATTCACAATTTTAGAGCGAATCCAAAAGATGGACAAAGTCTTGAAGAATTAAAAGATCTACTTCTAGGGGAAATAGAAAATATTAAAAAAGGAGCTTTTGATATTGATCTTATTGAAGCCGTTATAAATGATCTTAAAAAATCAATTATGCAACAGGATGACTCAGAAAATGCTAATTTATATAGAGCAGATAAAATGGTTATGGCTTTTACAAGGGATGAGCCCTGGGAAGATCATGTTTCCTATTTTGAAAAACTTTCGAAAATCACTAAAAATGATTTAGTTGAATTTTCCAATTTGCATTACAAAGAAAATTATGCTGTAATTTATAAGAGAACTGGTAAAGATCCTAATATCAAAAAAGTTACTAAACCCAATATTACAAAGGTGCAATTAAATCGTGAAGACCTATCTGAGTTACATAAAAAACTCATAAAACTAGAGATTAAAAAGCTGCAACCAAAATTTTTAGATTATAATAATGATCTAGACTTATACAGTATTGGTCCTCTGGAAGTTATTTCTAAAGAAAATAAAGACAATGATTTATTTCAACTAACTTATCGTTTTGGTTTTGGTAAAAATCTAGATCCAAAAATCGAGTTAGCTGCAGGCTTAATGAATTATAGCGGAATAGAAGGTTTAAGTCCCGAAGATTTAAAAAAGAGGTTTTATAATCTTGGTGCCGAGTTTAGTTTCAATACTTCAGTAGATGGGGAGGAAACGTCAGTCACTCTAAGTGGACTTAGTGAAAATATGGAGGCTTCTATTCAACTTTTTGAAAAGCTTTTACAAGGCCCTATTGCTTCTCAGGAAGCATTAAATAAGCTTGTTGGACGTATTATAAAATCACGTTCAGATGCCAAAAAAAATAAAAATATAATCCTTAGAAACCAATTATATGCGTATGGAAAATATGGAGAAGTAAATCCCGCTTCAAATAATTTAAACACTAAGGATTTGGAAGACTTAAGGGTTGAAGATTTAACCGATTTGATAAAAAACTTATCAAATTACTCACATCGTATTCTTTATTATGGAAAAATGAATCAGAATAGTTTATCTCATATGGTCAAAACTTATCATAAAATTCCTGAAAGCTTTTCTGAAATAATAAATATTGAAAATTACAAGGAAAAAATTTATGATCAAGAATATATCTTTTGGACCCATTTTGATATGGTTCAAACAGAAATTATTCTCTTATCAAAGCTAGAGTTATTAGATAATGCTAAAACAGCAGCAATTAGGCTGTTTAATCAGTATTTTGGTGCAGGGATGAATTCTATAGTTTTTCAAGAAATTCGTGAAGCACAAGGATTAGCTTATTCTGTTTATTCTACATTCAGTCAAGCAAATAAACCCGATCGATCAGATTACCTTTATTCATATATTGGAATTCAGTCAGACAAACAAAGTGAAGCTTTATCTTCAATGTTTAGCTTAATTAATAACCTTCCTGAATCTCAACAAGCATTTGAGATAAGCAAAAAGGCCATTTTAAATAAAATTGAAAGTGAGCGTATTACAAAATCGAGTATATTATATAGTTATTTGAATGCTGAGAAACGTGGAATTAATTTTGATATACGTGAGCAGGTTTACAATGAAGTTAAAGCTATGGATCTAGAAAAACTTTTAAAGTTTCATAAAACATATATAAAAGATAAACCACATAATATTTTATTAATTGGAAATCGAGATAAAATAGACTTTAAAAACTTGAAGAAATATGGTATAATAAAAGAAGTTTCTCTCGATGAGCTTTTTGGTTTCTAATTTTAATATTACAAAAGAGAATCAATATTATCCTCCAAAGTCATCAAACCTAACATTCTCTGGTGGAACCCCAAAATCTTCTGCCATTAACTCTACAGCTTGATTCATTAGTGGTGGCCCACAAAAATAAACCTCAATATCTTCTGGTGCTTCATGATCATTAAGATAATGATCAATTACTACCTGGTGCACAAAACCATTAAAACCGTCTCCATCAGAATTAAGACTAGTTTTTTCTTTCCAATTGTCTTCTTCCATTGGTTCAGATAAAGCAATGTAAAACTTAAAGTTTGGGTAATCTTTTTCCAAAGCTCTAAAGTGATCAATATAAAATAGCTCTCTTTTAGAACGTCCACCATACCAGAAGGTAACTTTACGCCCAGTCTTAAGGGTTCTAAAAAGTTCATACAAATGAGATCGCATTGGCGCCATTCCTGCTCCTCCTCCAACATATAACATTTCAGAGTCAGATTCATTGATAAAGAATTCGCCATAGGGTCCTGAAATAGTAACTTTATCTCCTGCCCTCTTTGAAAAAATATACGATGAAGCTACACCAGGATTAACCTCACTCCAGTCATTCTTTGCACGATCAAAAGGAGGAGTTGCAATACGAACATTCAACATTATTTCTTTTCCTTCTGCTGGAAAGGAAGCCATGGAGTAAGCACGTTCAACAGTCTCTGGATTTTTCATTTTCAAAGGCCATAATTTGAACTTATCCCACTCTAATTTAAACTTATCCGGTTCTCCTGGATGTTCTTCTGGATGGGCAGAAATGTCGATATCTTCATATTTAACTTCACATTTTGGAATCTCAATTTGGATATAGCCTCCAGCTTTGTAATCCATTTCTTCGGGTATTTCAACCACAAACTCTTTAATAAAAGAAGCAACATTCCAGTTTCTAATTACTTTTGCTTCATATTTTTTAATACCAAAAACTTCTTCTGGAACTTGAATAACCATGTCCTGTTTTACTTTTACTTGACATCCTAGACGCCATCCTTCCGCAACTTCTTTTCGAGAAAAATGAGGTGTTTCAGTAGGAAGAATTTCTCCTCCTCCGTCTAACACTTTACATTTACATTGGATGCATGTACCCCCTCCACCACAAGCTGAAGGTAAAAAGATTTTATTATTACCTAAGGTGCTTAATAAAGTACTCCCTGAGGATACTTCAACTTTGTTGTCACCATTAATTTGTAAGGAAACCGGCCCAGAAGGCAATAGTTTTGCTTTTGCACCTAAAAGCATCCCAACTAACATAAATGTGATGGTTAAAAAAACAACAATACTCGCAATAACAACTGTATAATCCATTCTTAAATTATAATTTAATTCCCATAAAGCTCATAAATCCTAATGCCATAAGCCCTGTTATTATAAAGGTAATCCCTAAGCCTCTTAATGGGGCAGGCACATTTGAATAAGTAATTTTTTCTCGAATAGCAGCAATTGCTAAAATAGCAAGCAACCATCCGATTCCTGATCCTAAACCATAAACTGCTGACTCTGCAATACCTGAAAAATCCTTTTGCTGCATGAAAAGTGAGCCACCAAGAATAGCGCAATTAACAGCAATAAGTGGAAGGAAAATCCCCAGAGCTCCGTACAAAGCAGGAGCAAATTTTTCAACAATCATCTCAACAAGCTGAACCATAGAGGCTATTACAGCAATAAACATTATGAAACTTAAAAAACTTAAATCAAGATCTACATAGTCCGAATCCAACCAAGTTAAGGCTCCAGGACGAAGTAAGTAAGTATCTAAAAGGAAGTTGATTGGTACTGTAATTGCTAAAACAAAAATAACAGCAAAGCCAAGACCAACAGCTGTTTTAACAGTTTTAGAAACAGCTAAATATGAACACATTCCCAAAAAGTATGCAAAAATCATATTTTCAATAAATATACTTTTTACAAAAAGGTTTAAATATGCTTCCACGTTTATTTAATTTTTTTCTATTAGTATTCGATTTCTATAACGTTGAACCCAGATTATTAATCCTACAGTAATTAAAGCCATAGGTGATAATAACATTAATCCGTTATTGACATATCCCATTTCATATATTATATCAGGAATCACTTGATAGCCAAATAATTTTCCAGAACCCAAAAGTTCTCTAAAAAAAGCAACTAAGATTAAAATAAATCCGTAGCCAGCAGCATTTCCGATTCCATCAAGAAAAGATTTCCAAACTCCATTTCCTAATGCGAAAGCTTCTAATCTTCCCATCACAATGCAATTGGTAATAATTAATCCGATGAAAATTGAAAGTTCTTTACTTACATCATAAGCATATGCACGTAAAATTTGATCAACTAAAATTACCATAGCGGCAACAACAACTAATTGAACTATAATCCGAATTCTATTTGGAATTAAGTTTCTAAGTACAGAAATGATAACATTACTAGCTGCCATGACTGCCATTACAGAAATACTCATCACTAATGCTGGCTTTAACTGAACTGTAATAGCAAGGGCTGAACAAATTCCAAGTACTTGGACAGTTATTGGGTTGTTATCATCCATTGGGTCTGACAATAACTTTCGGTTTTTCTTTGAAAAAAGTGGCTCCCTCTCTTTATTTACAAAAAGAATGGTGGATTGTTTTTTGGTCGATCTTTCTTCCATTATTTTGCTAGTTTATTGCAATAATTTGTTCTTCAGCTTTCAAATATGGTAAATAATGAGTCAAGCGTTCAATTATCATGTTGGTAACTCCATCTCCAGTAATTGTAGCCCCAGAAATTGCATCTACCTCATGATCATTTTTATCCAAATCTTTGGGATCATTGTTTGTTTTTGAAACATTAATTCCCACCAAATTTCCTTGCTTATCAAATACTTTTTCTCCCAAAAAACGATTTTGAAACCATTGTTGAGTAAT
>Ga0228615_1000787_pt1 | contig 16895 bp, 17 predicted proteins | sample 16DmetaG_FD_190530 | JGI IMG/M metagenome (GOLD analysis project Ga0228615, IMG submission 190530) | Seawater microbial communities from Monterey Bay, California, United States - 16D | ecosystem: Environmental > Aquatic > Marine > Coastal | place: USA: California | collected 2016-10-17
AGCTACAGATAGAAAGAGAAAGCTTCTTGAAAAACAAAAAAGAGGTAAGGCTCGATCAAAACAATTTGGACGAGTAGAAATTCCTCAGGAGGCATTTATTGGTGTTCTCAAAATCTCAAAAGAAAAATAATTGGAGAGGTGGCCGAGTGGTTGAAGGCGCACGCTTGGAAAGCGTGTAAAGGAGCAATCCTTTCATGGGTTCGAATCCCATTCTCTCCGCCATCAAATAAGCCTTTATTTATAACATTAATTAACCCATTTTGACTCAATTAAGTGAAGATAAATCAGCATTTTTTATAAAAAATGTTATAATTTTTTTTTCCAAAAAATTAAAAAATGACAAATAAAAATACATATCAGGCAGACTCCATTAAAGTTTTAAAAGGTCTTGAAGCGGTCAGAAAAAGACCAGGAATGTATATTGGAGACACCGATGATGGAACTGGATTGCATCATATGGTTTACGAGGTTGTTGATAACTCAATAGATGAAGCTTTAGCAGGTCATTGTAAAAATATTAATGTGAGAATTAATTCCGATGGAACCATCACGGTAAATGATGATGGTAGAGGAATTCCTGTCGATATGCATAAAGGAGAAAAAAAATCAGCTGCAGAAGTTATTATGACTCAACTACATGCTGGTGGTAAATTTGATCACGATTCTTACAAAGTTTCTGGAGGACTTCACGGAGTAGGTGTTTCAGTTGTAAATGCACTATCAGAATCATTACAGTTAGAAATAAGTAGAGATGGTAAAAAACATTTTATAGAATTTAAAAATGGAGAAGCAAAAGCACCACTAAAAGTTTTGGGTAAATCTAAAGAAACAGGAACACAAATAACGTTCTTACCTTCAAAAGAAATTTTTTCTTCTACAAAATTTAGTGCAAATATTCTTATTAAAAGAATGAGAGAATTAGCTTTTTTAAACAAAGGTATAAAAATAATTTTTACAGATGCTAGTTTAAAAAAAGAAAAAGTATCGGTATTTAAATTTGATGGAGGAGTTCTTGAGTTTGTAGATTTTTTAGATGAAAAAAGAGAAAAATTACAAAATAAAAATGGAAATGATTTATTTAGAAAGCCGATTTATATAGAGGGCAAAAAAGATAATATTGAACTTGAATGTTCGTTGAAATGGAACGCAAGCTATGCCGAGGATATTTTTGCTTACACTAATAATATTTATCAAAAAGATGGTGGAACACATTTATTAGGTTTTAGAAGTGCATTAACAAGAGTTGTCAATAAATATGCAAATGAACACAACCTTCTTAAGAAAAATAAATTAGCGATTTCAGGAGATGATATTAAAGAAGGACTTACTTGTGTTTTATCTACAAAAATTCCAGATCCTAAATTTTCATCCCAAACAAAAGATAAATTAGTTTCTTCTGAAGTTAGAATGATAGTTGAAACAGTTGTAAATGAAAAATTGTCTATATGGTTTGATCAAAATCCATCTGTTGCCAAAATAATTTTAGCAAAAGTTATTCAAGCAGCCATGGCAAGAGATGTGGCTCGAAAAGCTCGAGAAAATGTAAGAAGAAAAGGCGCTTTAGAATTAAGTGGCCTACCAGGAAAATTAGCAGATTGTCAAATAGGTAAGCAAGACGGCACAGAATTGTTTATTGTAGAGGGAGATTCAGCTGGTGGATCTGCTAAACAAGGAAGAAATAGAGCTAATCAAGCTGTTTTACCTTTAAGAGGTAAAATTTTGAATACTTATGTTGAAGATTTAACAGTTAAAAAGAATGGTAACGGTGATAGCTCAGAGCAACAAAGAACTAAAGCTTTGTCAAAAATGATTTCATCTAATGAAATAGTTACTTTAATTAATGCATTGGGCTTAGATCCAAAAGTGCAAGAAATAGATTTAAAAGATCTTAGATATGGAAAAATAATTATAATGACAGATGCTGATGTAGACGGATCCCATATTAGAGCACTCCTATTAACTTTTTTTAACAATAAACCATTTAATAAATTAATAGAAAATGGGCACGTATATTTAGCTCAACCCCCATTATTTAAAATTAATAAAGGATCAAAAGGCATATACATTAAAGATGAGTCAGAATTAGAGGATTATATTATTAATAATAACAAAGATTTAAAGAAATTAAAAAGAGGATCTAAAGAATTTATGAAAGAATTAGACCTTGAAAAATCAAAAATGAACATTCAAAGATTTAAGGGACTGGGTGAGATGAACCCAGAAGAGTTATGGAGCACAACGCTTGATCCTGAAACAAGAAATCTATTACAAGTGCAATACTCTAAAGATTTTAAGAAGGATCAAAGCTTAATACATACTTTAATGGGAAATGATGTTGCTTTGCGTAAAGATTTTATAATTTCTAACGCAATTAATGTTCAAAATCTTGATATTTAATAATGAAGTTCTTTGAAACTTCAAAATATCATTTTTTTAAAAAATCAACTTATATAAGTTTAAGATGGATTGGTATTATCGGGCAGTTAATATCAGTAAACTTTGTTTATTTCTTTTTAAATTTTAAATTTGATTTTATTATTTGTAATCTAGTAATATTTTTAGGTATTTTAAGTAATCTTTTTTTATATTTTATATACAAAAAAACTCAATTATCAGATAGATCAGCTTTTATCTTTTTAGTAATAGATATCTTTCAATTGGGTGCTTTACTTTATCTAACAGGAGGGGTGACAAATCCATTTGTTATTTTTTTACTAATACCAAGTATTTTTTCTTCGTCAAATTTAAGCTTTAGAACTAATTCGATGTTAGTATCTCTTACAATAGTAGTAATTCTTATTCTTACATTTTACTATTTAGATTTACCTTCTCCGATTAGTGATCATTTTCATGTTAGTCCATATTATTTTTACGCAATTCCAATATCTTTAATTATTGCTTTAATTTTTTTAAACTATTTAGCTATGTCATTTGGAACACAGTCTCGATTAAGAAGGGAGGCATTAGCTAAAATGGAAGAAGTCATGGCTACTGAACACGAACTTTTATCTTTAGGAGGTCAAGCCGCTGCTGCCGCACATTCACTTGGAACTCCTTTATCCACTATTAAGATTATTGCTCATGATTTAGAGAAACAATTTAAAGATCAGGATGATATTAAAAAAGATATTGAGCTACTATCCAGTCAGGTAGAAAGATGCAATGAGATTTTAAGAAGATTAACTTTGAATCCTGTAGAAGAAGATGAATTTATTGATAAAGATCTCTCAATGAAAGATTATTTAAGTGAAATTATTTCATCATTTAAAGAAATTAGTTCAAAAAAATTTATTTTCAATTTCGATCAATTTTCAAATGCAAAAAAAATTACTAAATCTATTGAAATTGTATACGGATTAAGAAATTTTATTGGAAATGCAAATAAATTTTCTAATGAAACAATTTACATAAATTTAAAAAGTGACAGTGAGACTACAGAAATTACTATCGAAGATGATGGAAATGGCTATCCAAAAGATGTTCTATCGAAAATTGGGGAACCATATTTAAGAACAAAAGACCCTGCTGAAAAGTCTAAAGCAGGTTTAGGATTAGGATTGTTTATTGGAAAAACACTTTTAGAAAAGAATTTTGCCTCTATTAATTGTAGAAATTCTAAAACAAGACGAGGTGCAGAAGTGAATATTAAATGGAAAAATAAAGACTTATTTTATATTTAGTGAAATTTTTTTTTTGTTTCAAATAAAGAACTTAATTGAGAAATCATAACATCTCCTAATTCATTTACATCTGTTATTTTTATTGCTTTGTCGTAATATCTTGAAACATCATGACCAATACCAATTGCCAAAACTTCAATTTCAGTTTTGTTTTCTATAAATTTGACCATCTTTTTTAGATGCTTTTCTAAAAAATCACCTGAATTTACTGAAAGAGTAGAATCATCTACTGGTGCACCATCAGAAATTACCATCATTATCTTTCTTTCTTCTTTTCTCTTTTTAATTCTATTGTAAGCCCAAGAAATAGCTTCCCCATCAATATTCTCTTTTAATAAGCCTTCTTTTAGCATTAACCCCAGATTATTTTTTGCTTGTCTCCAGTGGGTATCAGCTCCTTTGTAAATTATATGTCTTAAATCATTCAATCTTCCAGGAGTTTTAGGTTTTGAATTTTTATTCCAAAGCTCTCTACTTTGTCCACCTTTCCAATTTTTTGTTGTAAATCCTAAAATTTCGACTTTAACAGAGCATCTCTCTAAAGTTCTAGATAATATATCTGCACATATTGCAGCTATCGTAATTGGTCTTCCTCTCATTGATCCAGAGTTATCGATCAACAAAGTAACAATTGTGTCCTTAAAATCTAAATCTTTTTCTTTCTTAAATGACAATGAATTATATGGATCCATAATTATTCTTGGTAACTTTGAACTATCCAGCAATCCCTCTTCTAAATCAAAATCCCACGCTCTATTTTGCTTTGCGAGCAATTGTCTTTGTAATTTATTTGCGAGTTTAGTTATTACATCTTGGAATCCTACTAGTTGTTGGTCTAATGTTCTACGAAGTTTTACTGCTTCATCTGCATTTTCTAGTTTTTCAGCTTTGGTCACTTCATCGAATTGAGTAGTAAATATTTTGTAATCTAAATTTATGTTATCAAGAGTTTTTTGAACAATTTGCTCTGAGCTTTGTTCATCTGACTCAGTATCTGAAAGTTGTTCATCTAAATTAAATTCATCAACATTATAATCAGCATCTAAACTGGCTTGAGTTTCTTGATCATTGTTCTCATCTTTATTATCTTCTTTATCATTGTCTTGATCATCATTTGAAGGATTGTCTTGTCCTTGATCTTGATTTTCTTCCTTTTTTTCCTCATCTTCCTCACTTTGAAAAATATCCATTTCATCAAGAATTTGAGAAAATCTTGTTGCGTAATTATCCTGATTTTCTAAATTTTCTTGTAAAAACTTTTTATGTTTTTCTATTGATTGCTCAAAGTCTTTCTCCCAAAAATTTAACATTTTAGTTGTTAAAGGATTTAATTCTATCTGATGAAAATTTTTTAGCATGTATAACTCAAATGCCTCAGTTACAGGAACATCCTCTTTTGTTTTCAACTGGTCTTTCCTTTTAGAATTAATTATATGTGAGTAATTCTGTTGAAAATTCTTTTCTATCCCTTTTAGCATTTTACCACCTAATGCCTCATATCTTATTTTTTCAGCTATATTATAGAGTGATCTTGATGAACTATTTGAAGGAAGATTTTTTTTATAAACAGCTTCATTAGAAAATTTTTTTTTTAAAGCCGAGGAGTCGGTTTCAGCACGCAACTTAATAAAATCACTTGGTTTGGTAAGATTATCAATTTCAATTAAGTTTAAATCTTTTTTTTGATCATTCTCTGATGATTTGTTAATTAAATCAAAATCGTCTGAGATTACTTTTGCTGTTGATGTTAATGCAAGTCTAAACTTTTCTTTTAAGCTAGCAATTTTATCACTCATTTAAATTTGAATATTCATCAATGATTCAGGTAATTCTTCACCAAAACATCTTTGATAATATTCTGCAATAGTATTTTTTTCTATTTCATCGCATTTATTTAGAAAAGTTACTCTAAAAGCATAACCAGTATCTTTAAAAATTTCTGAGTTTTCCGCCCAATGTAAAACTGTTCTAGGACTCATAACAGTTGATATGTCACCTGCAATAAATCCTTTTCTAGTTAATGAGGCCACTTTAATCATATTAGCAACTTTTTCTTTGCCTTTAGCATTATTAAGATTTTTATTTTTTGCTAAAACGATATCCAATTCTCTTTCAAGACCTAGATAGTTTAGAGTAGTTACAATATTCCATCTATCCATTTGTCCTTGATTTATTTGTTGGGTTCCATGATAAAGACCAGTGGTATCACCCAATCCAACAGTATTTGACGTAGCAAATAATCTAAAAAATTTATTTTGTTTAATTACTTTATTTTTATCCAGAAGAGTAAAGTTACCCTCTGCTTCCAAAACTCTTTGAATAACAAACATTACATCTGGTCTACCAGCATCATATTCATCAAAAACAAGTGCAACTGGATTTTGTATTGACCATGGTAAAATACCTTCATTAAATTGAGTGACTTGTTTTCCATCTTTCAGAACGATTGCATCTTTTCCTATCAAATCTATTCTGCTTACATGACTATCTAAATTTACTCGAATACAAGGCCAGTTTAATCTTGCAGCGATTTGTTCTATATGAGTTGATTTTCCAGTACCATGATATCCTTGAACTAAGACTCTTTTGTTATAGGCAAATCCTGAAATTATTGCCATTGTGGTGTCCCGATCAAATTTATAATTTTTGTCTATCTCAGGCACATATTCATTTTTTTTGGAAAATGCATCAACTTCCATCTCTGAGTCGATTCCAAAAGTTTGTTTTAGTGAAACTTTTATGTCTGGTTCTATATTAAGATTTGGTGTCAATTTTATCTCTATAAGTATTTTTTAGCTGAGTATAAGCTAAAGTAATTAATTTAAGTTTTTCTTCATATTTTTTGTTTCCGGCATTTATATCTGGGTGATATTTTTTGACAAGCAATTTGAACTTATCTTGGACTTTTTCCCATTTTAATCCTACTGAAATGCCCAATATACTAAAGGCTTTAATATCTTTATGATTAAATTTAAATTGACGCATATGATCATAGTCACCGTTAATTTTATCTTTATCTAATTCATCTCTTAAAGTGTTATTCCAAAGAACTTTAAAAAAATTATCAGAAGAGCTGAAACTTTGTGTAGGTTTGTGCCAAATCATATCTGATTTTAAAAAATTCAAAACCTGATCATCATTCATTCCAGAAAAATAGTTCCAATTTTTATTAAATTCTTTAACGTGTTCTAAGCAAAGCATTCTATATTTTTTGCTATTATCTTTTTCTACTGGAGCTTTATATTCACCAATTTCATTACAATTATTCCAGTCGCAAATATTTTTCATGATGTATAATAGAATTAGTTTATGGATATAAATGAGTTAATTGCAATTGTAAAAAAAAAACTTACTGATCAAATTGACATAGATAGTATTGAAGTAGAAGATAAGTCTTTTCTTCACAAAAATCATGCTGGCAATCAAAAAGGTAAGTATCATTTAAAAATTATTTTAAATTCAAGTGAGCTAAAGACGATGAGTAGAATTCAAAGCAATAAAAGAGTCTATAAAGTTTTAGATGAGGAATTAAAGAAATATATCCATTCGATACAAATATTAATTCTCTAATTCATTTTTTAGAAATTTAGATAAAATATTTTTTTGATATTCTCTGTTTATAATTGGGTATCCAATTTTTTTTAATAAAACTAAACTAATTTTATTTGAATTATTTTTTTTATCTTTAGTCATGAAAGATAATATCTTATTTAAATCTTTAATCTTAAAATATTTATTTATTTTTGAGGGCAAATTAGCATTTGAAACATGCTTTAAAATTGAATGATAGTCTTGCATTTGAATTAAATTATTCTTAAGACTAAATCTTAATGCACTTTGCATACCAAGTATTACAGCTTCACCGTGGTTGAGCTTTTTTGAATAACCTAAAGAAGCTTCGTAAGCATGTGCGAATGTATGGCCAAAATTTAATATTTTTCTGAGGCCTTTTTCTTTTTCATCTTTTTCCACGACATTTTTTTTTATTTTACAGCTTTCGTAGATCGCTTTTTCAATAAAAGGAGAAGAAAGATTTAAAATTTTATCGTTATTTTTATCTAAAAAATTATAAAAATTTTTATTAGCAATTAAAGAATGTTTTAAAATTTCTCCATAACCACAAATGAGCTCTCTTTTTGGCAGTGTTTTTAAAAATTGGATGTCAGTTATAACTAAGTTTGGCTGATAGAAACTTCCAATTAAATTTTTTCCATATTTAGTATTAACTCCTGTTTTACCACCGATAGAGGAATCGACTTGAGACAATAGAGTAGTTGGAATATTGATAAATTTTAATCCTCTTTTAAATAGACTAGCTGCAAAACCAGTGATATCTCCCGTAATTCCTCCACCAATGGATATAACACAATCCTCTCTTGAAAAATTTTTATGTAGTAAAATATCTAAAATTTTATTTACACTATTTAAACTTTTATTGATTTCATTTGCTCTAAAAATATGTACATAAAGTTTTTTTTTGTTAAGTGATTTTTTAATTTTATAAATATATTTTTTTGAAATATTTTTATCAACAATGAGCAAACATTGTTTAAAATTGATTGAATTTTGTTTTAAAATTTTTGATATATTATTGACTAAATTTACACCTATTATAATTGAATAGTTTTGAGCTTTAGTGTTAATTTTTAATTTAATTGGTTTCATAATTATCTAAAATTTTTCTTACAATTTCACTTTTTGACAATTTATCACATTTAATTTCATATAAAGCTTTAGAGTAAATGTTAGATCGTTTTTTTATTAAATCAATCAATTCATTTTCAGTTGAATTAAAAGCAATGGGTCTTTTTTTACTATTTTTAATTCTATTTAATAGCGTTTCGATTTTCCAGTTTAACCAAAAAGAGGTATGGTTTTTAAGTATTTCTTTTCTAATAACTTTGTTTACAAATGCTCCTCCACCTAATGAAATTACAATTTGATTAATCTTAAGTATTTTAAGAGTTATTTTTTCTTCGTATTTTCTAAAATAATCCTCACCTTTTGTTTCGAATATTTTTGAAATAGTTTGGCCTAATTCTTTTTCTATTTCTTTATCTACATCAATAAAATCTAATTTTAATTTTTTTGCGACTAACGAACCGATAGAACTCTTACCAGATCCCATCATACCTAAAAACACAAGATTTTCTTTTGATTTCATAAGTTTCTTTATTGAAAAAACACAAATATGTCTTAATTTGAAATTAACTAAAGTTATATGCAATTTAATAAAAACACAAGTTCAGGCAAAATCAATATCATTGCTTTAATAATTAAATCAATAATTGGTCTTGCAGTCATATTAGCACTTGTTTTTTTTATAAATAAAGTTGATTTTCCAGCTCCAAAAAAAGAAATAGAAAAAATTATTCCAAATGAAAACTTTAAAATTGTTAAATAAGAAAAATTTTTCAATTATAATTTTTTCTTTAATAGCATCTACCATCTCTTTTGCAGAGGACAAACCTGTAGATATTTGGAATATTGAAAAAAAAGAAGTTGAGACAATTTCAGAGGAAAATTTATCTGAAGAAAATAGTAATGAAGAAATATCTGAAAATAATGTTTATAGAATGCAATCTGATAAAAAAGATGACGCTATAAAACTTGACGCTGACTTAACATCTAAAACAATTAAAATTGCTGGATTATATGACCCACAAGATTATGGTTTAAACATTAGTATGTGGTCAAACTCTGATGGTTCAACATTAAAAAAGCTTTTTGAATATATAGATAAATATGATCTCTCAAAAGATGCTTCAGAAATACTTAATATAACATTATTAACAAACGCTTATTATCCAGATCAAAATATTACGGATGAAGAATTTATAAAATTTAAAACTAAATGGCTTATTAAAAACTCAGATCTAGAGTTGATTGAAGAATACCTTGTTAAGAATCAAAATGTTAATCAGCATCCAGAATTAATGAGGTATATGGTTGATAAATATTTATCTAAATCTGATGTTAAAAAATCGTGTGAAATTTTTTCAAAAATTAAAGAACCTATTGTAAATGAATATTTATCAAAATTTAATTTATATTGTTTAATAAATTATGGAAAGAATGAGGAAGCTCAATTAATTTTAGATTTAAAAAAAGAGTTAGGTTTTAAAGATGAATATTTTGAAAATAAAGTTAATTATTTATTTGGTTATATAGATGAAGCCAACAAAGAAATTTCTGAGAATTCTATTTTAGACTTTCATTTAGCTCATAGAACAAATCCAGAATTTAAATTTGAACCAAACAAAGATACTCCCAAGTTAATTTGGAAATATTTATCTGCTTCAAATTTATTATATGAAATTCAATATATTGAGATTACAGATATAGAAAAAATTTCAACTATTGAAAAAGCAACTCACGATAAAAATTATTCAGAAGATAAATTATTTGAGTTTTATAAGCGGTTTCAATTTAATATAAATCAGCTATTAAACACAAAAGATTCATACAAAACTCTGTCCTCAATAGAGGGTAAAGCTCTAGTATATCAAAGATTGCTTTTAACTGAGGATCCAAAACTTAAACTTGAATTAATTAAAATTTTAAAGGATATTTTTCAGTCTGAAGGTATTGAAAATGCTTTTGATGATGAGCTTAAAAAGTTACTATCACAGATTGAAGAATCTGAGGTTCCATCAAACTTTACTACTTTTTACAATCAATATTTAAAAGATGATGAGATTATTAGTAAAAAGATTAAATATAATAATAAAATATTGCATCAATCAAAATTAGTAAATTATTTTAATGGTGATTATGCAAAATCAAAAATTGAAGAAGATCTCAATAAGTTTTTGAAAAAAATAAAAAAAGATAAAAAATATTTTTTATCTAAAAAAGACGTTATTTTTCTTGAGGCACTAAAATCCGATGGAATAAAAATTTCAAAAAAATATCACAATCTATACAAAGTTAACAAATCAGAGATGCCATCAGATATTCAGAGAATGATTGATAATAATGAAATTGGAGCCGCATTACTTAGAATTATTGAGGTGATTGGGCCAGAAAAAATTGAGGATATAGACGACGATACAGTTTATTTCATAATCAATACACTAAACCAATTAAATACTGATTTAATTAGAAATAAGCTTTTATTAAAAGTTCTTCCTTTAAAAGTTTAGAAATTATAATAAAATAATTCTTAATGACCGTTAAAACTATAATCACAGAGCCAAATAAATTACTTAGACAGATTTCAAAACCTGTTGAAAATGTTGGTAAAGAAGAACAACAACTCATGAATGATATGTTGGATACAATGTATGATGCAAATGGAATAGGTCTTGCGGCGATTCAAATTGGTATTCCAAAAAGAATTATCGTGATGGATATTGCTAAGGATGGAAAAAAAGAACCTAGATATTTTGTAAATCCAGTTATTATAAATAAAGATCCAACTAAAAATACACATGAAGAGGGATGTTTGTCTGTGCCAGATCAATTTGCAGAGATAGATCGACCAAGCAAATGTGATGTTGAGTACCTTGATTATAATGGTAAAAAACAAATATTAAAAGCAGAGGGTTTACTTGCAACATGCATTCAGCATGAAATGGATCATTTAGAAGGAATATTGTTTATAGACTATCTATCAAAATTGAAAAGATCCATGATTATTAAAAAACTGTCTAAATTAAAATCAAATACTGCAGTCCTTTAATTAATGGCAAAAAAGATTGTTTTTATGGGTACACCAATGTTTGCTGTACCTATTTTGAAATCATTATATCAAAATGGATATCCAATATCTGATGTGTACACTCAACCTCCTCAAAAATCACAAAGAGGTCAAAAAATAAATAAATCACCCATTCAAGGGATAGCTGAAACTTTAAATTTAGATTTTAGGACTCCAAAATATTTAAAAGATAATAACGAAGAATATGAATATTTTAAAGGTATAGAAGCTGATCTTGCTATAGTTGTTGCCTATGGACAAATTATTCCAAAATCATTTTTAAGTTTAACTAAAAAAGGATTTATTAATATTCATGCATCTATTTTACCAAAATGGAGAGGTGCTGCACCTATACAAAGATCTATAATGAATCTTGATAATGAAACTGGAGTTAGTGTGATGAAAATTGCAGAAAAACTTGATACAGGGCCAGTGTGCAATACTTATAAAATAAATTTAGAGAAAGATTTAAATGCTAGTGATGTAGCAGAAAAATTATCCTTAATTGCAGCTGAGAAAATATTAGATAATGTAGATAATATTTTAGAGGATAAAGCAAAATTTATTGAACAAGATCATTCAAAAGCAACATACGCATCTAAAATTCAAAAGTCAGAAGGTGAAATTAATTGGAATGAAAAAGCATCAATTATTATTGGAAAAATTAATGGGTTATATCCTGTACCAGGTGCATTCTTTATTTACAAAGGAGAGAGATACAAAATTCTAAAAGCTGAAATTGGTAATGGAATTGGAAAGCCTGGAGAAATTATTTCTAATTATTTAGAAGTTATTTGTGGGGACAATCAATCGATTAAAATTAAAGAAATACAAAGACAAGGAAAAAAGCCCCAAAATATTGGTGAATTTATGCTTGGCTCTCAAATTAAAAAAGGCACAGTTATATAAATGGCAAGATATCAACTTCTTATTGAGTATGTGGGAACAAATTTTAGAGGTTGGCAAATTCAAAAAAAAGGATCAACTATTCAAGGGCTTATTCAAGAAAAGCTCTCAAAACTTTTAAAAGAAAAAATAATTTTAAATGGTTCAGGAAGAACAGACACAGGTGTTCATGCAATTGAACAGTCTGGTCACTTTGATACCAAAAATGAGATTATAGATTTAACTAAGTTTTTAAAATCAATTAATCATTTTTTGAATGATAAAGGTGTGGCAATTAAAAAGATTAAAAAAAGAAGTAATAAATTTCATTCAAGATTTTCTGCAAAACAAAGAATTTATAAATATATAATTTTTAATCAGATAAGTGCTCCTGTAATTGAAAAAAAAAGAGGTTGGCATGTAAGAAAACCTTTAGATTTAGATTTAATTAAAAAGGGAGCTAAAAAATTAGTTGGTACTCATGATTATTCAACTTTTAGGTCTTCAAGCTGTCATGCAAAAAGTCCCATCAAAACAATTCAATCAGTAAAAATAAAATCTTTAAAGAACAAAATAGAGATAGAATTTAAATCACAATCTTTCCTGCAACAACAAGTTAGATCAATGGTAGGATGTTTAAAATATTTAGGTGAAAAAAAATGGGATTTAAAAAAATTTAATAAAGTTTTTAAATCTAAGAAAAGAGTTTTTTGTGCACCACCGGCACCACCGGAGGGCCTTTTTTTAGCGAGAGTTATTTATTAATTTCTTTTTATTGCTCATAGCAAATTTTTTATTTATTCGCCATCTCGATTCTGCACGAACAATATAGCCACAACAATTTTTAGATCTACATTTACATGGGAACTGTTTATAATTTTCATCATATCCAAAACCATAATCGCAGGTAAATTCTTCACCTTTTTTTATATCTTTAATCGCTTTAACCCAAATCTTAAGACCTTTTCCATCGTAATCACAATTATTATTACATGAGTGATTAATTAAGCCAGCTGTATTCCATGGAAAATCTCCATCTAGGTCGTATTTTTTATTAATAGTGAATAAATAAATTGGCTTACTATTATCATATTTATCAGACTCTTCTGTTTGCTTTTTAGTTATCAGTTTACCAACGTAGTCGATTATTTTTGTTCCTTCTTTGATGTCTCTTGTTGCATATAGACCTCTACCTTTTTTATCGATATCTGATTTTTTAATTCTATAAAGTTTCATATGAGTTTTTTAGAGTTTAATTTTTAATTATCAATTAAATTCGATTAGAGCATCTACATGTCTTTTTGTGCTGTCTTGGAGAGCTTTAAGATCATACCCTCCTTCAAGAATTGAAACTACATTTCCATTGCACATGAATTTAGAAATTTCTAAAGTTCTTTTTGTTAATTGGTAAAAATCTTCAGAAGAAAGTCTTAGTTGAGCTAAAGGATCATCAATATGAGCATCAAAGCCCGCAGAAAATAACAAAAATTCAGGCTTAAATTCTTTTAATTTTTTTAAAACATTTTCATACGCATTTAAGTATTCTTCAGCAGTAGTACCAGCTTCAAGTGGTATATTTAAAACATTATTAAACTTTCCATTCTCTTTTTCAGAACCCGATCCCGGGTAATAAGGATATTGATGTGTTGAAATATATAATACTTTTTCATTATCATAAAATATGTCCTGTGTTCCATTTCCATGATGTACATCAAAATCAATAATTGCAACTTTGCTATAATTGTATTTTTGAATTAGATAATTAGCTCCAACTGCAACATTGTTATATATACAAAAACCCATTGCCTTATCTTTTTCAGCATGATGACCAGGGGGTCTTACTGCGCAAAATGCATTTTTAAACTCTTTTTTTTCAACACCATCAATAGCTGTAATTATTGATCCAACTGCATCCTTGGTAGCTTCTTTACTACCAGGTGAAACTACAGTGTCACCATCGAGAAAAGCTAGTCCATTTTCTGGAAATGATTTATTTACTAAGTCGATATATTTTGAAGAGTGCGTATTAACTAAAAAAGATTGATCGAATTTAGCTGGTTTTTTCCAAATTAATTCTTTGTTATCAATTTTTTTAAAATTATCAATGACAGCTGTTACCCTATCAATTTTTTCTGGATGTCCTTCCCCTGTATTATGATTTTGATAAGTATCAGAGGTGATTAAACCAGTTTTCACTTAAAATAATTTTGTAAAATATTTGAATAAATCAAAGTAAGTTTTTTTAAATCAGACAATGAAACGGCTTCATCCACTTTATGCATTGTTTTACCAACTAGACCAAATTCTAAACAGGGAGCTATTTTTCTGATAAATCGTGCATCGGAAGTACCACCAGTTGTTGAAAGCTGAGGATTAATTTTTGTAATTTTTTTAATAATATCCCTGACCATAAAAGTTGTACTATTTGGTTTTGTAAGAAACGCTTCGCCTGAAACACTATAATCAATTTTATATTTTGATTTATTTTTATTACTTATTTTTTTTATAATTTTATCAATTTTCTTTTTTATAGAAGTAGAAGTATGCTTATTATTAAATCTTACATTAAATTTTGCATGTGCTAAGCCTGGGATTACATTGTCCGCAGAATTATCAATATTTATTTTAGTAATTTCCAGATTTGTTGGTTGAAAATCTTTTGTACCATTATCAAATTTAATACTTTTCAGTTCCTTTAAAATTTGTACTAGTGTTGTGGATGGATTATTTGCTCTTTGAGGATAAGCCACATGACCTTGAATACCAATAACTGAAAGTCTGCCATTCATACTTCCTCTTCGTCCTATTTTAATCATTTCACCTAACTTATTTGGATTAGTAGGCTCACCTACTAAACAAAAATCTATTTTTTCTTTTTTCTTTTTTAAGTAATCGACTACTTTTTTAGTTCCATTAATTGCAACACCTTCTTCATCTCCAGTAATTAAAAGACTAATAGAGCCATTAAATTTTCTTTTATTTTCAACAAAATTGCTCACAGCAGAAACAAATGCTGCGATCGAACTTTTCATATCATTAGCACCCCTTCCAATTAAATGTCCTTTTTTAACAGAGGGTTTAAATGGATTTACTGTCCATTCTTTTAAATTTCCTGCAGGTACAACATCCAGGTGACCCGCATAACAGAAATTTGGACTTTGATTACCAAGTCTTGCATAGAGATTTTTTACTGGTTTGCTGTTCTTTTCTTTGAACTCTAAAATTTTAGTTTTAAATCCAAGAGTTTTAAGTTTTTTTTCTAAGAACTTCATTATCCCAGCATCAATAGGTGTAACAGTTGGAAATTTAATTAGCTCCTTAGCTAATTGAAGTTCATTAATAGAGGTCATAATTAATCTATTCTCTTAAAAGATCATTTACAGAAGTCTTAGATCTTGTTTTTTCATCTACTTGTTTAATGATCACTGCACAATAAAGTGATGGGGCAGAGGCATTATTTTTATCAGGCAATGATCCAGGTACCACAACTGAATAAGGAGGAATTTTTCCGTAAGTTATTTCTCCAGTTTTTCTATTCACTATTTTTGTAGATTGACCTATATACATTCCCATACTCAATACTGATCCCTCCCCAACAATAACACCTTCAACAACTTCAGACATTGCTCCAATAAAACAATTATCTTCAATAATAGTTGGTAATGCTTGAGCGGGTTCTAATACTCCACCAATTCCACTTCCAGCAGAGATATGACAATTTTTTCCTATTTGACAACAACTACCAGCACGACTGAAGGTATCCATCATAGTACCTTCGTCTATATAGGCTCCAATATTGACATAGCACGGCATTAGTACTGCATTTTTACCAACAAAAGATCCTTTTCTTACAGGTGAGTTTGGTACCATTCTAAATCCAGCTTTTTCATGATCTTCTTTTGTCCAACCAGCTGTCTTACCTTTTAATAAATGTGCTTTATCATACCAGCTACTATAAGGCCCATTTAAATTTTCCATCGGGTAAATTCTAAAGCTTAGCATAATAGCTTTTTTAATATGTTGATGAGTAACCCATTCACCATTAATTTTTTCTGCAACTCTAACTTTGCCACTATCCAAATCAGCAATCATTTGATTGATGGTATCTTTTAAACTTTGTTCAGAGTTTTGGTTTACATTGTCTCTATTTTCCCACGCATCATTTATTATTTTTTCGATATCACTCATATTTTTTATTTAGATAGTTAATTTAATTGTTCTTTAATATATTAATTTCTTGAAGAAAAGAAGGCAAGTTCTTAATCTTATAATCTATATATGGTTTGTTGGAGTCTTTTTTGGCAAAGGTTTCATCATTTTCTAACCAACAAGTTTTCATTCCTAAATTTTTAGCTTGTTCTAAATTGTGAGCGATATCTTCAATTAGAATTGATTGATTTGGATCTAAATCAAATTTTTTAATCAATTTTTGATATGGATCTAAATGCGGTTTTGGCACATAATTTGCATCTGTGATATCAAAGGCTCCATCAAATAATCCATCAATACCAAGTTGTTTTGTAACATTTTCAACGTGAGCATGAGATCCATTAGTAAAAATAATCTTTTTTTCTTTTATCTTAATCAGCTCCTCCCTTAAAACTTCATCCTTTGGTAACCAACTAATA
>Ga0228615_1000790_pt1 | contig 16840 bp, 14 predicted proteins | sample 16DmetaG_FD_190530 | JGI IMG/M metagenome (GOLD analysis project Ga0228615, IMG submission 190530) | Seawater microbial communities from Monterey Bay, California, United States - 16D | ecosystem: Environmental > Aquatic > Marine > Coastal | place: USA: California | collected 2016-10-17
AGAGATGGGTCCGATGGTTATGAAACATTGGCGTCAGGATTGGAGCTATGAAGACACGAACCTTCAAACGTTCCGCGGAAATTCCACTTGGGCCGTAGAAAAAGTGAAGCCTCGAAAGGTGAAGGGGAAGTGGACGCAGGCGGTTTTTCAAGTGGATGACTCGCCGCGCTACGAGGTGGTTGGGCATTGGAGCCACATGGGTGGTATGTCGACTTGGCGCAGTGATTCTTGTTGGCGGCCTTTGCCTCGGAGAGAGTTTTCGGTCCGCAGTGATTATCAGGTCTTACAAGGTGTTCACGAGTTGACAATCACGAGTAATGGTTGGGTTCACACTCAGCAGAATCAAAAAGTGGCTTTAGGAAAAGAGGGACAGGTTTCAATCGTTGGCCAAGAATTGGGCATTAATCGCTACGAGCGGATCAGCGATCCGTCACTCATGGCAGCTGAAACGACTTGGGAAAAGACTGGGGATTATTGGAAAGACGTCCGTGAGGCGTGGGCCGAAGTCTACAAAAAACACCCGGCTTTCTCGCTGAAATCGGAGGTTGATGGGAAAAAGCTCTATCAACTGCACTTTGGTTATGCAATGGGCCTTGAGGGTTCTGAGGATCCTTACGATGCCCAAGCTGGAAAAGCTCATGCGAGGGAGACTATCGCGAAGTTTGTTCAGCCCGTGGATGCCGGAGAAGTAGGCAAATATTGATGGGCCAGCTTTGGGTCATTTGCGGTCCTGCTGGAGTCGGGAAGAGCACATATGGGAGAAAATTGGCAGCCGAAAAGGGGGCCTGTTTTCTAGATAGCGATACTGTCACCGAACCGGTAGTGCGTGCCGGAATGGTTTTGGCTGGATTGGACCCCGATGATAGAGATTCCCCGGACTACAAGGTCGCCTTTCGAGCGCCAGTCTACGAGTGTTTGTTCGCAACAGCCGCCGAAAATTTACCCCAAAACAATGTGGTTCTCGTAGGGCCCTTTACCTCGGAAATTCGCGATCCCGATTGGCGCGACGGGCTCGAAGAGCGCTTCAAGACTCCGGTTCAGGTTGTTTTCGTAAGTTGTGATGATCTTGAGCGAAAGCGCCGGATCGAGCTTCGTGGTCATCCACGGGATGATTTTAAACTTCGCAATTGGTCGGAATACGTCGACCAGGGAGATGTAAGGCCACCTGCTTTCACGCATGAACATATTGTGAATCAGCTTCTTAAGTCTTGATGTCTTCGGTTAGTCTTATTAGCTTCATACAATGTGGGTTTGGTCGAAATTGTCTGCCGTGAAATGGGTAGACGCATGGGAGGAAAGGTTTTACGGGAATCCAAACTCGGTCATCAGTGGAATCAAGGGTGGTAAATCGGTAAGGGTCGAGGTGTATTGTGAGACAGAGGAAGGAGCGCTCGAGATCCAGGAGCAATTCGGAGGAACGGTCCGTGAGTTAAAATCACGGAATTGGGTGGCGATGAGCGCTCCTAAGGCGGAGCCCTTGATGATTCGAGATCGTTTGATCATTTCTCAGATTGAAGTGGCGGAGGGAACCTATCCTGACAAAAAAGTCATTGTGGTTCCCCCGGAGATGGCTTTTGGCACTGGCGATCACCCGACTACTGCGACCTGCTTGAGATTGTTGGTTGACCATTCGGAAAGTGTTCCTTCTGGCTGGAGTTTTTTGGATCTGGGAACTGGAAGTGGAGTTTTGGCAATTGCTGGTAAGCTTTTAGGAGCCGGGGAGGTGAAGGCATTTGATTTCGACGCCAAGGCTGTTGAGGTAGCATCTCAAAATATGGAGCGAAACCAAATTTCTGGTATTGAGATCTTTGAAGCAGATGTTTTCGAGTGGGAGAATTCCAAAAAATTCCAGGTAGTGGCAGCCAATTTATTTTCGACAGTCCTCGTTGGGGCCCTTCCTTTGATGACAAAATGGATCGAAAGGAAAGGGCGACTGATTTTATCAGGAATCCTTGCCGAGCAATGGCAGGAAGTTTTAGCCAAAGCCGAGGAATGTGGATTCCAGCTGGTCTCAGATAAAAAGATCGGAAAGTGGATGACTGCCAGTTTCGATGCTCCGTAATGGGCGTGAGTGACGGACTCACAAAAAAATCCACAGACAAAACTCATTTGCCTTGCATGAACGACTCCTCAGGTGCAGAAATCACCCGCTCCTCGGGGAGAAACGCGGCGATCGCTACCATAGATGTTTTATTCCCGGTTTTGGGGTATCACTTATCTAAACAACATCATGGAAAGTCTCTCAAATCGCGTAACCTCAGTGACTCCTTCGCTGACCCTCTCCGTTACCAATCAGGCCAAGGCGCTTCGAGCCGCAGGTGAAGAAATTTATGGGCTTGCCGGCGGCGAGCCAGACTGCGACACCCCTGACTTCATCAAACAGGCGGCTTACACTGCCTTAGCGGAAGGTAAGACGAAATACACTCCCGCTGCAGGGATTCCCGAGCTGCGTGAGGCTCTCTCAACCAAGCTAAAGACTCAAAACAAGGTTGACTACGAACCAAGCCAAATTTGTGTCACTTCAGGTGCAAAGCAGGCCTGTTTCAACGCGATCCTTGCCGTTGTTGAAGAAGGAGATGAGGTCATCATTCCTTCTCCATACTGGGTTAGCTACCCCGAGATGGTGAAATTAGCTGGGGGTGTTCCGGTGATGGTAGAGACCAAGGAAAGTAACAAGTGGAAGATCACGGCGGAGGAGTTCGAAGAAGCGATGTCTCCTCGAACCAAGATGATTGTGCTGAATACTCCGGGTAATCCTACAGGTTCGGTATATAGCCGCGAGGAGATTGAGGGGATTGTCGAAGTCGCCTCATACGAGGATATTATAATTCTTGCTGACGAAATCTACGAGCACCTCGTCTATGGGGAGGAGAAGCACGTTAGCGTAGCTTCGGTCAACGAAGATGCCTACAATCTCACTATCACTGTCAATGGATTTTCTAAGTCACACTCAATGACCGGTTGGCGTGTCGGTTATACAGCCGCTCCCGAAGCGATTGCGAAAGCACTCTCGACCATCCAGGGGCACACCAGTTCGAATGCGACTAGCTTTGCTCAATATGGAGCACTTGCTGCGCTCACTGACGAAGCCTCTGCTCCGTTTATCGATAACTTACGGGGTGAGTATGACGTGCGTCGCCAATTTATGCTGGCTCGACTCAAGGCGATTCCGAATGTGAGTGTCGTTGATCCGAAGGGAGCATTTTACTTTTTTGTGAATTGCGGTGGACTTGGCCTTAAGTCGGTCAATCTTTGTGACAAGCTTCTGACCCGCTACAAAGTGGCGGCGGTTCCTGGTGTGGCTTTTGGTCACGACATGGGTATCCGTATTAGTTATTGCACCACTCTGGATGTTCTTAATGAGGGAATTGGTCGTTTCGAGGAGTTCTGCCGATCTCACTAGGGAAGATAGGTGAAAATTTAGATTTCAAAGGGCACGGGAAACCGCGCCCTTTTTAAGGCTGTTGAAGCTATTTATCTTCGCCCCAAAAGGCATAAGTGTTTGCGGTGAACGTTTCTTGTTCGGCATCGCAAATTTTCGCAAGTTCGTGGGAGATAAACGCAAGATTTGCAGGATGATTGACATCGTTAAAGCGGAACTTTGGATTGGGTAGTGCCATCTCAGGAGCGTCGGTTTCAACAAGGATCCGCTCAATGGGTAGGCGACTAAAAACCTCGCGCGTCTTAGCTTTTCTGGTTTGAAGAAAGTATCCCGAAAACGAAAAGTAGGCGCCCATACGAGCGGCTTCTTTCCCTATTTCTAGTGACCCGCCAAATGAGTGGAGAAGAAAGCGGGGGAGTCGTGGAAAATCCCTAAGTTCGGACATCAGAGGCCCCCAGGCTTTTAGACAGTGGATGGTGATCGAACGATTTAGGGAAAGAGCAAGGTTCATTTGTTCACGGAAGATTTGGTGCTGATCATCTAGTTTTGGAGATTTCATCCAGCGATCGAGGCCACACTCACCGAGCGTGGCATGGGGAAATCGAATGAGATAGTTTTTTAGAGTTGCTAGCCAACTCGATGAGCGGGAGTTGATCTTCCAAGGATGAAGCCCAAAGGCAGGGCGGATAAAATCCGGAAATTTATCAGCCAGTCGGGCGACTTCCGGCCAATCAGCTTCCGATGTTCCCGTCACGACGCAGCCAGTGATACCGACCTCTTTCATGGTTTTGATGATCTCGCTTTGCCTACCGAGAAATCGTTGATCTTGCAGGTGATTGTGGACGTCAATCACGAGTAATTAGAAATCAGGTCAGCCGCCGCCTTTTCATAATCGCTATCGATAGCGCTAGTGACTGAGAGAGTGGCAATGGGTTCGGAATAAATAGAATCTTCGGACCCAGGTCGCCGATAACAAAGGTCGTAGTGCTTCAAAAGAATTGACTCAAGGAAGGTGGTCCAATCACAGGCGTCAATTTGACGATGCCATTCGTCGACTTGTTCGTGACCTCGTAGCCTCCGTAAGCCATCCAAGGTGTCCTTGAGTGACTGGGGATTTGAGATGAAATGATCGTATTCGCGCGCGAGTAATTTGCCTCGCTCTGGTAGGGGAAGATCAACCAATACCACTTTGCCTTCCGCGAGGCGTTTCCACAAAGGTGGCGGACACTGTAGGCGACCAATTCGGTTGGACTCGGCTTCCGTAAATACGGGTTTGTTTGGATTAAACTTCTTGAATGCTTTCCAAAGTCGGGATTCAAAGGACTTCTGACCCGGTTGCGGACTGTCGGGAGTGTTGCCTAGAATTGACCCTTTGTGGTTTGCAAGTCCTTCAAGATCAAGAATCTGAGCCCCTTGGCGATTTAGTTCATGAAGCAAGCGGGTTTTTCCGCAGCCAGTCAGTCCGCCCAGAATGATGAATCTTGGCTTGCTTGCGCCGATCAGTGGATCGAGGTCTGCGCTCAGGAACTTACGCCAAGCCTGATAGCCTCCAGTCAGAACTCGGGATCTCCAACCAATGGCTCGAAAAATGAGGGCCATCGAGTTGGACCGCAGATTGCCACGCCAGCAATAGACGAGCGGGGCGAATGAGTTAGGATGATCCTTTAGGGATCCGTCGAGGTGGCGGTGAATGTTCTTTGTGATCAAAGTCGCACCAAGTCTTCGTGCCTTGTAGGGATTTTGAGCATGAAGGAGTCCAATTTCATGACGCTCTTGATCGTCCAAAACTGGCAAATTAATGGCGCCAGGGATATGGTCGATCTCGAATTCAGCAGGCGAGCGAACGTCAATAATTTCCGGAAACTCCTCGAGGGAAAATGGAAGAGTGACACGCTCGGGAAGTTCCATGAAATTTAGGGTTTCACCTCAACAATAAGGCTGACTTCAACAGCAACGCCAAGAGGCAAAGAGGAGCAACCAACTGCAGTGCGGGAATGCTTTCCGAGTTCACCGAAGACTTCGACAAGGAGATCCGACGCTCCATTGATAACCTGAGGGTGGTCAGTGAAATCGGGAGCAGCGTTCACAAAGCCTGAGACCGACACAATACGTGCGACTTGATTGATTGAACCAAGTTCTGATTTAATAACGGCGAGGCGCGTGAGGACGGCCAAGCGGGCTGCCTTGTTGGCCTCTTCGACACTGCATTCGGTTGGGACTTTTCCCAGATATTTCTCGTCCCCCATGATCGGAAGTCCTCCCGAGATATGCAGGAGGTTTCCGGACCGGCTGGCATTAAGGTATGAGCCTAGTGGCGTAGCGACATCGGGGAGTTTGAGGCCAAGTGAGGCTAGCTTTTCTTCAGGAGTCATCAATTTTTTCGGTAGTGGATCTGAATTATTACTTCGTGTATTCGTTTGTGAATAGCGCAACAAATTTACGTCCGTTACGTGTGAGGGTGGCCTTGCGTCCGATCCCGGTCAGACGTCCCCTTGTATAAAACTCATGCTTTGAGCGGGTAGTGCGAACGAAAGTGATAGTGGCCTTTGTGACTTTACGGTGGCTTGGAACAACAGAAAGCGGGATGCCCGAATCTGTAAACGAAATTTCCAAAGACGGACTATCGGAGTCATGATCTCCTTTTTTTAGCCAGGGATAGCGTTTGGTGATTTCCAGTTCGTCTTTCCGTGGGATCGCTACTTTAAAGTAGGGAGAAGCACTCTCAAGAAACTTAGGTATTGTTACCTTGTCACTTTCTTTTGTTGCCAGAAAGAGAGAGGCGAGATCAATGCCAATGAGGTTCCGTCCGTCGTAGATTCCGTGGGGTGCTTTTGTCCCAATCCAGTCGTTAAAGTTTTTGGTCGAAAGCATACAGAGTTCGAGGTGGAGGTGTGCTCGAGTTCGGCTGATACCAGCTCCGGTATAGCCCATTATAGCGATTGGAGATCCACCGATGACTTTGTCACCTACCTTTGAATTAACTCGTGAAAGGTGAGCATAAAGACTGAAAAAGGGGCCGCAGTCCCAGTCGTGTTTAATTACGATATATCGGCCATAGGTGCTCCCGCCTGAGCTATTATTGATATAAACGATCTCACCATCTGCAATCGCACGGACCTCATCAAGAGGGTTCCCGCTTCGATCTCGTTTGGTGGGTTTGATGTCGAGTCCTTCGTGAAACTGTGTGGCGATGGGCCCTTCTTTTTCAGTATCAATAATCGTACGAACAAATCCGTATTGGCCGGCAGTCCAGTGTTGAGATGCTTTGTTTCCTGAGGGTCTGAGGACATACATATAGAAATCCTCGGGTTTCCCATCAAAGATGGCTCGGTTATCGGTGGGAAGCACCAGCTTGAGTGGTTCGGCTGCTGTGAGAGCCAGAGGGAGGAGTAGGAGAATCCCGAGAAATTTCATCGTTAGTTGTTTCGGCGGCGGTTCCGTTCGTTTTGTGCTTCTTGTGCTTCTTTTTGAGCGGCTTTGCGTTGTCTCTCGTGACCTTTGATTCTCTCTTTCCACTGCTTGCTTGTTTCTCCGGTGAGGGGCATGGCGTATTCAAACCGGATGATTTCGACCTGCTTGATTCCGCGCCAGATGACGAGCCTTCCGTCACCAACAGGTTTGTCGATATAGACAGCGTCTACGGGGCGCCCGTTAAGCATGGCGACGAGCCATTTATCTTGGTTGCTGGTAGTGATGGCGGCGATTCGCCCGGCTGCAGCCTTGCTAAAAGAGAAAGTTGCCCCGTAGGTTCCATCTTCGGTGATGAAGTGCTTAAGTGACACGATTTCCTTATTGAAAGTGACTGGGCTCTTTCTGAAAAAACGCTTTTTGTTTCCCATTGGTAGGGGGAAAACCATCTTAGGCCCATCTGACTGGTGTCCCTGCAGGTGAAAGCTGAGACTATTTTTTTCGGGACGTTTCCCCATTGCAGCGGCGCTAGGAGCGGCGATTACACAGGCCAGCAGGGTTAAGGTGAGGCGTCGGTTCATGCTCTGGATCGTCTATGTGTTAGGGCAAAATGGGTTCGTTTGCTTTTCCTTGCCAATGCTGGTCTGTGGACCATGTCCGGGAAAAACTGCCGTTTCGTTGGGGAGAGGATAGAGTTTCTGGCGGATGGAGTCGAGGAGTTGCTCGTGATTCCCCCCAGGAAGATCGGTCCGTCCAATGCTCCCATTAAACAAAGCATCTCCAGCAAATAGGAAGGATTTTGAGCTCAGATGAAAGGCGATTGAGTCGGGCGAGTGGCCGGGAACATAATAAATCTCGAAGTGGTAGTCACCGATGCTAAGGGTGGAAATGTCTCCAATCACTTCATCGACTTCAAAGGGTGAAGCTTCGACGGGCAGGCCCATTTCCTGAAGCCGCTTCTCCATGATGATTTCCGGAGCGTAGTTCTGGAATGCTAGAATTCTGGCCCCCTGTGCTCTCAGTTTGGCGGCATCTTCAATATGATCGAGGTGTTGGTGAGTTAGGAGAAGGTGGGTAGCTCTGAGGGAGTTTTGATTCAAGAAATCAGCGATTTCGGCGGGTGCATCAATGACGATACAAGTGCCATTATCTTCAGCAAGGATGTAGCCATTGGTTTGGAAGACGCCGCCAGTATGGGCTAGAATTTTCATGAGCGGAGGAAGTCGATGGTGAGGGCTATTTCCTCAAAAGGAATACTGCTACACGTGATTCCGTTTCCGGGACGATCGAGAAGAACGAATGTTTTTTGTCCACCGGAGAATTTTTTATCCCGCAGGAGTTTCTCTATGATAAGGTCGGTAGAAATGTCATCGCTAAGCTTGAGCGGAAGTTGGTAGTGTGTGAGAAGGGCAAGAATGCGCTGGCTTGCATCGGGGGCGAGGCCGGCGTGATTTTCCGAGAGTCTGAGAGCGGCTCGAATCCCGAGCGAGATCGCTTCTCCATGAAGAAGGGTGCCATAGGGAACAGAGGCTTCAATGCCATGGCCGATGGTATGGCCGAAGTTGAGAAGGGCGCGCGTTCCAGAAGTCTCTTGTTCGTCGTCTTCGACTATCCGAGCTTTAATGGCTACGTTACGAGCGATCAACTCAGAGGGAACATTTTGATCCATCGGGTCGAGAGCTTCTAGATCGGTAAACATTTCTTCATCGCGTATAGCTGCATGCTTGATAACCTCGGCGAAGCCTTCCCGAAATTCCCGTCCGGGCAGGGTAAGCAGGGTGTTGGGATCGGTGAGGACGAGCCGGGGTTGGTGAAAAGCTCCAATGAGGTTTTTTCCCTCGGGTGCGTTGACACCGGTTTTCCCTCCCACGGCGGAGTCGACTTGCGAGACGATCGTAGTGGGGATTTGGACGAATGGCACCCCACGATAAAAAATAGAGGCAACAAATCCAGCGAGATCGCCGGTTACTCCGCCGCCAAGAGCAATTACAAAGGAAGATCGGTTGTGCCCTGCCTGAATCAGTTCGCGGTTCAGATTCTCAACTACCGCCATCGATTTGGAGGCCTCACCCGCGGGGAAAATATGAGAGGAGAAAGTGTATCCCACCTTCAGGAGCGAGCTTTCAAGTTGTTCCAGGAAATGTGGTGCGACATTATCGTCAGTGATAATCGCAGCCATCCCGGTGAGTCCGGTGGCTTGGATGCGCGAGCCGGATTCGGCGAGTAGACCTGGAGCGACGAGAATTTCGTAGGATCGGGAGCCTAGGTTGACGTGAACGGTGTTCATTGATGACGGGAGCGGTGCCAGATCGATGTGTCTGGTTGGAGTAGAACCTCGACAGGTAGTTCTGCGAGGTTTTGTTGGGTGATAAGGTGCTTGAGAAGAGCGAGCGAGGCAAGCGAATCGTAAAGAGCATCATGCCAGGTTTTCCCGGGGGCATGTTGGCAGAAATCGTCGAGTCCCAGCGAGGTGCAGAGATCTCCGAGTGAGTGGGATTTTTCGCAAGGCCAGGCGGCTCGGGCCAGCTGAAGGGTATCGATCCAAGGCCCGAAGGAGTGGCCTGGGAACGCACGAAGAAATCGTTTTTCTGTTCCGTGGCCATGAGCAACGATTGGGCCACCGTTTAGTTGTTTTTTTAGGACGGGCCACAGCGACAAGAGGGTTGGGGCGTTTAGGAGGTCCTCAGTGGTGATACCATGAACTTTTTGCGCGGCCCAAGTGATATTTTGATCGCAATGAAGGAAGGAAACAAAGGGCTCGTGAAGGTCTCTTTTAGCCGACCACGTTGCGAGTCCAACTTGCACAGGAGAATCAGTCTTTCCTTTAGCGGTGCCAGCGGATTCGAAATCGATGGCGGTAAAGATGGCGTCGCAAATCTTGATGTGTCGAGGTAACCAAAAAGTTATCGATTGCCAAGGCTATCGATGGTTCCCACGCAAATTGGTGAAATTGTGACGTGATTTTGAGAACTTATCCTATTTTTCCCGTAGGATAGGGGTGAAAATCGCTTGGATTGTAATTTTATCAATTGGGTTTGCCGTTGCGGCGGAGGAGGAAGTTGACTTTCAGCGAGATATTCGTCCGATTCTCTCAGATAAATGCTTCTTTTGCCATGGCTTTGATCCAGAGACCCGTGAAGCCGATCTGCGATTGGATACGCCCGACGGTGCTTATGAAGATTTGGGCGGATATTCTGCGGTGGTTCCAGGCAAGGTAAAAGAGTCGGAACTGTATTTAAGAATCACTAGCAAAAAGAAAAAGGAGGTTATGCCTCCTCCGGAGTCTCACAAGGTCTTGAATCCTGAGGAAATTGAAATGCTCAGAAAGTGGATTGAACAGGGTGCTGAGTATCAAGAGCATTGGTCCTACGAGGAAATCAAGAAAACTGAGGCTTCGAAAGGAGAGGAGATCGATCATTTCGTATCCCAAAAATGGGGTAGCGCTGGGATAGAGGGAAGTAAGCCTGCCTCTAAAGAGGTTTTGCTACGTCGACTTTCTTGGGATCTGCGGGGTATTCCGCCTTCGGCTGAGGAGCGGGAAAAATTTTTAGGAGATCGTTCTCCTGGTGCATGGGGTTCATTGGTGGATCGTTTTTTAGCGGATCCAAAATACGGCGAGCGTATGGCAGTGTGGTGGCTCGATTTGGTCCGTTATGCAGATACTATCGGTTATCACAGCGACAACCCGATGATGGTTTCTCCCTATCGTGATTATGTTATCAATGCCTTCAATCGGAATAAGCCTTTCACCGATTTTACGATCGAGCAACTTGCGGGTGATCTTTTACCGAATGCTAGTCTCGAACAGAAGGTCGCATCGGGCTACAATCGGCTCCTTCAAACTACCGAAGAAGGTGGAGCGCAAGATAAGGAATATCGCGCTATTTATGCGGCGGATCGGGTGAGAAATGTTTCGGAGGTTTGGCTAGGCTCAACTCTGGGGTGTGCTCAGTGTCATGACCATAAATATGATCCGTTTACAGCGCGCGACTTCTATTCAATGGCTGCATTTTTCGATGATATTCGTGAGAATGGAATCGGGAAACGGCGGCCGAACCTACTAGTGCCGGGGTCCGAAGAAGAGGCTCGTATTACCGAACTCAAAAATGCGATCGAGAACGGTAAGGTGGAGAAACTCCTCAAAAGTGATTCTGATTTTAGAGCGAAGTTTTCTGCGGGATTTAAGGCGTGGCTTGCCGGTGCCGAATTAGGGGGCTCGGTATGGCGTCCAGTAAAGTTTAGTGATTTCAAGACGCCAGAGGGAACCACGCTAAAAGTCCTAGATGATGGAACAGTTTTGGAAGGTGGAAAAATTGCACCTACTGCAACTTATTCCTTCAAAATATCTTCTCCCGGGAAGGTTTCGGCAATTAAACTAGAGGCTCTGACTCACGAAAGTTTTTCCGTGAAGGATGGTTTTTCGAGAGGGAATGGGAATTTTGTCCTCACCGAAATTGAGATCAAAAAAGGGAGGGAGAAGCTGAAGGTTTCCTCGGTTACTGCTGATGTGGAGCAGCCCAACTTTCCTGCAAAAGCTGCGGTTGATGGGGATCAGAAGACAGGTTGGGCTGTCGGTGCAAACATGCCGGAAGGGCGGAAGGGAATCCGTCGTGCGGCCTTTGTTCTCGAGAAGCCTCTTGAGCTCAAGGGGGGCGAGGCGCTAGAAGTAAAATTGCATTATCAATCGCCTTACGAATCCCACAATATCGCACGTTTCGGCCTTTCGATGGCGGCAGTGGACCATGCCGACCTTAAAGATTCACTTGGGCCAGCTCCTGAAGTAATCAAAGCTTTTGCAAGTTCCCAAAAAACTCCGAAAGAGAATGAAGTTTTAAGAAATTATTACCTCTCGATCGCTCCCGAGATTCTTGCTCAAAATTCTAAACTACGGTCGCTCGAGGAGGAGTTGAAAAAAACTGAAGGCGGGATGCGCAAGATGCTGGTTTCTGAGGCGCTGGAGACTCCTCGAGTCACACGCATCCTACCGCGAGGAAATTGGATGGATGATTCTGGCGAAATCGTTCAACCGGCGGTGCCTGAGTTTTTGCAAAAAGAGATGTGGAACGTGGATGGTCGCGCAAGCCGTCTTGATTTGGCGAAGTGGATTCTGCACAAGGACAATCCGCTTACCGCTCGCTCAACGATGAACCGGGTTTGGCGTCTGTTCTTTGGTCGTGGGTTATCTCCCAATGTCATCGATTTGGGTGGCCAGGGCGAGGTGCCGACGCATCCTAAGTTGCTTGACTGGTTGGCTGCTGATTTCCGTGATGGAGGTTGGGATATGAAAAAGATGGTGAAGAAAATAGTTTCTAGCCAAGTCTACCTTCAGCAGTCTGAAGTAAGTTCTTTCTTACGTGAAAAAGACCCTTCGAACAGTCTGCTTGCAAGGCAGGGTCGCTGGCGGGTGGATGCGGAATTCGTTCGCGATGGTGCGCTTAAGATTTCTGATCTTCTCAATGATGAAAAGTTAGGGGGTGAAAGTGTGAAGCCATACCAACCGGCTGGGTTTTGGCAGCATTTGAATTTTCCCAGAAAAGTTTGGAAGGCGAGCGAAGGAGGTGATCTCTACCGACGCTCGGTGTATACTTTCAAATGCCGAACTTTTCCCCATCCCTCAATGGTTGCCTTTGATGCTACGAGTCGCGAGGAATGTACTGCTGAGCGCTCACGGTCGAATATTCCCCAACAAGCTCTTGCGATGCTGAACGATCCAATTTTTGTAGAAGCCTCGCGCGTGTTTGGAGCGCGGATGGCGGAACATAAAGGAACGGCTCCAGAGAAAATAGCATGGGGTCTGACTGAAGCATTATCGCGGGAGGGAACCACGGAAGAGGTGGACCTTTTGGCAAAGGTTTATCGGTCGCAATTGAAAAAATTTAAAGATGACCCCGAAGCGGCTACCGCTTTTCTTTCCACTGGGAAATGGCCATCAACCGCCATTGTTCCTGCCCACGAAGCTGCAGCTTGGGGGCAGGTTGGCAGAGTCATTCTTAATGCTTACGAGACAACCTCACGATTCTAGACGCCATGATTGATACGACAAACAGACGAACCTTTTTGAATCAAGCTACGGTAGGGATTGGAGCGCTTGCGTTTCAGCGTCAGCTTTTTGCCGAGGGTATTCCGGACGACATAAAGATGGCGGGGAACCCCAAGGCCAAGCGGGTTATATTTCTGTGCATGGCGGGCGGGCCATCCCATCTCGAGACGCTCGATTACAAGCCGACTCTTGCTAAGATGCATGGACAGCCCATGCCGGAATCGATTACTAAAGGACAGCCAATCGCGCAGTTGCAGGGCAAGGCCTTGAAGTGTCTTGGGCCACAATGGGATTTTATCAAGCAGGGAAAATCGGGGCAGGAGATTTCCTCACAGCTTCCGTTTATCGGGAAAATGGCTGACGATATCGCGATCGTTCGTTCGATGACAACCAAGCAAATTAATCACGATCCGGCTCATACTTTTATGAATTCGGGGACCCAGATCTCAGGTCGTCCGTGTATGGGTTCGTGGATTCAGTATGGCCTCGGTAGCGAGACTAAAGATCTTCCGGGATTTGTGGTCCTCACCTCGGTGGGTGGAGGTCAAAGCCAGCCGATTGCCTCACGTCAGTGGCACAGCGGGTTTTTGCCAAGTAAATATCAAGGGGTTCATTTCCACTCCAAAGGAGACCCGGTGCTCTATGTCGGAAATCCTAAGGGAGTTAAGCGTTCAGATCAACGTCAAGTGATTGATGCTGTGAAAGGCTTGAATTCGATTCGTAATGGCCTTGCTGACGACCCTGAAATTGCGACTAAAATTGCGCAGTATGAAATGGCATTTCGAATGCAGGCAAGTGTCCCCGAGCTGGTGGACTTGAAAGGAGAATCGAAGGATACCCTTGAAATGTATGGTGCGAAACCCGGTGATGGTTCGTTCGCGAGTAATTGTTTGTTGGCTCGGCGTCTTGCGGAGCGGGGGGTTCGCTTCATTCAGTTATATCATCGCGGATGGGATCACCATGGTGGAGTGAAAAATGGGGTGGCCGGAACTGCGAAATTGGTGGATCGCGCGAGCTGGGCTCTGGTGCAGGATTTAAAACAACGAGGAATGCTCGATGATACTTTAGTAATTTGGGGCGGAGAGTTTGGCCGCACGCCGATGTCACAAGGAGGCGGTAACAATCCTGGTAGAGATCATCACATTAAAGGCTTTTCTCTTTGGATGGCCGGCGGAGGAATCAAAGGTGGTGTAACCCACGGAGCTACTGATGACTTCGGCTACAACGCAGTCGAAGATGTGGTTACAGTGCATGACCTACATGCCACAATGCTCCATCAGCTTGGAATCGATCATGAGAAGTTTAGCTATAAATTTCAGGGGCTGGATATGCGCCTTACTGGAGTTGAACCCGGAGTAAAGGTTATCAAAAATATCGTTTCTTAGTTTCCGTTTGAAGCGGTGGTGAAAGTTTCGTCGCGATGAATCGCGGGTTACCCTACCTTCACGGGTCTTCGCGGATTTATTATTAATTGGCGCCACTACATAGATGCTAAGGCGGCTAAAAAAGTGCTGCGATTCATGGCGATCCGGACGAATTTCAGGCGCCTGGTAGAGTGGTGCGTAGGATTTGGCAATCTCCTTCGACGGTCAGTGGACTGGCGTTTCTCGGCAAGATTAGGAAGTCGCCGGTTTTAAATATGCGCCCTTCGTGGGAGCTTATTTTTCCGGAAATCACTGTGATGATTGAAAAAGAATCGTTTATGTTTGTGATTTTTTCGAGCTTCGAGAGCTTATGGCGTTGGACGACGAAATATTCGCAGGATGCAAGAGAGTCGCCATCTGGTTGATCCATTCTAGGTTCGAAATCATTGAAGTCGATGGAGGCCATGGATTCTTCAATGTGAAGGTCCCGTGGGGCGCCGTTGAGACCGACGCGATTCCAATCAAAAACCCGGTAAGTGGTGTCTGAGTTTTGCTGGATTTCATAAATAAGGAACCCGGAGCCGATTGCGTGCAGTCGACCTGATGGAATGAAAATGGATTCGCCCGGTTCTGGGCTGACTGCGTGAACTTGCTCTTCTACAGTTCCATCAGAGAGGGATTGCTGGAATGTCTCACGTGTGCATTTATCCTTTAGGCCAATGTAAAGTTTAGCTCCGGGGTCGCAGTCGGCGATATACCACATTTCGGTTTTTGGTTCGCCACCTAATTCAAGGGAGAGGTTTTCAGGTGGATGGACCTGAATAGAGAGGTCATCACGAGCATCTAGAATTTTTATGAGAAGTGGGAAGCGGTCTCCGGTAAATCCTTTTCCAAAGATTGCCTCGCGGTGGTTGGTCCAGAGATCATGGAGTGATTTCCCAGTGTAAGGGCCAGACGAAACGATGGATTGTTCATCAGGACGATCGCTCATTTCCCAGGATTCCCCGTAGGGCTGATCATCCGGGAGGTTTCGCTGGTAGATCGTTTCCAGCGAGCGACCTCCCCACACGCGAGTCATATAAAGCGGCGAAAATGAAATGGGTTCCACTCACTAAAAATGGGGGGAAAGGGACATTTCGACAAGAAAACTGAGGTTTGAGCGATTATTTAAGAAATCCAGACTATGCAGATACCTTTAAGTTCCTTCTTGCCTGATCTACCTTTCTTATGCGAAATTAGTTCTCACAGGGGAGTTGAGTGTCTCCGTTTAAGATCATGGCCAAGCAAAAAAAGCCTAGGAGGCAGCACGCGGTGTTGAAGAAAGAGGGTGGCCAGGAGTTGATTGGGATCGGCTTAATTTTGATGGGGCTATTGATTTTCTGCTCGCTAATAAGATTTACTACTGTCGACTTCGTCGAATGGAAGTTCTTCGGAAGCTTTGCTCCGGAGGGCGTTGAGTCGCGTGATACTCAAAATCTTATTGGTCCGGTGGGTGCTTTGATCGGATTTGTCTTTATTGCTCTTTTCGGAGCAGCAGCCTATTTGCTTGCGGTCGGAACAATCTGGCTTGGGTTCGTAGTGGCATGGTTTAAGAGCCGGTTGGGTCTTCATACTTTGATCGGTTTCGGTTCGCTGATGTTTGCGAGTGCTGCTCTGTTTAGCGTCCTTGAGATCTTTGGAAGCGTCCACTTTGGAAATTGGCCTGGTGGTGCGATTGGTGAGGGTCTAGGTAATTTTGTCTTCAAAAGCCTGCTTGGAACGTTGGGATCGGCCATCGTCCTGTCGGGGGTTTATTTTGCCAGCGTGATTCTTTTAACCGGGTGGCATCCAGTTGCCTTTGCCCAAACCTCTTTGGTGAAGGTTCGTGAATTCATTTCCAACTCCCGCGCGAAGCGGGCTGCCAGACCGGCACCACCTGCACCCGCAAAAAAACGTGCCAAGCGTAAGAGGGGCCAATCTTTCACTGACCCGACTCTTGGTTCAGAATCCAGTGTTGAGGAAGATGGTCAGGGCGTCCTTCAACTGAGGCAGATCCCAACACCGCAAATTATTGATTCATCCCAGAAAAAAGTTGCTCCTCTCGCTGGAGCTCGGCCTTTTGAGCGTAAGAAGCCAACTCATACTGGGCTTAGCACCGAGGGGTTTGAGAATTACGAATTGCCTGGATTTGATCTTCTTGAATTTGACGAAGAAAATGATGTCGAGCCGGAAGACTTTAGTGAGGAACTTCTAGCGACCCAAACAATGATTATCGAGACCTGTCGCGCTTTTGGTGTCGAGGTCACAGCTGGCGATATCACCCGTGGACCTACTATTACGCGCTACGAAATCTACCCGGCTATTGGCCTACGGGTGAGCCGTATTACCCAACTTGAAGCTGATCTTGCGCGTGCCACGAAGGCCGAGCGAATCAATATTCTCGCGCCAATCCCAGGTAAGGATACGGTGGGAATCGAGATTGCGAATGATGATCGAGTGGCGGTTGCGCTTCGTGAGCTTCTGCAAGATGAATCGTTTCGCAGTTCCAAGCGGAAGATTCCTCTCGCTCTCGGTAAGGATGTTTATGGAAACACTGTGGTGGGGGATCTCGCTGCGATGCCCCACTGTCTTGTGGCTGGCGCGACCGGCGCCGGTAAGTCAGTTTGT
>Ga0228615_1000800_pt1 | contig 16723 bp, 6 predicted proteins | sample 16DmetaG_FD_190530 | JGI IMG/M metagenome (GOLD analysis project Ga0228615, IMG submission 190530) | Seawater microbial communities from Monterey Bay, California, United States - 16D | ecosystem: Environmental > Aquatic > Marine > Coastal | place: USA: California | collected 2016-10-17
ACGCGTGTGAGACCGCGCGCGATCGCCGTCATGAATGGGTCTTTCGTGTGCCGAAATACGTACATCGATCCCTTGTCGAATCGTGACTCGAGAGAAGTCCCCCGGTCCGTCTCATGGTCCGTGTGCGTCTGACCGCACGCGAGTGAGACCGCGCGCGATCGCCGACGCGCGATCGCCGCGATCGACGCGCGCGACGTCTCGACGCGTCTCGATCGCGGCGTCGACATGGCGAAGGTCCCCGCGCGACTGCGAAGCGTGACGTACAGCCTGTCGCCCATGCGCACGGGCGTCATGCACGGCCTGTTCAAGGATTGGGCGTCGGGCATGGCGAAGCGCGTCAAGGAGAACGCGGTCGACGCGGGCGTGTTCTGCGCGCTGCCGCTCGGCGCGACGGTGTGGTGCGTCGAAGCGAGACGACGACGACGCGAAACGGTGACGCGACGACGACGCGCGACGACGACGCGACAAAACGGGACGGGACGGATGAGGGATCGCGGGGCAGAGGCGTAGGGTCGCCGGAGCGCGACGACGGGGGGGGCGAGCGAGAAGACACGACCGCGAACGATCGGTCAGGGCGCGTCGACGGGGTGGTGCGCGCGAACGCGTGACTGACGAACGCGCGTTCGATCGCGATCGAACGCAGGTACGCGTTGAATTACAAGGAAAATGAAAAGTTGGAGCACCGATATTAAATTCGAGCGGCGCGCGCGAGCGAAGGGGTCGAGCGAACGACCGACGTCGCTCGCGCGGTAGAGCGCGTCTTAATTTAGAATTGTAACGTTTAGAAGGACGCGCGCGCGCGCGGTGGTCGCGACGTCGCGCGCGTGATCGAACCGCGGCGCGAGGGACCCTCGAGCGCGCGGCGCGCGCGGCGCGCGCCGAGCCGCACTCGCCGGCGCGCGTCGACGTCCCGGATGTCGGACTCGGTCGCGCCCGGTAAGGATGACGACGACGCCGATGGGTTCTACGAGGAAGCGCCGCGCGAAGGCGGCGTCGGCGACGTCGCGCGCGAGGAAAACGGCGAGCGAAACCGCGCGTGGCCCGGTGTTGACGTGCAACAGCTCTCGCAAGCCTTCGCGCGCGTCGCGGGGTCGTTCGGGCGAGACACGATGGGCGTGCGTAGCCCGCAGTTCAGCGAGGAAGCGCACGAGGCGGCGTACGCGGCGGCGCGGGCGGATTATCAGGACGAACGGTTCGAGGCTGACCTGGCGCGCGCGATAAGCGCGTCGCTCGGGGACGAACAGCGCGACGCGCGGACGTCCACCGGCAGCGCGAACGAGAAAGGCGGGGATGAAGAGGCAGCCTTATTGCTCGAGGCGCGGCGACAGAGCTTGCGAGAGCGTTTCAGTGGGAGCGCGATGGCGGAACGGTTTTGGTCGACGTACTCGCTCAACTTTAGCGAGCGATTGGCCGACGGCTTTTTCTACCCGCATCCGAGCGATTGGGGGACGTTGAACGCCAAGGGGGGGAGATTACCGAAATTCGAGTCGTTGCGCGCGGTGGAGGATTACCAGGGAGATCGCGAGGTGGTCATCGTTGATCGATGCGGCGACGTCTCGTTGGAAGAGTTTATGGCGTATTGTTTTGACGAAATTGGCCACATCGAGGATAGGTGTGACGCATCGCCTGAGCTCGCACGCCTCGTCGCCGAGCGCATGGGGGGCGCCGCGGAAAGCGACGACGCGCTGCGAGAGACCTGGGAAAGCGAGCGAGCGCGTTTGATCGAGGAACACGGTAGCTTGATTTTTCCAGTGGGATCAATGAAAGTGGGTTTGCAACGACATCGCGCCATTTTGTTCAAAGCCGTGGCAGACTTCCTTGAAATTCCTTCGCAGCTGTTGCGTGGGAAATTTTATTGCGGAGACGAGGAGGCGGTGATGATCATTGTGATGTGCGGCGGTATGAAGCGAATGCTTAATTTGATGCACGAGCCGGGTCGTATGCAGACTCCGTACAACTCAGATTCGACGCCGCCATCGAACGCTGGATCGACGTACGCGCCTACCGACAGCGGTCGAGAGTCACCAGACGTATTGGTGACACCATCTCGAGCGGAGGATACTAGAGAAGGCCAACGTTTCGGCGTGATGTCTCCGGAAGACTTGCAAACGCCAGAGCAACCGAAGACTCCTTTGCGCCTCCAAGTCGCGGTCGATCTCACCATTGATCCGTCACAAATTTTACTCGGAGAGCGCATCGGGATAGGTTCTTTCGGCGAAGTTCACCGAGCACTCTGGCGCGGTACAGAGGTTGCGGTGAAGAGATTTCTCGACCAGGATATTTCAAAAAATCTCCTCGACGACGTGACGTTTGAGGTAGACATCATGCGACGTCTGCGACATCCGAACGTCATCTTACTCATGGGCGCGGTCACAGTACCTGGAAACCTATCCATCGTTACCGAGTTTTTGCACCGTGGATCACTTTTCAAACTTTTACATCGCGAACAAAGTCCAGCGCTGAAAGCGGCATTGGACAACCGTCGCAGGATGAGGATGGTCATGGATGTCATTCGCGGCATGCACTACTTGCACTCGTTTGAGCCGATGATAGTGCATCGCGACTTGAAGTCTCCAAACCTTCTCGTCGATAAGAGTTTTGTCGTGAAAGTGTGTGACTTTGGTTTATCGAGAATGAAGCGTAACACGTATCTCAGCTCAAAGACAAATGCGGGCACGCCGGAGTGGATGGCGCCCGAGGTGCTACGAAATGATGACAGCGACGAAAAGGCGGACATCTATTCGTTTGGGGTAATTTTATGGGAACTTGCCACGATGCAAGAGCCTTGGTCAGGCTTGAATCCGATGCAAGTTGTCGGAGCGGTCGGTTTTGCGGGTAAGCAGCTCGAGATTCCAGCGGATATGGACGAAGTCATCGCGAAGATGTGCCGCGATTGTTGGAAGACCAATCCTCGTGAGCGCCCGAGCTTTGAAGATTTGGCGACAGAAATGCGATCTGTACCCAAAGCTCCTAGTTTAGCGCAGAGCGATTCGAACGGAGCTATTAAGGAGCGAAGTCGACTCTCCGTGCCTCCGGTGCCGGTGTCCGAGCCACGGGGCGACTGGGAAGACGAGCGGTCGCGTGGTTGGTAATTGTACAGTGATATTGTAACACGTTCTAGTAATCAATGTATTTCGCTTGTTGCGCCTCGACGACCCAATGTTGCATTTCTTTTTGAAACTCTTCATCGTTCATCGTTTCGAGCTTTGCGTTTGTGGGCATGAGTGGTGAAAAGGCCTCGTTGAAGAGGAGTTTTTTGATAAGCAACAAGCCCGTCTGCGGTCGAAACTGCGGCACCATGTGACCAGAGCCGTGCACGGTCGCAAAGGACAGGTTGTTTTCGTAGTCAATGACGTGACCGGCAAACTGCGGCCCAGCGTCTCTCGTGGCGAGGTTCGGACCATATAGTAACGGCTTTTCTTCGAGAAGAGATGCGGGTACGCCCGAGGCGTTCACGAAGTAGGCTCGCTGAGAGCCACCCTCGAGCTCTTTGAATCCGAGCTTGATTATGGCTGCGCGCGTACCTTCATACGATACGCACGGGTCGGTATCGCCGTTGAAAACGATCGTTCGTTCGAGTCTCGGCGCGAGCGTGCGGTAGAAATCAATCATGCTCGGCGTGTGTTTGTCCGCGCCCTCGTTACACGCCGCCCATACGCTGCTATACGACCAATTTTCAGTTGGACCGGGCCAAGCTTTGGCGGGAGATTTCTCAACGTTGAGCGCTTTGCGGACATCATCACGCATCATCCATTGTGTCATCATATAATCAAGCGTGCCTGGAACGAACTCTCCGCCCTCTGCCATGGCTGCCGGCCCGAACAACGTGAGATCGTTCAGCCACGCGTAACGCCAGTCCTGAGAAAAGCCGTTGCTCGTTTGCCATAGAAACTTACGATGCGCGACGAGACACTCGGGCGAACCTTTTCCCTTAGAGACCTCATCCGCGAAAATCTCTAGCAAAGACGTCGTCGTGCGCTTCGCGGCGCCGCTCCATTCGCCGCGCATCAACGGCGACGCGTATCGATGTTCGCACTGATGCCAGAGCAAGTCGAACTCCTTGTCCGGGATGAACCCATACTTGTGCCCGTACCACAACATAGACATTGAATTCCTCTGTGAATCGTTATCCGTGCACGGATCCCCCGTAGCGATGCCCGCGAGCGGAATCTTTGCGTCGTCGCTCGTCTGCGCGTCGTTGAAATCCAACAGTTCCCGCGCCAATGTCGGCACGTACACCCCCGCATACGACTCACCGGTGACGTAAAACTTATTTGACCGTAGCTCTGGAAATTTTCGATGGAAGAAATCCACCACCGCCGCCGCCGCGTCTCGCGCCGCGCTCACGTCGTCGTTCGAGCAGTCGCCGCCAACCGTCATCTCTTGGCAATAGCTCCATCCCACCCCCGCGGGCGACTCCAACGCCACCAAATTCGCATACTTCGTCCAAGCGAACGGATTTTCCATCAACCCACCGCTCGCGTTCACCAACAGCGGGCCTTGTTCTTGCAGAAATCCGAGAATTGAGCTCGATCCCGGGCCTCCGTTCATCCACAACAGCGTGGGCGCGCGCGTCCAGTCGCCGTCGCGCTTCGCGGCGAACCAGTAGTGCAGCGCCGTCCCCGGCGTCGACGCCGACGCATCGAGAAATCCAGAATACTGCGTCGACGGCGGCGCGCCGTATCCCGGCAGCGTCGTCACCGCGTCGCCGTCGCGCGCCATCGCTCCTCCGCGCTCTTCGCGCCGTAATCCGACGCTCGCGCGCGTCCCTCGCGTCGTCGCGCGCGCGTCGCACGCCCCCGGCGCGACGACCGCGCACGCGAAGAGCGCCACCGCCGTCGCGCGCGTCGCGCGCGCGCGTCGCGTCGTCGTCATGCCGCTCGAAGACGCGAAGTGACGCGATGCGGCGACGCGTCAGACGCCGACGCGCGAACCGACGCGCGCGCGCGAACGCACGCGCGCGAACGCACGCGCGTCGCGCGCGCGCGCCCGATGTCCGCGGACGAGGACGAGGCGCTGCGCCTGGCGCGCGCGCTGCCCGTGAGAGATCGCGTCGCGCACGCGCACTGGAAGGCTCGAGTCGAATGTTACGACGCGATTGCGCAGCGATGCGCGCGCGCGAGAGCGATGGAGGACGACGCGGACGTCGTCGCGTTCGGTGCGTGCGCGATGCGACGTCGATGGGCGCGGGAGCGCGCGCGGAGACGGTGTCGCGGGAGCGATGAAGCGCGGAGGGGGATTTAAACAGCGACTGACAGCTGGAAAACGCGAACGTCGACGAACGCAGGAGATTGTGCGGTGAAAGCGTGCGCCGATGGGAACGCGGCGGCGCTCGACGCGGGCTTAGATGCCGTGCGAGCGATGCTGACGATCGCGGACGTGAGCTACGCGGAGAAGGTGGCCGAGGACATGCTGGGGAATTTGACGACGAAGGGTCTGGGCGGACGACCGAAGGCGGCGGAGCGAGCGACGGAGTGTTGCATGCTGTTGATTGAGTTGGAACAGTGCGATGCGGTGTTGGACGCGTTATTAAAGGCGAGCTTGAATAGGATACCGAAACTCGCGCTCGCGGCGACGAACGCGGTGTTGATGGCGGTGACGTCGTTTGGCACGCCAAAGGTGGTGCCGGCGAGCGCGATTTTGAAGGGGCTGGCGCCGTTGTTCGACGCCAAGGATGCCAAGGTTCGCTCGACGGCGAAAGATATCACGGTGGAGATGACGAAATGGTTAGGAGCGCAAGCGGTGAAGCGCGATTTGATAGATAAGATGCGGGAGGCTATGCAAGCAGACGTGAACAAAGCCATCTCGAGCGTCGAGGCGAACGCTCGACCGACGCGATTTTTGCGCAAAGATCAAGCGGCGCAAGATTCCGCGATGGCTTCCACATCCGGCGACGATGGGAGCGCTGTCGTGGTACAAAAGCCCTCACGGGACACAGAGACGACGACGACGACGGCGCCGGTTGCTGCACCTGACGCGTACGATTATTCCGAACCGGAGAGCATTCTTCCGCTTCTCGAGAAACCGGCCGAAGGGGAAAATCCAAAGTTTTGGGACGGCATAGTCAGTAAGAAGTGGCAGGAACGTCTCTATGCGCTTCAAACGCTCACGAAACTCGCGAGCGCGCCGAAGTTGTCGTCGGGCGATTACGGAGACGTATCCAAAGCTTTGAAGCAAGTCATCACAAAAGATAGCAACGTGGCGTGCATCGCCGAGGCCGCGAGAGCCGCTGCAGCGCTGGCAAAGGGCGCACGAAAAGAATGGACCCGAGACGCTCGTATACTTTTACCCGGTATGCTCGATAAGTTGAAAGACAAGACTGCAGCCGTCATCGCGGCCATTCAGGATGCACTGAGTGAGTCTGTCAAGTATTGTTTTGAGCTCGCAGAGATTGTCGACGAAGTGTGCGCGGCGCTGGCGCACAAAGTTCCCAAAGTTCAGATCGAAACGCTCAAGTGGCTGGAGAGAACGTTCGAGTATATGACTCGCTCTTCATTGAGTAGTTTGCACAAGGTTATTGTCCCTCCCATTGTGAAATGCACGAGTGCGTCGAACGCGGATGCGAGAAACGGCGCGCTGCAGACGCTCGCAACTTGCGCGAAAGCGAGTGGTGGTATGAAGTCGATCGAGTTCTTATTGATGGATATCGATGCTGGAAAAAAGTCTAAAATCGAAGAATTGATGTCGGGTGCGCCGAAAGCTGGTGTATTGGCGCCGAATCCACCGTCTGTGCAACAATCGAGTATGATTGGAAAAGTAGCGCCGCCGGCGAGCGGCAGCGTCGAGCGCGCGATGAGCGTAAAGCCATCAGATATGACGGGCACAGCGAAGAGACAAACCATCGCTGTCAAAGCTTCCACTGAGGAAGTTATCGTTGAATTAGCGCCAACAATATCGAAAGATGATGCCGAAGCGCGCATTGTCGCGCTTTTGAGTGAGGAAGTCATACACAACTTGAAGAGCGCGGATTGGAAAGCTCGACTTGCGGGAATGTCGTCTGTCGTCGAAATAGTGACAACACTGAAAGACACGTCTGGTGACGCGTGTGATGCGCTCGTGATTGGTCTTGCATCGTTCCCTGGATGGAGCGATAGCAACTTCCAAGTCATGGATAAAATGTTTGAGACTCTAAAAATTTTGAGCGCTCAGCCTTGCTTCGAGTACAGGCACGTTGCGGCCGCGCTTGACGTTCTCGGCGAAAAACTTAGCTGTTTTAAGCTCGGTACTCGAGCGAGTGACAGTTTGCTGGCGTTTTCAGAGGCTTTAGGACCGCGGATCATCATGTCACGTCTTCGAGAGAAGACTGGAAATTCCAAGGCTCCAAAAGTCGTCGTCGGCGCTTTGAACTGGGCAAGTTCGACTGTGGAAGAGTTCGGCGTGGAGTGTTTAGACACGGATATGATGGTAGCCTGGGGTCGAGATGCGCTAGAAACGCCAAATCCCATGATAAAAGGCGGTGGGGCGAAGCTGCTTGGCGCCTTACACGCGGGCATCGGTCCGAGCGTTAAGGACTCGCTTGCCGGCTTGAAAGACGCACAGTTGCGTAGTTTAGAAGTGGAGTTTGCGCGTAATCCGTTCGAAGGTGAGATAAAGGCAAAGAGGCAAGTCAGAATGCCGTCATCTGTACCATGTGCGTCGCGTGCCGCTTCGATACCTAGTACTACGAATGCGCCACCGCCGAACGCGGCGGTCGTTGAAGCTCCGCGAGCCGACATAAGCGCGAAAATCAACGACAGCTTTCTGAGCAACATGAATGATTCCAACTGGAAGACCCGCGCGGCGGCTTTGGAAGAACTTGGAAACATTTTGAGAGGCGCAAATAATCGCATTACACCGACCGGAGGCGATTTGTTCAAGGCGCTCAACGCGCGGTTTGCAGATTCCAATAGAATGCTCGCCGTCACGGCGCTCAACATCGCCGGCGAGCTCGCTCTCGCTATCGGATCGCCCATCGATAAAGTTGGTCGAGGAACTTTATGTGACATCGTCAAGTACTTTGGTGACAGCAAGAAAAACGTGCGCGAGGCAGCGTTGAAAGCGTGCACGTGTTGGGTAACTTCGGCGGGGCTTGCAAAAGTTTTACCAACGATGGCGGAAAAGTTTCAAGAGTACTCTGCGAAAATCACAGCCGAGGGTAAAAAAGAAGCGATAGAGTGGTGCATGGAAACGTATGGCCGAGACCAATGCGCTGACGATGTGATTCACTGCAGTGCTGTGCACTTTGCCGCTGTTGGATTGAATGACAAGGCGACGGAATCAAGAAAGGCGAGCGCGGCGTTGATGGAAGCCATCTCGTCAAAAGTCGACGCCGACAAAGTGCTCACCATGGCGAAATCGCTCGGTAAGGAATTGAAAATCGCGCTCGAAGCGCACTTAAATCGTTCCAAACCGGCGACGAATATGAAAAGTGCAGCCATGGCGGTCATGGCGACGAATGCGTTGAAAGGGTCAGCGGCTGCCAGGAATGCGGCGCGTAAAGCCGCCGCGCTGGGTGGCGGCGTCGCAAAGTCAACCGATGCCCCCGTCATGGTACAAAGTGGTCCTGTTTTCCTCATCGACGCCGACAAAGCAGTTCGTATTCGCAAGTATCCGCGCAAGGCGATGAAGTTTGAGACTTTACGTGACGAGGATCTGATGTTATTGTCTGAGGACGTGAAATCTGCGAGTCGAGCGTACTTTCGAGCCGACGTGCATAAAATGATGTTCACGAACGATGTCAAAGCGCGACTCGCGGCGCTCGACTCTATCGATGAGGCAATCAAGTCCGATGAAGCTGAATTGGTCAACAGCTTTGACTTATTACTTCGTTGGCTCATGCTACTCATCAGCGAGGCGAGTCCAAACACGCAAGTAATGAATCGAGTCCTCGACGTGGTTTTAGATTCACTTCACGCCGCGAGCGATTTGGATTACAAGATCGTCGAACAGGAAGCTGCCATATTACTTCCAGTGATCGTAGAGAAGTCTGGTCACAGTATTGAGAGCGTTCGTGAAAAGTTTCGATCGATTTATCGCGCCGTTCCGACTGTGTACTTGGCGTCAAAATTTGTCGGCTACCTCACCACGGGTGTCGTGGAAACGAAGAGCTCGCGGACGCGCGCCGAATGCCTCGAAGAAATAGGCCGACTCATTGAGCGTCATGGTTTATTGGTGTGTCTCAGAGAGGATAAGACATTACAGGAAGTTGCCAAGTTAGTCGAGACTCGTGATATGAGTCTGAGAAACTGCGCTTTGAATTGCCTCGCTTCGGCGTACAAAGTCGCCGGCGACGGCGTCTGGAAACGCGTCGGCAAAGTCTCTAACGAGCAAGTTAAGGACGTCATAAGCGACAAGTTTGCTAGAGTTGCTCGGGAAATGAGTCTCAGTAACGAAGGTACTCCCGGAGATTGGCTCAAGTTTGATCCAATTCCAATCGCGAGCGCGTTGGATGGCGCGTCGTTGAGTAAAAGCGTCGATGCGTCCACTTTTGCCACGGCAAAACTCGCCGACATGATGTCTTCTGCGTCGATTCGCGAGAACTCTTCTACATTTCAGGAAGGAAAAAGTTTGGTGTCGCAATCTATGCACGTATTACCCTCACGAACGCCTTTTGCTTTGCGTCAGGAAGAGACGACGCCGGATGTCGAAATGTCGAGCGCCCCCGCACCCGTCGTCCCCGACGTGTTCGTTGGCGCAAACACGCCAAAGGCGCCGTCTAAGCCCGTCGTCTCTATCACAAAAGATCTCAACGAGTCGACTTGGTCTAAAGCGTTGAAGAGAGTGAATGACGTCGACGAAAGCGTCGCCGTTGAAGCAATGAAGAGTGTGTGCCACGAGATCGTGAGGGCAAAAGAGGACGTCGTCGCGCACGCAGCCATGGTCGGTGACATTGACGGATTGGTGCATTCCTTGGCTAAGCGCATAGAGCATGTGTTCGTTACTGCCATCGCATCGCCGGCGAAGGGTACGCGTGCGTGCAGATACATTCTGAATGCATTGATGCAAGTCCATCAAGATAGAGCCTTCGCGACGGCGATCACTGAACCCACGCAGCGTGCGTTCATCAAGCAATTATTGCTCATTCTTCTCGACGAACGCGTTTTGACGCTCGAAGACGGAGAATCCTTGATCAAGGCTGCAAATATGTTGATGATTGCGATGATGGAGAACTGCACGCGGTCGTATTCCTTCGTAGCGTTCTTGACGTTGCTGCACGATCGCCCGCTCAACGTCCCGGCGCATTTCGACGGGTTACTCGTAAAGTGTCTCATCAAACTCACTCGGTCGATGCAACTATCGTTCGACAACGTACATATCCCGACAGTACTTGGAGGCATTCATACATATCTGGTAGCGATCGGTATCGATGAAATCAACGCGCGCGCCAAGGTAGAGGACCAAGGTTTGCGCGCGGTGAAGACGTTGCTGCACACGATCACCACGCGCGTCGGAGAAGATGTCTTCAAATACTGCACCAGCGTTCCGCCTCGCTCCGCTGTGCCGTCGCCGATGATTTACTCCTTCATCGACGTCAACTTGATGGCGCCCAAGTCGAACGCCACGCCGTCCGCGAAGTCATCTAGCAAGTTGCAAACGAGCCCTGGGGTGAATGCAAAGAGTCGGTTGGTGGCCATCTTTAAAAAGATTGGTGAAAAGCAAACCACGAGTCAAGGCTTGGAAGAGCTGTATTTGTTCACTCAAGAACATCCCGAGGAGGACTTAACGCCTCAGCTCGAGCGCACGAGTGAAGCGTTTCAGATGTACATCAAGCGTGGCTTACAAAAAGTCGAAGCAGCGCGTTTACGAAAGAGTCCGTCAAACCTCGCGGGGGCGGCGCCGATTCCGTCTCCGGTGGCGGAGGCGAAATCGAGCGCCGCAGCGTATCGAGAACGTCTCGCGCAGATCCAAGATAACGTTGGTGCCGACGTCGCGGCGCCGACAAAAGTCGTCGACGTGGACGAAGCCATGACAGATCTCCAACGTTTGCGGCAAAGAATGAATTCAATCAACGCCAAAGCCGCGGGGACGATGTAAAGCCCATCGAACGATGTGTAATAATAATTAGATTTTCGATTTGATGCTTAAAATCTTGTGCCGTCGCATTACAATGTGCACACGCCGTGTGTTACGCGTCATCGCAGGCGTCGTCTAAAATTTGCCATTAGTTCTTTCTGTTTTGAATGTAATCCGCCAAACCGATGAGCGGCTTGACCTTCACCGGGTCAAAGCCCTCTAACTCTTGCTTTGCCTTACTAATGAGATCCGCCGCGATGCGCTTGGACTCTTCCATGCCGACCAGACTGGGATAGGTGGACTTGCCGACGGCCATATCCTTACCCGCGGTCTTCCCGAGCTCTTCGCTCGTCGCCGTGCAGTCGAGAATGTCGTCGACGACTTGAAACGCCAAACCAATGTTTTGCGCGTATCGCTCCAGCTTCCCGATCTGCTCTTCGCTCGCCCCCCCGAGAATGGCACCAGCCGTGACGCTCACCTCGAGCAACGCTCCCGTCTTGTGTGCGTGAATGTACTTCAAGGTATCAATCGTCACCGTGCCCTCGTCCGCGCCCTCGGACATGATATCCACGACTTGTCCGCCGACCAACCCCTCGCTCCCGACGCACTTTCCGACGTCGACGATCACTCGAAGCACTTTATCCGCGCTCACCCCTTTCGTTTCTCTTCCGATGTACTCAAACGCGTGACTCAACAGCGCGTCACCGGCCAAAATCGCCATCTCCTCTCCGTACACCTTGTGATTCGTCGGCTTGCCGCGGCGAAAGTCGTCGTTATCCATGCTCGGCAAATCGTCGTGGATCAGCGACATGGTGTGAATCATCTCCAGCGCGCACGCCGTCGGCATCGCCACCTCCATCGTCCCCCCCACGAGTTCGCACGCCGCCAAGCACAGCGCCGGTCGAATCCTTTTCCCTCCCGCCAGCAGCGAATATCGCATGCTCTCGCTCAGGCGTTCCGGATAATGCATCGGCACCGACGCGTCCAGCGCGCGTTCGATCTCCGCGTTCACGTTCTTGATGTACGCGTTAAATTCTTGTTCGCTCGACACGTCCGGCGTCGCGCTCACCGCGCGCACGCGTCCCATCACCCGTCCGCGCGCGCCCGCGCGACCGACGCGCGTCGGTCGCGCCCCGCGCGAGGGCGCGACGCGCGCGCGCCCCCCCATCGCGCGCGTCGCCGCCGTCGTCGTCATCCCCTAACCGCCCGTTCGCGAGCGCGTTTTGAGATTAAAAATATTCCCTTCGAACGCGCGCCGCCGTCGTCGCGCGCGTCGCGAATTCGCGTCGCCCGTCGTCGCGCGCGTCGCGTCGTCGCGCGTCCGTGCCGCCCTCGCGTCGCCCGGGGCGTCGTCGCGTCGCCCGGCGCGGGTTTTTTTTGACGGCCCGTCGACCCAGTCGGCGCTGAGTCACGACCCGTCACGCGGGGCGCGATCGACGCGTCAGATAAGGCGATCGACGATGATGCTTATCGTCAGATAAGGCGATCGATGGGATACGGCGCGCGATCGAGGATGGGGTTTCGTACTTTCGCACGCGCGCGCGGCGGTTCGAACGGCGCGCGCGACGGACCGCGGCGCGCGCGGCCGACGACGGCGACAACCGACGGCGACGGCGACGGCGATGACGACGGCGATGGGTTCGGCGCGGTGCGCGGTGCTGGGACGCGCGCGCGCGACGACGCGCGCGACGATGACGACGACGACGACGGCGCGGACGCGCGCGGGACGAGGGACGCGAGCGACGCGGACGGCGCGGACGACGCGCGTCGTGCGGTTCGTCGCGACGCGGGCGACGCGGGACGGCGTCGCGCGGGCGTCGAGCGCGAAGACGAACGTGCTCGTCGTGGGGGGGGGGGGGGGGGGGCCCGGCCCGTCCGGGGGGGGGGGGGGGGGGGGGGGGGGGGGGGGCGGGGGGGGGGGGGGGGGGGGGGAGGGGAGGGGGGTGGGGGGGGGGGGGGGGGGGGGGGAGCACGCGCTGTGCTGGAGGTTGGCGTCGAGCGCGAGCGCGGGGACGCTGTATTGCGCGTCGGGAAACGCGGGGATCGCGCGCGAGCGCGGCGTGGAGACGGTGACGCTGAATGAGAGCGATCACGCGGCGGTGGTGGGGTTCTGTCGAGAGCGATCGATCGGGCTGGTGGTGGTCGGACCCGAGGCGCCGCTCGTGGACGGGTTGGCGGACGCGCTCGCGGCGGCGGGCGTGCCGGTGTTCGGGCCGAGCAAGAGCGCGGCGCGGTTGGAGGGATCGAAGGCGTTCATGAAGGATTTGTGCGCCAAGTATAAGATTCCGACCGCGGAGTACGCCAAGTTTACGGACGCGGCGAAGGCGAAGGCGTACATCGAGTCCAAGGGCGCGCCCATCGTCGTCAAGACGGATGGCTTAGCCGCGGGTAAGGGCGTGATCGTGGCCATGGAGATCGAAGACGCGTTGAACGCGGTCGATGATATGCTTTCGGGCGCCATGTTCGGCAGCGCCGGCGAGGAAATCGTCGTGGAGGAGTTTTTGGACGGCGAGGAGGCGTCCTTTTTCGCCGTCGTCGGCGGCGGCAAAGCCGTGGCGCTGGCGAGCGCGCAAGACCACAAGCGCGTGGGCGACGGCGACACCGGCTTGAACACGGGTGGTATGGGTGCGTACTCTCCCGCTCCCGTCGTCACGCCCGAGATCACGGACGTGGTGATGCGAGACATCATCAAGCCGACGGTGGACGGCATGGCTGCCGAAGGGTGCCCGTTCACGGGTGTCATTTTCGCCGGATTGATGATCTCCAAGGATGGCACGGTGAAACTTTTGGAGCACAACATCAGATTCGGTGATCCCGAGTGCCAAGTTTTGATGGCGCGACTCACGAGCGACCTGACGGCGCTCCTTCTCGCCGCCGCCACGGGGACGCTCGAAAACGCCGAGGTGACGTGGTCCGACGACTCCGCCGTCGTCGTCGTCATGGCTGCCGAAGGCTATCCGGGCTCGTACGCCAAGGGCGAAAAAATCACCAACCTCGACGCCGCGGGCGCGATCGACGGGGTGAAAGTCCTTCACGCCGGCACCGCTTCCGACGCCGACGGCGACGTCGTCTCCAGCGGCGGACGCGTCCTCGGCGTCACCGCCTACGGATCCTCCATCACCGAAGCCGCCGAGCGCGCGTACGAGGCCGTGGACGTCATCGAATGGCCGGGCGGTTTCACTCGCAGAGACATCGGCTGGCGCGCCATCGCCCGCGAAAAGGCTCGATAATATCAATAATTAAACGCCTCCCTCGCGTAACCGACGCGTCCGCAGAGCATGACGTCGCGCCGCGCCGCCGCCGCCGTCGTCGTCTCTCATCCCGCCGTCTCCCGGCGCGCGCGCCGCGGCGGCGAATCCGCGACCGCGCGTCGCGCGTCCACGGCCTCGCGCGCGTCGCGCGTCGGCGTCGAGCGCATCGCCGCGCTCACGTCGCTGTCCGCGGAAACGCTCGAGCGGCTCGACGCCGAATCGCTCGACGCTCGACGCATCGTCGCTCGGCTCGTGCTGCTGCGCGCGCTCGTGGGCGACGAGAGCGACGTCTCGCACATGATCGCCGTCGAGCCGCGCTTGCTGTCGCAGCGCGCGAACGACGAGGATTTTGAGCGCAGGGCGCGGGACGCGTTGGAGGCGCTGGAGCGGCGCGTGCGCTGGGACAACGTGCGGAAGTTTTTGATCGAACGCGAGCCCGGGCTGCTGTTGGGAGACGGCGGACGTCCGCGACTGGACGAAATTAGGGACTTTGCGAGCGAGCACGAGGCGAATCTGAGCGCCATCGCGGGCGACGGAACGTCGTGGCTCGACGTCGGCGGACAAAGGTTCGTGGAGAATTTTCTCGTGAGCCACTACTACGATTGATGTCATCTCGTGTACTACATACAAGCTAGCGTATACAAACAAATCCCCCTCCCTCCTAAAATTCTTCCATCTTTCGCACCGTTCTGTCGCGTTTCGCGCGTGCCTCGATGAATTCGGCGCGCGCGCGCGCGAGCGCGGAATTGACGCTGTTCAAACCGTTGAATTGACGGGCGCCGCGCGGCGAATCGGCCACCATGAAGGGACTGTTCGGCGCCGTCGCCGAACGCCGGCGAATGACGACGAATTCTTCGCCATCCGATTCTTCGTCCGAGACTTCGTGAACGTGCAGTTTTTTCGTGCTCGTCGACGCGCCGTTCGCGCGCGCGAAGCGCGAGGAGACCCTGGGCGGCGTGCGCGCGACGTGCTCGAGCATCGCGTGTTCGCGAACGCTATTGCGTCTCGCGTCTTGCTCGAGCAACGCGTTGATCTCGCCCGTGAGCTCGTTCGAGCGTTTTTCAGTCTCTTGAAGCCTGACGCGCGCGTCCTTTTCGCGCGCGTACGCTCGATCCAACTCGCGTCGCAGCGCGTTTCTCTCTTCCTCCAGCGCCCCGAGGCGCGAGTCGAGCGACTCGATGTACGCCTCGGCTTCCGCCTGCTTGGCTCGCATCTCCTGCAAGCTGCGCTGATGCGCCTCGGACGCGCTCGCCATGGCGTTGCTCACGTGCATGGAGGCTTGCGCCGACGCCGCGTCCATGGCGTCAATCTCTTGGAGCAAACCTTCGACGCGCGCTTCGCTCGCCGCGAGCTGTTCCTCGAGCTTGTCTTTGAGCTGACGCTGTTTATCGAGCGTTTCGTTCAAGCGCGCGCCTTCGGACGCGAGGTCCTCCGCGCGACGCTTCAGCGTCGCGATTTCCGCGTCCTTCTCTCGCGCGGACAGGGAGAGACGACGCGTCTCCTGATCCGCGTCTTCTTGAGATCGCTCGAGTCGTCGCAGCTCGACTTCCAGCTTGTTGACCACGACGCTGCGCTCCTCTAAAACCGTCTCCATCTCGGCGCGAAGCTCCGCGGACTCTCGCCGCGACGCGTTCAACTGCTCGCGCAGCTCGCTTTCGATCGCGTCGCTGCTTTCGGCGAGCGTGTGCATCCGCCTTTGCACCTCGGCCAACGTCTCCTGTAACTCGCGTCGCTCGGCTTCAATCTCGCGCATCTCGGCGCCTCGGCTTCGTCCGCTCTTCACGTCCGGCGTCCTGTAGAGCTTTTTACCACCGCTGCTCGGCGACGAGCGCTCGAGCGCCATGTCTTCGAGCAATCGCTCCACCTCCGCCCGCAGCCGCGCTTCGTACGCCTCGACGTCATCCGACGACGGCGGTCGCGCCCTCGCGTACGCCAACTTTGTCTCGTAATCCGCGCACGCCGCGACGTGCGCGTCCAAAACCGCCGTCAGCAAATCCCCCACGCGCTCCCGCGTCGTCCCATCGCGCTCGATCCAAATCATCGGATCGTTCTCCGCCGCGCGCGCGACGTCCGCCTCCACCAATCCGCGCTCGGCGCACGCCGTCGCGAACGCCGTCGCCGCGCGACACACGTCCTCCAGCGCTCCCTCCGCCGTCGCGCACCGCGCTAACGCTTCCGCCTCGCGCGCCGACGCGCGCTCGCGCTCTTCCGCTGACCGTTCACCGTCCGCGCGCGCCCGCGCGAGGCGCTCGCCCGCGGCCTCGGCGTCGTCCCTCGCCGCGTCGCGCTCGAGCGCCCTGGCGCGTCGCTCGAGCGCGAGCGCGCGCTCGAGCTCGTCCGCGCGCGTCGTCGCGCGCGCCCGCGTCGTCGGCGGGTCCGCGGCGACCGTCGCGTCGACGCGGTCGCCGCGACGCCGCGTCGACGGCCATCGCATCGCGACGCGATGTGCGGGCGCGGCCTCCATCGACGGGTCGTGACTC
>Ga0228615_1000810_pt1 | contig 16650 bp, 12 predicted proteins | sample 16DmetaG_FD_190530 | JGI IMG/M metagenome (GOLD analysis project Ga0228615, IMG submission 190530) | Seawater microbial communities from Monterey Bay, California, United States - 16D | ecosystem: Environmental > Aquatic > Marine > Coastal | place: USA: California | collected 2016-10-17
GGAAATGGTGATGCCGGGTGATAATGTTGAGATGGAAGTCGAGTTGATTGTGCCGGTCGCCATGGAAGAGAAGCTGCGCTTCGCTATCCGTGAAGGTGGTCGCACTGTCGGCGCCGGCGTCGTCGCAGCAATTATTGAGTAACAAAACCAGAGGAGTGTAGCTCAACTGGTAGAGCACCGGTCTCCAAAACCGGGGGTTGGGGGTTCGAGCCCCTCCACTCCTGCCACTCTCGAAAGAGGCGTCAGGGATTGTGAAAGACAAATGTGGGCCGAAAGGCCTGCGCGAAAAAGGAAAATCGGCAGATGGCAAATCCGGTGAAGTTTGTTCAGGAAGTGCGTAGCGAAACGTCGAAGGTGACGTGGCCGACCCGCAATGAAGTTGCGGTGACAACGGTCATGGTCTTCATTTTGGCGACGCTGGCTGCAATTTTCTTTTTTATTGCCGACCAGATTTTAAGCTGGCTGGTGTCATTGCTTTTGGGATTGGCTGGTTAGTATGGCAAAGCGCTGGTACATCGTTCACGCTTACTCGAATTTCGAGCATAAAGTCGCGGAAAGCATCCGCGAGCAGGCCGCCCAAACCGGACTGGAAAGCGCATTTGAGGAAATCCTCGTGCCGACGGAAGAAGTCGTCGAAATGCGTCGCGGGCGTCGGGTGAATAGTGAACGCAAATTTTTCCCGGGCTATGTGCTGGTGAAAATGGATATGACGGATGATGCTTATCACCTCGTCAAAAACACGCCAAAGGTCACCGGCTTTTTGGGGTCACAAAGCAAACCGGCACCGATTTCACAATCGGAAGTTGACCGGATTGTTAATCAGGTTGAGGACGGGGCAGAACGGCCCAAGCCCTCTATTATTTTCGAAGTGGGCGAGGAAGTTCGCGTATGCGACGGCCCGTTTGCTTCATTCAGCGGTCTTGTAGAAGAGGTCGATGAAGAAAAGGCACGGCTCAAAGTGGCTGTGTCAATTTTCGGTCGGGCAACCCCGGTCGAGTTGGAGTACGGGCAGGTCGAAAAAGGCTGAACCCCGTGAATGTTCGTGGCAGGCAGAGCAAACTGCCCTACCACGGCCCATAATCGTCAGTCGCTTCGGTGGCTGGAAAGGAACGAGAGATGGCAAAAAAGATTGATAGTTACCTGAAGATGCAGGTACCTGCAGGGGGCGCAAGCCCTTCACCTACCATTGGCCCGGCACTGGGTCAGCGCGGTTTGAATATTATGGAATTTTGTAAGGCTTTCAATGCGAAGACGCAGGAAATGGAAGCCAATATGCCGATTCCGACCATTGTGACGATTTTTGAAGATAAGTCCTTCACCTTCGTCATCAAAACGCCGCCCGCTTCATATTATTTGAAGAAGGCAGCTAAGCTGGATAAGGGCGGGGCGACACCCGGGCGCGAAGTTGCGGCCACTGTCACCATGGCGCAATGCCGTGAAATCGCCGAACAGAAAATCGCCGATCTGAATACAACGGATTTGGATGAAGCACAGAAAATGATCGCCGGTTCTGCGCGGTCTATGGGTTTTGAGGTGCGCGACTAATGGCCGGAAAACGTATGCAAGCAGCCAATGAGACTGTTGATAAAAACAAACTCTATGCGCTGGACGAAGCCGTCAAGCTGGTAAAGGCAAACGCCACTGCCAAATTTGACGAAACTGTAGAAATCGCCATCAATCTGGGCGTTGACCCGCGCCATGCTGACCAAATGGTCCGCGGCGTGATTGAACTGCCCAATGGCACAGGCCGCGCCCAGCGCGTTGCCGTGTTTGCCCGCGATGAAAAAGCCGACGAAGCGAAAGCCGCCGGTGCTGACATTGTTGGTGCAGAGGATTTGATGGAATCAGTGCAAGGCGGAACGATTGATTTTGACCGTTGCATCGCAACGCCGGATATGATGCCGCTTGTCGGTCGTCTCGGCAAGGTTTTGGGCCCGCGCAATTTAATGCCGAACCCGAAAGTCGGAACAGTGACTGCTGATGTGGCGGAAGCTGTGCGTGCTGCCAAAGGCGGCGCGGTCGAGTTTCGTGTTGAGAAAGAAGGCATTTTGCAAGCCGGTGTTGGCAAGGCCAGCTTCTCGGAAGAGCAGTTGGCAGGCAACATCCGCGCGCTGGTCGGCGCCGTACAAAAAGCACGGCCCAGCGGTGCCAAAGGCACTTACATGAAACGCTTGGCGGTCAGCTCCACAATGGGGCCGGGCGTGAAGCTGGACGTGTCAGACCTCGGCAACGAGGCCTAAGAATTTCGTTCGCTGTCCTTTGCGTATACATGGGGACGGCGAACGGATGTCCGGAAGGTTTATCCTTCCGGCCTGTCCGAGATTACAGGGGTATTCATTCGAGAATACTTAATGTCCTGTATGAGACGGGAGAACAGTTTTTGAGGGCGCGCAAGCGTTCAATCGGCTGGTCCCGGGACAGGAAGAGCGTCACCAGATGCTTTAGCGCCCGGTGGCAATTCCGAACCGGTGCCACAGCCCGATAGGGTGAGGTACCACCAACGTATGTTGCAAAACATGCGAAAGGAGAGTGAACAGTGGATAGAGCTGGAAAAGAAGAGCTCGTATCACATTATAACGGCATTTTTGAAAATGCCGGTGTGATTGTCGTTACCCACTATTCGGGGCTTTCCGTGCCGGATCTCGATGAGCTTCGGCACCAAATGGCAGATGTCGGTGGCACGGTCAAAGTGACCAAAAACCGTCTCGTCAAGCTCGCTCTCGCAGGAACACCCAATGAATCTGTCAGCGAATTTTTCTCTGGCCCAACCGCGATTGCTTTTTCGGAAGACCCGGTTGCTGCCCCGAAAGTCGCTGCCAATTTCGCCAAGGAGAATGATAATCTCAAAATCGTTGGCGGCATTATGGACGGAACCGTTCTTGATGCAGAGGGTGTCAAAAATCTGGCGTCGCTGCCGTCTCTTGACGAGCTGCGCGGTCAACTTGTTGGACTTATCAATGCACCCGCGACGAAAATCGCCGGCGTCTTGCAAGCTCCCGCAGGTCAATTAGCCCGCGTTATGGGCGCCAAAGCTGCAGAGGGAGATGCCGCGTAAGCGGTAGGTCCCCGAACAACCGATTGGAGAAAGAAAATGGCTGATATTGAAAAAATTGCCGATGACCTCTCAAGCCTGACCGTTATGGAAGCGGCTGAGCTTGCTAAACTTCTGGAAGACAAATGGGGCGTTTCTGCCGCTGCACCTGTTGCAGTTGCTGCCGCTCCGGCTGCCGGCGGCGACGCCGGTGCTGCTGAAGAGAAAGACGCATTTACCGTCGTTCTCGCCGCAGCAGGCGACCAGAAAATCAACGTCATTAAGGAAGTTCGTGCAATCACCGGCCTTGGCTTGAAAGAAGCCAAGGAAATCGTTGAAGGTGCACCGAAAGACCTGAAAGAAGACGTTCCGACCGCCGAAGCCAATGAGCTGAAAGAGAAGCTCGAAGGCGTTGGCGCGACTGTCGAACTCAAGTAGTTCGCGTCTCGATTAAGGGGTGGTCGGGCCTTTCGGGTTCGGCCACCCCATCTTGCCTTTGAGGCACATGCTCCCAAATCGCGGGTAGGGGGCGTGAATTGCGAGGAAACTCGTGCACCGGATTTCCGGGCCCGCTTGGGAAATTGTGAGGAAAGCTCATGTCGCAAGCATACGCAGGTCGCAAACGTGTTCGCCGTTCATTCGGCCGTATTCCACAAGTCGTGGAAATGCCTAATCTGATTGAAGTGCAGAAATATTCCTATGACCAGTTTTTACAGGTTCAAGCACCTGAAGGCGGTCGAGACGAGGACGGCTTGCAGGCCGTATTTAAATCGGTTTTCCCGATAAGCGATTTTTCCGGCGCCTCCATGCTGGAATTCGTGTCCTATGATTTTGAAAAACCCAAATATGATGTTGAAGAGTGCCAACAGCGCGGCATGACCTATGCTGCGCCGCTGAAGGTGACGCTCCGTCTGGTGGTTTTTGATATTGATGAAGAAACCGGTTCCAAATCGGTGAAAGATATTAAAGAGCAGGAAGTCTATATGGGCGACCTGCCCTTCATGACCGATAATGGCACCTTTGTTGTCAATGGCACGGAGCGGGTGATTGTCTCGCAAATGCACCGCAGCCCAGGCGTGTTCTTCGACCATGATAAAGGCAAAACCCATGTGTCCGGCAAATTGCTGTTTGCGGCGCGGGTCATTCCTTACCGCGGTTCATGGCTCGATTTTGAATTTGATGCCAAAGATATTCTGCATGTGCGTATTGACCGCCGCCGTAAATTGCCGGCCACGGCTTTATTGCATGCGCTGGATTATGCCTCCGACACCATCCTTGAAATGTTCTACGACAAAGTCGTTTACAAAATGGGCAAGGATGGCTGGGTCACTGATTTTGTGCCCGAGCAACGCCGTGGCAGCAAACCGATTTTTGATTTGGTCGATGCCAAAACCGGCAAGGTTGCTGTTGAAGCGGGGTCGAAAATTTCTCCGCGCAAAGCCAAATTGCTGGCCGAAGAAGGCTTGAAAGAGTTGCTGGTCGGTGATGATGAGCTTATCGGACGTTTTCTGTCTGACGAGCTTGTCAGCTATGAAACCGGCGAGATTTTTGCCGAAGCCGGTGAAGAAGTTACCGAAGAGCTGCTCGCTGACCTGAAAGAAAAAGGCTATGACACGCTAAGCGTGTTGGATATTGACCCGGTCAATAAAGGCCCGTTTATCCGCAATACCTTATTTGCCGATAAGTCGAGCGACAAGCTTTCGGCGCTGGAAGAAATTTACCGCGTCATGCGCCCGGGCGAGCCGCCGACCCCGGAAACCGCACAAGCTTTATTTGACGGTCTGTTCTTTGATAGCGAACGTTATGACCTGTCAGCCGTTGGCCGCGTGAAAATGAACATTCGCCTCAATCAGGAGTGCCCGGATGATATTCGCGTGCTGCGTAAAGAAGATATTGTCGGCGTTGTGAAAACGCTGGTCGGTCTGCGTGACGGACGTGGCGATATTGACGATATTGACAATCTCGGCAATCGCCGTGTGCGGTCAGTCGGCGAGTTGATGGAAAATCAATATCGCATAGGCCTGCTGCGTATGGAGCGCGCGATTAAAGAGCGTATGAGCTCTATCGATATTGATACGGTGATGCCGCAAGACCTGATTAACGCCAAGCCGGTATCGGCTTCAGTGCGTGAGTTTTTTGGTTCGTCGCAATTGTCACAATTTATGGACCAAACCAATCCGCTGTCTGAGATTACCCATAAACGTCGCTTATCGGCGCTTGGCCCGGGTGGTCTGACGCGTGAGCGGGCGGGCTTTGAGGTGCGCGACGTGCACCCAACCCATTATGGTCGTATCTGCCCGATTGAAACGCCGGAAGGCCCGAATATCGGTCTGATTAACTCACTGGCCACATTCGCCCGCGTCAATAAATATGGTTTTATTGAAAGCCCATATCGCCGCGTTGAAGGCGGTAAAGTGACCAGCGAAGTGATTTATCTCTCAGCAATGGAGGAAGCGCGCTTCCGTGTGGCGCAGGCCAATATTGCGATTGATGATAGCGGCAAGCTGTCTGATGAGTTGATTAACTGCCGCATTAACGGTGATTTTGAAATGGTGCCGCCCGATATGGTGGACTTGCTCGATGTCTCCCCGAAACAGATTGTCTCGGTTGCTGCGGCGCTTATTCCTTTCCTTGAAAATGATGACGCCAACCGCGCTTTGATGGGCTCGAACATGCAACGTCAGGCCGTGCCGCTGCTGCAAGCAGAAGCCCCGCTTGTCGGCACGGGCATGGAAGAAGTTGTGGCCCGCGATAGTGGTGCTGCCATTTCTGCCCGCCGTGCCGGTGTGGTTGACCAAGTGGATGCGACGCGTATCGTTATTCGGGCAACGGAAGAAACCGATGCCTCGAAATCCGGCGTTGATATTTACAATCTGCGGAAATTCCAACGCTCCAATCAGTCCACCTGCATTAACCAGCGTCCGCTGGTGCGTGTTGGTGACCGTGTAGAGGTCGGTGATGTTGTGGCCGATGGCCCGTCAACCGAGCTTGGCGAATTGGCGCTTGGCCGTAACGTGCTGGTCGCGTTTATGCCATGGAATGGCTACAACTTTGAAGATTCGATTTTGATTTCTGAGCGCATTGTGCGCGATGACGTGTTCACCTCAATTCATATTGAAGAATTTGAAGTGATGGCGCGTGATACGAAATTGGGTCCGGAAGAAATTACCCGCGACATTCCAAATGTCGGTGAAGAGGCGCTGAGTAATCTTGATGAGGCCGGTATTGTTTATATCGGTGCTGAGGTGAATCCGGGCGATATTCTGGTCGGTAAAATCACCCCGAAAGGCGAAAGCCCGATGACGCCGGAAGAAAAACTTCTGCGCGCCATTTTCGGTGAGAAAGCCTCTGATGTGCGTGACACGTCACTGAAACTGCCGCCCGGAACTGCCGGAACGATTGTTGAAGTGCGGGTGTTTAACCGTCACGGCATTGACAAAGATGAACGTGCTTTGGCGATTGAGCGGGAAGAAATTGAAGCCCTGGCGAAAGACCGTGATGACGAATTGGCCATTCTGGAACGCAATGTTTACAAGCGTCTCGAAGAATTGCTGGTCGGCAAGCAAGCCGCTTCCGGCCCGTCCGGTATCGGTGCCGATGCGAAAATCACCAATGCCATGCTCGATGATTTGGCCAATAGCCAATGGTGGCAGATTGCGCTGAAAAACGACGCGGCGATGGCCGAAGTCGAAGCCATGAAGAAGCAGTTTGACGATGCCAAAGCGGAGCTTGAGGCGCGCTTTGAAGACAAGGTCGATAAGCTGCAACGCGGTGATGAATTGCCGCCCGGCGTCATGAAAATGATTAAGGTTTATGTTGCCGTGAAGCGTAAATTGCAGCCCGGTGATAAAATGGCCGGTCGTCACGGCAATAAGGGTGTTATCAGCCGCATCATGCCGGTTGAAGACATGCCATATCATGATGACGGCACGCCGGTTGATATTGTGCTGAACCCGCTTGGGGTGCCAAGCCGAATGAATGTCGGGCAAATTCTCGAAACGCATTTGGGTTGGGCATGTGCCGGTTTGGGGCGTCAAATTAATGACGCGCTGACCGCATATGAGCGCGAAGGCAATGTCGAGACGGTGAAGGCAACGCTGAAAGATGTTTATTCTGATGACCCGGCTGTCGGCAAATTATCCGATGGTGAGGCCATTGAGATGAGCCAGACATTGCGTCGCGGTGTGCCGGTGGCAACGCCGGTATTTGACGGCGCGGTTGAAGGTGACATTGTCGAGATGCTCGGCAAGGCAGGCATTGACAGTTCCGGTCAGGTGCAATTGCACGATGGCCGCACAGGCGAGCCATTTGATCGTAAAGTCACTGTCGGCTACATCTATATGCTGAAACTGCACCATCTGGTGGATGACAAAATCCACGCCCGTTCCATTGGCCCATACAGCCTTGTTACCCAGCAGCCGCTTGGTGGTAAAGCCCAGTTTGGCGGCCAGCGTTTCGGTGAGATGGAAGTGTGGGCTTTGGAAGCCTATGGCGCGGCCTACACATTGCAGGAAATGCTGACGGTTAAGTCCGATGATGTTGCGGGTCGGACGAAAGTCTATGAAGCGATTGTTAAAGGTGATGACACATTCGAAGCCGGTATTCCGGAGAGCTTTAATGTGTTGGTGAAGGAAATCCGGTCTTTGGGTCTCAATGTCGAATTGACAGAGAGCCGCAAAGAAAATCAGGAATAGAGCGGCGTCAGCCGTTACGCAGGAGAAGAGAGCATGAACCAAGAGGTCATGAACATTTTCAACCCGCAGGCCAATCAACAGGCCTTCGATCAGATCCGTATTTCTATTGCCAGCCCGGAGAAAATTCTCTCTTGGTCATATGGCGAGATTAAGAAGCCGGAAACCATTAACTATCGGACGTTCAAACCGGAACGCGATGGTCTTTTCTGCGCCCGTATTTTTGGTCCGATTAAGGATTATGAATGCTTGTGCGGCAAATATAAGCGGATGAAGTTTAAAGGCGTCATTTGCGAGAAATGCGGTGTCGAAGTGACATTGACCAAAGTGCGCCGCGAGCGCATGGGTCATATTGAGCTGGCCGCGCCGGTCGCCCATATCTGGTTCTTGAAGTCACTGCCGAGCCGTATTGGCCTGCTGCTGGATATGACGCTGAAGGATTTGGAGCGTGTGCTCTATTTCGAAAACTTCATCATTCTCGACCCGATGCTGTCGCCGCTTGAAAAAGGGCAATTGCTGACGGAAGAAGAATATTTCGACGCGCAAGACGAGCATGGCGAAGATAATTTCGTTGCCGGTATCGGTGCGGAAGCCGTGCGGGTGATGCTTGAGGAGTTGAACCTTGAGGAATTGCGCGAAGAATTGCGTATCGGCATTGCCGAAGCCACAACCGAATTAAAGCCGAAGAAACTGGCCAAGCGCCTGAAGGTTGTTGAAGCCTTTTTGCGCTCGGGCGGTCGTCCTGAGTGGATGATTTTGAATGTTGTGCCGGTCATTCCGCCGGAACTTCGTCCGCTTGTGCCGCTTGATGGCGGTCGTTTCGCGACCTCCGATTTGAACGATTTATATCGCCGCGTGATTAACCGGAATAATCGTCTGAAGCGTCTGATTGAATTGCGCGCGCCCGATATTATCGTGCGTAATGAAAAGCGTATGCTGCAAGAATCTGTTGATGCGCTGTTTGACAATGGGCGCCGTGGCCGCGTCATTACAGGTGGCAATAAGCGTCCGCTGAAATCGCTTTCAGATATGCTGAAAGGTAAGCAGGGCCGTTTCCGTCAAAACTTGCTCGGCAAGCGCGTTGACTATTCAGGCCGCTCGGTAATTGTGGTGGGGCCTGAACTGAAACTGCATCAATGCGGTTTGCCGAAGAAAATGGCGCTGGAATTGTTCAAGCCGTTTATCTATTCGCGCCTTGAGGCGAAGGGCCTGTCGGCCACCGTCAAACAGTCGAAGAAAATGGTGGAGAAAGAACGTCCCGAGGTTTGGGATATTCTCGACGAGGTTATCCGCGAGCATCCGGTGATGCTGAACCGCGCGCCGACCTTGCACCGTTTGGGCATTCAGGCATTTGAACCGACACTGATTGAGGGTAAGGCTATTCAACTTCATCCGCTGGTTTGTGCCGCCTTTAACGCCGACTTTGACGGCGACCAAATGGCTGTTCACGTGCCGCTATCGCTGGAAGCGCAATTGGAAGCGCGCGTCTTGATGATGTCCACCAATAATATTCTGCACCCTGCCAATGGCGCGCCGATTATCGTGCCGTCACAGGATATTGTGCTGGGTCTGTATTACATGACCTTGCAGCGCGATGGCCTGAAAGGCGAGGGCATGATTATCTCTGATTTGGCTGAGCTGGAAATGGCGCTGGATAATAAAGCGCTGACCCTGCACACGAAAATCAAAGCCCGCATTGAAGAAATCGATGCTGAGGGTAATCTCGTGCAGCGTGTGGTTGATACAACGGCCGGGCGTTTCATGCTGGGTCAAGAACTGCCCAAGCATATTAATCTGCCCTATGGCACGATTGATAAGCTAATGACCAAGAAAGAAATTTCGAAGGTGATTGATGCGGTTTATCGCCATTGCGGTCAAAAAGAGACCGTCATTTTCTGCGACCATATTATGAAAGTCGGTTTCCGCGAAGCGTGTAAAGCCGGTATCTCCTTTGGTAAGGATGATATGGTTATTCCCGAAGATAAAATCGGTTTGATTGATGAAACCGGCGCTTTGGTGAAGGAATATGAGCAGCAATATATTGATGGCCTGATTACGCAAGGCGAGAAATATAACAAGGTTGTTGATGCCTGGGCGCGTTGCACAGAACGTGTGGCCGATGCCATGATGGGCAAAATTTCCACCGTCGATGCCGGTGATGCAGATGATGATAGCTTCATCAACTCCATTTACATGATGTCTCATTCAGGGGCGCGTGGTTCACCCGCTCAGATGAAACAGCTTGCCGGTATGCGTGGCCTGATGGCCAAGCCGTCGGGTGAGATTATTGAGACGCCAATTATCTCGAACTTTAAAGAGGGTCTGTCGGTTCTTGAATACTTCAACTCAACCCACGGGGCGCGTAAAGGTCTGGCCGATACGGCGCTGAAAACAGCGAACTCCGGTTATCTGACACGTCGTCTGGTTGATGTGGCGCAAGATTGCATTGTCAATGAAGTCGATTGCGGCACCAAAGACGGCATCACCGTCGCTGCCGTGGTGGATGCGGGTGAAGTTATCACCTCATTGTCTGAGCGTGTCTTGGGTCGTGTGCCGGTTGAGAATGTTGTCAATCCGGCAACTGATGAAGTCATCATCAAGAAAGGCACTTTGATTTCGGAAGAACATGCTCCGGCCATTGAAGAAGCCAATTTGGTGAACATTAAAGTGCGCTCGCCGCTGACTTGTGAAACCAAATCCGGTGTTTGCGCGACCTGTTACGGTCGTGACTTGGCACGCGGCACGCCGGTGAATATCGGTGAGGCTGTCGGTGTGATTGCGGCGCAATCCATCGGTGAGCCGGGCACACAGCTGACCATGCGGACGTTCCACATTGGTGGCACGGCGCAGGTTGTTGACCAATCCTTTATCGAATCCAATGCCGACGGTGTTGTGCAGCTTGAGAATGCCAGCATTGTTAAGGATAGCTCAGGCCGTCCGGTGGTGATGAGCCGTAATGTGCTTATCAAGATTGTCGATAATAATGGGCTTGAGCGGGCCAGCCATAAATTGGCTTATGGCGCGCGCTTGCGGGTCGAAGAAGGCCAAGAGGTTGCCCGCGGTGACCGTTTGGCTGAATGGGAACCCTATGCCATTCCGATTTTGACCGAGCTTGATGGCGTGGTTCAGTTTGAAGACCTTGTCGAAGGTGTCACGGTAACGGAAACCACTGATGAAGCGACCGGCATTAGCCAGCGCGTCGTCATTGATAATTCCACCGGCACACGCGGCAGTGACTTGAAACCGGCCATGGTCGTGAAAGATGATAAGGGTCAAATCAAAACCTTGTCCAATGGCAATGAAGCCCGCTTCATTCTGGCCGCTGACGCTATTTTGTCGGTTGAGCCGGGCGCGAGCGTCCATGCCGGTGACACATTGGCGCGTATTCCGACCGAGGGCGCGTCAACCAGTGACATTACCGGTGGTCTGCCGCGAGTGGCGGAGCTTTTCGAAGCGCGTCGTCCGAAAGACCATGCGATTATTGCTGAGATTACCGGTAAGGTTGAATTTGGCCGCGATTATAAGAATAAACGTCGCGTCGTCATTCAGCCGGAATCTGCTGATCAAGAGCCGGTCGAATATTTGGTGCCAAAAGCCAAGCATTTGTCGGTGCAAGAAGGCGATGTTATCGAGAAGGGCGAATATCTGATTGATGGCCATCCGGCCCCGCATGATATTTTGGCAATTTCCGGTGTGGAAGAGCTGGCCGCTTATCTCATTAACGAGATTCAGGATGTGTATCGTCTCCAAGGCGTGACCATTAACGATAAGCACATTGAGGTGATTGTTCGCCAAATGCTGCAAAAAGTCGAAGTTCAAGTTACCGCAGACAGTATTTATCTGAAAGAAGAGCAAATCGACCGCATTGAGTTTGAGGAAGAAGTCGAGCGTCTGAAAGCGGAAGGCAAAGAGCCGCCCGTCGCCGCGCCGATTTTGTTGGGCATCACAAAAGCCTCTCTGCAAACCCGTTCCTTCATCTCAGCCGCTTCGTTCCAAGAGACGACGCGCGTGCTGACGGAAGCGGCGATTAACGGCAAATATGACGAGCTTGTCGGCTTGAAAGAGAACGTCATTGTCGGTCGTCTGATTCCTGCCGGTACCGGTGGCCTGATGCAGCGTCTGAAAGGGGAGGCCGCCGCGCGCGATGCCGAACTTGAGGCGCTGAATCCGACCCCTGAATTGCCCACAGATGAGGGCGATGACGCGGCTGTTCCGGCCGAGGGGTGATTACCTAACGCGTTGAAATATATGCATTAAATTCGAATTATGCCGGTTTTCCACAAGGGAGACCGGCATTTTTCTTTTTCGGCCATAAAAAGCTTGAAAAACAGTGCTTGACCGACGCAGTTGATTCCCCTATGAAACGCTTACTTTGGTGACAGGACTGTAGGTTTTCTGCTGTTTCGGGGTCTTACTCGTGATGATGAACCTAAACGCTGTTGAGTATCTGAAGTAAACAATTTGGACGCATGATCCCGCCTTGGGTTGGATCCTCTGCTTAACGCGCCGCAGCCGCAAAGGTTTTTGGGTTGTCGGTGAATGGGTTTTGAAGAGCTTGCCGCTCATATCATAAGGCATCGCTCGGCTTGGCCTGTTCGTGTTTGAAGATTGGGAGTAGGCAGTATGCCGACCATTAACCAGCTTATCCGCAAGCCGCGGAAAAAAGTGTTGAAACGCAATAAGGTGCCGGCGATGGATCAATGCCCGCAGCGCCGTGGCGTTTGCACCCGCGTTTACACAACCACACCAAAGAAGCCGAACTCAGCGCTTCGTAAAGTGGCTCGTGTGCGCCTGACCAACGGCTTCGAAGTCACCAGCTATATCCCGGGTGAGGGGCACAATTTGCAAGAACACTCAGTGGTCATGATCCGCGGTGGACGCGTGAAAGACTTGCCGGGTGTTCGCTATCACATTATTCGCGGCGTCCTTGATACACAGGGCGTTAAAGATCGTAAGCAGCGTCGTTCGAAATACGGCGCTAAGCGTCCGAAGTAGGGAGCTGTTTCATGTCACGACGTCACCGCGCTGAAAAACGCCAGATTATCCCCGACGCCAAATATGGCGATGAGGTTCTGAGCAAATTTATGAATTCATTGATGCTGCACGGCAAAAAATCAACTGCCGAGCGTATCATTTATGGGGCTCTCGATAATATCGAAAGCAAGCTGTCGCGGGAGCCGGTCGCGGTTTTCCACGAAGCTCTCGAAAACATCATGCCTGCTGTTGAAGTGCGCTCTCGCCGTGTTGGTGGTGCGACCTATCAGGTTCCGGTTGAGGTGCGCCCCGACCGTCGTCAGGCTCTGGCCATTCGTTGGCTGATTTCGGCAGCGCGTGGGCGCGGCGAAAATACCATGGTTGACCGTTTGGCCGGTGAGCTGATGGATGCCCTTAATAATCGCGGCTCGGCTGTCAAGAAGCGTGAAGACACGCATCGCATGGCCGAAGCAAACCGCGCATTCTCTCATTATCGCTGGTAGTTTTTTCTAGGACCCGACACCATGGCACGTAGCACAGACCTTAAAGATTATCGCAATATCGGTATCATGGCGCATATCGACGCCGGTAAGACCACCACCACTGAGCGCATTCTGTATTACACAGGCGTGAGCTATAAGATTGGTGAAGTGCATGATGGCGCGGCCACAATGGACTGGATGGAGCAAGAGCAAGAGCGCGGTATTACCATTACCTCAGCGGCGACAACCTGCTTCTGGCGCGATAAGCGCATCAACATCATCGACACACCCGGCCACGTTGATTTCACCATTGAAGTTGAACGTAGCTTGCGGGTGTTGGACGGCGCGGTCGCCGTATTTGACTCGGTTGCCGGTGTTGAGCCGCAATCAGAAACAGTATGGCGTCAGGCGGATAAATATTCTGTGCCGCGCATGTGCTTCGTCAATAAAATGGATCGCATCGGTGCCGACTTCTTCCGTTGCGTTGATATGATTACCGACCGTCTGGGTGCCAATCCTTTGGTGCTGCAATTGCCGATTGGCGCTGAGTCAGATTATGAGGGCCTGATTGACCTCGTGAAAATGCAAGAGATTCTGTGGAAAGCGGAAGATCTGGGCGCTGAATATGAATATGTCGATATTCGCGACTCGCTGAAAGTCCAAGCCGATGAATATCGTGCTGCTATGGTTGAGGCGGTTGTCGAGTTGGACGACACGGTGATGGAAGCCTATCTCGAAGGCAATGAGCCTGATGAAGAAACGCTCATCCGTCTTATCCGCAAGGGCACAATCGAACAAAATTTCGTTCCGGTGTTGAACGGCACGGCCTTTAAAAACAAAGGTGTTCAGCCGCTGCTTGACGCGGTCGTTGATTTCATGCCGTCGCCTTTGGAAGTTGAAGCCATTCAGGGCATTGACGCCAAAACCGATGAAGAAGTGGTGCGCGAAAGCTCAGATGATGAGCCGCTCTCCATGCTGGCCTTTAAAATTGCCAATGACCCGTTTGTCGGTTCTTTGACCTTTGCGCGGATTTATTCGGGCAAGCTCGAAAGCGGCGCGACTTTGGTCAATACGGTGAAAGATAAGCGCGAGCGCATTGGTCGTATGCTGCAAATGCATGCCAATTCCCGCGAAGAGATTAAAGAGGCTTATGCCGGTGACATTGTTGCGTTGGTTGGCCTTAAAGATACGACAACGGGCGACACGCTGTGCGAGCAAGAAGCACCGGTTATCCTCGAGCGTATGGAATTCCCCGATCCGGTTATTGAGGTTGCGGTTGAGCCGAAAACCAAAGGTGACCAAGAGAAAATGGGTCTGGCCCTCAGCCGCTTGGCACAGGAAGACCCGTCATTCCGCGTCAAATCTGACGAAGAAAGCGGCCAAACCGTTATCGCCGGAATGGGCGAGCTTCACCTCGACATTATTGTCGACCGCATGAAGCGCGAATTTAAAGTCGAAGCCAATGTCGGTGCGCCGCAAGTGGCTTATCGTGAGACCTTCACCAAAGTGACGGATGTCGATTACACCCACAAGAAACAGTCGGGTGGTTCGGGTCAGTTTGCGCGCGTGAAGATGACCATTACCCCGTTGCAACCGGGTGGCGGTTACGAATTTGAAAACAAAATCGTCGGTGGTGCCATTCCGAAGGAATACATCCCGGGCGTTGAGAAGGGCATTGAGAGTGTTCGTGAAAACGGCGTATTGGCCGGTTTCCCGATGATTGATTTCTCAGTCACCCTTCATGACGGCGCTTATCACGATGTTGACTCCAGCGTCATGGCGTTTGAAATCGCGGCGCGCGCCGCTTTCCGTGAAGCGTCGCAAGATGCCGGTGCTAAATTGCTGGAGCCGATTATGCAGGTTGAGGTGGTGACACCGGATGAGCATATGGGCGACGTGATTGGCGATTTAAACAGCCGCCGTGGCCAAGTGCGCGGCACGGAAGCCCGCGGTAATGCATCTGTCATTACTGCCATGGTGCCGCTGGCAAATATGTTTGGTTATGTAAACACATTGCGTTCTATGACCCAGGGTCGCGCGCAATATTCAATGCTTTTCGATCACTATGATCAAGTGCCGCAAGCGGTATCTGATGATGTGATTTCGAAAATGGCCTAATCGCCCTTTAGGGCAAATTGACTGAGAGGAACGAAGATGTCGAAAGAGAAATTTGAGCGTAATAAGCCGCATTGCAACATTGGCACGATTGGTCATGTTGACCATGGTAAGACGACGCTGACAGCTGCGATTACGAAAGTATTGGCTGAAAAAGGTGGAGCAGAGTTTTCTGATTATTCCGACATTGATAAAGCGCCTGAAGAGAAAGAGCGCGGCATCACGATTTCGACGGCCCACGTTGAATATGAGACGGAAGCGCGTCACTACGCGCATGTTGATTGCCCGGGTCACGCTGACTATGTGAAGAACATGATCACGGGTGCGGCGCAAATGGATGGCGCGATTTTGGTTGTGAATGCGGCTGACGGCCCGATGCCTCAGACCCGCGAGCATATTTTGTTGGCGCGTCAGGTTGGTGTTCCGGCTTTGGTTGTGTTCCTGAACAAGGTTGACCAGGTTGATGATGACGAGCTTTTGGAGCTTGTTGAGATGGAAGTGCGTGAGCTTTTGTCATCTTATGAATTCCCGGGCGATGATATTCCGATTGTTAAGGGTTCGGCATTGGCCGCTCTTGAGGGTCGTGATGAAGCGATTGGCGCGGAAGCGATTATGTCTTTAATGGATGAAGTTGATGCTTATATCCCGCAGCCTGAGCGTCCGAAGGACCAGCCTTTCTTGATGCCGATTGAGGATGTGTTCTCAATTTCGGGTCGTGGCACGGTTGTGACGGGTCGCGTTGAGCGCGGTATTATTAATGTTGGTGATGATATTGAAATCGTTGGCATTAAAGATACGACGACGACGACTTGCACGGGTGTTGAAATGTTCCGCAAGCTGCTTGATAGCGGTGAGGCGGGTGATAATGTCGGTGTTCTTCTGCGTGGTACGAAGCGCGAAGATGTTGAGCGCGGTCAGGTTTTATGTGCGCCGGGTTCAATTACCCCGCATACGAAGTTTAAGGCTGAGGCTTATATTCTGACGAAGGAAGAGGGTGGCCGTCACACGCCGTTCTTTACCAATTACCGTCCGCAATTCTATTTCCGCACGACTGATGTGACGGGCGTTTGCTCGCTGCCATCAGGCACGGAAATGGTGATGCCGGGTGATAATGTTGAGATGGAAGTCGAGTTGATTGTGCCGGTCGCCATGGAAGAGAAGCTGCGCTTCGCTATCCGTGAAGGTGGTCGCACTGTCGGCGCCGGCGTCGTCGCAGCAATTATTGAGTAAGAAATTATGGGCGTGCCCTTCGGGGCGCGCCTCTTTTGATTGGAAACGGAATAGAAAATGGTACAGTCACAAAACATTCGTATCCGCCTGAAAGCGTTTGACCATCGCGTGCTGGATAACTCAGCGC
>Ga0228615_1000816_pt1 | contig 16586 bp, 7 predicted proteins | sample 16DmetaG_FD_190530 | JGI IMG/M metagenome (GOLD analysis project Ga0228615, IMG submission 190530) | Seawater microbial communities from Monterey Bay, California, United States - 16D | ecosystem: Environmental > Aquatic > Marine > Coastal | place: USA: California | collected 2016-10-17
GAACCGAACGACCCATCGCGACACATCGTCGCGCATGCCGAGCGATTCCGACGACGACGACGACGACGCGCGCGCGGACGCGCTCGAGGACGACGCGTCGCTGTCGCCGCTCGCGCGCGGGGGCGACGGCGCGCGCGACGGCGCGCGGGCGAAGACGGATGCGATCGCGGCGACGTCGACGGGAACGGGACGACGAGGCGGCGCGCGCGCGACGCCGAGCGCGCGGAAGCGCGCGGGACGAGGGCGCGAGGCGGCGTCGGCGGACGCGAAGCGCGCGAAGCCCGCGACGGAGGGCGACGGGAGCGACAGCGAAGACTGGGTGAAGAACGCGATGCGCGCGCGCATGCTGGCGACGACGAGCGGAGGACGGAAGACGAGCGCTGGCTCGTTCGAATATCTCCTCGCGGAGAAGGCGGAATTGGAGGCGGGCGTGAAGCGGGACGCGGAGACGCGGGAACGGCGGCGGTTGGACGACGAGAATTTGGAGGCGAGACGGCTCGAGGAGGCGGCGGCGATGAAGCGAGAGGCGGAGATGGAGGAGGCGGCGGCGTTGAAAGCGTTGGATAGTCACGAGGAGTTCTTGGACGCGCACGGGGAGGCGTTCGAGTTGAGGTACGACGCGGAGACGTTGGGAGCGAACGCGTTCGCGTCGTCGCGAAGCTCGGCCGCGACGACTTCTTCGGAAAGTGACGCGAAGGTTCTCGGGCAGTGCGCGTCGAAAGCGTTGCGCGCAGTCGTGAAACGCGGACTTGAGAGCGTGTCGAGCGCGCGCGAAGAAGACTTGTGGCGCGTGCTCTTGCTCGAGCGGTGGCTGCCGATGCGTTGGGCGTCGGCGAAGCGCGCGTGCGACGAGCACACCATGGAGTGGTTATGGGACGTAGCTACGACGTGCTCGCGTCACGACGTTCGATTGGCGGCGCGTGACTCGTTTTTGGCCGCGCTCGGTTTCGATTGTAAGTGGGGTTCGCTGTACGACGCTCGAGAGCAGAGGTACGACTACAGACTCGGCGCGCCCGCGGATGGGAGATCGCAGTGTCCGCCTCCGGCTTGGGTACTTTGCGCGAGCACCGTGTGCGATACATTGCGCACTTTCGGTGCGCGAGACTACGTGAACTCGCAGCGTTCATCACTATCCGCACCGGCGACCCCTGCGAACGAGGACGACGCGCTTTGTTTGCGCCCAGAACTCTTCGTCGTGGCGGAGATGGTGACTGCAGTTTGCGACAACGCCTTCGCGCGGAACGTCGAAGCGTTCGATAATGTCGATGGATGCGCTAGGATACTGCAAATGTTTGTGTCCATCGCGATCGACTATCGCGCGCAGGCTTTGGGATGGGTTCTCCAAGACGCCGCGGCGGCGCTCCTCGCGAGCGTTCCGCAAAAATCGTGGGACACGTTCAAATCCAAGGCGATCCGTTACCTGCTCGAGATCAGTTCCAACATAGACTCAAACGCAACGGAGGAGGACGAGTATGCGAACGTCGGTGTGTACGCGCGCGTCGTGCAATGGTTGCCGAACCTCACGAGCCGCGACAGAGATTTGCGAGACGCGCTCGCGGCGGCGTCCGCCGTCTCGATTCGACACCTCCTACCATTTGCCAAATCCACCGCCAGCGTAGGTAAGAAGCCAAAAAGGATCACACCCGCGGAGCTGATGAAGATCATCCCGAAGCTTGCTCGCGACGACGCGCAGTCAGTTATTGCCCGTCGACGAGCCGCGATGGAACATTTGTCCGACGTCGTCGTCCGACAAGACACCCCGGCGAAAGAGGTCTGGTCCGTCATCGTGTGCATGGATCTCGTTGACGTCACTCTGAACGGCGGTCGCGTCGTCGATGCCGAGGAAAACGACCCAGAGGGCGGTCTCCAGCTCTTCACCCGTTTCCTCTCGCGCAAGGTGTCGAAATCGAACCGCCGGTCGCTCGGCGAACTCCGCACCAAACTCTTCTCCATGGGCACTCGATACGAACGCGCCGTCAAGGAACACGACAAGCGTGCAGTCGCGCGAAAAGAATCCATTTACGCCGTCGATTAGCGACTTTTCCCCGAGTTTGTAACTCTCGCGCTCGCCGCGGCTCGACGCCGCGACTTCACAACTATGCCCGCCGCGGCTCGTTCCATCGCGCCGCACTCCGTCCTCGCGCGCCACCATCGCTTCACGCGCTCGCACCGCGCGCGTCCCCGACCGCGCGCCATGTCCACCGCCGCCGCGGACGCCTTGCGCGCGCTAGAACTCGACGAAGACGTCTTTCTCAACCTCTTGTCCCGACTCATCGGCGAGTCGCGACACCTTCAAAACACCGGCGTCGGCACGGCGCACGTCCCGCGCGAAGATCTGGCGGTAAAACACGTCCTCGAGACCCTGAAGCCGTACCGCGTCGAAAACGGGGGCGTGCTCGAGGTCGAACACGTGACGTACGCCGAAGGACGGGGCAACGTGGTGATTCGGTACCCGGGACGCGGCGCGAACGCGGCGAAGGAGAAACAATTGACGTTCGCGGGGAGTCACATGGACGTCGTGCCGGCGAATCCCGAAGCGTGGAGCGTGGATCCGTTTAAATTGACGATGGATGGGGATAAATTGTACGGTAGAGGGACGACGGATTGCTTGGGACACGTGGCGTTGATGACGACGATTTTCGCGCAGCTCGGGGAGCTGAAGCCAGAGTTGGATACGTCGTTGACGTGCGTGTTCATCGCGAGCGAGGAGGCGAATGGACCGGGGATCGGCGTCGATGGACTCGTCGCGGATGGAAAATTGGATCACTGTAAACCGGGGCCGGTGATTTGGGTGGACTGCGCGGATAGTCAACCGTGCATAGGCACGGCGGGGGCGATTACGTGGGCGCTCAAGGCGAAAGGACATCGGTTTCATTCTGGATTACCACACAAGGGTATCAACGCGATCGAACTCGGTATGGCTGCCATTGAACGCGTGCAAGAAAAGTTTTACGCGACGTTTCCCGCGTGTGAGCAAGAACGGGACTACAAATTCATCACCTCGAGCACGATGAAGCCGACGCAAATCTCGTGCGCCCCGGGCGGTTTGAATCAGATCCCGCCGGACGCCACGATTTCAGGTGACATTCGTTTGACGCCTTTCTACCCAGTGGATGATGTCAAGGCATGCATCGAAGCCGAAGTAGCGGCGATTAACGCCGATGTTGAATCGCTTCCGACCAAGGGAGACTACAGCAAATTTGTCATTCCGGACGGCAAAGGCGGCACGCTTCGCGGTTCGCTCGAACTTGAATGGGGCGAGCACTTACTTACAGGAATCGCGTGCGACTTATCGAGCCCGGCTCTCAAGACACTTTGCGACGTTATCCAAGAAGTCAAAGGTCAAGCTGAGCCGTACAGTTTGACCGGTTCGCTTCCTCTCGTCGCGGAAATGCAACAGAACGGTTTCGACATCCAACTCATCGGTTTCGGTTTGATGAGTACGTACCACGCGGATGATGAATACTGTAGCTTGAGCGATATGAAGGATGCAGCGAAGATCATCGCTCGCACGATCGCGACATTTGGCTAACGCCCTCGAATTGAATTGTAAAAATCCGTCTATTCTACTAAAATTTCTAAAATTTCGAGCGGACCGCAACGTATTAAGCTTCGATAGGTCTGCATGGTTTGCAGTATCCGCCTTGCAAGAGCAAGGGCGGTCTTTTCGGCAATTCTTCGCGTTGTTCGGGGGTGACAGTCGTCATCAACGTTTCTCTTCCGTCTTCTTCTACCAAGTTGATGTCAACTTCGAGTTTCATCGCGCGGTGCTGCAAGCGGAACATCCCCGTGCCGATGGGCATTGGAATGCCCATGATGATGCACTCGGAGACGCCGTCGATGTAATCCGTGCGCCCGTGCAGCGCTGCGTCGAACAGATGATCCGTAGTTTTCTCGAACGAAGCCAACATGAGTACAGAGTCTTTCATCTTTGCCATGCCGAAACGCGTGATCCCGAGAACCTCGCCCTTGTACGTCATGACGTCGGCGAGCAACATCGAGTGTCGGTTGTCGATTGACATGCCGTGAGCGCCCATCGTGCTGTCAATCTCTTCAATGATGCACGCGCGCGCCGCTTCGATGCCTAGCGTGCGTTCACACTCCATGACATGGTTTGTTCGTGTCTCTGTTCCCTTGATGCCCTCGATACCCATGACGGACTGCAAGTTCACGCCTTCCACGATGAGGTTGTACGTTCCGTCGCCCTTGTCGTTGATGACGGCTCGACCGACGGATGGGATGCCTTGCACGATGACGGCGGGAATGGCCAGTCGCATGTGCTGCAGAGTGAACAACGCGCGTTTTTCTATCAGTGCTTCTTCCGAGGGTAAGACATGCAAGATATTCTCGCCGGCGATGAGCACGTGTTGAGGCTTGAGCTTGAGCTTTGGCGCCCCGAGCACAGCCAGGCGCACGGAGTGAATGGTGACGTCCAACTGAAGTTGATTGATCGCCTCCATATCTAACATAAGCTCGAGGTAAAGATCGTGCGGACGAACGACAATATTGATTTCGGAACAGATTTCGCCCAACGTCGTCTTCTCCACTCTACCCTTCACCACGCGCGCCGCCTTGACGTCCCTGTCGCTCATGAGCGACGCCGTGATGATTGGCGTACTGATATTCTTGGACGCGTTGATGATTTCCTTAATTCGAGGAACGCCGAGGGTGATGTTCATCGACGCCACACCGGCGAAATGGAACGTCTTCAGCGTCATTTGTGTGCCTGGCTCGCCGATGGATTGTGCGCCAATGGCGCCAACTGCGGTGCCGGGCTCAATTCGTTTTTCAGTGTATTTTCGCGCGCACGCGTCCAAAAATGCCTTCATCTGTCGATCCGACATGTATACGCCATCCGAAGGCGACTCCACTTCGTTGATGATGAATGTTCTCATGTTTTCGTAGAATAATTGCGAGATACCAGCGCTGTACACGAGTTCGCGCGTCTCGGCGCTTTCGCCTTCTTCGTCGACATTGATAATTCTGTTGTTTCGCTTGAACTGGTCCAGCGCCGCATCTAACGCCGAGCGAGTCGCTGGCGGTTCGCCTCGTGCCGAGTTCAGACCTCGCACATTCATCAAACACCGCTTAAACTCGATCGGTTGGGCGTCTTCACTCTCCATCATAGTCGGTTCCATGCCGTCGTCGCCGTAGCGCAGCTGCACAATGCCACCCATCGAGTTGCGCACAGTGCCGTCGTACTGAAGCGATAGGTCCTCTAGCGCCTTCATGAGACGACGAGACATGTATCCAGTCTCTGCAGTCTTTACGGCAGTATCGACGAGACCTTCACGACCAGCCATGGTATGGAAGAAGAATTCCGTCGGTCGCATGCCAGAAAAGAAAGAGTTGGCGACAAAGCCCTTTGCGGCGGGTGTCTTTTCTCCGCGCCTGAAATGCGGGAGCGATCGCTCGGCGAAACCGTCAGGAGGTCGCGAGCCTCCCACAGCTTGTTGACCAACACACGCGATCATCTGAGAAATGTTGATCGTGCTACCCTTACTGCCGCAAAGAGCCATGATAAGTGGTGCGTTGCGACGCGGCAGCGCCTTTAAACACGCGTTCCCCGCGGCTTCGCGCACCGCAGACAAGACCCCGAGAACTTCAGCCTCCAACGTTTCCTCCGCGTTGCAGCCCGCTTGAAGAGGTAAAGTACCTTTCTCATACGAAGCGATTCGTTCGTCGCAAGTTCTGTAGCCGTCCTCGATACGTCGGCCCTTTTCGGCTGACAACTCCGCGGCCGGTGAGACGTCGTCGATGCCAATGCTAAACCCGCGCGTACCCAGCCATCGAGCGCTCAGCTTGGCGAGTCTATTCATCGCATTTGCGGCGGCTTCGGCGCCGTATTCTATGTTGAGCACGTAGAATAGTCCACTTTTATTTCCACTACCGAGTGTCGCCTTGCCGAGTTGCCCTGAGATTATTTCACTATTCTGAATGCACACGTACCCGTCGTCGGGACACATTGTTTTGTCCTTCTTGTTGTACAGCTTTTCAGCGACTTCAAGATTAACATATATGTGATCGGACGCTTTCGGTCGAATGAGAACGCTGAACACTTGCTTTCCAGTCCACAGCTCAATGGGTTTCAAGATTGCTGGCGTCGGAAGATCCACGGAAAGGAGCGCATCACCCATGTACGCGACGAGCGAGCCAAACTGAGAGCGATCAAAAAACGCATCCTTAATGGTGAGAAGAAACGCTGCAGTTAGAAAGTCCTGCGTCGCTGCGATGAGAATCTCGCCGTTTTTCGGTGTGCACAGGTTGTGTTGCACTCCCATAAGTTGCATCGCTTCGGCGCGCGCTTCTTCCGTTTGAGGGCAATGAATATTCATCTCGTCACCGTCGAAATCGGCGTTGTACGGCGTACACACGCACTCGTTAAAACGTAGAGTTCGGCACTCCATGATACGTGCCTTGTGCGCCATGATTGACATCTTGTGTAAACTCGGCTGACGATTGAACAACAGAATGTCGCCGTCGTGCAAATGTCGCTCAACAATGTCTCCGAATTTCAACTCGCTGGCAATCTTGCGACGATCGCCGTACTTCAAGTACTGCATACCACCAGACGCAAACTTGACAAAGTTCGCTCCAGGATGCTTCGCCATACCATTGCGCACGCGCTCTCTCAGCATCACCATGTTGTGTTTGTTGACGACTTCTGGGTATGTCATTGTCTTCGCTATATGTATTGGTACACCAACCTCGTCGATCCGAAGATTCGGATCTGGTGAGATCACAGTGCGCGCACTGAAGTCTACGCGCTTACCGCTGAGGTTACCGCGGAAGCGCCCTTGCTTACCCTTGAGTCTTTGCACAAAGCCGCGCAGCGGCTTACCAGGGCCCTGGTACTGCAGAGATAAACCGGGAAGCTCGCTGTTGATGTACATGGCGCATTGAATCTGTAAAAAATCCCAATTCTCCATCATATTGTTAACAGCGAGCCCTTTCTCTAAGCCTTGCCGCAAAACATTGTTGACTTCGATGATTTGTATGAGCTTCATCGTGATATCGTCTTCGTTTGACCCTGACACGCCGTCCATCTCCACCGAAGGCCTGATGCAACACGGCGGAACGGGCAGGTGCGTCAAGAGCAAGTGTTCCGGTCGATCTGCGATGTCTAGTAATTCGCAATCGGCCGAAGTGACGCGCTGTAATATGCCCAACACACGAATGGGATTCAAATCGTCTTGCACCTTTGGCAGTGACGCTCGAAGCTGCTCGTTGTACTTCAAAGCTGTTTCAAACTCCTTCATAAACTCCTCCAACAACGCTGGGTTTTTACTATACTTTTCGTGAACGATCTTCAAAGTCTGCCCCGCACGCTTGGTCACGCCGTTGTAATCTCCGCAATGCGGACACGTTCGGCATCGTTTGCACTTTTCCGTCAACTTTTTGTACAGCAGACGCCTCTGCGTAATCTCAAGTCTTGGATTCCGATAGCGCTTCAAAAACATATCTTGATCATCCTCGTTCAGTAAAATCCGCGAGCAATTCTTGCACACGCACTGCAACACGCTGATGATGTTTTTAAAGTATCCGATGTGAAACACCGGCAGCTCCAGCTTGATGTACCCAAAGTGCCCCGCGCAATCCACCATGTTCCCTCGACACGTCGCGCACTCCCCACCGCGCTTATCCGTCGTCCCCATTCTCGGATCTAATATCCCGTTCGGCATCGGCGTTCGCTGCGGCATCTGATACAAATTCCGTTCGAACACGTGAAACACCCCCGCGCGTCCGATTTCGCTCGAGCTCATCAGCGAAAACCGCACCGCGCTAATCTTTCTCGGCGTCGACGCCGGCGCGAACGGCGTCTTCGTGAAATCAATCGCCGCGGTGTCGTGCGATGACCCCGCCATGTCGTCCCGGAACGTCGGCATGGCGTTCGACGCGCGTTTTAGGCGCGACCGCGCGCGTCTGCGCCGCCGGCGGCGATCGCTTTTCGGCGACTCGGACGGCGCGCGCGCGTCGACGACGCGCCGCGAGAACGCGCGCGCGCGGTGATGGCGACGATGGAGGGTTTCGCGTCGATGGGCGCGAGACGCGCGCTTCCTCGCGGCGCGCGCGCGTTTGACGTCGCCGAAAAGCGATCGCCGCCGCTGAGGGTTGGCGTCGGGCGCGCGTTTCAACCGCCGAGCGCGACGCGAAGGAATTCGGCGCGCGAGGACGTCGTGACGTCGCTGTTGAAGGGCTAAGCTATGATGGTGTGCTAACGAACGACGCACGATTGCGCGAAGAGACGAGCGTCGTGGAATTGCTGGTCGACGCCGACTTTATCGGCGTCGTTGAAGGCGCCGGCTTGCGAGGCGAGCATGGGCTCGAGCACGAGCTGCTGGGGAAATCGTTGAAAGACGTTGAAGTCGATCACCTTGGTTTGCGTGCGCTTTTTGCTCAGCACGGGCTCGAGGAAGAGGTTGAAGGAGTCTCCGGAGAGAATGTAGGCGTGGGAGCCGCGGAGGTCGCACTGCGCTCGGGTGACGACGCAGTAGGAGTCGTCGGCGCCGTCGGCGCCGCGGCGACAACCGCAGCCGTGAGGGCACGCCACGACGCCGCGCTCAAACTCCCACGCGCGATAGCCGAGACGAATGATGGTGAATGGATCGTCAGAATCTGCGGCCGTGTTACCATCGATGTGTTTTGCGATTGACTGAACCGACTTCGCGGCGTCGTAGTCGGGATAGTTGGATGGATCCGGGTCGACAAAGTTGACGTCTACCTCCACGACCGCGACGTTCCGAAACTTTTCCTGCCTGGCGTGTGCGACGATCGCTCCATGCGAGAGCGTGGCGCGGCGGAAATGGTTCTCGGTTGCTTGTATACCGAAGCATCGGTCAATCTTGGCGCCGTCGACAACGCGAACCTTGGTTTCCCAACTCTTCGGCACGCACAAGTTTTCGCATGCGTCTCGGGCACAGAGAAGATAAATCGAATCCGCTAGGCCCGTCATGGCTTTACCGACGACACCGTCGCCTAAAGTCGCGTTATCGGCGCAAAATCGAACCTCCGAAACCATTGCCACCCCGGCGCACGAGGCCGCCTTGGCGGTACCATACGACTCTGGCGTCTCTTGCTGTTTGAAAAAACTCGCCAGTTCGGCGGTTCGAGTCCTTTTGTAGTGCAAAAGCCCGAGATTTACCAATTGACGACTGAAACAACCGTAGTTCTCAAACATGCACTGCTCGCTGGCGTGTCGGCGCTTCTCTTCGGCGAGGAACTCGTCAGCGTGCTCTTCGAATACGGTAGAGCAGTCATCCTCGTGCCCTGACGGGCACACTTTTGCCACTCGAGGGCTGCTTTGCGATAACTCTCTCGCCGCCTTTAGGCTCTGAGTGTTCATCAATTTCGGCATGACGTAATCGTGCACAGATTCTCGCCACGCCAAGTAACTTTCGACCACGTGATGCTCCTTCCACATTCTTAGCAGCCGCGCGTTTGCGGCGTCGTACAGCTTTTGATCCAGCAAGTTAAGCCTGTTGAACCTCACTTTGAACGCCCGACTGTTGACATACTCCAACAAAGGTTTCGGTAAAACGTTTTCCTTATCCTCGACGTCGTACCTCTTAAACCCGAAGCGATCGAGCCTCGCGTATCCGACATCTGGTGGCGTTAAAATTTGTCTTACGGAAACGACGCGGTACAGCATCTGCTTCACAAGCAGACGGGCCAAAAGGTCGTGCTCTGGCGTCACGACGAGATCATACGTGTTCAATACACGCATGATCTCCGCATCCTTGATCGGAGGTGCTTTTGCTTGAAGAGCTTCACGCTCGAGCGCCTTTTTCACCAACTCCTCCGGAGCGAGCATCTTAAACTGTATGTTCCCCACGTGCGCCAGCCGCCCGTAGCGCCCGAACACGAAATTTTCAAAGCTCTCCACCGTCGGCTCCCAGCCTCGACGAGCAACGCCGTATTGCATGTAAGCCTCGATGGCTCGCTTGAGCGGGTCGCGCACGCCTGCGATGAGAAAGAGCGATTTGGATTCGTCTAAACGTCCGTTGTCGCGAGCGCTCATCGTGCCGAGCATCGCGGATAAACCTTCGTAACTCAGGCCGTCGCTCGCACCCAAAACAAAGTTAGGACCCTTAGGGTTCATGCGAACGCTCTTGAGCGTATCCATCGTCCCGGTCGTCGTCCCGCGCAAACCGTGCGCGAAACCGAGCTGGCGCACGGTCGAAGGCCACGTATGACTCGCGTATTCCGCACCCAAGTACACTAAACTCGGACACGAGTTAAAAATCATCGCCTCACGATGCGCTTGCGAGTGCGCCAAGCGCTCTTGCAAGCTCAAGGCTGCCGTCGCCGCTGGGTCCGTGCGCGCCCCCACCGAACTCATCATCCAATCCCCTTTATCTCGCTGCGTCAACGTCCGCGGTCGCCACCACCCTCTCTTATCCATCGCTACATTGGCGTACTCTGCCGTTCGCACCATCCACAGGACGTCGCCGTCCGAATCCTCGGTTCGCCGCGAGCGCTCCTCGAACCGTCGCCACTCCTTCGCCAGCTCCGTCGAGAACGCCTTCGCCTTCGCCTCGTGCGCCTTCGTCACGCTCGCCGCCTGCGACTCTAAAAATTCATCCCGCATCGCCCTATCGTCCACGTTGTCGCGCTTCGACGCTCCCATCGCCGCCGTCTCTCGGCCCGCCTCCATCGTCGCGTTCGCGTCGGACTCGCGCCCGATCTCGAGCCCGAGCCGCGCGCGCGATCTCGCCCGTGCGTCGCCCGCGCACGCCGCGGCGATCGCGCACGCGATCACGCACGCTGCGGCGACCGCGCACGCCCGCGAACGCGTCCGCGTCGACGGTGACGGCGCTCGAGCGTCATCGTGGGTGTTAACACCCACGCGCGCCGACGACGATGACGGTGCGTCGCGCCCGCGCTCGACGTCGATCGACGTCGACGACGACGCGAGAAGACTCGCGCGTTCGCTCGCCGACGCGCGCGACATCGCGCGTCGCGCGCGCGAGTGCGGAAGTCGCGCGCGCGAGAGGGACGGGTGTTCGGCGCGGCGCGGAGACGACGCGGATCGCGCGCGAGCGAGCAGACGGCGCGTGATCGATCGATGCGTCGTTATATCGTGAGATGCGTCATTATAAACCTCGATCTCTCGAATTGTTGCGTGTGCTATTTGTCTATTGCGCCTCGAACGGCGCGCCCGCGAACGAAGTCGCGCCGCCGAGCGCGCCTTGCGAGGCGCGCTCGCCGCGACGATCGCTCGCGCCAGCCGTTCTCGGTTTCACCCACGAGGTGCCCACTTAGTACTCGATCTCATCGAGCGCGTAGTTGTTCGTGGAAACACCCGCGTAGTTGACCTTTTCGAAACGAACGACAACCGGGTACCGCACGCCGGATTGATCGACGGAGATGACCTTGCCGTAGTCGTTGAACCAGTACGATTCCGGGCGCAAAATCTTAACCTACGTCCATTCGCAAACCGCACACCGCGCGCACACATCGTCAGTCACAGTCCTTCGCTCGCCAACGCGCCTCTCCCGTCCCGATCGGTCGCCGTCGTCCGCGATACCGCGCGCGCGTCGTCGCGATAAGTCTCCCCGCGCGCACCTTCGAGCCTCTCGGCGGTCCGATCGCCGGCGGCGCCGCCTTCGCGGGTTCCTGCGTCGTCCCAAACATTTTTCTTCATCGTCAGTCGCGCGTCTTCGTCGCGCGCGTCGCGATCGGCCTCGCGAGACGTCGAATCACCGCGACGCGTCGCATCCACGATACGCTCGCGTATCTCGAGACGCACCGCGGCGTCGCCCTCCGCGCGGACGATCGTCGTGCGGCGCTTCGTCGCCGTCGGCCTGCGGGTTCGAAGAAGCGAAATGATCGCGCGCGTTCGTCAGTCACCGCTCGCCGTCGTCGCGTCGCCGCGCGCGCGGCATCGCGTCGAACGTCGTCGCATCGCGCCGCGATCGCGACGCGAACGATCCATCGCGCGCGGTCTTCGCGTCGCGTCGCGTTTTCCGACGCGCGCGCTCGCGCGAGATCGCGACGCACTTGGAGACGAAAACGGCGCGCGCCGCGGCGGTTTGCATCGTGGACATCGCGAACATCGTGCGCGTGCGTGCTTGTGTGCGGACGCGCGCGCGGGCGACGACGGGCGTCCACGGATCGGGTCGCGTTCGATTTCATGGCGCGCGATCGGCGTCGCGTACGCGGATCGGGGGGGGTCGGTTTATTTATTTTGTATGCGCAGACAGTGTGAACGTGTACATGTTCGGACATTCGGTCACCATGCATCACGTGGTACTGTTTACCTACACGCGGGACACGCGGTCGGTCGCCACGGTCGCGACCGGCGCGCGGCGCCCGCGCGCGCGCGCCCGCGCTCGCCGACGCGCGCGGGCGCGCGCGGCGATGCCCGCGCGCGAGTCTTCCGGCGCGCCCGTCGCGTTCCCGTGGCTCGACGCGACGTACGCGCCCGTGACGTTCGCGCCGTGGACGACGGACGCGCGGCGCCGCGCGTGGGTCGGCGTCTTTCGCGCGTCCGCGGCGTCGTTCGAGCGCCGAGCGGCGCTGGACGAGGCGTCGGGCGACGGCGCGACGGCGCGCGCGCGGGCGTTCGCGCGGGCGTTCGAGGCGGCGTGCGCGCGGTGCGAGGCGGGGGACGAGGACGCGCGCGAGGCGTGTCGAGGCGAGGCGAGCGGCGGCGCGTGGTGGGCGCCGTGGGAGGGGGTGAATTGCTTGGAGATGTGCCGCGCGCGCGATGGGATTTTACGGCGATGCGGATTCGCGGATTGCTTTCGCGGCGTGAAGGCGGCGGAGAACGCGACGGCGCTGCGAGCGCTGGCGGGCGCGCTGGCGGCGACGGACGGGATCGAGGACGACGGCGAACGGCTTTTGGCGCTCGTGCGAGGAGTGTTCGCGGGAAATATATTTGATTTGGGCGCGGCGTCGAGCGCGGATTTATACGACACCGACGGCGTGGACTTTGCGTCGACGGTGAACGGATTGAAGCCGCGACCGTGGTGCGTCGACGATTTCGACGCGCTGCGAGCGCGATTCGCGACGAAGACGCACGCGAAGGCGATCGTGTTCGTCGACAACGCTGGTGCAGACGTGTGCTTGGGGATGATTCCGTTCATTCGCGAACTGCTTCGACGAGGCACCGAAGTCGTCGTCGCGGCGAACGAGACGCCTTCGATCAACGACGTCACCGCTCTCGAGATGCGTGAACAAATAATTCCAGCTTTGCTCGAGATGGGCGATAGCGTACTGCGCGATGCGATCGTGGGAAAGCGCATGCGTGTCGTGTCGTCGGGGAGCGACATGCCGGTGATCGACCTGAGGTACTTGTCCGCCGAGGCGTGCGCCGAAGCTGAGACTTGCGATTTGCTCGTGCTCGAGGGCATGGGACGCGGCATCGAGACGAATTTATGGGCCAAGTTCGTAAAAATAGACGCCTTGAAGCTCGGTATGGTGAAGCACTTGGAAGTCGCGGAGCTTTTAGACGGTGAGCTTTACGACTGCGTGTGTAAGTTTGACGTCGGGCGCTGAGTGCGAGAGCGATTTATAATCAAAGGTAGCAAATGGTAGGCTTGTACGTTAAAACGTGCGATGAAATGATAGTATACTAATTATTCGTCGCCCGCGAAGAACTCGCCCACGCGTTGGAATAAGCCCTTCTTCGGCTTGTCGAGATCGATGAGGAAATCACTCTTGCCAGAGATGCGTCTCGCGGCGTTTTCGTACGCGATGCCCGCCAAGGTGAGCTTCTTCTTCAACACAAGCGGCTCCCCTCTGTTCGTGCTCACGATGACTTCCGTGTCTTCCGGAATCGCGCCAAGAAGCGGCACGCCGAGCATCTCCTGCACGTCCTTCACGCTCATCATGTCGTTCTTTTTGATCATATCCGCTCGCACGCGATTTACCAAGAGCTTGACGTCGTACACGCCGTTAGCCTCCAACAACCCAGCCACGCGATCGGCATCACGAATGGCCGTGATTTCCGGCGTCGTCACAATAACAGCGCTGTCCGCACACGCGATGGCGTTGATGAAACCCACATCGATCCCAGCCGGGCAATCGATGATGATGTATTGAAACTCCATCTCCTTCAACACCTTGATGAGCGTCTGCATGTTGTTCTTCGTCACGTTATACCTCGCTCGGTTCTTCGAAATCGGCAACAACGCCAACGTGCGCCACCGTTTGTCGCGAATCAATGCCTGTTCCATCCGGCACTCACCCTCCAGCACCTCCATCGCCGTGTACATCACTCGATTTTCCAACCCGAGCAACAAGTCGAGATTACGCAATCCGATATCCGCATCGATGAGCGCCACGCGATACCCCAAACGCGCCATGCTCATCCCAAGATTCGCACTCGACGTCGTTTTCCCGACGCCACCCTTCCCGGAGGTCACGACGACGACTTGCGCATCGCCGTCCCCAGTCGGCGTCTCGCTCGCGCCGCTCGCTCGTCGCGCCGTCGCCCCTCTGCGTCCACTTTCCGCGCGCTTCACCGTCCCTCGCGTCGCGGCCGCGCACCCAGACGTCTTACGCACGTTTCTCGCGCGAACACCGCTCGTGTGCGCGGCGCGCACGGCTGTTTGCGACATCATTCGTGGCGATCAAGCTTTCGGTATCTGTCGATCTCGGTTTGAAATAACGACTCGCGATCGTCGCGGTTCGCGGCGCCTCGCGAGGACGTGCGCGGTGCGTCGAGCGTTCGTACGATCGAGCGCGTTCGTGCGTCGCGATCGGCGAGTTTCCGCGAGACGTGCGTTCGCGAGCGTCGTGGTGTGCGGCGCGATGGGTTCGGCTCGGCCCGATCCTCGGCACGCCCTGGCGGTTTGGTGTGGTTTGGTTTGGTTTGATTTGGTTTGAGAAGTGGTCTGAAGTTACACAGCGCGCGCACGGCGAGCTGAGCGCGTGGAAATAAATGGATCGGTCGTCGTGTCATCGTTCGTTGTGAACGTCCCAGTGCACGCCTTGAGGATGATCGAACTTGCACGTGGCGCCGAACTTGCAGCGGCCAGTTTTCATGTAGAATTCGCACGGCTCGCGGCCGGGACGGCTCGGGAAGACTTGGGGGGCTATTAAGGGCTTGTCGGGGATGGACTCGGCGCGCGCCAGCGGTGGAGCGAATGAAGCTTTCGACGCGGCCTCGATGCTGAGGAAATACTTCGCGAGGGTGGGTTCTCGCGCCGCCGAGGGGGCGAAGAAATCGCGCACGCCGAGGAGCAGGGCGGGGAATCGGATGGAAACGTATCGCCACAAGCCGTCTGGATACGACCCAAGCGTGCGTTGGAGCTTGGGAGGAAGCTCACGGTAGTGATTCGCCTTGTTGCGTATGACTCGAAGCAAGTCGCGCAGAGAAGTTCCGTCGTACTCGCGGTATCGCCCAAGATTTTCGAGCAACGCGGCGTCGAGCTTTTTGGTCCAGTCATCGCACGCGATCGAGGACTTCGCGCGCGTCTCGAACGCGCGCAGCAACGATCGATCGCTCATGCGATCTTCTAGTTCGACTCGGTCCGAGGCATCGATAAGGAACTGAAGCTTCTTCTCGGCGTCCCACCACATCGGGTGCGCCAAGATTTCCGTCGCCGACGGCCGTTTGGATGGATCGGCGTCGATGCACGCCTTCACCAAAGCCTCGGCTTCGGGGAAATACTTCAGCTTGGACACGTCGTAGCTGTTTGCGACGACATTGGCGTCGCGCTGGAGCCTCTCACCGAACGGGTGAGCACCACCCGTGAGACAGTAGTACATCAAGCAACCGAGACTGAAGACGTCGACAGAGCGCGATTGACGCCCCTGCGTCAATCGCTCGGGGGCTTGCCAACCCGACGTGCCCGCCGCGTCGTTGGTGTTCAAATTTCCGTTCGTGTGCGTGTAAAAAGACGTTCCCTCGGACACGTTCACGCGCTTGGCGAGTCCCATGTCGGCGATTTTCCCTCGTCCAGACGACGTTATCAAGACGTTTTGTGGTTTCAAATCGCGATGAATGATGCCTTGCTCGTGGAGTGCGGCCAAACCCGCGACGACGTCGTGTAGAATTCTTAAGCATTCTGCCGTCGGATACTTTGTCGCCTCGTCGATGCATTTGATGTTTAACGCTTTCGCGTTCGTCTCTGCCGCGGACGATTCGCTCTCGTTCGCCGCCCCGACAGGATCGACGACGCGAGCGAGTGACGACGCGCAGAGCTCAAGCGCCATATACACGAAGTTCGAGTCTTCCTCGAGCGCAAAGCATCTCAAAATATTCGGGTGCTCGTCTGAGGCGATGAGAGCCTGAAGCTCCTTGCGCGCAAGTTCGTGAAACTGCGCCAGCAAGCGCTTCACCGCGACGCGCCGTCCATCCAGCTCGCCTTCGAACACGATCGTACCGCACGAGCCGTATCCCAGCACGGATGGTTTAATGAGCAAGCGCCCGACTCGCGTTTCCTCGCGCGTCTTTTCTTCCATGACTTCCTGAATCTTCGCCGCGAGCTCCGCCTCAGCGGCTCGCGCTTCGGCTTGTTTCGCCCGCTTTTTCGCTCGTTTTTTCGCCGCAGCGGTGCGTTGATGCTCTTGTTCTGCATCCTCTACTCCTGTCACCACGCTCGACGGTGCGTTTACGTCGTGGACCTCTATATTTC
>Ga0228615_1000822_pt1 | contig 16509 bp, 14 predicted proteins | sample 16DmetaG_FD_190530 | JGI IMG/M metagenome (GOLD analysis project Ga0228615, IMG submission 190530) | Seawater microbial communities from Monterey Bay, California, United States - 16D | ecosystem: Environmental > Aquatic > Marine > Coastal | place: USA: California | collected 2016-10-17
CGCAAACCATGCTCAGTGTACCGGATCGCCGGACGATCGCGTAAGCAATAATAGCAAGCAGAGCGGTAAATTCACCGATTTTAAAGATCATCACAAAAGGGATCAGGATTACAAACAACGGCATAGTTTGAAGTGTATCATTGATAGGGCGCAAGATCGCCGAGACGGTTGAGTTATGTGCAGCCCAAATGCCAAGCCCAGAACCAAGAAGAAACGAGAGTATTACGGCGATACCACACAAATAGAGAGATAACATGGCCTCAGGCCATATACCGCTCACGACAAGAAAACCAAGGCCAAGAAAAGTACCAAGGCCTAGGGTGAAGCCACCAAGTTGCCATGCTATAAATGTGTAGATTAAAAGAATTGCAGGCCACGGCATTTTGGTCAGACCAACAAAAAAGAAAATTGCGAAAAGTAAAATCATGAAGCCAAGCTGCATGTTGAAACGCATACCACACCAAATCGCTAGACCGGTCATTACAACCGCATAACTAACTGAATGCCATGTCTGCAATTCGAAGCCCCAGGTGAATGGACTAACAGAGCCCTGAAGGCCAATTTTTGCTGGAAGCATAACAAAGAAAAAAGCCATGGTCTTAATGGTCTCTATCGCTGCGCGGTAATTGATAATGATGTACTCAAGGCCCTCATTCATGGTACGTGCTGGATTTATTTCCAGCTCACGTGGCCAGATATCAAGCGCAGGTATTAATCTAGAAAGAGAGAATAAAACAAGAATTCCTCCAATAGCCATAAGCGCATATTGCCACGAAGATAGGCCATATTTCGCCTTATAATTACTTGAATTTTTTGCAAAGCCGTAGGTAGCGCGATCGATCAGTATAGCCATTAAAGCAATAACTAGTCCAGCAAGCAGACTTTCACCAAATTGGGCTTTACGAATTTGTGATAGAACTTCCCATCCAATATCTGCAGTACCACCTATAATTGATGCAATAATTACCATACTTAGCGAGGCCATCGTTGTCTGATTTACGCCCAGGAGAAGCTGCTTTTTTGTACTTGGGATGCGAACCTGCCAAAATAACTGGCGTTGCGTTGCGCCTGACATAAGCCCCGATTCAATAACCTCAGGCGGAACCCGCCCAAGTCCTACGATCACATTTCGCGCCATTGGGGGGAAAGAATAAAGAATACTGGCAATAAGTCCAACTACTGTACCAAAACCAAACAGCATTAGAATCAACAGGAGATAGGCAAAAGCGGGAACAGTTTGTAGTATATCCAGCATTGGCATAATTATTCTTTTGGCAGCCTTTGACTGGAATGCCCAAACGCCAAAACCAAATCCAATTAGCACAGCAAGGGGAACTGAAATGGCCACTAGCGAGAGTGTATTCATACTTTCAGACCAATAACCTATGACCACCATATACAGGCACGATACGAGGGCGAATAAAGCAAGCCTCCATCCTGCTGCAATAAAAGCAAATAAACAGACTATAAAACTAATAACGCTCCAGGGGAGAGCTTGTAGCACAAGGCGGACGCCATCAATAGGCCATTCAAGAAGCCATGACATACCCATGAAGAACCAACCGAAATAGGTAATCAAAAAACCCATCCCAGCATTGAGCCAGTTATCAAATGGAATAATCAGCTCTTTTGGATATATTGATAGCCATTTATAATTATCCTGTATGATAATTAATGAAAGCGTGATCAGAATAATACCTAGCCAAAAGAAAAAACCATCTTCAAATTTAAATCTGTTCATTTTGTTGCCTTGACCTCTGCCGGCAGGACATTGCTGCTATTTGCAAGTGCTTCCAAAACCCCGCTTGCTGTGGCAATACCAACCACAGAACCATCTTCAGCCTCCACTACAACCCCTTTTGGGTTTTTGGCTAGATATCCAAGCAAACTACCAATCTGCGTGTCTGCAGATACTCGCCCCATGCCTCTAACCGACCCAGAAGCTTTCTGGCAAACATCTGAAGCACAAAGGACAGACTCCCAAGGAACATCAGTGGTAAATTCTTTTACATAATCATCAACAGGATTAAGAATTAAGTCAACGGGACGACCAATTTGAACAATCATCCCATCGCGCATGATTGCCATTCTATCGGCTAAACGCAGCGCCTCCTGAAAATCATGAGTTATAAAAACAATTGATTTTTGTAATTTTGATTGGATACGGAGAAACTCATCCTGCATTCGCTTGCGGATCAAAGGGTCAAGTGCTGAAAAAGGTTCATCAAGCAACCAAACGTCTGGTTCAACGGCAAGAGACCTTGCGATACCTACTCGCTGCTGCTGACCACCAGATAATTCATTAGGAAAATTACTTTCTCGGCCTTGCAACCCAACGAGGTCAATAACGCGTTCAGCTTGCGCATAACGGTCTGCCTTTTCAATACCCTGAAGTTTGAGAGGAAATGCTATATTATCTATTACGTTGAGATGTGGCATGAGACCAAAGCTTTGAAAGACCATACCCATTTTATGACGGCGAATTTCGATCAATTCTTCGGGAGTTTTTTCCAATAGGTTCTCACCATCAAGAATTATATCACCTGCGGTTGGCTCAACTAAACGCGAAAGACAGCGCACAATTGTCGACTTACCAGAGCCAGACAGGCCCATGATCACAAAAATTTCTCCAGCATATACGTCAAAGCTTACATCAGCATTAGCCACTATATGATCGCTTTTCAGGATCGTATTAGTGTGTCCTTGCGGGTCATCAATCTTACCGCTTCCATTTATGAAAAATGAATCAGAATTATCACCATAAATTTTCCATACATTGCGGCACGAGAGCTTTATATCTTGACTGCCATCAAGCTTTTCCACCTCCGCATCCTCCCCAAAAAATTATTACCAGTTTAATAGAAGTTCCTGGGTCTGATTTCACATAAATCAAACCAATAATGCAATTTAAAAAATAAAAGAAAAATTATATATCAGATGCAGCGAACGGCAGAATAACCTGCCGTTCGAAAAAATTATGCCATGTATATCCTACATCGCAGCTTCGATCCAAGGCCTCCAAAGTGCCTCGTTTTTATTCAGCCATTCCTTGGCGACATCCTCAACATCACGGCCATTGTTATCAACCTCAAAAATAGCCCAGTTCTCATCCTCATTTGTTAGTTTGAAAGTTGAAACCATTTTGAAAGCTCCTGGCCATTTATCCTCAAATCCACCCCAAACAACCTTGTGCACAGCAGCCTGTTGAAAACCACAAGCAGATTCCTTCACTTGAGTTTCCTCAATACATTCACCATCGGCCGGGTTCCATTCAACGAAATTAAGATCAAGATCTGCAAAAATCCAATGCGGCTGCCAGATCATCATTAGGATCGGATCCTTTGTGGCATAGGCTGATTTTAATTCAGCCATCATAGCGCCCTCACTACCACCGGGAATCGGCTCTAAAGGCATCTCAAGGCTTGCTACTAGATCACGTGAGCGAGTCCCCCAGTCTGCAGGATAAGTAATAACCCGGCCATTTGGAAACGTTGCGGCTGTGGCAAACGCTTGCTGACACTCATATAGCGCCATGTAATTTGGCAAGCCTGGACATTTTTCTTCCATGTATGGCGGATATACCCAACCCTCTTTTGGATCGAGGCCAAGATCACCAACAACCACAATTTCGCCTTTATCAACAAAATTCGGGTATAGATCACCCACATTGTTTGTCCAAACCTCAGTTTGAAGATGAAGATTACCTTGAGCAATTCCAGGGTGCTGCGGCAATGCTCCAGCACTTACATACTCTATGTTGTATCCCATTTCCTTCAGTAGTCCGCCTACGACCTCTGTAGAAAATAGCTGACCTGTCCAATCGTTTTTAATCACTTTGATTGGATCAGAAGACTCGGGCACGTTTCCTGCTGTAGCCACCCCATTAGCAAAAACCACCATTGATGCAGCAAGCGCTGCAATTTTAAATTTTCTAAACATTATTTCTCCCTTTCAGCACAATAAAATGCTACATCGTCAAATAATGCAACACTTTCCTGCGGTATATAAACTTACTCTTAGAAGGTTTTGTGAGTCAATAGTGTTGAGTTGACCTCTCACTGCAGTAGGGTTATCCCTTACCCTAGAAGATCCTAATTTGTGTGATATTCAGAAAATGCAAGCGCGATCAATTCGTTCAATAAGGCGATCAGAGCTCTCACAAGCAGCATTTGAGGCGGTAATCCGATACGGTTTGCGTGGCACAACACTTGAAAAAGTCGGAGAAATAGCTGGTGTATCTAAAGGCGTTGTCCTTCATCACTTTAAGGACAAAAGTGCATTACTTGAAGCCGTCTTTCGCCGCTCCAACTCAGTACTGAGCATGTCGCTTTTGCGCCTTTATCGCCACGCGGAAACGCCACATGAGAGGTTTTGGGCTATAGCTTACGCAAATTTTTCGGAAACCATTTACAATCAAGAGGTTTGTCAGGCCTGGGTGTCGCTACTAGCAGAAGTCCCGCATAATGCGATGTGTCAGCGGGTACAGGCGGCTAATAACTCTCGTATCAAAAGTAATCTATCACATGAGTTGAAACATTTCGTTGCCAAAAAAAAGGTATCAGAAATTGCCAATCTTCTAGGAATCTTGATTGATGGGATATGGGTACGCGCGGGATTATTTGCTATTATTCCTAATTGTGACAAGGCCCTTGATGAATTTGAGTTTACTACACTCTATCTTGTGGGAGCATCTTTAGAAGAACAAAAACGTCACAGAGACGCTCGCGCAAAAATCAAAACAATCGCTAAGATCGCACTCAGTCCAGAGCTATTTCAACCTAAATAATTGTTTTCTTAATCAGCAGAACTAATATGACCAAAGCGAGTTTTAATAATCTCAGACAACGGCTCAAGCACACTTGCAGATATTATTAAGATAATACCAAGGCTCTCTCTTATACCAAACGGTTCATTAGCAAATAGGGCGGCTGTGATAGACCCAAAGATTATCTCAGTCATCATCAGTAAGCCAACAAGGCCGGGGCTGATATACTTGGGCCCCCACAATGATGCAAAGGCTCCAGGGATAACAAAAACAGCCATAAAAGTAAAAAGCCAGGGGAGAACACCAATTATCTTTTCAATTGACGGAAGTTGATTTGATGCCAAAAAATAACACAAAATGAGAGAAGCGATCATACTCCAGAAAAAAAATCCGATTGTCATGTCCACTGCTGAATGACCTTCATGCTTGCGTATACGAATGGTAGCAATCGCCCATATAATCCCAGAAAGAATACCTAACCAATCACCAACATTTTTCGGGATGGGAAAATTCCGCCCCAAACCAAAAATGATCAACATTCCCATTAATGCAAGAATTATGGCGAGAATGCGCTGCCATGTAATAGTTTCATTAAGAATTATAGCTGCCAATAATGTGCTCCAAACGGGTGTTAAATAGAAAAGGAGCATTGCACGAACAACATCAGTGTAAAGAAATGCAAGCGTGTAACAGAGTAAAGCAACACCGGAAAGAATAGCCGTAATTTGAAGGCTAATGCCTCCATTTTTTATTGATTTAAAACGCAGGATCGTTACTGGCAAAAGAAGTATTGTAGGAGCAGCAAACCAAATCGCCGAACTCCATAACCCATGGATACCAGCATCATTTATTGCTCTCACCGGTATCCAGAATATTCCCCAGATAGCCCCTGCGTAGAGACAAGCAAAGCGAGCCAATGCTATCGTCGACCATTTGTTCATCAAGTATTCATGCCTGTCTGCTAACCTTATTTTTACTAACTAATGGTAAGTTTATTGTCAAATAGTCAGTTTTGCTTTAGGCTAATGTTATAAAATTATAAAACGTATTAATAATGTTATGAAAAATGGTGATAGAAATGGCAAGTTTTATGATAAGTTGGAAATGCATCAATGGATTATGACTATATAATTGTTGGCGCTGGATCAGCAGGATGTGTGCTCGCTAATCGTTTGACTAAAGATGCCAACCACCGTGTTCTTCTCGTTGAGGCAGGACCAAAAAATAAGGGCCTATCTCTTAAAATTCCGGCAGCAATTTTAAAAAATCTCCAAAGCACTAAACACAACTGGGCTTATCAGGGTGAGCCTGAGCCCGGTTTAGGGGGACGTACGATCACCCATGATCGTGGTAAAACCTTGGGAGGATCTTCCTCTATAAATGGTCTATGCTTTATTCGGGGTCATGCCTTAGATTTTGAGGGATGGCGACAAGCCGGGTGCGAAGGCTGGGGCTACGCAGATGTATTGCCATATTTCAAGCGTATCGAAAATTACTCAGGTGGTGGGGACGAATATCGTGGTGGGGACGGCCCCCTAGGAGTCCACCGGCCAGCACCTCAAAACCCCATATATAAGGCCTTTGTAGATGCTGGCCGAGACGCTGGCTATCCGATTACTGATGATATCTGTGGTTATCGCCAGGAAGGGTTTGGCGTTTTTGACATGAGCATCGATAAAGGTGAGCGCAACAGCACAGCTAAGGCTTACCTTGAGCCCGTTAGATCAAGACAAAATCTTACCGTTATAACCGATACCCAGGTTCAGAAAATTCTTTTTGACGGCATAGAGGCCAAGGGTATCAGCTACCACAGAGGAAACGGTGATATTACCAAAGCCTATGCCTCCAAAGAAGTGATCCTCAGTGCTGGTGCAGTTGGAAGTCCACAGTTATTGATGCTGTCTGGTGTGGGCCCAGCCTCGCACCTGAAAGAAATTGGGATCCCTGTCATCACTGATATACCAGGTGTGGGCCAAAATCTAAATGATCATCCTGATTTTGTCCTAAAATTTCGGTGCCTCCAGCCTGTTTCTATTTGGCCTCAAACACGGTTCATCGGGCGGAATATGGCAGGAATACGCTGGCTCTTACGGCGTGATGGCATCTGTGCTTCAAACCAATTTGAAACTGTAGCGTGTGTCCGATCAGCAGCTGGCGTCGAATATCCTGATATTCAATTAACAGTCTCACCCGCAGCGGTAGATGATCAAACATGGGAGCCGTTACCAGAGCATGCTTTTCAAATACATGTCGGACTAATGCGAAATTTCAGTCGTGGCAGCATCACGCTACGGGATGCTAATCCTGCAACCCACCCACGAATTCTAGCAAATTATTTAAAGGATCCTCGGGATCGCGATCTGCTACGCAAAGGCATTAGAATCGTTCGTGAGCTTGCGGACCAACCCTCCTTTAAGCCGCTGTGTGGAGAAGAGATTTACCCTGGCACTGCGGTTCAATCCGATAATGAGTTAGATGCTTGTCTTGAAGAAAAAATAAACACGCAGTGGCATCTCTCTGGCACTGCACGCATGGGGTCCAGCAACAACCGCGAAGCAGTTGTCGACCCTCAAGGGAGGGTCCATGGTCTATCAGGGTTACGGATAGTAGACGCATCTATTATGCCTGCGGCAACCAATGGAAACACTAATAGTCCGACCATAATGATCGCCGAGAAACTCAGCGACTCTATTCTTGGCAAAACTCCATTGGCGCGCATAGAGGTCCCAGTATGGCAAAACAAAGATTATGAAACTTGCCAGCGTTAATGGTTAATTAAGGAGTGAATAAATGATTGCGTATGTAATGGTTGGAACAAACGATCTAGAGAGTGCAGTCAAATTTTATGATCGATTAATGCCTAAGATGAATATGGTTCGTGTAGAAACCGATAAAGATTTTGCTGCTTACGCTCCCAAAAGTAAGCCAGAAAACATTGAATTTTATGTTACCAAACCATTTGATGGTAACCGCGCAAACTCTGGAAACGGCACTATGATTGCGCTTGCAGTAGAAACCAGCCAAATTGTTGATGACTGCCATAAGGCCGGCATTGATGCAGGAGGAAAAGACGAAGGGGCTCCGGGTTTTCGTCCAGCACATGGTAAAATATACTACGCCTATGTTCGAGATCTGGACGGAAACAAACTTTGTTTCGTGCATGAAAAAGAGTTTTAATGATGAGTATGCCTGAGCTGCCATTCCTTAAGTTCGACGCCGTGCATTCTGTTTATACAGGTAGCAAGGCTTTATCACCTTTCCATGAATGCTATGCTAATAAAGATACCATCCTGAGACTAGCGGCTGGTCGCTTTTTTGCCCACTATAATGGTGAAGATATCGAGGAAGCATATTGGGCATTACGCAATAGAGCCGCACTGTTTGATGTTCCTGAAAGACCAGTGGAGATTAGCGGACCAGATGTGATTGAATTTCTAGATCAAATTTTTACTCGCCGTAGTAACCAGCTTAAAGTTGGTAGTGGGCATTATACATTAGCCTGCACTTACAAAGGCGGCCTATTTATGGACGGTATTTTGTTTCGCCTCGATGAGAAAAAGTTTTGGTTCGTACATCCTGATGGAGATCTCAACACCTGGTTTCTAGCTCATAGCAATAATTATGACGTGTCGATTTCTGATCCACAATCGCGAGTTCTTCAGCTCCAAGGACCAATATCACTTGCTATCATAAATTCAGCCACAGACGGTAATGTCGACCAGAACATGGGTTATTTTAAAACTGGGTTATATTCAATTGGGGGACAGGCTGTATTGATATCTAGAACAGGATGGACTGGTGAATTAGGATATGAAATATACACTCTTGGCCGGAATACAGACTACAAACGTCTATGGAACGACCTCACCAATTCTGGTAAAAAATATGGTATGGTTTTCAGTAGCATGCAGGCAATGAATATCCGCAGAATAGAAGCAGGTATTCTTGATAGTGGCAGCGATTTCGATACGAGCATGGCACCTGATGAAGCAGGGCTTTCAAGATTTATCGATAGAGATAAAAAATGTTTTATAGGTTGTGAAGCCATTAAAAAAAGGAAGCAGGGCAACCGAATTCATGGCGTTGTGGCTAGAAACTATATACCTAGGAGTGGCGATCTTGTTCATGATCAGAAAAACCTATTAGGGTATGTAACGACAGGCGCCTATTCGCCAGAGTTCGAGGCCGGAATTGGTTATGTAAGATTTGACACCGCAGCAGACTGGATAGGACAAGATTATTTTATTGGTACTTTGGATAGTTCAAAGCATCCTTGCAAGATTGTTGCTTTACCTTTTTATGACAAGAATAAGCGAATACCTAAAATGTCAAACCTTGACTTACATGAGAGTATAACTCTTGCTAATAACAAAAAAGCTGGGATGAATTAAGTATGGCAAACCTAATGTACTTTCACCTGATATCAGAACCTCAAAACTGGGCCAAGGTTCTGCTGCTCAAAGCTATCTTGCCAAAATTGAGTTATATGACGGCTCTGCTCAAAATATAAGTGCCTTTAACCCACCAGAAATTATTCAAAAGGAATAGGAAACACTAATGACTGAAAATACTTCCATGCAACCACGTCGAAGCTTCATTTTTGTACCGGGACTTAGGCCCGACATGTTTCCCAAAGCTGTTGCCAGTGGAGTTGATATGGTTTGTGTAGAGTTGGAAGATGGCATCGCGCCAAAAGATAAGGCAGAGGCACGAAAAAAAGCATTAGCACTTTTTGATAATCCACATTCTGATGATGGTGTTGAGCGAATTGTACGTATCAATTCAATGCGTGAAAAATTTGGCATTGAGGATGTTAGTGCCATCCTATCAACCCAAACACCACCTCCCGCTTTAATGATGCCAAAGGTGCGCAGCCCAGATGAAGTTATAATATTAGATCAACTGCTATCGGAAGCAGGGCATGATACCCGCCTTCATGTAATCATTGAGACCAATGAGGGCTTAGAAGCCGCTTATGAAATCGCCCACTCAAGTGATAGGATGGATGCGATGTTTTTTGGTGCTATCGATATGGCGCCCGAATTACGTTGTGACATGGCATGGGAACCTTTGCTTTATGCACGTTCAAAGGTGGTTCATGCAGCCGCTAGTGCTGGTCTAGACGTTATAGACGTACCCTATCTTGATTTAGAGGATCTGGACGGTATGAGAGTAGCTGCCGAGCAAGCAAGGATGCTGGGCTTTTCTGGGAAGGGGTCAATACACCCCAAGCAGATCCCTATTCTCAATGAAGTATTCACGCCTTCGGCAGACCAGATTAACCGAGCGAGACGCACCATTGCAGAGTTCGAAAAAGCAGATACTGGACTTGTTGTTATAGACGGAAAACTAATCGAAAAGCCAGTATTGCGAGAAATGTACCGGATCGTAAGTATAGCTGATAGGATGGGGCTATAATCATCTGTTACTAACTATTCAGGTAAACTGAATTTACAATTAAGTAGATTTTAGTTGCTGAATACGCCTAAATAATTCACTGTGACAATAGCATATTGCTATTCCAACATGGGAAATATCAGTTGACCAAAATATCCGAAATGCCCGCTGTCGGCCGACACTTTATATCAAATCTTGAGCTTACAGTTCCAACTAATGATTCATGGACAGAACCAGTTCCAGCCAATGAGCGGCGTGTCTCCATCGTTTCGACAGCAGCAGTTTCAAGACGGGGAGATAAGCCATTTTCTTGGCTTGCAAAGGATTCTAGGACCTTTAACAAAACTGACCGTGACTTGGTAATGACACACGTTGCTGTAGAGTTTGACAGATCTGCATGGCAACAAGACCTAAATACAATTATACCACTCGACAGACTAGAAGAAATGGCAGCAGATGGAGAAATTGCTTCAGTTGCAGACGAGCATTATTCTTTCATGGGTGCAGCAGATCCTGTGACAATGGAAAAATCGGCACGAGCAGTTGCGGCTAAAATGAAGCAGGAAGGTGTGAACACGGTTTTTCTAATACCTATATGACCGTTTTGCACGCGCGCCGTGTGCGGGCTGGCTCATTATTTTGAATCAGAGGGTTTATCGACAATACTAGTAGGGTTTGTACGCGAACACATTGAGGTAATTCGTCCCCCTCGTTCTTTGTTCTTAGATTTCCCAATGGGAAGGGGCATGGGTAAACCTAACGACCCAGAATTTCAGAAAAAAGTAATTCGTGCAGCTTTCGAATTACTAGAGGCAAGCAGCGGCCCTATCATCGAAGATTTCCCCGAAATTATTCCTGTAAAGGAAGGGCGCATGGGGTATGCGCTACCACCCCAACTGGTTCTGAGTGTCAATGACATTGGCGATGTAGATGTTATTCTATCCGAGGTTAAAAACGAAATGGAGGCTCTAAGACCAGATTACGCCACCGCAATTGCAGCGCGGGGGCGCACAACAGTTGGGGCCAGCGAGCTTGCGATTGAAGAGTTAGCGCCCTTCATCGTCAGTTTTCTCGACGGAGAAATTCCAAAAAGCCCTAGAAAAGGCATGCCTCCAATTCCACTGCTGAAACTAGTAGTCGAGGATCTGGAGGCCTACTACACCGAGACACGCACCCACCGCGACAGTATTGACGACTTAGAACTAATGGGAGAGTGGTTTTGGGAAAAAACCAAAGCCGGGCGGCTTCTTCTGTTGCTGGAAGCTGTATCTATCGCCTCTGAAAACAAGGTTATGCTTCAGATTGTCGAGATGTCCCTGATGGCCCCTCGTTTTTGGTCTGAGGGTCCGTTGCCAGGAACGTCAGCAGCAGGTTGGTGAGGCCAAACCGACATTGCCAAAAATGAATAGCAGATTAAGAATGACCGGTCTAAAAATATCTTAGCTTTATTTAATAGACGCACTTTTATTTTTGCGTATTACTGCAACACACTGGCAAAATATCTAAATTCCCATGATACAGAATTGCAAAGATAGGCGATTTCAACGGTTATGATGCAGAATTAATTTGGTTTTAAGGCGCTACGAAAGGTTAAAGACAATGTCCACCATACCTTCTCTGACCAGCATGGCAAAATCGGCGGGTTGCGCTGCAAAGATTGCACAAGCTGATCTCACCCAAGCGCTGGCCCATCTTCCCAAGGCGGATGACCCTAATTTATTAGTGGACCACGCTGGATCTGATGACGCTGCAGTTTACCGACTTTCCGCTGAAATGGCACTGGTAGAGACCGTCGATATTTTCCCACCAATTGTTGATGATCCATTTGATTACGGACGGATCGCGGCCACTAATGCCCTTAGTGATATCTATGCTATGGGTGCAAAGCCGATTAGTGCCCTCAGCTTTGTTGGTTGGCCGGTTGAAGTATTAGGCGTAGATCGGCTTGGTGCCGTTTTGAAAGGTGCAGCCAGTGTTTGTAGCAAAGCTGGAATTTCAATTGCAGGTGGCCATTCAATTGTTGATAATGAGCCAAAATTTGGCCTATTTGTGACGGGCTTAGTACACCCAGACAAAATCATCAATAATACTGGCGCAAAAGTAGGTGATTATTTGGTCTTAACCAAAAAGATTGGCACAGGTGTATTAACTACAGCCGCCAAACGAGGATACTTATCCTCTAGCAGATTAGATGAGGCCATCCTGTCGATGACCACGCTCAATAATACTGCAGCCTCAGTGATGATGGGCAATAATATAGTCTCTGCTACTGATGTAACTGGATTCGGTTTGCTTGGGCATCTTGGTAATATGCTTAAAGCATCCTCAATTACCAATCAAAAAAACCTTGGTGCCAAACTGTTCTATTCTAAAATACCCCTCTTCGACGGTGTAGAGAGTCTCCTTAATAAAGGCCTCTGCCCATCAGGTACTGAACGCAATCTCAAAACTGCAGCTCCACTAACAACATTTTCGGCTGACATAAGCCACAACTATCAACTCTTGTTAGCAGATGCGCAGACCTCTGGTGGCTTACTGATGTCGGTGCCAAAAGTCCGGCTCAAGACACTTTTGACCGACCTTAAAAAAAATAGTGTTGTACCTTGCGCAGTAATTGGCCAAGTTATACAGAGCAACGAACCAGCTCAGATACAGGTCGAAAGCTAGCACTCTGCAGGCTATTAAAAGGCTAGTAACTAATTTCTTCTTAAGTTAAGTTTTTGACTGCAAATCAATAAAAAAATATTTGGCGAAAGAGCGTGGGAGTCGAACCCACCAGAGACGTGGTACGCCTCTCACTAGATTTGAAGTCTAGGCGCCCCACCAGGGTGCGATCCTCTTCCAAATATTTTTATTTCTTACTCGAAAAATTTGAGAAGGGCTGCCGCAAGCGACGCAAGTCACCCACACGTGTAGTAAAGCCCACCTGATCAAAATATTCTAGTACATCTATAATAAAATTTCTGCCCATACTTACCTCTTCTCGAAAATCGCTTGTTGAAAATAGCCCATCCACTGATTTAGATGCTAATTTCTCCACACTGGTTTTGAGATTTATTACTAATGTTGAAGGCACGTAGCGATTTTTCCCCACTAGGATAATATCACCAAGCTTTATACCAATTTTCAACGCCTTTTCGAGCACAGAAACTTCCGTTCCAATTTGTTGAGCTGCCTGATGTAGACTTGGAGGAGTGCCACCATCTGGCGCTAGAATATTTGCCGCAATTTTCAGAATAGCTGTTTCTTGCTCGGAAATATGAATATTATGTGACGGCAAATAAAACCGGCTACCATTTACGCACATTTGCTTTTCAGAAATCATTATTTTTAGCGCCAGCTTCAAGCTATCTTCCTCAAAAAAGACACCAAGTTGTACTTGTATGTCCTTAATACTTGCCCCAATGGATTTTGGCTTACTTTCATGAATACTTGCTACCGCATTCAGAATTAAGGCCATTAATCCGCGCCACCGAGACTCACAAAAAACTCGCTCTTTTGGAGCATCCCCGACCCGCAGTAATCCCAACGAAACAATAATTGCATCTATTTGATCAGATGGGAGGTTGTGCGATACTGCAAATTGCTGCAACTGCACACCACTTTCGCTACGCGTTGCCAATGCTTGAAGGACAGCTGCTGTGTTTTCTTTACTCATGGCTTTTAAGATAGCAATGCGGCTCGGTTTCGACCGGCCCCGTTTAGATGAGAATGGGTCGATTATACGCCCACCTGCAATTGTACGTTGCGCAGATTGATCGCGCAGAACAAAGCGATCTCCATAAAGAGCAAATGCATTATGAGGCAGGACCAGTTGGACTAAGCCACTTTCTCCTGGGGAAATGTTTCCACCTGACAAAACTGCAACCCTTGCTGGCAAATGATCTGATCCAATGTGCAAGTGTGTTGGGGTCCAATGTTTTAAAGGATTAGTTTCGGTTTTTAACACTTGCAAGTTGGCATCAATACGTTTTGTGGGGACATGTAGGGCTGAATGCGCAAGCCATGTGCCGCGCTTTATAGATTTTTCGCCTATACCACGCCCAACGATGCTCAGCGCGCAGCGCTCACCAGCCTTTGCGCTGGCACGTATTTGGTTGTGAACCCGTATCTCACGCACACGGACAGAAGCTCCATGTGATAAGAGCATCAAGCTCTCCGCCTTATGAACGGTTCCCGAGAATATCATCCCAGTCACAATCAAACCCACTCCTTTTAGATTAAAAGCTCGATCAATGGCCATTCTGAAGTAACCGAAAACCACCTTAGGTTTTCGAGATTTAGCACGGAACATTAGCTCTTCTTTCAGAGCTTCAATACCAATCCCTTTAGGAGCACAAACAGGATAAAGTGCATGGTCCCGATGTCCTTGTTCTCTAAGAAAGTTGTCAACCTGCTTACTAACCTCTGACAGGTCATCTGGTGCTACACGGTCAATCTTAGTCAATACAATTAATATGTTTCTGATGCCAAGTAGATCAAGTATGGCAAGGTGCTCACGCGTTTGAGGCATGACGCCATCATCTGCTGCTATAACCAAAAGACCCAGATCAATTCCGGCTACACCCGCCAACATATTGCGAATAAACTTCTCGTGTCCAGGGACATCAACAAACCCTAGGACCTCACCGTCTGGCAGAATATTGTAGGCGAACCCAAGATCCACCGTCAGCCCACGCGCCTTTTCTTCTGGTAAACGATCTGTATTGGTACCCGTCAATGCTTTGATTAATTCGGTCTTACCGTGGTCCACATGCCCAGATGTTGCAACGATCATCCCACTTTTAAACTCTGCAAGTTTTCAACAAAGCCCTTTTCGTCTTCGAGACACCTAAGGTCGAACCAAAGTGCATCACCAGAAATACGGCCAATCACTGGAATTTGTAGTTTCCGAAAGGCCAGAGCAAGCTTTTCCAGAGTTTTACCGGGACGTCTAAGATCAGGCCGTGATATCTTAAGCGCTGCACTTTGTAGCTTGTCGACCGGCAATGCTCCACTGCCCACCTGGCTATATGTTTGTTCAACTGTAACTTCACATAGCTCTAAGCACTCCTGAAGCACCTTAGCCAAACGGTACGCCAGCTTTTCAATTTCGACAGGGTCACGGGTAAGTAGGCGCAAAGTCGGTAACTCTTTAACCAAACGTTTAGGGTCAGTATACAGGCAAAGAACGGCCTGCAGGGCAGCCAAAGTAACTTTGTCAGGCCGCATAGCCCGAGTCATCGGGCTTCGCTTGATCTTTTCTATCAAATCACGGCGACCAGCAATGATCCCTGACTGTGGTCCACCAAGAAGCTTGTCACCACTAAAGGTCACCAGATCAGCGCCAGATTTCAATGCATCAGAGACAGTTGTTTCATGGGGAAGGTTATAAGATTCCAGGTCAACAAGGGTGCCACTGCCCAAATCTATAACAAACGGCAAATCGTGATTATGCGCAATCCTAGAGAGCTCTCTCTCTGAAACACTTTTGGTGAACCCTTTAATCTCGAAATTACTAGTATGAACCTTCATTATTAATGCAGTCCTAGAACTAATTACTGACTCGAAATCTGCTTCGTTCGTACGATTGGTTGTACCAACCTCCACAAGCTTACAACCTGCGCGGGCCATGATATCCGGCATTCGGAAAGATCCACCAATCTCAATCAGCTCACCACGTGAAACAGGAACTTCCTTACGACGCGCTAAGCAGTTTAGCATCAGCAAAACAGCAGCTGCATTATTGTTGACAACGAGAGCACCATCTGCACCAGTCAATTGGCATATCAAAATTTCGGCATGCTTATGTCGATCACCACGTTTGCCTGTTTTTAAATCAAATTCTACATTGCTCGCACCTCGGGCAACATTAACCATTGCCCTTATTGCAGATTCAGGCAGAGGGGCGCGGCCAAGATTAGTATGCAGCACGGTGCCAGTTAGATTATAAACTGGTCGGATAGATGGGAGCAAAACACGCTCTGTCTCCTCCAAAACTGATTGGACCAGCGCAGCCATATTCGTAGACTCGCCATCTAGTACACTCTGGCGTACATTTATCAAGATGCTTTGAACACATCGCGTAACCAAAACCACACCGTGCATGCTAACCAGTTTCTGCACAGATCGATTATTCAGAAGAATATTCACAGATGGAATTTTTTTGGGTGTGTCGATTGTTGTCATTTCGATTTCATTTGGCAAGCTGCTATTCAACTTCTAACACTTTGAACATTTCATCCATTTCCGATGGAGATGGGCCTATGTGCCTGCGATTTGCAAAATCATATGGAAGATAATCAGTTGGTGTAAACGGCATTTTGGACCTCTAAAATTTTAAGTGTTAGTAAGGTGTAAACTGAACG
>Ga0228615_1000830_pt1 | contig 16440 bp, 12 predicted proteins | sample 16DmetaG_FD_190530 | JGI IMG/M metagenome (GOLD analysis project Ga0228615, IMG submission 190530) | Seawater microbial communities from Monterey Bay, California, United States - 16D | ecosystem: Environmental > Aquatic > Marine > Coastal | place: USA: California | collected 2016-10-17
ATTGAAAAATACCCTAACGGTTACTATATTACAGGAGGTATATATACTGATTATGGAGATGGTGATGGGCCTAAAGAAGGATACGGATACGCTATCGACTTAAAAGGTAATGAAATGGACGAAGAGGATCTAGAGGGAATGTACGAAGGTAAAAAGTCTAACGTCAATGAAGCAGTAAAAAATATTATTACTAAGGTATTAGAAGAAAAATTATTATCTGAAGCAGCTACTAATGATTTAGCTAAAATAGCAGCAGAATACGGAGACTTCGAAGGACTTAAACCAGCCGTTATTGCACTGGAAAATGTCGTAACAGAGATAGAATCTTTCTACGATAAGACAAGAAGTAAGATTCAAAAGATTTACAATGATCTAGGTGAGATTAGAAACGAAGAAGGATTAAAAGTAGGAGCATTTATTGCACCGTCTATTGAAAATGCTTTTAAGAGAGATTTAAGACCTATTACTAAACAGCAATTTCACGGTGGATTAGATATGCCAAAAGTAAAACGTATCTCACAAGATGACATTGATAGAGGTTATACTCAAATGGAATCTCCAAAAGAAACAGTTTTCACCCCAGTAAACGAAAATAAAAAGTAAAAATGAAAAATAACTTTAACCTTACAAAGTTCTTAACAGAAAATAAATTAACTTCTAATAGTAAGCTATTAAAAGAAGATTTTGAAATGATAGACGGAGATTTCCCAGTTCACGATGCTTTCAAAAAAGCAGGTATTGATATGTCTAAAGATGTACATATTCGCTTGAACGAACTACAAGGCGGAGGAATAGAAGATGAAGGTACTAAACCAGCATCTGAAGCAGCTGATGATTATGAATACTTTAGAAAAATTCAAGTTAAAGATTGGAAAGAAGCAACTGGAGGAGAAGGAGAGTTTCCTATAGTGTATGAATTCTATGGATCTAGAGGAGACGGCAGAACAGCAGAAGGAAAACCCTTAAAATTTACGTTTGGTGTTTTTGAAGGAAAATCATGGGATATATTTCAATAAATAAAAACAAAGCATGGCACAATTACTAGTAGACGTTACACCATTCAAATCAGTACTTAGAGAGTCTAAAACTAGACCTGGAGTATTTGAAGTAGAAGGAGTTATGCAAAGAGCTAAGGCCGAAAATCAAAACGGTAGAGTTTACTCTAAAGATATCTTAGTAAGAGAGGCTAAAAAATATATGGAAGAGTTCGTAAAGAATGGTAATGCATTCGGAGAACTAGATCATCCTGAATCTCCTGTAGTATCTTTAAAAAATGCTTCTCACGTAGTAAAAGACCTTTACTGGAAAGGAGATGACTTAATGGGTAAAGTAGAGTTACTAAATACTCCTGCAGGTAATATTGTTAAAGAAATAATTAAAGCCGGACATACTATAGGTATTTCATCTAGAGGTACAGGATCAGTTGACCAGACAAATGAAGGACATTTAGAAGTACAAGACGATTTTGATTTAGTTTGTTGGGACTTTGTATCTAATCCTTCAACTCATGGTGCTTTCATGAATCCTATATCATTACAAGAAGGAAAAGCAGCGGTATCTAAATATTTAAATCTTGATTCTATCATTAACGATATATTAAGAAACTAAATATTTTATTATTTTTCTTGGTTTTTTTAAACAGTATATATTTATATACAAATATACAGTGATCTATACTGTATTAAAAACATATTTTTTCTATTGTAGTTTATAATAACTACAGAAATCACACAATTTTTTTTAAAATGGCAAACAAAGATTTATTCAAGCAAGCTATTGCTGAAGCTAAATCTGTAAGAGAAGCCGCTATTGCTAACGCTAAAGAAGCCTTAGAAGAGACTTTAACTCCTCATCTTAAAGACATGTTAGCTGCTAAACTACAAGAGATGGAAGATTCATCTGTTGAAGAAGAAGTAGTAAACGAAGTCGAAGAAGAGATAGAAGAAGGATCTAAAGACAAGGACATGGATGAAGCTCCTGCAAAGGACAAAGACATGGACGAAGCTATGAAGGACGACAAAGACGAAGCAATCGAGGAAGTATCTGAAGAATTAGAAGAAGTAGAAGTAGCTGAAGCTGACGAAGACGAGGCCGAGGATGATTCAGAAGAATCTGAAGACGGAGCTGAGGAAATCGAAGACGCTGGAGAAGAAGAAGTTGATGGAGATGAAGATATTTCTAAACTATCTGTTGACCAGTTCAAAGATATGATCAGAGACATTATTAGTCAAGAGGTAGGCGGAGACGCTCCTGCTGACGATATGGACGCTGGTGATATTGAAGGAATGGGAGATGAAGCACCTATTGAGGAGCCAGGAGAAGAAGGAGGAATCGAGGCTGATGCCGGAGATGACGAAATCGATCTTGACGAACTTATCCGTGAGTTAGAAAGTGTTACCGAAGGTGACAAAGAAGACGAAATGGAAGAAGGTAAAAAAGATGACGAAGACACTATGGAAGAAGATGTGACTGCAAAGTCTACAGCTAACCAAGAGTCTGCTGACCCATCTGCTGAAGGTACAAACATCAACAAAACAGTTAGTGAAGAACTTAAACAAGCTCTTGATACTATTTCTACACTTCAGAAGGAATTAAATGAAGTAAACATTCTAAATGCTAAATTACTTTATGTTAATAAAATCTTCAAAGCGAACAATCTTACTGAATCTCAAAAAGTAAACGTTATTGCTGCTTTCGATAAAGCAGAGACAGTAAAAGAAGTCAAATTAGTATTTGAAACTGTTGCTGACAACGTAGGGACTAAGAAAGAAACTACTATTAAAGAACACAAAGGATCTGCAAGTAAAGCTACTGGAACAACAGCTAGTAAACCAGAGGTAATCGCAGAAGTATCTGATGCCGTTCGTAGAATGCAAAAACTAGCTGGTATAATTAAATAAATATTTTTTAATAATCATGGAAATTAATAACCTATTAGAAGACGCTAGAGGTGGATATAAAAGCATGCAAGCTGACTCCGCTAAACTAGCTGAAAAATGGCAAGCTTCTGGTTTGTTAGAAGGGTTAGAAGAGAAAAAAGCTACTAACATGGCTATGATCTTGGAAAACCAAGCTAAACAAATCGTAAGCGAGGCTAACAACGTAGGCACATCGACTGCAACATTTACTGCTGGAGACGGTGAGCAATGGGCTGGAGTAGCTTTACCTTTAGTAAGAAAGGTATTTGCTTCTATCGTAGCTCAAGACTTCGTTTCAGTACAGCCTATGTCACTTCCTTCTGGACTAGTATTTTACCTAGACTTTAAGTACGGGGATACTGCTAACGGAAGAACTGACGGAGACAACATGTACGGTAACGTAACTGCTGGTTCAACTAAAATGACTAAAGACACTGATCCTTCAGGAGGTCTTTACGGAGCTGGACAGTTTGGATATACTGTAAACGAGCAAACAATCTCTAACGCAACTGCAGCTGCATCATCTGCTTCATTAGAAGATGTAGGATATGACGCTGGAAAAACATTAGCAAGCTACAAAGTGTTAACAGTAGAAGTTTCTGGATCTCTAAACGCTGACCTAAAAGCAGCAAGAGCATTTAGAATTTTCTCTGGTTCAACTGATATTACAGGTAACCCAGAACTAACTAGAGTATCTGGAAACAATGTAATCTTCGTAGTTAATGCCTCAGCAGTAGAAGCAGGATATGCTGGAGGAACTGAAAAAGTTCTTTACTCTAAGCAACCTGTTGATAATGACAGAGGAGACTTTGAAGCTAATTCAGACAGAGCTGTTGAAAACCTAGCTATTCCAGAAATCGACGTACAACTTCAATCTGAAGCAATCGTTGCTAAGACTAGAAAGCTAAAGGCTCAATGGACTCCAGAATTTGCACAAGATCTTAATGCATATCACTCAATCGATGCAGAAGCTGAATTGACTTCACTATTAAGTGAGTACATTTCAATGGAAATCGATCTAGAGATTTTAGATATGTTGATCTTAGATGCAAACACAACTGAAAAATGGTCTGCAGAAAACAATAAAGTATGGACTGGATCAGCTTGGTCTACTTCTACTTCTGATTTCTACAATACTCAAGGACAGTGGTTCCAAACTTTAGGAACTAAAATCCAAAAAGTATCTAACAAGATTCACCAAAAAACATTAAGAGGTGGTGCAAACTTCCTAGTAGTGTCTCCAAGTGTTGCTACAATCCTAGAATCTATTCCTGGATATGCTGCAGCTACAAACGGTGATCAGGATCAATTTGCAATGGGCGTACAAAAAGTAGGTGCATTAAACAACAGATTCCAAGTATACAAAAACCCTTATATGACTGAGAGTACTATTCTTATGGGATATAGAGGTTCACAATTCTTAGAAGCTGGTGCAGTTTATGCTCCTTACGTACCATTAATGATGACTCCTCTAGTATACGATCCAGAATCTTTCACTCCAAGAAAAGGTTTGATGACTCGTTATGCTAAGAAGATGATCAGACCAGAATTCTACGGTAAAATTCATATTTCTGACTTAAATCAGATCTAAGAAGTACTTTAGAATAATAATAAAGAGAGGTCCTTATGGGCCTCTTTTTTTTTGTCTATTTATATAAAACTGTATTAAATGGCTAATGTAACTATATGGGATGGATCTGCAACGTTTACTTCAGGCAGCTCTACTCCTTTCGGATTTTATGATACTGATACCGATTTTCAAGCTGATGCTGTTAAAGTATCTAAGTTTTGTGGTACTCGTTTAGGATATCCTCTTATGGATGTAGAATTGCAAGATGATTCTATGTTTGCTTGCTTTGAAGAAGCAGTAACTACCTACGGTAATGAAGTATTTAATTTTAAGATTAGAGAAAATTACTTATCGATGGAAGGAGCTTCTACTGGAAGTGCTATTAATAATAAATTAGTAGAGCCTACTCTTAATCGTGTAATATTAATTAGTAAAAACTACGGTACTGAAGCTATGGTAGGAGGACCTGTAAGTCGATATTCAGGATCTTTCAACGTTACAGCATCTAAACAGGAATATGACTTAGATCAATGGGCTATAGACGAAGGTATTACCGGTTCTATAGAAATAAGAAAGGTATTTTACGAAGCACCACCAGCTATTCAAAGGTATTTTGACCCTTATGCTGGTACCGGAACAGGTATACAGTCATTAATGGATACTTTTGGGTTTGGATCATATAGTCCAGGTATTAACTTTATGCTAATGCCTACTTCTTATGATGTTCAACTACTACAAGGTATAGAATTCAACGATCAAATACGTAAATCAGCTTATTCTTTTGAAATTATTAATAATAAATTAAAGATATTTCCTATTCCTAAAAACACAGGTAAGATGTGGTTCGAATATTATAAGAGTAACGATAAATCTAAACTTAATTTCAACGAAGCTACTGATTTAATTACTAATGTAGGAGAAGTACCGTATAGTAATCCTACTTATTCTTATATTAACAGTGTAGGAAGACAGTGGATATTCAATTATACACTAGCTTTATGTAAAGAAGTACTGGCTTATATAAGAGGTAAGTATCAATCAGTACCTGTACCGGGTTCAGAAGCTACTCTTAATCAAGCAGACTTATTAGCTGATGCTAGAACTGAAAAAGATAACCTATTAACTAACTTAAGGGAGATGTTAGATCAAACTTCTAGAGGAAAACAGCTAGAAGCACAAGCAATTGAAGGAGAGAACTTAGAAAAGACTCTTAAAACAGTTCCAATGACTATATACATAGGATAATGAAGTTATTACCGTTATTATTAGAAATAGATTTCAAAACATACGAGGCTATGGTACAGGTTCAGTATGGAGATGATGGAATAACTGGATATGACGATGCTTTAAGAGCATTACCAGGAGTTACTACAGTTACTAGAGCTTCAGAGAATGCAGATGCTAAAATAGCTACATATAAAGTAAAGATTATTAGTCAAAAAGACCCTAAAGTAGCATTTACTTCTTTTAAGAACAATGCTAAAGATAAATACAGTAATATAATAAGTATTAAGGTAGGAGAACAAACAATAGAAGAGAAATGAGATTCGGATCTGATAGAGATATAAGTTTAATGGTAAATATCGGTAGGGAACTCCTACATGATATTATAGAACAAGAGATAATGTACTATAAGCTTAGTATTGAAGATTTAGAGATGAATCTATATGGAGAATCTTTAGAAAAGTCCTTTTTTGAAGGTGTAAAACTTAATTGTTTAATAACTAGAGGTGATCAAGTTATAGATATTCAAGAATTTGGTCCTGATTTAGGTAGAGAAGCATCATTTGCTTTTATAAGACAGGATTTAGTAGATAAAACAGTAGTTCCTCAAGTTGGAGATATAGTTAAATGGCATAATGACTATTATGAAGTAGATACTGTTAGGGAAAACCAGTTATTCTTAGGTAGAGATAATAATTACAACCTAGAAAGCAGTACTTCAGGATTTGGTAGATCAATGTCTATTGTTGTTGACTGTCATCTTACTAAAGCTGATAGAGTTGGACTAGAAGATATAAGATAATATGGCTCAAGAAGAAAATCTTAAAAATAGAGTTTATCAATCCGATACTGACAGTGAAAAAGTACAGCCTGTCCTTATTGGTATAAAAGATATTGATGAAGCTATCTTTTTTTACTTTAATGAGGTACTAAAACCACAAGTATCTCAAAATGGTAGAACTATAAAGGTACCTCTTGTATATGCTTCTCCTGAAAGATGGGCAGCTATGCAGAAAGACGGGTATTACCGTGATAAAAACGGTAAAATGCAAGCTCCTTTAATTACTTTTAGAAGAGATAGTATAGAAAAGAATAGACAGTTGGGAAATAAGCTTGATGGAAATTCTCCTCATAATTTTGGTGTATTTCAAAAGAAGTTTTCACCAAGAAACGTATATGATCGATTCGGTATTCTCAATAATAGAAAACCAGAACAAGAATATTACGCAGTAGCTATACCTGATTATGTAAATATAGTATACTCAGCAGTAATATTTACTGATTATATGGAACAGAATAATAAAATAGTAGAAGGAATCAATTTTTCATCCGATTCTTATTGGGGAGATCCTTCTAAATTTAGATTTAGAGCTATGATAGATAACTATTCTACATCAACCGAATTAGTTCAAGGAAACGATAGGATAGTTAAGACTGAATTTAGTATTAATCTACTAGGACACATAATAACAGATACTGTAAATGCATTACCATTCAATACTTCTAAATATTCAGATAAAACTACTTTCAAAATTACTAGCGAAACCAGCTCTAATCTTTAATATTTGGCCCATATTTATAACAAAGGGTAATCACCATAGGTTTTCGCGTAATAAATTTATTAAAATTATAGATGTCTGCATTTAATAGTGAATTATCCGGTTCGTTAATATTTAGATCAGGTTCATCGCTGCAGGCAGCATTGAATCCAGGTGACTCTAAACTTGATTTAACCGGTTCGTTAAATATTACAGGTTCTACTCTTACTTTTAATGGTAGTAACCTAATTACGCGTATAGTAAACCTAGAAGCTGGAGGTTCAGGTGTAGCATCATTAGGACCTTTAAATGCAGCAACAGCATCTCTTTATGCTTACACAGCTTCTAATGATATTGCCTCAGCATCTCTTGATGGTAGGTTAGATTCTTTAGAAACTAGTGCTAGTTCAGCACAGTCCTCTATTGCATCATTAAATTCTGCTACTAGTTCTTATGTAGCTACAGCAAACGATGTACAGTCTTTAGGCTTTTTACCTACAGCTAGTTCAGGATTAGTATCAGGTTCTAGTCAAATTGAAGCATTAGGCTTTGTTACTAGTTCAGTAGCAGAGATACCAGCAGGGACTATAAGTAGTTCAGCACAATTAAACAGTTTAGGGTATATAAGCGATAGTGGAAGCTTTGCAAGTACTGGTTCAAACTCATTTTCTGGTTCTCAAACCTTTACTGGCTCAGTTAACATAACTGGTTCTTTACTTTTAAATGGAACACCAGTAACTGCATCTGGAGGCGGAGGCGGATCTGTACCATCTGGTACTGTATCATCATCTGCACAGATTACTGCTGTAATAACTGATGATTATATATCAGCTTCAGCAGCTAGTAGTGGATTTGGTTCAGGAGGCGGAGGTGGAGGAGATGTATCTTATGATGGTAACAGAATAATCTCTCAAGATAAATTACCTTCTTTATTTTCAGCATCATTTAATCCAGGAACTTCAGGAAGTGTACAAGATTTCTTAAATGCTGTCTTCTATCCTAATAGTGCACCAACATTTACATCTACAGGAAGCTTTTTTGTAGCAGAATTTGCTACTTCTGGTTCCACAGTAGGTACTTTAACAGGTACTGACCCTGAAGGACAATCATTAACCTTTAGAACTGGTTCATCTTATACAGATGATTTGGTTCTTGTAGCTAGTGACGGTACTATTACCTTAAAACAAACACCTACTACTGAAAATTTTAACACTACTGATAGAGGAGACGGAGTATCAGCCCATGCAGTATCAGTAGATGCATTAGATTCTTTTGGTTCTTTTACCTCATCTACAGTCTATATAGTAATTAATACAAATGAAGCACCTGTTTTTAGACAGACATCTACAGTTGGTTCCATAATTACTTCATTTACTGTAAGTAGAAATGAAAACGCAGGAGCTACTGAGGTAGGAAAGATATATTTTACTGATCCTGAAGGAGATGTTATAACTATTGAATCTAGTTCTATACCTTCGGAGTTTACAGTAACTAAATATGGAACTTATGTGCAAATAGATCAAGCAACTGGTTCTTTAGACTTTGAAACAACTAGCTCCTTTCAGTTTAGCTTAACTGCTTCGGACGCTAAGTATCAAGCTGGAACAGATTTACAAGCAAGTGCATCTATTCCTGTTACTATAAACGTAACTGATAACGTTATTCCTGTAGTTAATGATCAAACATTAGGTACAATCAATGAAAATAGCTCAAATGGTGCTACAGTTGGTACTATTGCTGCTTCAGATGCAGAGGGGGATACTATTACCTTTAGAAACTTTACTTTATCTAAATTAGAAATAGATAATGTAGACGTTCCTACTAGTACTTATGGAGGAACATCACAATTAACTGATCCACATGAAGATCCATTCCAAATGACCTCAGCAGGATTAGTAACTAGAAAGACCGGAGTATATTTAAACTCAGATCTTGTAAACGAATATCAATATACAGTAGAAGTAGTAGATAGTTTCAATACAGCTTCAGATGCTGGTACTATTACTATCAATATTGCAGACGATACTGCAGCTAGTTTATCAGATAACTGGTCAGCAGGTCCTTATATTATAGAATCAGCTTTAGCAGGTAATAATATAGTAACTACTTCAGGAGGATCTACTCAAGCAGACTATGATTCTAATCAATCAGGAACTTGGGCTTCATCTAATGGAGCTATAACAATAGATTCTAATGGAAGTTTAACTATTACTAATAACATAAGTGGTTCAACTACAGGTTCAGGAGATACTATTGCTTCAACTATTACATTTACTAATACATTTGGTACTACAACTACTGATAATTTATCTGTTAATGTAACTTTAAACAGTTCACCATCAGCTTCATTTACTAATCAAACTGGAAACTTTAATACTAATGAAGCAGTATCAGGTAGTTCAATGGTAACGTTTACTATAACCGAAAGTGAAACTGATACTCCATACACAGCAAGTATAACAGGTACTGATGCAGCTAAGTTAAATCTAGTACCTCAAAATATAGCTTCTTCTTCTTGGGATATTCAAGCAGTAGAGCAATTAGTAACTCAGTCATATAGTTATAATGTAGCCATAACTGATAGCTTTGGTAAATCTTCTAGCTATAATGGAAGATCATTTACTATAGCAGCAGCTGAAACAGGTACTTTAGGAACTAACGGTACTTTCTATGTAATAGAATCAGCTACTAATGGAAACGAAATAAAAATTAATTCAAATGGTAGAACAGGAGGTCAAGGAACTTTATCAGTAACATATGATTCTAGTCAAGGCTCTCCATCAGTTCAATCATTTACTTCATCTAACGCTTTTATAGCTGTAGATAACAGTGGAAACTTATCTGTAGGTACAAGTATATCAGGATCAGGTAATACTACCGGAGGAACATTAAATTCAAACATAACATTTACTGACGATTATGGTAATGTAGGTTCAGGAAGTATTTCAGTTAATATAACGACTAACAATGCTCCAGATATAACATTTACTAATACATCAGGTAATCTCAATACTAATTTAGCTCGATCAGGTTCAACCTTAACAACATTAACATTCTCGGATACTGAAAGTGATACAATACAATATGATGATTTTGTTGGAGCTGAATCTGCTGGGTTAAACTTTAAGAGATCGGGTACATCTTTCCTAGTACAGCCGACAGGAAGTTTAGCAGCAGGTTCCTATACTATTTCTGGATCAATAACAGACAATCACGGATTTAGTACTAACACAGAAGCACATAGCTTTACTATAGCAGCAGCTGATACTGGAACATTAGCCGGAGATACTGCTATATACATAATTGAATCTGCGTTAAGTGGATCTGTATTTAGAGATGCAACAGGATATAATAATGGTAATGCCGCTCAGATATCAGTAGGTTATTCACCTTCATATGGGTCACCAGCTGCAACTAATTTTTCTTCATCTAATAATACCATAGTAGTAGATAGTTCAGGTAATCTTACTTTAGCTGTTACTTTAAGCGGTTCAGCTACTCAAAGTGGAGATACTTTTAATACTACTATAACATATGATGATCAATATGGCAATGCAGGAAGCGGTACAGTAACTGCTACAGTATTTGGTAATCAATCACCAGTAGCTAACTTTACTGCTGAATCCAATATGGAAACCTCTACTACAGTAAGTGGATCTTCAGTTGGGTCATTAACTGTAAGTGATACTGAATCAGATACTCCTTTTGAAATTTCAGTCGGAGGAACAGACGGAGCTAAATTTTTACCTAATGGCACTAGTTCTCCATTTACCATTAGACCAACAGGTTCTCTAGCTGCAGGAACTTATTATATAGATATAACAGTAACTGATGATTATGGAGAAACTGTTACTCTATCAAACGAATCTTTTGTTATAACTCAATCTTTAGATTATGGACAGGTATATGTTTATCTTTCTCCATATGGCTCAGATGCGGGATTAACAAACAACTATTTAGCTGTTATGGGTGCTAGTACTGTAAATAGTGATACACCTCCTGAAGTAACAGCTTATACTGCTAATACAGCTTCTCCATTTTATAAATTAAAAGCAGGAGATGTAGGTAGTAGCACAATAACATTATCCGGACCAGTAACTGCTACTTTAGTAGCTTCAGGATCAGGAACAGACTTAGACGGTGTATTAGATAATATGGGTAGCATAACAGCAGCTACAACTGGACAAGTAATAATAGTTTACCCTTCTGGGTCAGATATGACAGTACCAACATCGATTCAAGAATCGTTCAACAGTACAGCAGGAGGAGCAGTACCATGTATGAATGTAGATGGAAACGGATTCGGAATAGAATCAGGAGACTTACACTCCATCACTTTAGACTCAGCACATCTGGGATATAGTGAATGGTTTGTATTTGGAAGAAAATCAAGAAACTCTGTTGCAACTTCATTTAAAATGAGATTAGTAGCAGCTAACGGTAGTTTACCATCATAATAATTATAATATAGATGCCATTATTTAGTTCGAAATTAGAGTTAACATCAGCAGCCAGTAGTTCTGGAACTGCCCTGGCGGATATTGATTTTATTAGAGGTGCATTTAGAAGCGTACCTACTTTAGGTGAACTTAATAATTTACCTGTTTCTAAAGTATCAGATAATCAAATAGTTTGGGTAGAAGGAGAAAGTGCTACTTATCAAGCAACTGTTACATTAGCTGACTATATAAATACTTTTGAGGATACAGTATCTTGGTCAACATTCACAGGTTTTGGCTCAGGTGGAGGTTCAGACATATCTTCGTTAAATTCATTTAGTGCTAGTATATTAACTTATACTGGATCAACAGATACAAGATTATCAAGCATCGAATCAGTAACTAGTAGTTTACTGTCCTATACTGGTTCAAATGATGCGAGATTATCAGCAATAGAAACTTATACTTCCTCAGTAGATCCAACTGTTTTTGCAGGTACAGGTTCAAACACGTTTACAGGAAATCAAACAATAAACGGAGTATTAGTTTTAACTTCTCAATCATCAGCACCAACAGCAATTGATGGAGGGTTATATTTTGATACAAATTATAATCTTTTTATAGGACAGTAAACAAATTAAACAGATATTTATAACTAAACAAAAATACATTTAAGATGGCAGAATGGAAAAAAGTAATCGTCTCGGGATCTGGAGTAGCGCAACTCTCGAACGATGCTAACTATTTAATTAATTCCCAATCCAATTCAATGTTGTCAGGATCCTTCTCAGGATCTTTTCAAGGTGATGGGTCTGGGTTAACAGGCGTTACAGCTGACGGAACCATTTCCGGTTCAGTTCAAGTTACAGTTCAAGACACAACAGGCTTTAGCGCTCTTCAATCAAATATTTCTGCCTCATTTGCAGGTAGTGCATCGGCTCATACTCAAAGGGAAGCTTTAGTTGCTACATTGAGTGCATCGGTTGATACACACTTAGATGCAAATATTACAGCATTATCTTCTTCGGTTGATACACATTTAGATGCTAATATTAGTGCTCTTAGTTCTTCAGCAGAAGTAGATAGAGTAGCAATTAGTGCATCATTTGCAACTACTCAAGGAGGACAAGACAGTAGATTAACTTCTTTAGAAAGTTTTACTGGATCTTTAGATGATACATTTGCTACAGAAGCAGAATTGAATACCGCTACAGCTTCTTTATCAGCATCAGCTCATACTGACAGAATTGCAAAAATAGCAGTTTTAAGTGCATCCGTTGATACACATTTAGACGCTAACATTACAGCATTAAGTCAATCTACTGATAGCCATCTTGATTCACAATTAGCAGTACTATCTGCTTCAGTAGATACACATCTTGATGCTAACATTGCTGCAATAAGTCAGTCATCTCATTCTCAAAGAGAGGCATTATTTGCTATTAACTCAGCTTCTATAGCAGCTCTAGATGGAGACTTTGCCACAGATGCTGAACTAGCAGCAGCTACATCTTCTTTATCTAGTAGTGCTCATACAGACAGAGTAGCTAAAGTAGCATCTCTATCCGGTTCAGCTCATACAGCTCGAAGAAGCGAAATAAGTGACTTATCAGGATCAGCTCATACACAAAGAGGAGCATTAATAACAGCTTTATCATCTTCAGTAGATACTCATTTAGACGCAAATATATCAGCACTATCCGGAGCAGCCCATACTGCACGTAGAAGTGAAATAAGCGATCTATCTGGTTCAGTTGATACTCACTTAGACGCTAATATTACGGCTTTATCAGCATCCGTTGATACTCATTTAGATGCCAACATTACAGCATTATCAACTTCTGTAGATGCACATCTGGATTCAGAGATAACATTATTAAGCGCTTCAGCAGAAGCTGCTAGAGCAGGTCAAAGCTCAGACTTAACAGATCTGATTGCTTCCCAATCAGCATTTGATACTGCAATAACACTATCAGGTACTAATGTAACAGTAGCTGGTAACTTAGAAGTATCTGGAACAACTACAACAGTAGATTCTACAACAGTAGAATTTGCAGACAATATAATCTCACTAAACGGAACAGGAGCAGCTAACGGTGGTATCGAAGTAAATGACGCCAATGGTCCTGCATCAGGTTCGTTAATTTGGGACGGTACATTAAATTACTGGAAAGCTGGAGGACAAGGATCAGAAGCTAAAGTACTATTAGGTACTGGAGACAGTGTAATATCCGGTTCATCTCAGGTAACAGTTCAATCAACTACAGGATTTGCAGCATTACAAGCTAATGTTACAGCATCATTTGCTCCAATTTCATTATCAGGTTCTGCACATACTGCTAGAAGAAGTGAGATAAGTGATTTAAGTGGTTCAGCTCATACAGCTAGAAGATCAGAAATTAGTGACCTTTCTTCATCTGTAGATACACATCTTGATGCTAACATAACAGCTTTATCTGCTTCAGTAGATACTCACTTAGATGCTAATATTACAGCTATATCTACTTCAGCTCATACAGCGAGACGTAGTGAAATAAGTGATCTATCAGGATCAGCTCATACGGACAGAATAGCTAAGGTAGGAGTATTATCAGGATCTGCACATTTAGATAGAATAGCTAAAGTAAATGTATTATCTGGATCTGCTGCTACAGCAATAACTAACTTATCCGGATCAGCTCATACAAATAGAATAGCTAAGATTGCAGTACTATCTGCTTCAGTAGATACTCATTTAGATGCTAGTATAGCTGCTTTAAGCCAATCAGCTCATGCTCAAAGAAAATCAGAAGATACAGTATTATCTGCTTCTGCTCACACTGCTAGAGCTAACCTGGCAAGTACATTAGCGATATCAGGATCATCTGGTAATGATTTAGTTAACTTAAAAACAGATTCACTATCGTTTGCTGGTGAAGGAGGAGTAGCAGTTAATGTTACTGACAATACAGTAACGATTGATACTACAGATATCTTATCTGGATCAGATCAGATAGTAACAGGATTACTGAATCAAGATGTTAACTTCGGTACTGGAGCAATAACAGCATCAGGATACTCAGGAGATGGTTCAGGATTAACAAACATTACTGTAACTCAAAATGCTACAGTAGATGATTCATTTACAAATGTAACTTCAAAAACAGTTACTCACAACTTTGGAAGTAAAAACGTAATCGTTCAAGTATATGATACTAACGACGATATGGTTATTCCACAGAACATTGATACTTCTAACGCTAACCAGGCAGTAATAGACTTCGGTATAAGCTTCTCTGGTAGAGCTGTTGTAGCAAGAGGTGGTCATATAGTATCAGGATCTATTCCTTTTGCTAACTTAATTGCAGTACCAACCCTAGTATCAGGTTCATCACAAGTAACCGTTCAATCTACTGATGGATTTACAGAATTACAGTCTAACATATCATCATCATTTGCAGTAAGCAGCTCCGCTCATACACAGAGAGAGGCGTTAATAGCTACTTTAAGTGCTTCTGCCGATACTCATTTAGATGCCAATATAGCAGCTTTATCAGCATCTGTTGATACTCATTTAGATGCAAGTATAGCCGCATTAAGTGCTTCTGTTGATACACATCTAGATGCAAATATAGCTGCATTATCAGCTTCAACAGATAGTCACTTAGATAGCGAGGTTGCATTATTAAGTGCATCTGCTCATACTGCAAGGGGAGCAATAGATTCTTCATTTACTATAGCAGGTGGTTCAGGATCGGATACGTTTACTACAGGTAACACGTTAACATTTGCAGGTACTTCTAACGAAATCGAAACTACAGTAACTGATGATCAAGTTCAAATTGGAATTGTAACTAATCCAACTTTAACAGGTGATGTAACAATTACAGGTGACTTAACAGTAACTGGTGATACAATCGAACAGCAAGTAACTAACTTGAACGTTGAAGATAAGTTTATCTTATTGAACTCAGGTTCAGCTGCTGCTGATGCAGGAATTGTAGTTAATGGAGCAGGATCTTCATTAGGATGGGATCAAAGTGCAGGTAGATGGGCATTAGATTACACTGGTGCTACATGGAATCAGACAACTATAACTTCTGATGCATTTGTTGCAGCAGTAGTAACATCTGACGATACTAATTATCAGAAAGTAGGAAACATAAGAATAGACGGATCTGATATTTACATCTACGTATAATAAAAATGTTAAAAAGGTTTTTTATGGCAATTAAAGGAAACAGGAATATAAAGGGGGAGACTAAAACTCCCTCTTATAACCTTACACCAGAAGAAGTTAATTTTATTATTGCTAAGTTAAGGCAAGCTGATTATAAAGGAAGTGAATTTGAAATTTATTTTAATATACAGCAAAAATTACAAAAAATTATTAAATAAAATTAGTCCTTTGGGACTTTTTTTATTATATTATTAGTACTATTTATAATAAAGCTAATTATTGGCCCGAAAGGGAAGTGGGCTCGAAAGAGTAACCAACCGTAAATAGAATAAAATGCCAAACTGGAAAAAACTTATCACTAGCGGATCAGACGCTAGCCTATCTAAACTTAGTATACTTAATACTAGTACTGATGATTCATTACTTATTCAAAGTGATGACGATACTTCTACAGCAGCACCTGTACTTACATTCAAAAGAAATTCAAGCTCGCCAGCAGATGCAGATTACCTTGGACAATTAAAATTCAAAGGAGAGAATAATGCAGATGAAGAAATAATTTATGCAAAAATAACAGGAAAGATTCAAGATG
>Ga0228615_1000834_pt1 | contig 16404 bp, 9 predicted proteins | sample 16DmetaG_FD_190530 | JGI IMG/M metagenome (GOLD analysis project Ga0228615, IMG submission 190530) | Seawater microbial communities from Monterey Bay, California, United States - 16D | ecosystem: Environmental > Aquatic > Marine > Coastal | place: USA: California | collected 2016-10-17
TCAAACTGCAATCGTGTGGGAGGGTGACCAGCCCGACGAAAGTCAGACTTTTACCTATCAGGAACTCAAGACTCACGTCTGCCGATTTGCCAATGTGCTAAGGCACCTTGGGATCAAAAAAGGCGATCGCGTGTGCCTGTATATGCCCATGATCCCAGAGGCCGCCTTTGCCATGCTGGCCTGCGCCCGAATCGGCGCGGTTCACTCGGTCGTATTTGGCGGATTCTCACCGGAAGCCCTAAAAGATCGAATCAATGACGCTGCCTGTCAGCTGGTGATCACTGCTGACGAAGGGGTTCGAGGTGGTAAAGCGATCCCCTTAAAAAGCAACGTCGATGCCGCGATCAAAGAAACTGATTGTGTCGATAACGTGTTGGTGGTGCGCCGCACCGGTGACGCCATCGAGTGGGATGCGGCGCGAGACGTTTGGTATCACGAGGCAGTCGCAACGGTGCCTGACGACTGCGAACCAGAGTGGATGGACAGCGAGGACCCACTGTTCATTCTGTACACCTCTGGCTCGACCGGAAAGCCAAAGGGGGTATTGCACACGACAGGCGGTTATTTATTGCAGGCAGCCTTGTCGATGAAAACCGTATTCGACTATCGAGAGGGTGAAACTTATTGGTGCACTGCCGATGTTGGCTGGGTAACCGGCCACACCTATATCGTATACGGCCCCCTTGCGATTGGCGCAACAACGCTCATGTTCGAAGGTGTACCGACGTACCCCAACGGAGATCGATTTTGGCAAATCATTGCCAAACATCGAGTCAACTCCTTCTTCACTGCACCGACTGCTATCCGTGCACTGCAGAGCTTGGGCAACGACTTAGTGACCCGTCACGACCGAAGCTCATTGCGCATCATTGGTTCAGTCGGAGAACCCATTAATCCAGAGGCGTGGGAGTGGTACCACAGCATTGTAGGAGAAGGCAGGTGTCCTATTGTCGACACTTGGTGGCAAACAGAAACGGGGGGCGTCATGATTACGCCGCTCCCTGGCGCTCACGCACTCAAACCGGGGTTCGCGAGTTTCCCGTTCTTCGGCATTGAACCCGCTCTGCTTGACGAGCAGGGTCAAGAAATCACAGGCCCGGGATCGGGTTATTTGGTCATCAAGCAATCCTGGCCGGGCCAGATCCGGACCGTTTACGGCGATCATCAGAGGATGATCGACACGTATTTCGGCGTCTATCCCGGCTACTACTTTACCGGGGATGGCGCATTGCGAGATGAGGATGGCTATCTGCGTATCACCGGGCGTGTCGACGATGTACTGAACGTGTCAGGCCATCGCATGGGCACCGCTGAGGTAGAGAGTGCGCTGGTCTTGCACCCCGATATTGCCGAAGCTGCGGTGGTGGGTTATCCCCATGACATCAAAGGACAGGGGATCTATGCCTACATTACCCCCATGTCGGGCATCGAAGACAGTGATGCGCTGCGTGCCGAACTGGTGGGTTTGTGTGTTCAAGAAATTGGGCCCATTGCAAAACCAGACCAGATTCAGTGGGCGCCCGGCTTGCCTAAAACGCGATCTGGCAAGATAATGCGACGAATATTGCGGAAAATCGCCGAAAATGACCTTAACAGCCTCGGAGACACCTCGACACTTGCCGACCCTTCAGTGGTCGAGGATCTTATAGCGGGTCGAAATGCGCTGTAACGCTAGATAGATAGCGAAGTGCACCGACCGACCGCCGCTCAGTAACTCCGCTGTCGGCGCGTTTCCCGTTATCCCGATCCCCTGCTCACGGCGGGAGACTGGTCCCGCCTCATGTCGGCCAACAAGCTCACTGTCGCGTAATGTGCGTCAACAAGGTGACAGCGCGAGTCCGTTAATGAGCTAGATGGCGCGTCTCAGCACCGCCTTCCACCGGTCTGATAAGGGTTAAAATTTACGGTTTTCCAGCGGTATACGGGTTCCAACTTCCGTATAATCTGCCGGCCGGACGAGCTCCACAACTGTCCGTTTCAAACACAATAAGAATACAAAGCAATGGTACCCAGTCGCATCCGGAGACTCGTCTCAAGATACGCCGGGGTAAACTTTTTTTATTTTGGAGACATGCATGAAATTTCCCATTCGCACCCTCGCAGTGGCGGTTGCAGCCGCGACTATGGTGCCCACGTTCAACGTCTTGGCTCAGGAAGAATCCCTGACCGAAGAAGTCGTGGTCATCGGTACTCGAACACAAGGCCGTTCTGCGCTTGACTCACCCGCTCCTGTCGATGTCATCGGCGGTGAGACCATGAGCAACCAGGGCGACACCGACATGAGCAACCTGCTCCGAAATGTCATCCCGTCTTACAATGTCAACGACCAGCCAATCAGTGACGCAGCGACCCTAGTGCGGCCCGCCAACCTGCGCGGCTTGGCGCCTGACCACACTTTGATGTTGGTCAATGGCAAGCGTCGCCACCGTGCCTCAGTCATTACTTGGCTCGGCAACGGCATCTCCAACGGCTCACAGGGCCCCGATGCTGCTGCCATTCCTGGCGCCGCACTGAAGCGCATTGAAGTGTTGCGCGACGGCGCGTCCGCACAATACGGCTCGGACGCGATCGCGGGTGTCATGAACTTCGTACTGAACGACAGTGCTGAGGGTGGCTCATTAGAAGTGCGTTACGGTGAGTACAAAGAAGGTGACGGCGAGCAAGTCACGATTGCCGGTAACATCGGCCTACCTTTGGGCGATAACGGGTTCTTGAACCTGACCGCCGAGTGGGGCGAGTCAGATCCAACTAGCCGCTCAGAGCAACGCGGAGACGCGCAGACGCTGATCGACAATGGATACCAAGACGTGCCAGCACCAGCGATGATTTGGGGCCGTCCGATTGTCAATGATGACATGAAGCTGTGGGCCAACTTTGGCATGGATCTGAGCGACACGCTGACGCTTTACGGACACGCTAACTACAACAGCAAAGAAGTCGACGGCGGCTTCTTCTTCCGAAACCCAACCAACCGTGGCGCTGTCTACAGTGGTGACGGTGGCGAGACTCTGCTGGTTGGTGATCTCACTCCTAACGACGGCCAAGGCTGTCCTGTTGTGGCACTCGGCGGAGCCGATAACGTCACACCTGACGCAGATGCCTTCGGGCAAGTTGTTGCTGACCCCAATTGCTTCAGCTTCCAAGAAACCATTCCAGGCGGCTTCACCCCACGATTTGGCGGTGATGTGACTGACATGTCTTTCTTGTTGGGTTTACGCGGAGAAATCAACGATAACTTGCGTTGGGACATCAGTGCTTATCGCGGTGAAAACGAAGCAGATTTCTTCATCAACAATACGTTGAATGCGAGTTTAGGCCCCGACTCACCCCGCGACTTTGATCCGGGCTTGTACAAGCAGACCGATACCAACTTCAACGCCGACCTGAGCTGGACTGTGTCAGACGCGCTGAACATTGGCTTTGGTGGTGAGTTCCGAAACGAAGAGTTTGAAATTGGTGCTGGTCAACAAGAATCCTACACCGCAGGTATTTTGGCGGATCAGGGCTTCAGCACGTCTTCTAACGGATTCCCCGGATTCCCAGCAGCGACGTCTGGTACGTTCGAGCGTGAAAACTATGCCTTCTATGTTGATGCAGAGTGGACACCAACGGACAGCTTGGTAACTCAAGCGGCCATTCGCTACGAGGACTTCGACGGCTTTGGCGACACCACTAACTACAAAATCGGTGCGAATTGGGCGATTACTGATAACTTCGGCGTTCGTTCAACCTACAGCACCGGCTTTAAGGCTCCGACCCCCGGTCAGGCCAATGCCTCTAACACCTCAACTGAGCTGACCAACGTGAACGGCGTACCGACGCTCATTAACAATGGCACCATCCCAGCGACTAACCCGATTGCACTGCAATTTGGCGGAAAGGAGCTGGATCCTGAGGAGTCCACCAACTTTACAGCGGGTCTCTACGCAACGCTGGGTAACTTCGAGATCACAGTCGACTACTATGACATTGACATGGAAGATCGAATCAACCTGTCGTCAGAAGTCAAGCTGACCCAAGACCAGATTGATCAGCTCGTTGCTGACAATGTGCCTGGGGCCGGTGATTTAACCCAATTCCGATTCTTCACCAATGATTTCGACACCAATACTCACGGTGTTGATGTGGTCGTTTCAACCTATACCGAATGGTTAGGTGGCACGACTGATTGGAACTTGGCTTACAACAACAACAAGACCGAAGTCGAAGGCTTTAATCCTGAGACGGTCGGTGCTGGTCGTATTCGACAAATTGAAACGACCACGCCTGAGACGCGTTGGAATCTATCGGCTAACCACTCAGTGGGTAGCTTCAGAGTCCTCGCGCGTTTGAGCTTCTACGACGAGTGGTATGACAGCTTCGAAAATGACGTCTTCGGTACCGACGCTATTTTTGACAGTGAGTACCTGCTTGACCTCGAAGTCGAGTACATGATCGGGGATCACTCAAGCATCCTGATCGGCGGCAACAATGTACTGGATAACAATGGCCAGAAAGCAACCGATGTGAACAACCTCGGCTTCAACAGCGCAACCGTCCTCGGTAATACTTACAGTCAGTATTCACCTTTCGGTATCAGTGGCGCGTTCTGGTACGCACGTTATCGCTACAACTTCTAAGCGACACCGCTAGCAAGTACGATACGGGGGGCTTCGGCCCCCTTTTTATTGCCGAGAATACGCTTTACGCTCGAGACCACCACGGGAGCGGTGTCACATGCGGTTTACTTTATTACAATCATCGACTTTTCTGCTGATGTTGCTGACGACGGCGCTTGGCACGGGCTGCCAACCGGCTACCCCACCCCCCGATACCATTGTTATCGGCCCACTCTACACTTCGAATCCCCAGCAGCCTGAGGCCGAAGCCGTCGCTATCCAGGGTGGCCGTTTCCGCTTTGTCGGCAGCCAAGAGGAGGCACTGAAACTCGCAGACTCAAACACCACGGTCATACACCTTGATAACGCAGTGGCTTATCCAGGGCTTATTGATGCCCATGTTCATGTCGCAGGGATTGGCTCGGCACTTCGATCTGTTGATCTCAGGAGTGCACAGGATTTCAACGAACTTGTCGAGCGTGTTCACGCCCGTGCAGAGGCGTTGCGGCCAGGCACCGTCATATTGGGTACGGGTTGGCATCAGAGCAAATGGGCCCAGCCACCCGAGGGACATCTCAATGGCTTTCCAACCCATGAGGCGCTCTCACGAGCTGTGCCAAAGCATCCAGTCCTGCTGGAACATGCCAATGGACATTCTGTGCTCTTAAACCAAGCTGCCATGGACTCGCTGGGCATTACAGGCGAGTCCATAGCGCCCGAGGGCGGTGTCATTGTGCGTCGCAACGGAGCACCCACAGGCCTACTCCATGAGACAGCCATCAAGCTCACTGCCCCACTGCAACACTATGACTTAAAGACAGCCACTTCGTTGGTAGATGCCGCGCAATGGCATTTGTTGAGTCAGGGGATTACCACCGCGCATGATGCCGGCGCGTCACAGGTAGATCTCGCCGCACAAACCCGCATGGCTCAAGAAGGCAGCCTCATCGTCAGGCTCTACTCCATGGTCTATGCCAGCGATGAAGGGGCCCTAGAAGAGTGGTTAGCTCGAGGTCCACTCCTCAATGACGGCGATCATCGGCTCTCTGTTCGCTCTATTAAGGTGCAGGCGGATGGCGCACTCGGCTCTCGAACCGCCTGGTTACACGCCCCCTATTCTGATGCACCGGATACCCGAGGCGTGCTCACCTTTAGTCTCGAAGCACTCAGTGACCTCATTGCCACAACGCGGGCCGATAATTGGCAAATCAATGTGCATGCCATCGGTGATCGCGCCAATTCTGAGGTGCTATCGGTTTTTGCGCCCTTTACCAAAGCAGCAGTAGACCACCGGTTTCGAATCGAGCACGCCCAGCATCTCCGTTTAGGGGATGCGGCATTGTTCGCGGAACAACAGGTGATCGCCTCGATGCAGCCCATTCATCTCAGTTCTGATCGCCCATGGGCCATCAATCGGCTAGGCCGACAGCGCATTGAAGACGGCGCCTATATATGGCGAAGTCTGCTGCGCGAAGGGGTGCTCATCGTGACCGGAACCGACGCCCCAGTAGAGCCGGTTAACCCCATTGCCAATTTTTATGCCGCGGTGACCCGTCGATCCCTCGACGGCACCCCCGAGACAGGCTTTGAACCCGCACAAAAGCTCACTCGGCAAGAAGCGCTGTATGCCATGACGCTGGCGGGCGCCTACGCAGGGTTTGAGGAAAATGAGAAAGGCTCTATTGAAGTCGGCAAACTGGCTGACCTCACGGTGCTGTCACAAGACCTCATGACGGTCGAGGCAGACCGGATACTCGACACCGTGGTGTCTTGGACCATGGTCAATGGTGAGGTCGTGTACTCCCGTGATGCTACAAAGGCGCCATAAGCCGATCAAAATTAGACGCTAATGACAGACAATAAAAAGCCCGCGAACTCACGTTAGCGGGCTTGCTGAGGGACGCGTGCGCCCCTAAACGTGATTTACTCCTCTGACAAAGACTCTTCCTCTGGCGCATCGGCACTGTCGTTCGCTTCAGCAGAGCCAGACTCATCGGCAACTTCACGCATCGACAACTTAATGCGCCCTCGTTGATCGACATCCAACACCTTCACTTGGACATCTTGGCCTTCTGACAAATAGTCAGACACATTCTCGACCCGCTCGTCTGCGATCTGAGAAATGTGCACCAGCCCGTCTTTGCCCGGCAAAATCGTCACAAAGGCACCGAAGTCGACAATCCTTGCCACTTTACCCGTGTAAATGGCGCCAATCTCTGCTTCCGCCGTAATCGACATGATGATTTCAACTGCGGCATCCCGCGCGGCTGCATTCTGGCCAAAGACCTTAACGGTACCGTCGTCATCGATATCTACCGTAGCACCCGAGTCTTCAGTGATCTGTCGAATCGTCGCACCACCTTTACCGATGATGTCCCGAATCTTGTCTTGATCAACCTTTAAGGTCGCCATGCTCGGTGCGTTATCTGAGGTGATTTCGCGGGGCGCATCCAGCACCGTATTCATTTGTCCGAGGATATGCAGTCGTGCTTCTAGCGCCTGCTCGAGCGCACGCTCCATGATTTCCTCGTTAATACCCTCGATCTTAATATCCATTTGCAGCGCGGTGATGCCTTTGGCAGTTCCAGCCACTTTGAAGTCCATATCACCAAGGTGGTCCTCGTCACCGAGAATATCAGTCAATACGGCGAACTGATTGCCATCCTTAACCAGACCCATCGCAATACCGGCGACCGGCGCCGATAGCGGCACGCCAGCGGCCATCATAGAAAGAGAGCCGACACAGACCGACGCCATAGAACTCGAACCATTCGATTCAGTGATCTCCGAGACCACGCGGATGGTATAAGGAAATTCCTCAGCATTGGGCAACACTGCCGCTAGACCGCGACGCGCCAATCGGCCGTGACCGATTTCTCGGCGGCTGGTAAAACCAATGCGTCCCGCCTCACCCACTGAGTAGGGAGGGAAGTTGTAGTGCAACATGAACGGGTCCCGACGCTCACCCTCTAGGGCGTCAATGATTTGAGCATCTCGTGTAGAACCCAGCGTGACAGCGCCAATCGCCTGCGTCTCTCCACGAGTGAACAGTGCTGAACCATGCGCTTTAGCGAGCACATCGACTTCGCAGGCGATCGCTCTCACGGTTCGGTTATCACGTCCGTCGATGCGTGGCTCACCGGCCAAGATGCGGCTTCGCACGATGCGCTTTTCAAGACTCTTGAACACATCTTTCACGTCGTCGGCAGACGGGCCGCCCTCTGTTGCTAGCTCGGCCAGCACCTGATCTCGTACCTGACCGACCTGCTCGTAACGGGCGGTTTTCTCAGTCGTACGATATGCCTCGCCCAGGGGTCCCTGCGCAGCAGCCTCTACGGCGCTCACTAAGCCGGCATCCGCCTCGGGTGCTTTCCAATCCCATCGCGGCTTGCCTGCTTCGCTGACCAGTTCGTTAATCGCGTTAATCACCGCCTGCATTTCTTGGTGTGCAAACAAGACCGCACCCAACATTTGATCCTCAGTTAACTCTTCTGCCTGAGACTCCACCATCAAAACGGCATCACGTGTTCCCGCAACGACCATGTCTAGCTGGCTTCCCGCCAGCGCCGCATAACCAGGATTAAGTACGTAGCCGCTCGCTTCGGTAAAACCCACTCGCGCTCCACCGATTGGCCCATTGAATGGGCACCCTGATAACGCCAAGGCAGCCGACGTACCAATCATGGCGGGAATATCCGGATCGGTGTCGTGGTCCGCGGACATAACGGTACAGACCACTTGTACCTCATTCATAAAGCCGTCTTCAAAAAGCGGCCGGATGGGTCGGTCGATCAACCTCGAGGTCAGCGTCTCTTTTTCGCTAGGCCGAGCTTCTCGCTTAAAAAAACCGCCTGGTATTTTACCGACCGAGTACCGCTTCTCGATGTAATGCACGCCCAGCGGGAAAAATGCCTGCCCGGGCTTTGCCTTTGGGTCGGCTACCACCGTACACAAAACACTCGTGCTGCCCATCGATATTAAAACCGAACCGGTTGCCTGTCGCGCAATACGACCTGTTTCCAGCGTGACCTCATGGTCACCGTACTGGAAAGTTTTTTTCACTACATTCACTTGTTTTCTCCAAATATGACTGGGCTGGCAACACGCCAACCCCGATTCATCCTCAGCGTCGTAGACCCAACCGCTTAATCAAATCCGTATAGCGGGCGGCATCTTTTTGCTTGAGGTAATCGAGTAATTTTCGACGTTGGTTCACCATGCGGATCAATCCTCGACGTGAGTGATGGTCCTGCGCATGGTCTTTAAAATGGGACTGCAGTTGCTCGATATTGGCTGTGAGCAAGGCTACCTGTACTTCCGGGGATCCGGTGTCAGCCTCAGACTGCTGATAATCTTTTACAATAGTTGCTTTCGTTGCTGCATCCAACGCCATGATACTTTCTCCAACCTGCTTTGTAGAAGCGAGCCTATCCGTGCAGGTTTACAGAGAGGTTCGTGAAACGGCACCTGCCGCTAATCACTGTGCCAGAAGTCTTACGGGCGCTAAGGTCCCATCCTCCTGCACTTTTCCAACACCGAGGAAGTCTCCCTCTGCGCCGGCGATCCGCACCATACCACTCTGTGGGCCATTTGGCACTACCACTGTCTGGCCCTTTCGCAGGTAAAAAGTGGCAGCTTCTGAGAGCAATACGCTCGGTAAATGGGTGAGACTAGCGTCAACAGGCAGTAGCAGTGCATCGAGACTGTCCTCCGAACCAGTATCCACAGCCGCCTCTAACTGCGCCAACGTCACCGCATTAGTGAGTCCAAAGGGTCCGGCCTGAGTTCGTCGCAGCGTCTTAACATGAGCCGGCAGATTCAATGCCGTGCCGAGGTCCTCGGCCAATGCACGAATGTAGGTGCCCTTGCTACAGAGCACTGCCGCGCTGATTTCAGCCGACGCACCGGGGACATAATCCAATAAATCGAAATGATGGATGTGAACTGGGCGAGCAGATCGCTCGACCTCTTCTCCCGCCCGAGCCCGCTTGTAGAGGGGCTGGCCATCCACTTTCAGGGCAGAGTACATCGGCGGTACTTGCTCAATCGCGCCGGTCAGTGTTGCCATGGCATGACGCACGGCGTCTGCATCAACCGCTGTTGCCTCTTTTCGCGCGATCACCTGGCCGTCCGCATCGGCGGTATCGGTTGCAATACCGAGGACGATGGTACTGAGATACCCTTTGTCTGCGTCGAGCAAAAACTGTGAGAACTTTGTCGCCTCACCGAAACACAGTGGCAGCACACCGGTCGCCAAAGGATCTAGCGCACCCGTATGGCCCGCTTTGGCCGCCGAGAAGAGGCGTTTAGCGCGTTGCAGTGCGCCATTGGAGGTCATTCCCGCAGACTTGTCCAGTATTAACAAGCCGTTGACCGACCGTCCTTTTCGCCGTCGAGCCATCTTGGCTAGGCTTCTGCAGGGTCTGAGTCTGTATTTGAGTCTGAGCCAGTGTGGGCCTCTGCGTCAGCGCCCTCATCGACGCCCTCATCGACGCCCTCATCGACGCCCTCATCGACACTCTCATTGATACCCTGATGGTCAAAGAGCACCGCGTCGGCTTTACGAACCTCTCGGAGTAAGCTTTCCATATCGCGTCCGCGTCCAACACTCTCATCAAAGCGAAAGCTCAGTCTTGGTACCGTTCGCATGGAGGACTGCTTAGCAAGTTCAGACCGTAAAAACCCCGACACTTTCCTCAGTACCGTAGCAATATCAGCTCGATCGGCCTCAGACTGCTCATCGAGCAAGGTGAAAAAAACCTTGGCATGAGACAAGTCCCGGCTCACCTCAACCTCCGTCAGATTGATCCGCTCAACCCGCGGGTCCCGCACCGTCGAATGCAATAGTCTCGCGAGTTCTTGATGCAAGAACTGACTGACGCGCTGCGTCCGCTCGAATTCCTTGCCCATAGTGAGTGCCTTCAGAGGCTCCTAGCGATTTCATTGACATCGAAGACTTCGATGAGATCGCCCGCTTTAACATCGGTATAATTTTTCACGCCAATGCCACACTCCGTGCCATTACGCACTTCGCTAGCGTCGTCTTTAAAGCGGCGCAAAGACTCCAACTCACCCTCGTAGATCACAATGTTATCGCGCAAGACCCGAATAGGCTTGGAACGATGAACGGTGCCTTCGATCACCATACAGCCAGCAATCAGGCCAAACTTCGGGGACCGGAATACATCGCGCACCTCTGCGATACCAACAATTTCCTCTCGCATCTCGGGCGATAGCATGCCCGACAGAGCAGCGCGCACATCATCAATCAAATCATAAATGACGTTGTAATAACGGATTTCGACACCTTCGTTCTCCGCTGCGGCGCGCGCCTTCACATCAGCTCGCGTGTTAAAGCCAATAATGATGGCAGAGCTGGTCATGGCAAGACTGATATCAGTCTCAGAGATACCACCAACGCCTCCGGACACAATATTGACCTTCACCTCATCATTGCCCAGATCGACCAAGGCGCCTTGAAGTGCCTCAAATGAGCCCCTGACATCCGCCTTGATAATCAAGTTCAAGGTCTCGACCGATCCAGCCGTCATCGTCTCGAACATATTGTCGAGCTTAGCGGCTTGCTGCCGTGCCAACTTGGAGGTTCGCATTTTTTCTTGGCGGAAATCGGCGACCTCACGGGCCTTCTTTTCGCTCTCCAACGCGACAACGGGATCCCCCGCATCGGGCGTCCCGTCAAGACCTAGCACCTCTACGGGAATACTCGGACCTGCTTCTTTTATCTGCTGGCCATTTTCATCCAACATGGCTCTCACTCGACCAGACTGCACGCCGGCGAGCACAATGTCGCCCTGCCGCAACGTACCTTGCTGAATCAGCAATGACGCAACCGCACCGCGCCCTTTGTCGAGCCGTGACTCAATCACGATGCCCGATGCCGGCACGTCGGCGGGAGCAGTCAGCTCCAACAACTCCGATTGCAGTAACAGTGCGTCGAGTAATTCGTTAACGCCCTCTCCCGTATGCGCAGACACAGGAATAAATTGCGTATCACCGCCCCACTCTTCTGGTATGACCTCTTTTGCCGAAAGCTCGTTTTTCACTCGCTCAGGATCAGCACCCTCTTTGTCCATCTTGTTGACTGCCACCACAATCGGAACGCCCGCTGCCTTTGCGTGCTGGACGGCCTCTTCTGTTTGCGGCATCACACCATCATCAGCCGCCACCACCAAAATCACGATGTCGGTCGATTTGGCACCCCGCGCTCGCATTGCAGTAAACGCGGCGTGACCGGGGGTATCGAGAAAGGTGATCATGCCCCGGTCAGTTTTCACGTGGTACGCCCCAATGTGCTGGGTAATTCCCCCCGCTTCGCCACTGGCGACTCGCGACTCGCGAATATAATCCAGTAACGACGTTTTACCATGGTCGACGTGGCCCATGACGGTCACTACAGGCGCTCTTGGCTCTGGATTACCGCCCTGGTTGGTCAAGGTTTCCTCGAGTCGCTCCTCGACTTCCTCCGCGCTTTTGAGGACGACGCGATGGCCGAGCTCTTCCACCACAAGCGTGGCGGTGTCTTGGTCTAGCACTTGGTTAATCGTGGCCATCACGCCAAGCTTCATCAGCTCCTTGATTACCTCGCCCGCCTTGACCGCCATCTGCTGCGCCAAATCGCCAACCATAATGCTCTCTGGCACATTAACGTCATACACTATTCGGTCTGTAGGCTGCTCAAAGCCATGCTGATTGGGTTCGCCTTGACCCTTCTTCCTGCGGCTTCCGCGGCGCCTGACGACGCCCCCTTCTGCGGCCGCCAAATCGGTAATCGACAGATTGTGGCCTCGCTGCTTGCCGCGAGCGCCACCACGATCTGTGCGGCCCTTACCAGACTTACGCCGTAGCTCGTCTCTTTTCGGCGCGGCATCGGTCTTCGCCGGCGCGGCATGAAGGCGCTTCGGTTTTCTATCCACGTCTTTACTGGCAGGCTGAGCGGCCGCCTCTTGTGCTTGCCGTTCAGCTTCTTCGGCGCGCGCTTTGACCGTTGCGTCTAACTGTAGCTGTCTCGCTTGCTCTTCCGCCTTACGACGCGCAGCGGCTCGTTGCCGCAATACCTCTGGGTCTTTCTCGTCTACCGCTGATACCGTGTCGTCTACCGCAACCTCTACTTCTGGTTCTGCCACAGGGGCTTCAAGCACCTCTGCGCTCGGCGCGGCTGCCACTTCTTCTACTAACTCAGGAACACCGGCTTCCTCCGTTGGCTCCGCTTCTTCATCGCGTTTGACGTAAGTCCGCTTCTTACGCACTTCAACGTTCACCGTGCGCTTGCCAGCACCGCCCGCTCGCAACGTACTCACAGACTTGCGCTTAAGGGTGATTTTCTTGGGCGCGCCCGTTCCCTCTCCGTGGCTTTTCTTCAGGAAGGCGAGCAGCGTTTGCTTATCCTCCTCCGAGACAGCCTCTTCAGCGGAGGCATGGGGCAAACCCGCATCCTTCATCTGGGCAAGCAATCGCTCTGCCGATGCGCCCACTGTTTCCGCTAACTGCGATACTGTCACTTGTGCCATCTTTTTCTCCCAAACCGCTCAGTTCTTCGAGTGCATGCTCAGCCCAACATTCTGTCAGGCGGTTGCCTCTTCCTCTTCAGCGAACCAAGGGGCGCGAGCTGTCATAATCACTTCAGCCGCACGCTCTGCCGTCATATCTTCAATATCTAATAAATCGTCGACGCCCTGCTCAGCGAGATCTTCCATCGTAATGATCCCCTTGCTTGCCAATAAGAAGGCTAAGTGTCGATCCATGCCCTCCATCGTGAGCAAATCCTCAGCGGGCTCATGCGCATCCAATTCTTCTTCTGATGCGATGGCTTGCGTGAGGAGCGCATCTTTTGCTCTCGCCCGGAGCTCCTCAGAGATTTCCTCGTCGAACCCTTCAATGTTGTTCATTTCTTCCAGCGGGACATAGGCGATTTCTTCAAGCGTCGTGAAGCCCTCTTCCACCAGCACCGCAGCGATATCTTCGTCTATATCCAGCGCGACCATGAACCGCTCAATCACTTCGCCCGCTTCCGTCTCTTGCTTTTCGATCGCGTCGTCGACGCTCATGACATTGATAACCCAACCTGTGAGGTCCGATGCCAGTCTCACGTTTTGTCCGCCACGACCAATAGCTTGGGCCAGATTGTCTTCAGCAACTGCGACTTCCATCGTCGAGTTATCCTCATCAACCACGATCGACTCCACTTCTGCAGGAGACATTGCATTGATGACCAGCTGAGCGGGATTATCGTCCCAAAGAATAATATCGACGCGTTCGTTGTCGAGCTCGTTGGAGACCGCCTGGACGCGGGAGCCGCGCATACCCACGCAGGCACCGACAGGATCAATCCGCTGATCACCGGTCTTGACGGCGATCTTGGCTCTTGAACCGGGGTCTCTTGCGGCCGCCCTTATCTGAATGACGCCCTCGGAAATCTCGGGCACTTCAATTTTAAAAAGCTCAACCAGCATTTCTTGGCAAGATCTCGACAAGATAAGCTGCGGGCCCCGTGATTCCGTATTAATCTCAGTCAGAATGGCACGCACCCGATCATTGATCCGGAAGGTCTCTCTGCCCACTAACTCACCACGAGGCAACAGACCTTCGGCGTTGTTACCCAGGTCGACGATAATATTGTCTCGAGTCACTTTCTTGACGGTGCCTGCCAGCAGCTCACCTTCTCGACTGCGATACTCATCCGCAATCTGAGCGCGCTCCGCGTCCCTCACCCGTTGCACGATCACTTGCTTCGCAGTCTGCGCGGCAATGCGCCCAAACCCGACGTTTTCGACCGTTTCCTCGTGATAATCACCAATTTGTAGTGACGCGCTCACTTCCGCTGCTTCTTCGGTGGTGAATTGCGTTCCCAACAGGGCCATCTCTGTATCCGGCATGACCAACCAGCGACGCTTCGTCACGTAGTCTCCGGACTCTCGATCAATAACGACTTGAATATCGGCTTCCTCGTCGTACCGCTTTGCGGTCGCCGTAGCCAGCGCCAACTCAATCGCCTCAAAGATGATGTCCTCGGACACCCCCTTTTCATTCGAGACTGCCTCAGCCACCATCAAGATTTCTTTACTCATCTCTTCGCTCTCTACTTATTGTCGAGGCCAGTTCATGACCAGCCTGTCGTCACAGTATTACCGCCCTAATGTTTACCCTGACCAAGCTCTAGCCGGGGAAAAGCCCTGGCTCGATCAATCGATCGCCGGGGCAACTCAAACTCATCATCGTCAATCTGTAGGGTGATTGACTCGTCATTCATCGCGACCAAAAACCCTTTAAAACGCCGCCTACCTGCCACCGGCAGCCTAAGCCGAATATCCAGCACTTCGCCCTCATAAGCGGCGTAATGTTCAGGACGAAACAGCAATCGGTCTACACCGGGAGACGATACCTCTAGGGTATATTCTCCGTTAATCGGGTTCTCAACGTCGAGCACCCCACTCACCTGATGGCTCACTTGAGCACAATGATCAATGCTCACCCCGTCGTCGGCATCAATATAGATCCGCAATGTGGGGCGCTTTCCTGGAGAAACCAACTCGATTCCCCACAACTCAAAGCCCATCGATTCTATCGTCGGCTGCAAGAGCTGCATTAAATTCGCTTCCCTCCCCGACATCGTTTTTCCTCCACACCGCCTCAACAAGCGGCCACAAAAAAGCCCCAAAAGGGGCTTTCGATGTGACGGCCAGCAAACACCTGTCTGCCGTCAAATTGGTAGCGGGGGCCGGATTTGAACCGACGACCTTCGGGTTATGAGCCCGACGAGCTACCAGGCTGCTCCACCCCGCATCAATACTCTTCGTGACCGCCCCCTTTTCGGCATCTACTAGTTCACAACTAGGTCGACGCAGGCGTCACAGTGGTCATAGACCACAAACTGAGGTCGCGGAGTATAGGAATCGTGGGCACCGGCGTCAACTGGAACATTTACCGTCTCGGTCTTGATCACCCATCATTCTTGACGATGAGAACACAGCGGCACGGGCAACCGCAGAAACTTCCCCTGTATGCTCCCGCCTGACCAATCGATCCCTACGTACAGCACAATTTTCCAAAGACAGTGCCAAAGAAGCTGCCAAACAATGTGACCATCACGGTCGCGCTGACTCTCTGCTAGCCGAAGCCTGTCTGCGGAGCGTAAAAGGCCGACGGTAGGGCAATTCAGGTCCCTATGATGGCTGTCTCGGTATAGACTTTAAAAACCAAAAAGGCTTCCCGTGGGAAGCCTTTTGATAATTGGTGCGGAAGGCGGGACTTGAACCCGCACAGCCAAAGGCCACTACCCCCTCAAGATAGCGTGTCTACCAATTCCACCACTCCCGCAAATTGTGTTCATCACTCGCCTTCAACGGCGGGTGCGTCGTTCAGAGGAAGATCCCCCTGAGAATCCATCACCGGCATATCACTCACCGGCATATCCGTATCGGCAGCTTGCGTCATCGGAATCTCGAACCCCAAATCCTCTTCGCTCGCCGTCCGGTTATCGGCAATCACAGCCAATCCAAAACTACTCGCGAAAAAAATCGCCGATAACCAAGCGGTCATTCGGGTTAGCGCATTACCGCTTCCGCCACTGCCAAATAAGGTCTGAGACCCGCCCGCACCAAATGAGGCGCCAATATCGGCCCCTTTGCCGCGTTGCAGCAAAATCAATGCAATCAGTGCGAGAGCAACCAACAGATGAACTATGAGCGTTATTTGTTCCATGAATCGACCTTTTCGAGGCAGAACTCTAGGGCGCGAGATGATACTGGGCGCGGCCCCCCCTCGCAACCCCGCTAAACGGACTGCCGAA
>Ga0228615_1000851_pt1 | contig 16248 bp, 20 predicted proteins | sample 16DmetaG_FD_190530 | JGI IMG/M metagenome (GOLD analysis project Ga0228615, IMG submission 190530) | Seawater microbial communities from Monterey Bay, California, United States - 16D | ecosystem: Environmental > Aquatic > Marine > Coastal | place: USA: California | collected 2016-10-17
TGCAATTCGTTTAACAACTGTCTTAATTTACCACCTTCAACAGATGCTTTAACTTTACCAATGTCATCTCCTTTACGAGGATCTGGCATCTTTGGTTCATTTGGTTTGTCAGATGTTACTTTTGACGTTTGTTTTAACGAATCATATATTTTGTTTTTGCCTTGTGTGTTATAACTTTGTGATTCTTCTTCATCCAGGCTAGTAATTCTCAAACTGTCCACATTGAATTCTAAGTCTACTTTTTGTCCAACACCACTAGATGATCTAGTTTTCATAAATTGTATTTGATATCTGCCACGTTCTTTCATTGCTCTGCTGGTGAATATACCAATCACGTTGTCTGCTGTTTGTATTTTAGATAGTCCGCCTGAGATATGAGAGTGATCAAATTCTATTTCTTCAACACTGGCCCTGTTCAACTGCGATGCTGTTGCTAGTACACATTGTTTCTCAACAACCAAGTTTCTCAATTCTTCTGACACATACTTGTCTTTGATAAACAAGTCTGCTGGCGAAATCCTTTTGCTCTTAGGCATCATGAGATCCAAATAGTCAATCAGTATACAGTCTACTTTTTTCTTTTGTTTTAGTTCTAGTTCTTTTAGATATGTTCTAACATCAAGCACGTTGCTTCCACTTGGCAAATATTTGATCTGCAAGTTGCCAGATTTCTTTTTAAGCATCTTAACTTTCATCTCAACATTGTCAATTTCTGGAAACACTTTTCTAGTTGGAATATTAGTCATCATTGCATCTAATCTCATAGCAGTAAGTTGCTCTGATAATTCAAAAGATATGTAACAAACATTTAATCCTGCTGTTGCCCAGTTCACTGCAAGATTCTGCAAGAACAAACTCTTACCTGCTCCTGAACCACCTGCAAAGATGTTTAGTTCTCCTCTATTAAATCCACCAAACAATTTCTTATCCAAACTTGCCCAACCTGTGCTTATTTGTCCATTGTTATTCTTTAATGCTTCTAGTCTGCCTTTAGGATCTTCAAAATAGTCTGTACCTAAATCTCTTGTAAGTCCAACCTGCACTGCTTCTTTAACCATATCCTCAACAGGCCCATAGTCACCTCTCTCCAACATATCAGCAGATGATAATATGGCTTGTTCAAGTGCCTTGTGTCTACAAAATGTTTCAAACTCATCAAGCAACCAATTGAAGTGGCTTGGATCTAAATCTTTTGCTGATTTTAATTTTATATCGTGTTGTGCGTTTACTATATCAACCTCTGGCATAACTTTGTATTCATCCATGTAGTCTTTGATAAATTTTGCAACTGGTTGTAGTTTACGTTCAAACGATTTAGGATTGAATATGTTCTGTGCTCTAGCAAACGATTCTGCATCTGCTAACAGCATTTCGATATACAATTTTTGTACATCAAATGAATAGTTCTTTGCTTCAGGTTGTTGATCTTTATAATCAGCCATACATCTTTCTCTTTAAATCTATTTTCAGTTTACTTGATTCTGTTGTTTTTAATATAGATTGTATAGTAAACAGTCTTCCATATTTTAACACAGCATCAGCCACATCGTCAACTCCATCTTCCCATTCTGGAAAAGCAACTGACCATCCAAACTCCATTGCTTGGTTAATAAGTTTTTCACCAGGAGCATCTCTGTCTGGTACAACTATTACCTGTCTGTTTAGATTGTTGATCAATTCCTTTTGTATATCATTTATCTCCGATCCAAGTATGCTCACGCCAGAAACGGTAATAGCATCAAATGGTCCTTCTGTAACTATTACAAATTTTCTTGTCCAATCTTGTGCGTCCATATTAAACACATATCCAGGCTGTACGTCTGTGTAGTATTTTACTTTGTCTGACTGTTCAAACATTCTTCCTGTAAATCCTACTGTGTCTCCTCTCCAATAAAATGGTATCAGTAATCTTTTGTTTACGTCCCAATGTTGATCAGGGGAATACATAAAGTCATACCAGTCTGGACCAATACCTCTGCTTTTTAAATAATTTAATAATGCATCTATCTTTTCCCATTGTGGTGCTGTTAGATCTTTAGCAACATATTTTTCTAACCAAGTTTCTAATTTGTGTGCATTCTTTGGCAATTCTTTTTTACTAAATGTAACAAATTTCTTTTGCTCATATTTTGTTTCACCTTCTTCTTCACGCATGGCTTCAATGGCCATTTTTCGTATACTGTCATCTGGAATATTAATATATCCCATAAATGTTCTCATCTTTTGATTCAGTTTACGACCAACTGTATAGTTTGCTTTGAAACCACAGTTGAAACAGTGATATGATATAGTACCGTCTGCACTGGCCATTATACCACCACGTTTCTTTTTGTCTGCTGTTTCTCCGTTGTGTACACAACAAGGTGCATTGAAACTTATCCAACCACTTGGTGTCTTTTTTCTGCTCGCAGGTAGAGACGTCAGAATAGTATTCTGTATAAGGTTCATAAACTATATTTTAATGTCTATATAGGATTTTGTCAATGAGTCCGGTATTACCGGCATCGTTACCCCAACTGAATCTGACGTATTTGAATACACCATAAAAGTTAAATTTGGTAACTGCTTTGGTGCCTGTTAAGTTGTTGGTTGGAGATGCTTTACCTTCACAAGTGATATCAAACCAATCTGTGTTTCCTGGTGAATCTGCCATTGTGCCTTGTACTCTCAAAGTACCTGTAAACCTTTTGTGATACACTGCGATTGTGTGCAGTGCTTTGTTGTTGTTTTCACCTGGTCTTGCATGAATGGCTCCAGATGTTTTTGAAAGTGGTCCTTGTGCTGATGTAAAACTTGATATTTCTGCACTTGCTACTGCTTCTGGATATGCTCCGTCTAATACTTCTAGTGTTCCTGCGGCATTGTACCCTGTGTCTGCATATGTTACGATAGTACTACCATCATCTGTTAATTTTTGTTTTACACTGTAATTGTAAAATTTTGCATCCAGTTTTAATAGATCACCTGGGGTAATATCAACCGTTGCTGTGCCTTTTGTTGAGACAGTACTACCATCGTCCATTACTTTTAAAGTACGTGTTAGCACACTCTTTTTGCTCTCTGTATCGATAATATTCAGCTCATAAGTCTTGCCTACTATGTCCTGTGCCTTCTGATCTTCGTTTTTAAACGTAAATGATACAGGATTAGTGACTCCTCTATGTAATGTTAACCGTCTATCGTACACTTTCGAGTTCCTTCCATGATAACCACTTTGATACGCAATTACCACTTGATTTATTAAATACCTTTGTACTGTTTGCATAATACATATTTAACAGTATTTATAGATATAGAATGAACGAAATTTTTAATACATTAAAAGACAAATTTCCTTTTTTAAGTCTGATCAGAAAGGGCGATCTGGAGTTTGTGGGCATAGTGCAAAATGAGGACACAAACGTTATCAGTTTCTATGACTATGGACGTTTAATGTTACCAGCAGATAAAATGAAATTTTTGAAATGCGGTGATATTTGGTGGACAGAATCGAACAGAAAATTACCAATCAATATCTTTTTGAAAGGTGACTTTAGATATTTTAGGTCAACGTTGATAACTCTAAACATCAAGGATGTTGAAATAGTACACGGCCCCACAGTTAGACTTGCCGAAATTTCAAAGAAGCGAGTAAAAAGAAGAACTATTCAGTTAGTAAGACGTCCGATCTAATCTTCTTTCTTTTCAGGAAGTATAGCACCAGTTGTAAGATAGTGTTGCGTTAACGGACTATCTGGCTGATAACCATATGGATCCTTTTTAGAAGCGGTGGATTTTTGTTTAGGTTTTTTTCGGGAAGTCTTCTTTTTCTTTTGATTGTGCATCAAAACTATATTTAGTCTTAGTGATCAAATTCATCTGTACAACTATCGCTTGGGCATATGCAACTGCGTGTGACTTCTTAAAGAAATAACTGCCATCGGTTGGCTTTATCCATACTTCTTTCATAATGTCCACCCAGTCCTTGTACATAAGTCCTCTTTTCGCAGGACGTATAATTGCTAGTACAGCCGCAAGTTGTTCTATTGTTCTAGGTTCAAGTTTGTTTACTATATTAAAGTGACCGTTCAAATGGAACAATTGATCAACCACTGTTGCATCTTTTAACATATCCCAATCTGGCTCTTGTATCATTAGTTCCACAAGTTCCTGTTCTGATTTTACGTCTTTGTAGATGTTTACATTAAGACAATCAATTTTAAAGTATCCTCTGTCTTCTGCTTTTTTGTAATCCAATGAACTGTGTCCTGTAACTGGATGTTCTGGTACAGCATGAAAGTATACTCCGGTCTTATGTTTTTCTGTTTTGTCTTCTTTGATTATTGTTGCAGGAGTGTGCTTGAATAATTTTAGTACTCCGTCTCTGTCAAAAAAGTCTATGTCTACATCAGGCATTTTTCTTTTTGTAATCCTTTATTGTTTTCTTTAATTCTCCACCTTCGAAGTTTGGCAAATTCATTAGTGTGTTTAATACTTTGTTTTCAGGATCGAGTTTATAAACTTCTATACCTAGTGAGTTTATAAATCTATCATCCATTGCTGTTTTAATATATTTTCCCATTAGTGCATTGTTCCTTTTCTTTTTGATTCATGATGTTTGTCAAACTGTTTCCTTGTGCCAGGCTTTAATACTTCTAAGCATTCTAACATCTTTTCGTAACCTTTGCTTGTTTGTACCTTATGATTCATCTCCGGCATACAAATTTTACCAATTGTTCCGTTTTGTTTAATGTGTATCAGCATATCTCCTTCTTCAATATCAAAATCTAATTCTTCATCAATCTCAATTTTTACTTTACTCAATTCTGGCCTCCTTTGCTGTGTCTTGTACCAGCATATGATCAGCCGGAAAACTTTTAAACTTGTTAGCCCAATACTCTGGATTAATAAATCTTTGTGTCATCTGTAATTGTTCGTCACTAAACGATTTTAACATCTTCTTGCCTGCGTTGCAACCTAGCAACAACCATGGACTTATTTTTCCTTGCTGTATGTGTTGCACTGCTCTGTTTGTGTTAACTAATCTAAAGTAGTCTGACCATTGTGCATTTTGTTCGTTTGCCCAATCCATCATGTTTGTAATACTTCTTTGCAGTGCCGCTTCGATTGGTTCTACTTTTAGTGTTTCTATTAGATACGATTCATACAAATCATCTCTTGCCCAATGATCCAATTTAATTTTAGATTGCAACACATAGTCAATATATTTTTCTGGATACAATGGATTAATATGCATGATGAATCTGCCAAACTTAACAAACGCATTGTAGTAAGAACTTTTTACAAAGTCATCATATGTTTTGGTTTTTGAATTGTGTTGATGTATTTGATAGAATCTTTGGAACACCATAAAAGCATTCACTACCCATTTCTCATCTCGTTGTAGATATCTTCTTTTTGGTTCGCACAAATGCACTTGCAAAGTTCTTTCTTTTGCAAATGTTTTACCGCAATAGGTACACCTATTTAGATTGGATGCCATGTGCTTCTACTAATTCCTCTAGTTCTCTGTCAGTAATAATTTTATCCAACGTTTCCAAATCGGATTCTTTCCAGGTTGGATAGATTTGTTGTAATTGTTTTAATGACTTGTTAGGCACACGTTTCATTGGTTTAATCCATGGGTGAAATTGATTTTGTAATGCACCACACATAGCAGTTAGTATCCATAAGAGCTTTTTGTGTTTGCCTAATGTAAAGCAGTGTTTGTTCACACATTCATTGACCATTTCAACATAATGTTCAACAAAAAACTGATCTTTAGATGAAACACTAGAAGCATATCTCATCAACATATAAGGTGAGTACAACGACTTCTCATGGTCATCGATTCTATCATAATAGTCTTTGTTTCTAAAGTCTATCGCTTTAAGACCATTACGTAGTTCAAAAAATTTTCTTTTACTTTTTTCTTTTGCCGGCATATTTTAATCCAAATGTTGTACAGTCTTTTGCTGTAACAAATGTTAATTTTATTTTACTATTCATGTGTTGTAAACCTGAAAGTTTGGCATTTAATTTTACTGAGGATAACCAATCAAAAAAGTCCATTGCCCATTCGCCCTGGTCCATCCATACCGGTGTACCGTCTGTGGTTACCATTATTGGTGCATCTATTTTAATTGTCTTCCTACCAGACTGAGCCATAATCTACCTGTTCACATTGTCTCGATATGTCTTTTACAAAATAAGCACATATCGGGTTTCTTTTATTTTGCAATGGTACTGCTAACATCTGTCCTGATTTAATTTTAGGGAAGTACCATTTAACTTCTGTGTATATGTCCACAACGTCTATAGGATAAAAGTCAGGCTTAACACTTTCTAGTGGATTGAATGTGAATGCATCAAAGCCTCTATCATTCAAACTTGTTATGGGTAACACATGCATTTCTTGTTGTCCCGCTTCTCCTATAAGCATTTTCCAATCTAATGGCATTTTAAGTTTATAGTCACCTATCTGTAACACAGCCGCTGGTGCATTAAATGATTCTAAAAATATTAACGGTATGTAAAAGAAATCCGGTTCGTTTGGATCTGAATTATCCAACACTGCGAATCTCAAATTTTCATCCACATACTCCGGTATCTTTTCCAGTTTGTATGTTAGGTTATCAAGTGTAAGAATTTTCATAATTTATCTTTTCTATATTATACGGGTAATTTGCCTCTTTGTAAAACTTTTTCCTTGCTGTCAGATGTCTTTTTGCAAACTTACAAGAACTGGTAATGTCCCATATCTGCACATTGTCTTTGTCTTCTGCTTTACGAATGCCTCGTCCTATGCTCTGTATTACCCTTACGAATGATTTACCAGGTTCAATAAGAACAAGATTGAATATCCGAGGAATATTAATTCCAACGGATGCGACCCCATAAGTCGCAATAATGATTTTGTTTTGTGTTGTAGACACTTCATCGTAGTGCTCTTTCCTTTCTAAATTTTTTGTTGATCCTGAGATAAACACAGAATCTTTTAAGTTTTTTTGCAATATTTCTCCCGCAGATATTCTGTCTACTAGAATTAATGTGTTACCTGATGTTGAAATATCTTTTATTGTTTTAGCCACCCAGCCCATTCTGGTACTATCCGTAGTTAGCCATTTCAGTTCTTCTGCATAGGTTTTGAACTGTGGATGGTCTTGTGTCTGTAAAACATTCACGTGACAGTTTGCAAGTACACCCTTGTCTTGTAATTCACTTGCTTGTATTCTGTGGGTTACTTCACCTATGCTACATTTTAGTCCCATAAATTCAAAGTCTGCTTTGGGCACTGTGCCTGTAAGTCCCCAACGTATGCCACAATGTGCAAACGGTCCTGTTAATAATCTTTTAAGCACATCTGCTTTGGCCATGTGTACTTCATCTATTATTACTGTGTTAATTCCTTTTATCGCTTCTGCAAATGCTTCTGAATGTTCGTCTTTACTTTTCTTTTCTAGTATGTTTAATGATTGCCAAGTAGCAATGGTATTAAATCTTCCTAATTCTTTTCTATCTCCATAGTACACACCTACATCTAAATTACAAGCAAGGAAGTCTTCTTCTGTTTGTGTTACTAGACTTTTGTTTGGCACTATTGTTAGTGTACGTCCATAAGGCTCAACCAGTTGACACAATGCCGCAGTAATAATTGTCTTACCTGCACCTGTGGCTATCTCTTGTATGCACTGTGGGTTTTCTATAAATTTGTTTAATGTTTCTACTTGATAATCTCTTAATTCAATAGGCTGTCCTTCTGCAGGATGTCCTTTGGGCCATGTTATGTGTGACAGATAGTTTTTGTCTACTGCTTTAAATTCAAAGTTGTGTTGTTCTCTGTGATCTTCCATGTCCACATATACTCCGCCGTCTTCTAGTATAGGCAGTATTTGATCAACGAGGTTAAGGTATGTTGTGCCTCCTAATCCAAAGAACGAAACCTTACCGTCCCATCTGCCTAGTTTCACTGCTGGAAGATGTCTAGCATATGGTATTTCGTATTTGAATTTATTGGATAATCTCTTACGCCATTCGAGAGACAAGTTCTCGAACTTCACATTTACTTCGTCTTTGATTACTAATTTACAACTGCTCATTTAAAGTTTCACTATAATTCTATCGTGCCAATCATAACTGCTCGGCTGATGATTATTATAATACAACTTTTTTGGAAGATTTTCAAGCATTCTTTTTAGGTTATCAGTACCTGCTGTGTAATAACCACCACCTAATGCTACCAAAGATGCTTTTGGTTTTATTTTACTCTTTATTAATGCTCTTGGTATTCTATTTCTAACAAAAATTACTTTGGTATCTTTGTTTATATATTTGAACTGTTTGCTCATTTGGTTAAGTTCAAATATATTTTGAAACATATCTTGTGTGATTTGGTTACTAACAACAGCAACTCTTTCACTTCTTGTCCAGTCATCTTTTAGGTCTTTTTGGTACACAGGTTCTTTGGCATCGAATCCCCAAGAACACTGAGTCATTATGTCAATGCCTGCTCTCTTAAAAGCATTTAGCCAACCCCAAAAGTCATCAACTTCTTCTCTGGTTGTGATGTCTCCGCTAACAGGCATCATTATTGGGAAAGCATCTAGTTCGACAAGTCCTTGTACTACTTCGTCTCTGTTGTAATCTTTATTGTCAATCCATAATTTGTCTGAGTCATTGTTTGCTATCTTTCTTGCAACTGTTGTATTGGCCGGTACGTGCAGACCTCTAGCAGATATGCCAAAGTTTTTCAAACTATCTACCTGTTGTATTATTGGTAGCCCTGCAATATTGTTGTTCCAATACTCCTGCATTGACTCCGGTGCATTGTTTAGTACAACTTCGCTACCAACAACACTTGCTGATGGTTTTTTAAATCCTATAATTTCTTTTTTAACTTCGTCATAATCATTTAGGATAGATTCATCGATAAATTTAAAATCATATCTAGCGGCAATCAATGTTAGATAGTATGCAGTAACATCAGAATGGGTAAATGTCCATTTCTTTTTTTCTCCATCGTACAATGCATAGTTCATAGGCAGTCCACGATGATCTTTCAATGCTCTGATCAACTGTATAAGTTTTTTATGGTACGGAAATCTTATTTCTATTTTAAGTTCTCCGTCTTCGTCTGTGTACTTTTCAATGCTTTTATCAAAGTTAATAACCCTAAACTCTTCATCATATTTTGGATTGTCTAGTAGTTCTTTGATGTCCATACCGTGTGATTGGAACTTTGTGAGATATCTTTTGAGTATCACTAGTGCCAGTTTGGCCTGCTTTTCAGTCCAGGCATATTGGGCTTCTGCCAGTGATTTCACTGTTTCGTGGTCTTTGGGGTGTGGCTTGATTACGGCTGTATTTCCTATCATTGACGGATTTGCCCAAAAATAATCATTATATGCTAGTATTTTAAGTGCTTCGTTTACGGTTTTTGGCAAATCTGTGTGCATATTGTCCATTGGTTTTTAGATAATTATTAGTATATTATAACATATTTGGTAATAGAGTCAACCATGAAAAAGAAGAAAATAAACAAAAGTGTAAATGTTAAGAAACAACTGAAGATCAAGTTGGAAAATACTCTGACTAGACACAAGAACATAGTTGGCTTCAGACCCACAGAAGCTCAAGCATACAGTTGGTTTAGATATCTAAACAAGACATTGTTCAACAGTAGATTACCAATGGTTCCTTTACAAATTAAAAATTTGCATAAAGACTGGGGTAGATGTGTGGCAAATTGGGATAATAGAAAAACACCCAAAGGTAAATTTGATCAAAGGATCATACCTTTTCACATAGAAGTTGAATATTACATCGAATTACATCTTAAGTTTCCTAAGTGGAAAGACTTTATAGAAACGTTAGCACACGAAATGGTGCACCTGTATCAAATGACATGGGTTAAAGATCCTTATTCGAATCACAATGCAAACTTCTTTGCTTGGAGAGATAAGTTTAAAGCCGCTGGGCTAAACCTATCAAGGTGTTAGTTCTTTTTCAAACTCTGCATACGATATAATTCTACTATTACCTAGGTCGTCTCCAGTTTGTAGGTGTTTCATATACTCCGGTGGATTGTCATGTACCACTGTGTAATTTACATACGGCCTCATTTTTAACATATCTCTAAATTGTTTTAACCAACCTTCGAAGATGTCATCGTCGTGTCGTTCGCCATAACACTCTGTATCTTGATAGATATTATTGAATTGATTCTTTCCATACTGCCTAAAGTCATACCCTATCAAATAAATGTTTTTATGTCCGTGTACTCCTGCTGTCCAAAATGCCGCGTTACCCGATATCCAATGAGGATTGTTAGGTATTAGGTTTATCATGCCATTGGCAGATTTTCTTTTAACTTCTAGCGATGGTGCGTAGTGTACGGTCTTTAATCCTACTTCGTCCTCACACATCTTGATTGACATTTTCATATCCACAGAAAATATAAAGTCAGGTATGAAGTCTCTGTATAGTGCATTACAACCGTATGTCTGTCCTGTTGCTTTTAATTTGTTTAGATTAAAACCTTTACGTGAAGGACCGTTACCTATACAATATGCATTGCCTTTCGCAACTGCTTTTACTCTATCTGGAAAAAATTCTGTTTCTCTTATGCGTTGTCCTTTACGTATGATAGTATTAACAACAACAGTTTCGCCTTCGTATTGTTTCCACTCGATAGGTTCTATTATGTTTCCAGGAGATAAGTTTATTGTTTTCATTTTAGATATTTTTCCTCTAGTCGTTTTTTAATTCTTTGCCACGGCAATCCTTGTTCAATCTCATCTTTAAACCATTCTGTGTATGCAAGTTTGTTTGCCCACGTGTGTCTGTTTGGCATAGCAGGCGTGTTTATATCACGCAGTGCTATATTGCCAACATCGTGGCACAAACTGTCCTCAGATACAAAAACTGGCACACCGTTAATTACTGCTTCCATAGCCGGATTGCTGGAATGGTTAACTACTGCCCATGTTCTTTCTAGCGTGGCTTTAAAGTCGGTGTCGTCGTATGTTCTGAAATCTCTTTTAGGATGACGCACTTTTACATTTTCAAAATCAGATTCTACAAAATCTATATTATTACGTGGATGTGGTCGTACAAGTATTGGTCTTGTTGTGTACTGCCTAATTTCTTTTATTTGTTGCTCAATCCAAGTTGACATTCTTGGGAGTCCTTTCCATTGTTCTGAAGCATCGTGTTGTCCGCAGATAACAATAATATCTCCTGTTGGGTTCCAAGGTTTAAATGTGTGTTTGAATAACGGCCAACGTTTGTCGTCAAACTCTTGATTGGCAAAATCTGCTTTTCGATTAATACCGTTGATTCCAATCTTAAAACTTTCATTTCTTTTTAATCCGCCTACTTCTAATACTATTACTGGTTTGCCTTGTGCTCTATATTCGTCCCATATTCTTTTGTAACGTTCCATTCGTCCACGCCACAACACACTCCATATAACGGCCACATCTGCATTTACAGATCTATTTAAAACTATTGTTTCTCCAGCATCTTCTAGACTTTTTACAAAGGCGTCGAATATCGGTTTTGAATTCTGTGGTCCGTGTTCTGTCCAAATTTCTATTTTCATTATGATTGTGGTGCTTTCTTCCAATAATCTACTGTAGGCTCTTTACGTAAATCATTTCGTGATGATGTTCCAATTTTTTTACGTTTGCCTTTCATGTGGTCCATGTACTCACCAAGTTCACTATTAACAAACACATGATGTCCTTTTACACCTTTCCAGTAACCTATATCATTTACTTGTATGTTTTTTTCTTTTCTATATATCTTTGACAAATGCCAAAACACATACGAGTCGTGCCATTCTAACAATTTAAATACTTTGTCTGTAACATAAAGATTTTCCCAATCATTGACAAAGTTTTGTATCTCCGGATGTTTCATATTATACCCAACAAACCCACACTCTGGATATTTTCCGCCGTCATTTAGTTTTGGATTCTCACGGCCTAGATATGTTAACATTGTGTCTTGTGGTAATACATTTTTAAAAAAGTCTATTGGTATAGGTCTAAATGAAAACGTATCTCCGTCGATCCACACAACATAATCATATTCTTTTGAATTACGCACAGCATTCACAACACAAAATACTTTGTTTGCAAATCTCACAGCGGCCCAAAGAAATGATCCTTTGTTTTTGTCGTTTCCGCCCATGGCTTGTAGTTCCGCTGGACGTCTTACTCCGCCTTCTATTTCTTCTAACTCTCCGTTTGCAACAGGATCGTTTTTGTGTTTGTTTTTAAATTTGAATAATTCTGGTTCGGCAGTGTTAAGGTCTATCCATTGTATCCTGTCATATTTGCATTCAGGTTTAGGCTCTTCTGCATATACCACTATGTCAACTTCTTTTGGAAATTGCTCAGCCATGGACTCAATACCTTTTTTGCCGTATTGTTCCCAACAGCCGGGTTTGTATGATGTGATAACTTTGATTTTCATAATATCGATATTTAATCTACCTGGTCATGTTGTATTTTTTAATCCAGTCACCTACTATCCATGCAGGTATTAGTGCCTTGCCGGATTTCTGGCTGGCCTTAGTTACGTCTAATTTAGAATTTTCACCTGTTCTTTCTTTGTAAAATTTATTTAATTTAGCACTCGTGCTAGTAGTCAGCCAATGCCCAACAGGAACAGTCCACCCAGTTTTTACTTTATTAATAATTTCGTTTGGTAATTTGCCTAAGTATGCCTTCTTAATAAAAGTTTTAGTATCGTTTTTATCAGGACCTAATTTTGAATCAGTGTGCATACTCATACAATATTGCATAAACATTTTTGTTGCTAATGGGAAACGTCCTTCCATACTGTAGGCCATTCCGTACTTGTCGTTTCTATTAAACATTTCTTCCGGTACCTGAGCAACACAGTCTAACGCCATATATGATCCTATAGGATCATCGGAATTCCATAATTCTCCTGAATAGCATTTACGAAATTCTTTTATTAGTACATCATCACTTATAGGATTATCGGTTAATTGCAATGGACGTTTTATTCTCTTTAGCCATAGTGTTAGAACATCGTCCCATGTTTCTATTTTTGTTTTATCTATTTGTTTTTGTAGCCACTGTGGATTTTTCATTTTCCAATACTTTGGATATCCGGCAAGTATCTCGTCACCCATATCCCCAGCCATTGTAACTACAATTTCGTTCTCTGATAAAAATTTATTAGTAGAACAATACATCGACATACTAGGATTGTATATAGGTTGTTCCATATAATATATGCTATTGTCCCAACATTCTATAAATGTTTCAGGAGTTGCTATAACTTCTTTATGATTAAAGTTATTTTGTTGTGCGATTATTTTGGCACAGTTAGCATCACTATTATAATCTTCATCTGCTTGTACATTAGGCTCCATTCTGTTTGTAAATGTATTTGCTTCACCTTTTAATTGTTTTAACTCATAAGCAACCATGCTTGAATCAAGTCCGCCACTTAGGAATACACCAATTTTTCTTCTACCTATTGAACACATCTCAACTGTTTTTTTTACATTTGTTCTAAACTCTTCTGCATTAAATTGTTTGTTGCTTGTGGGTTTAATATAAACTCTGTGTGTTTTTGTGATTCTTTTATCGACCATATTGTATACTATGGTCTCTCCGGCTAATAGTTTTTTTATTCCAGTAAAAAATGTATTACGTAAAGCATTAATTCCAGTCCTTGCCATAAAACTAACTGCAAGATTATCCATGGTCCTGCTGTTAGGAACTTTATCTAACATGCCTTTTATCTCAGAACCAAAAACTAATCCTTCATCAATCTCTGCGTAGTACACAGGTTTTATACCTGCATGGTCTCTGCTTAATGTAAGTGTGTTTTTATTAACTTCGTAATATGCAAACCCGTGCATAGAATCTATTTCATCAACAAACAATAAGCCAAATTTATCTAGTCCCCAAGCAAGTAGTTCAGTATCACAGCCGGTTGTGTCTGTAAAGTCTTTATATTTTTCTTTTAGTTCGTAGTAATTAAAAATTTCACCGTTGTAGACAAGTTTGTTTCCTTTGGGTGTGGTCCATGGCTGTGTAGCATTACCTGGTTCACCCATTATGCTTAACAAGTTGTGCCCTAGTGTTATATTTTCGTTGTGCCAAACACTCGATCCGTCAGGTCCTCTGTGCTTACATATATCTATAAATTCTTTTATAAATTTTGGATTGTGTTCGGTTATACCGTATATACCACACATTACATTCCTAACTTTTCTTTAAATCTTTTGAACACTGTACCGTCTCTGATTTCTTTTTCACTCCACAGTTTATATCCGAGGTCATACAACCATTGAGTTCTATCAGGACGTTCCGGAGTTTCGATATTGTTTAAATCTTTGTTTGCTACTGGCCAACTAATTGCAAGATCTGAGGTATTAAAGGTAGGGATTCCACGAACGCAAGAGTCGACACCGGCAGTAGAATTGTGAGTAACAACAGCATGAATATTAGTTATTGCTTCTTGGAAATGAAATCTGTAGTACTTTTTCTCATCTCCTTGGAAATATTTTTGTCCTATAATAACCTCAACATCGTCGGGAAATTCCTTCATTCGTTCTTCTATGTTAGCAACATGATTAGGATGAGGCCTTACAATAAATTTTCTATCTGTTATAGGTCTTAATTTTTCATACACTCCATGAAACCATTCTATAGGATCTAGATTGTTCATGCTCCAGTTATCTTTAGGTTGTAGCACAAACATAATAGGATCATCTTGATTAGATTTTCTCCATGGTTCACTCTTAACATTCCATCTGGTTTTTGCGGCTTCCCACCGATCAGGGGGACTGTTATCTGACAAGAAGTCGCCGTTGTTCATGGGCGAAAATAATGAAACTCGCCAGTGATGTTTATCACCGTGTACATTGCCAAAACTTGAAAGTAATCCTCCGTCGAATGTTATTATTTTAATTCCTTTTTTCTTTGCACGTTCTACTAGGTCTCGTCTACGTCCCTTGGTGTGATGCATTTGATTACTGCCACCATATCCAAACATACAACCGATTGGTGCTGTTGGCTCCATTTCATCTTTAGTCCAATCCCCGGTTTTTGTTTCATTAACCATTATGGGTTCGTCACCACAAGCTCGTATACCTTCGGCCATGTATTGCAAGAGATCATAACTTGCTCCTCTACGTCTATCTTTTACTGTTCTTCTAAATATTTCAACTTTCATCTAATATCCTTAATGCTGTTCCGTCTGCCATTTCTTTTCCTGTAAACTGTCCGTATGCTAGACTGTAAAACAAAGGTCTAGGATCTTCGTATACTGGTTGTTCAATACGTGCTAAACTTTTACCTGCAATAGGAAACGCACAATTATTGCTGTCAGCAAAAACAGGAACACCATTTGCAAGTGCTTTAATTGTGATTGCACTATTGTTAGTAACAACTGTGTGTATGTCATTCCAATCAATTGGTTCTTTAGGTACCTTATTACTGTTTTCTCCTGTGTGTATTTTTCCATCAGTGCCTCGTTGTGCTTCTGGATTGTACGGTTTTTCCCGGACAATTATTTCTCTATCTGTATATTTTTTAAGTTCCGCTAACGTATTTTCTAACCAATTTTCACATTTAAAGAAAGTTGCAATAGAATTAGTTGGTGGACACACTAATATTTTCTTTCCGTTTTTATGATATGGTTTTATTTCAAATGGAAAACTTGCTTTGAATCTATCATCTGGACGTTCGTCAATAAAATTTTTTACATGATCATTTTTTACTATTCTTAAGAAATAAGGTTGTTGTCTGCTAATGCCCCAATAAGGCCTGTCCATGTAATAAAAATCTATTTTGTTTTTCACACAATGCTCATACACTAGGTTAGTTCCACGCAGTATACCAAACAACCAAACTTTAGTTGCATCTGTTTTCCGCAACACTTCATGATAAGGTAAAAGAGTTGAGCCGGGCATACCAGACTGTGTCATTCTCATGTACTTTTCAGTTGCTTCTCTGTCTGTGTTACTTAGATAAATCATAATACTATTTTAAATTATTTTAGTCTAAATGTCTAACTAATTCTGCCACATTAACTTTAAAGTTAATTAAATCGCTTTTTCTTTTTATACCTGCTGGTTTTTTCTTACCATCCATTGGTATTGGCACTGTTTCTGCCATATATAGTTCGTGTTTCAATCCTAAATGATATGAAAGTATTGGGTAAACTTTTTTGTGAATCATTTTAGGATCTTGTATTTCAATAACTTTGGTTCCACGA
>Ga0228615_1000852_pt1 | contig 16237 bp, 19 predicted proteins | sample 16DmetaG_FD_190530 | JGI IMG/M metagenome (GOLD analysis project Ga0228615, IMG submission 190530) | Seawater microbial communities from Monterey Bay, California, United States - 16D | ecosystem: Environmental > Aquatic > Marine > Coastal | place: USA: California | collected 2016-10-17
AGTTTTCGAAATCATTTAAATTATAATAAGCCATTCCAGCACTGTAAGTCGAAAGATTGGCAGCATTGGTGCCTGAATAATTTTTAATAATATCCAAAAAACCATATTTACCATCACCACCATTTAAGGACAATAAGAACAAAGAATCACTTTTTTCAGAACCATTTAATGCTTGGTTAAAATAATTTTGAGCTGTAAAAAGTTCATTATTTGCTTCTTCAGACTTTGGTTTAAGTATTAAATTTTCATATCCTAAATATCCTAAAACGACTATTATAGATAAGGCAACAAAACCAATTATATAATTTTGATATTTAGCAACAAAACGTTCAGATCTAGAAGCACTTACATCTAACGTTTCAAAAACCTCTGCAGTTGTACTTTCTTTTTTTGACGAATCAAATCCTTTATTTTTAGTTTTAGATCCCTTTTTTTTATAGGTTGCCATATTACATTTTAATAATTGCGTAAAAATAAAATTTTATTCTAATGATTAAGGATAAAAAACTAATTATTTTATATAATTTGCATGAAGGTTATTAAATATTTGATATAAAATTATAAATGAAAAGTCTAATTCTAAACCAACTAACTCTTGTCAATTACAAAAATTTTAATAATCAATCATTTAATTTAGATGAAAAAATTAATTGTTTTGTTGGCGACAACGGGGTGGGTAAAACTAATGTCCTTGATTCAATATACCATTTAGCAATGACAAAAAGTTGTTTTCATTCAATTGGCTCACAATCAATTAATCATAGTTCAGAATTCATGTTAATTGAAGGTAATTTTAAAAAGGGTAATAAGCATGAAAACATTATCAATAGTTTAAAAAAAGGAAAAAAAAAGACAATTAAAAGAAATGGTAAACTATATAAAAAATTTTCAGATCACATAGGCCTAATACCTGTTGTTATGATTTCGCCTTACGACAGAGATTTAATTCAAGAAGGTAGCTCAAATAGAAGAAAATTTATTGATAATGTAATTTCTCAAAATAATAAAATTTACTTGACCCAAATAATTAGTTATCAAAAAATATTATCTCAAAGAAATGCACTTTTAAAATATTTTAAAAAAAATAACACATTTGATTTATCTATTCTCAAGGTTTATGACAATCAATTGTCAGACTTAAGCATACCTATATATAAAACAAGAATAGAGTTTTTTAAAAATTTTGTTCCTGTGTTCATTAACAGATATAATTCAATAAGTCAAAATAAAGAAAAGGTTGATATTTCTTACGAAAGCCAACTAAATCATGAGTCATTAGATTCGCTCCTTCAAAATAGTTTAGAAAAAGACAGAATAATTCAATATACAAGCTGCGGAATACATAAAGATGATATGATATTTGAAATTGATGGTTTCCCTATCAAAAAATTAGGTAGTCAAGGACAACAGAAATCTTTTCTTATTTCACTTAAACTTGCTCAGTTTGATTATTTAAAAACTGAGTGTAATTCATCACCAATTTTACTTTTAGATGATATTTTTGATAAATTAGATAATAAAAGAGTTCAAGAACTTATAAACTTGGTAAATGATGACGAGTTCGGACAATTATTTATTTCTGATACTGATTATAAAAGAACTGAAAATATTATTAAAGAAATTAACTCAACTTATAAAATGTTCAAATTATGAAGAGAAATTTTGAAATAAAAAGTTTAAAATCGGTCCTAAATAATTTAATAGATAAAAATTCTTTAAATGACGGTTTAAATAATGTTAAAATCCAAAGTTTATGGAAAAAAACTATGGGTGGTAATGTTAATTCCTATACAACAGATATATATTTGAAAAAAAAAACTCTTTATGTTAGTCTATCATCTTCCGTTCTTAGGCAAGAATTAAGTTATGGTAAACAAAAGATAGTTGATTTAATTAACGAAGAAATTGGAAAGAATTTGATAAATAAAATAGTATTAAGATAATATTTCGGAATCACTAAAATGAAATGTTCCTTCAATTTTTGCATTTTCATTACTGTCAGACCCATGAACGGCGTTCTCACCCATTGATGTAGCATATAAGTTTCTAATTGTTCCCTTTTTAGCATCTGCGGGGTTGGTAGATCCTATTAATTCTCTAAAATCTTCAACAGCATTATCTTTTTCTAAAATAGCAGCAACAATTGGTCCCCTACTCATAAAAGTTACTAATTCATTAAAAAACGGACGATCTTTATGAATTTCATAAAATTTTTGAGCTTTTTCTAAACTCAATTTTGTGTATTTCATTGCTATTATTTTAAACCCAGCTGAATTTATTTTTTCTAAAATAGCTCCAATATGACCATTTTCTACTGCATCAGGCTTAATCATTGTAAAAGTTATATTATTCATTGTAATTTTTTTTGCAAACCTAATAAAAAATTCTACTACAACATCACTCACTTTATTTGTATTTTTGATAAATGTTGAATATTGTTATTATAGGAACTGGAAATGTTTCTCATCACCTTTGTAGGGCTATTGAAAATAGCAAAGCATTGAATCTTTTGCAATTATTTGGCAGAATAGAAAAATTACCTCAGAATTTTAATCAAAAAATATTTTACACCAATAATTTGGAAGAGTTAAAAAAAGCTGATTTTTATATAATATGTGTAAGTGACGATGCAATACTAGAAATTAGTAATAAATTAATTTTTAAGAATTCTATAATTGTGCATACCTCTGGTTCAACAAGATTAGATATTTTGTCTAAACATAAAAATTATGGTGTACTTTATCCTTTGCAAACTTTTAGCAAGAATAAAGAGCTGTCTTTTGAAAATATTCCTATAATAATAGAAGCCAATTCAAAAAAAGTTTTAAATGAAATTAAAAAAATTAGCTTACAATTATCAAAAAATGTAATAGTGTGTAATAGTGATCAAAGAACTTTAATTCACATAAGTGCTGTTTTTTCAAATAATTTTGGAAATTATATGAACGTTATTTCTGAGAATATATTGAAATCTCAAAATATAGATCCCCAAATACTTAAACCATTAATTCAAGAAACATGTGATAAATTAAAACATTTGACAGCAAAAAAATCACAAACGGGACCTGCAGTTAGAAATGATCAAATAACTATAAAAAAACACTTAAATTTATTAAAAGGATCTAAATATGAAAATATCTATAAAAGTATTTCAACTGAAATTACAAAACTAAATGATGAACTATAAAGAAAAACTCAATAAAATTAAAACATTTGTTTTTGATATCGATGGTGTTTTCACCAACGGAAAAATTATGGTTGATAGCCACGGAAATGAATCCAGATCATTTAACACAAAAGACGGAATAGCTGTAAAATTAGCAAATGACTTAGGATATAATATAGCTGTTATTACAGGTGCAAATAATAACGGAATTAAAGCTAGATTAAATAGACTTGGTATTAAAAATGTTTTTCTGAACTCAAGTGACAAGGTAAAAGATCTTCTAAATTACTCTAAAACTAATAATATTAATCTTGAAAAAACTGTTTATATGGGAGATGACCTTCCGGACACCTTCCCAATGAAATTAGTTTACTTAAAAACATGTCCATTTGATGCTGTCCCAGAAGTTCGAGAAATTTCTGATTATATTTCTAATAAAAATGGTGGAGAAGGATGTGTGAGAGATATTATTGAACAAACACTTAAAGTTCAGGGAAATTGGAAGTTTAGCAAAAAAAATCAAAACATTTAATTGATGTTTTTTGAAAAATTAAAAAACTATAACGTTCTATTAGCTTCAGGTTCGAAAAGAAGACACGAACTTCTTTTCCAACTTGGTGTTAAATTTAAAATTATTAATCAAGAAATAGAAGAGTCTTTTTCAAATGACTTAAAAAGCAGTGAAATCACAGATTATTTAGCAAAAAAAAAATCATCCTTAATAGTTAAAAACTTAAAAAAAAATGATTTACTAATAACGTGTGATACAATAGTGTGGCACAAAAACACTGCTCTTGGAAAGCCCAAAAACAGAAGAGAAGCTTTTAAAATGATCCAATCACTTGAAAATTCTTCTCATGAAGTAATTACCTCTATTTGTATTTCAACTTTAGATTTTCAAGTAATTGTTAATGAAAAGACTTTAGTTTATTTCGATAGTATTGATCAAAATGATTTATTGTACTATACAAATACATCTGATGTATTAGACCGAGCAGGCAGCTATGGAATACAAGACTATATTGGGCATGTTAGTATAAAAAAAATTGAAGGTTCATACAGTAACGTTTTAGGATTTCCAACAAATCTATTTGTTAAAACAATTAATTCTATGAATCTATGAAGTGGTTAAAATCTTACTCCTTAATTTTAATAATAAATTGTTTGTATATAATTTATTTTACAATATTAACTAATAAATATTTTTTATAGATGTCTAATTTAGATTGGTTTGTTCTTATTTGTACCATATCTTTTATCGTCATTTATGGTATATACAAAACTAGAAAATTCAATACAATTAAAGATCACCTAAAAGGTGGTAAATCAGCTAACTGGCTTACTATTGGTCTTTCGGTTATGGCTACTCAAGCTAGTGCTATAACATTCCTGTCGACACCAGGTCAAGCTTATAATGATGGGATGGGATTTGTACAATTTTATTTTGGTTTACCTCTGGCAATTATTGTTATTTGTATGGTTTTCATTCCAATTTACCACAAGCTGAAAGTTTATACAGCATATGAATACTTAGAAAAAAGGTTCGACAGAAAAACTAGAACACTTGCTGCAATTTTATTTTTAGTTCAAAGAGGTTTGGCAGCTGGAATTACGATTTTTGCTCCCGCTATTATTTTATCTACAATACTTGGATGGAACTTAAAAATTTTAATACTAACAATTGGATTATTAGTCATAATATACACTGTTAGTGGCGGAACTAAAGCAGTAAGTATTACTCAAAAGCAACAAATGTTTGTGATAATGAGTGGAATGATTATAACCTTTTTCATTATACTTAATTCTCTTCCACCAGATATTAATTTTAGTAATGCTTTAACGATGGCAGGAATCGGAGGAAAGATGGAAATTGTAGATTTTTCTTTCGATATAGAAAAAAAATATACTTTTTGGAGTGGCATAACAGGAGGATTTTTTTTAGCACTTTCTTACTTTGGAACTGATCAAAGTCAGGTTCAAAGATATTTATCTGGAAAATCAATTAAGGAAAGTCAATTAGGTTTATTATTTAATGCTATTTTAAAAATACCCATGCAGTTTTTTATATTAATTACTGGTGTAATGGTATTCGTGTTTTTTGAATTCAATGACACGCCGGTCAACTTTAATCCTCAAGTAAGTAATTATTTGGAACAGGTTCGAAATCAAGATTATTTAAATGAAAAAGAAAACTTCATTTTTATTAGGGATATGAAAAGAAGTTTACAAAAAAAATATATTAAAAAAATTAAAACTGGGGATTCAAAAAATTTAGAAAAAGAAATAGTACAACTTCACGATAAAGAAAAAGAAATTAGACAAAATGTTAGAGAAATTAGTGATAAAGTAGCACCATCCTCGATTGAATCTAATGATTTAGATTACATTTTCATTTTTTTTATTATTAACTATCTTCCAAAAGGATTAATAGGTTTGTTACTTGCTGTAATTCTTAGTGCAGCAATGTCTTCAACTGCTTCTGAACTTAACGCATTATCTACAACAACTGTAATTGATTTATATAAAAGAAATCAAATTGAAATAAAATCTGATAATCATTATTTAAAAGCCTCCAAATGGTTTACTGTCATGTGGGGAATAATTGCAATTATTTTTGCAAGTTTTGGATCACTATTTGAAAATTTAATTGAACTAGTAAATATAATTGGTTCAATTTTTTATGGAACTATATTGGGTATTTTTATAGTTGCTTTCTTTTTTAAAAATGTAAAAGGAAATCATGTATTTTATGCAGCATGCCTATCTCAAATAACAATATTTTTTATTTACGGATTTACAGAAATTGGATACTTGTGGTTAAATTTTATAGGGGCAGTTTTAACAATTTTACTTTCAAATATTATTAAAAAATAAATTAATAATTATTTAATCTTTCAACTATAATTTCCAAGGCATTTATACCATCTATAGTATTAATTTCTTTTGCATTTTTAAAACCCTTTTCGGCATATTCTTTTGCTTTTATAATATTTCCCGCTTTCTCATAAATAAGTGCCTTGTACATTAACTGCCAATATTTAAGATTGTCCGAATCCTTAAACGCACTGTCAATCCACTTTACTGCTTTGGAAATATCTATATTTTCCTCATAATAGTAAACTGCAGCTTTACGATAATCATTTGCTGTTGGGTTTTCTGACAATATTTTGTTAATATTTTTAATCATCTTACCTTTTGTTAAAACATCTATCTTATAAACTGCTTGTTTATTATCCCAATTAATAATTAAGGATGCCCCATTATTTGAAATATTATTAAACGTAATAGTAAATGTCTCTACTGTGATAGGTAAATCAATAAAATTACTTACAACCCTAGCCTTAATTAGGGACTCATCAAACTCAGAAAGTGATCCCCATGCATCAGTTTTTTCATAAATAATAAGATCAAGATTTGATTCACTGGGTACAGAATAAATGTGATAATCACCCTTTTCAATTAATTTATTATTTAATTTAATATTATCGGAAAATGAAATTAAAGTTGGATTATTTGCACCAGTTCTCCAAATCTTTCCATAAGGAACTAATCCTCCAAATATTTTTCTATCATTTTTAGATGGTCTTGAATATTCCAAATTTATATCAACCAAACCAACTTTTTGAAAAATTTTTGTTTTGGGGCTGGCAACGGGTGACTGTAATTGAGAATAGGATAAATAACAAATGAAAATGAGTATTAATGTTAATTTATTTTTCATAATAAGTATTTTGAATAGTCAAATTTATTAAATCTATTTTAATAGGATTGTTATAATTTTTAAAAAGTTTAAATTTGTTTTTTCTTTAATATTTTATCATTGAAGTTATATCAAATCAAAACCAAACAACAATTACCAATTACTGTTGAAAAAGCATGGAGTTTTTTTAGTAATCCTAAAAATTTAAAAGAAATCACCCCAAAAGAAATGAATTTCAGAATAATGAGTGGCGCTGATAGGTCTATTTTCTCTGGTCAAATTATTCAATATAAAGTTTCACCTGTCTTCGGAATTTCAACAAAATGGGTTACTGAAATAACACATGTAAAAGAAAAGGAGTATTTTGTTGATGAGCAAAGATTTGGTCCCTATTCATTGTGGCATCATAAACATTTTATTAGAGGGATTGATGGAGGAATAGAAATGGAAGACATCGTTGATTATAAAATTCCTTTTGGATTTATTGGACAAATAGCACATTTTTTATTTGTGAAAAATAAATTAAAGCAAATTTTTAAGTACAGAGAAAATAAATTAATAGAATTATTTGGAAAAATTTAATTATGAAAAAAAATATCTTATTTATTGGTGGTTCTTCCGGAATTGGTTTAGAAACGATAAAATTATTACATGAAAAATGTAATTTAATTATAGCTTGTAGAACAAATGAAAATCTAGTTAATTTAAATGTGAAGCACTTGAAATTTGACGTGTTGAATGATGAGTTAGATTTAAATGAAATTCCTGAAATTTTAGATGGATTTGTGTACTGCCCAGGCAGTATAAACCTTAGACCTTTCAGAGGATTAAAAATTAATACTTTTCAGGATGATTTGAATATTAATTTTTTATCAATGGTTAAGATATTACAACTAGTTTTAAATAATTTAAAAAAATCAGAAAGTTCTAGTGTTGTTTTGTATAGTACAGTAGCAGTAAAAATGGGTATGCCATTTCACAGTAGTATTTCTGCATCAAAGGGAGCTATTGAAGGATTTGCTAAATCATTAGCTGCAGAATTTGCCCCTGACATTAGGGTAAATGTAATAGCACCCTCACTGACTGATACTCCTTTGGCTAGTAGATTTCTTAATAATGACCTAAAAAAAGAAAAGGTGGGACATAGACACCCCTTAAAAAGACACGGTAAAGCAATTGATATAGCCAATTCAACTGCTTTTTTATTAAGTGAAGAAAGTTCTTGGCTTACTGGACAAATATTGGGTGTTGACGGTGGTCTGTCTACATTAAACACATCTAATTGAGAGATAATTTAGTAATTTTTTGGTTTAGAAGAGACCTCCGTTTGAAAGATAATGCAGGATTATTTCATGCATTAAATGAAAACAATAAAGTTTTACCAATTTTTATTTACGATAAAAACACACTTGATAAACTTAACAAATCTGACCACAGGCTAGACTTTATTGAACATTCATTAAAAAAATTGAATGATTTATTGAAAAAAAATGATAAATCTATTTCTATATATTATGGAAAACCTGTGAAAGTTTTTTCAGAATTAATTAAAAAATATAATGTTTCTAAAGTATACTCTAATAAAGATTATACCCCCTACTCCATTAAAAGAGATAAAAAAGTTGAAGAACTCCTTAAAGTGAATAATATAGATTTTAATAGTTTTAAGGACCATGTCTTATTTGAAAAATTTGAGATAGTAAAAAATGATAACACACCCTATAAAGTGTATACTCCTTTTTCAAGAAAATGGTTGATAAAAATGTCTGAAAATAAAATCGATTTTTTTAATTCTGAAAAATATATATACAAGTTCTTTAATGAAAGAGGAAAATTTCTCACATTAAAAGAAATCGGTTTTGATAAAAGTAAATTAAACCCTTTGGTTTTAAATTTATCTAGTGATACAATAAACAATTACGAGAAAACTAGGAATTTCCCATCTGTTAATGGAACTTCAAAAATTGGAATTCATTTAAGATTCGGAACAATTAGCACTCGAGAAATGATTGCTAAAGCTGAAGCCTCTAAAAATAAAACTTTTTTAAAAGAATTAGTTTGGAGGGAATTTTTTCAGCAAATATTATTTCATTATCCACACACCCTAAACAAGAGTTTTAAACCAAAATATGATAGGATTGAATGGTTAAATAATGAAAATCAATTTAAAAAATGGTGTTCTGGACAAACAGGATATCCACTAGTGGACGCTGGAATGAGAGAGTTAAATCAAACAGGTTTTATGCACAATAGAGTAAGAATGTTAGTGGGAAGTTTTTTGTGCAAACACTTACTAATTGATTGGAGATGGGGAGAAGCATATTTTGCAGAAAAATTATATGATTACGAAACTGCAAGTAATGTTGGTAATTGGCAATGGGTTGCTGGATGTGGGGTAGATGCTTCACCTTACTTTAGAATTTTTAACCCTCATGAACAAATTAAAAAATTTGATAAAAATTTAATATATACCAAAAAATGGGTTCCTGAGTTCGATTCTAATCAATACGTTGACCCAATTGTAATTCACAAACAAGCAAGAGAAAGATGTTTATTAACTTATAAAAAAGCCCTAAATAATTGAATAATATTAATATTATTTTTCCAAATCAACTTTTTGAAAAAAGTTTATTAATTGAAAATCTAAATAGCACCTATTTAGTAGAAGAATATTTATTTTTTAAACAATATAAATTTCACAAACAAAAAATATTATTTCATAGAGATTCTATGAAAAATTATAATGATTATTTGATCAAAAAAGGATTAAAAGTTATTTACATAGATTCACAAAACAATAATTCTGATATAAGAGAGTTTTTAAAAAATACAAAAGCAAAACAAATAAATGTTTACAATCCCGAAGATAATTGGTTAGAAAAAAGAATATCCTCCGTTTGTTCTGAAAAAAATATCGAAATAAAATTTTATGAAAATCCTTTATTCATAAATAAACAAAATGAACTCACAACTTTTTTTAAGCCTGAGAAAAAAAAACTTTTTCAAACTAGTTTTTATAAAAATCAAAGGACTAGGCTAAATATTCTTTTAGATAATGAAAAAAATCCTGTTGGTGGTAAATGGACATTTGATGATATGAATAGGAAAAAGTTTCCCAAAAACAAACAGACTCCTATTTTAGATTATTCAAAAATCAAAAGTTCTCATTATTTAAGTTCCAAAAAATATGTTGAAATAAATTTTGAAAATAATTTAGGTGAAATAAGTGAAAATCAGTTATATCCAACTGATTATAAATCAGCTAAAATTTGGTTTAAAAATTTTCTAATTTCAAGGTTTGAAGAATTCGGAATTTATGAGGATGCTGTTTTAACAAAAGAATCAATAATTAATCACAGTATTTTATCACCCCTTTTAAATAGTGGTCTTTTAAATCCTAATGAAGTTTTAAAAACTACAATTGATTTTTACAAAAAAAATAATATTCCAATCAATTCAGCTGAAGGCTTTATTAGACAGATTATAGGTTGGAGAGAATTTATTAGGGGAGTTTATTTCTCTAAAGGAAGTGAAGAAAGAACTAAGAATTATTGGGGGTTCAAAAGGAAAATTCCTAATTCGTTTTATGATGGAACGACAGGAATTAACCCCGTTGATGATACAATTAAAAAGGTAAATAAAACTGGCTATGCTAACCATATAGAAAGATTAATGATTTTAGGAAACTTTATGGTCTTGTGCGAATTTGACCCTGATGATGTATATCGTTGGTTTATGGAATTATTTATTGATTCGTATGATTGGGTGATGGTTCCAAACGTGTATGGGATGAGCCAATATGCCGATGGTGGCTTGATGTCAACTAAGCCATATATTAGCAGTAGCAATTATATAATTAAAATGAGTGATTATAAAAAAGGTGAATGGAGTGAAATATGGGATGGTCTTTTTTGGTCATTTATGGACAAACAAAGAGTCTTTTTTAGTAAAAATCCAAGAATGAGAATGCTAATAAGTAGTTTTGATAAGATGAATTCATTAAAAAAAGAAAAACTACTTTTGGATGCTGATAACTTTATTACAAATTTATAATATGTTAAATCTTAATTCGGTTCAGACTGATAGAGTAATTGAAATGGCTTGGGAGGACAGAACTCCTTTTGAAGCTATATTATTTCAGTTCAATTTGAATGAAAAAGATGTCATTAAATTAATGAGATCTAATTTAAAAGAGTCTAGTTTTAAGAGATGGAGAAAAAGAGTAAACAGTGGGGTGAGTCAAAAGCATCTAAAAAAGAGAAATCCCGAAATCAATAGATTTAAATGTTCCAGACAAAAGTCAATTACTGGAAATAAGATAAGTAAAAGATAAGATTTATATTCTTTTTATTTTAGCTCCTAAGGCCTTTAATCTTCCATCAATATTTTCATACCCCCTATCAATTTGTTCAATGTTATGAATTATGCTTGTTCCTTTGGCAGAGAGTGCAGCAATCAATAATGAAATGCCAGCTCTAATATCAGGTGAGACCATTGTGGTAGCCTTTAGTTGAGATTTAAAATCATGACCTATGACATTTGCTCTGTGAGGGTCACACAAAATAATTTTAGCTCCCATATCAATTAATTTATCAACAAAAAACAATCTACTTTCAAACATTTTTTGATGAACTAAAACACTTCCTCTAGCTTGAGTAGCAACAACTAAAATAATACTTAACAGATCTGGCGTAAATCCAGGCCATGGTGCATCGGAAATTGATAAAACTGAACCGTCAATAAAATTTTGAATTTCATATCCATTTTTATGCTCAGGAATATGTATGTCATCTCCAATTATATTAATCTTTATTCCGAGCTTTCTAAAAACGTCTATAATTTGACCTAAATTTTTTACACTTACATTTTTAATAGTAATATTACTTTTTGTCATCGCTGCCATTCCAATCCAACTTCCAATTTCGATCATATCAGGTAAAACTTTATGAGCACAACCATTAAGGGATTTTACTCCTTTTATAACTAATAGATTAGATCCAATACCAGAAATTACAGCTCCCATATTAACCAGCATTTTACTCAATTGTTGGATATAAGGTTCACATGCAGCATTATAAATTTTTGTTTCACCTTGTGCTAGACAAGCAGCCATTAAAACATTTGCAGTACCCGTAACAGAAGCTTGATCTAAAAGAATATAATTACCTTTTAATTCTTTAGACTCCACACCATAAAAATGTTCCTCTTTATTGTACCTGAACGAAGCTCCTAACTTAATTAAACCTAAAAAATGGGTGTCTAACCTTCTTCGTCCAATCTTATCACCTCCGGGTTTAGGAATAAAACCCTTACCAAAACGAGCTAACAATGGGCCAACTATCATAATTGAACCTCTTAAGCTACTACCTTTTTTCTTGAAGGATTCAGATTGTAAATAATCAATATTTACATTTTCGGCTTTAAAGGAATATTTGTTGTCAGATATTTTTTTTATTTCAACACCGAGTGAAGATAATAAATCAATTAATTTAATTACATCAATGATATTAGGAATATTATCAATTACAACCTCATCTTTTGTTAAAAGTGTTGCACATATAACTTGTAAAGCCTCATTTTTAGCACCTTGAGGGCTAATCTCACCACTTAATTTAATACCACCTTCAATTGAAAAAGTACCCATTAACTAAATTAATTATTGTTTCTTTTTTTAAAATTACGATAAGGTTTTTTATTTTTTGAAGAGTGCTTTGTAAATTTTTTATTAGTTAATTTAATTAAATTGTGTGATTCTGAAAGAGGTTTAGATGATGAATCTAATATAAGATTACCCTCAGAAAGTTCTAATAAATGACCAAAAATAACATCATCTTCAACAGTATCTTTATTCCAGTTTAAAAAACATTTTTTCATGTGATTAGCAATGACATAGATTAATTGTTTTTTCATTTCACCCTCCTCCCAATCAATTGCTACATCGATCATTCTTTTAATATTATTTCCATAAAATCTATATTTTGGAAAGTTTTGAGGATAATTTAATTTATCAGGTCTTTGAGAAAATTCCTCTTTTGATGGTAACGGGTAGGGAGAGTCAACATCTAATTTGAAATCTGACATAATAAAAAGTTGATCCCAAAGTTTATGTTGAAAATCTGGAACGTCTCTTAAATGTGGATTTAAATTTCCCATAACTCCAATTATAGCTTTAGCAATGTTATTTCTTTCATTTCTATCATTACATGAAAGAGCTTGATCTATCATTTTATGAAGATGTCTTCCATATTCAGGAATTATTAATTTAGTTCTCTCCGTGTTGTATTCTAAGTTATCTATCAAAATTAGGGTAATTTAAATGGTAATAATTAAACAAATTTAATAAATAAATCTTATAAAGAAATGATTCCTTTGATTATAGAAGCTGATTTATATTTTTCTATAATTTGATCTGGAGATTTCATCTTTGCAGTAATTGTAACACTTGTAAAATTTTTTGATGATGAAAGTCTAGATTTAACATCTGCATCAATTTCATTAAAAATTTTTTTTAATACAGAAATATCATCTAAATCTGTTTTTAAAATAAATTTAAATTTATAAGTGCAAGGCCAACTAGAGGAATCCAATAGTTGTTGTTTTAATCTAGTGTAAAAGTCATTATTTTGTGTTGACATAATCTCAAATATATAGAAATAAAGATTTATAAATTAATAAATTTGTAATAAATGAATGTTACTAAAAAAATTTTAATAACAGGCGGTCCGGGATCTGGAAAAACTAGTTTAATAAATGAATTAGAAAGAAAATCTTTTAATTGTGAAAATGAAATAATTAGAGAATTAACAATTGAAGGTAAGAAAAAAGGAACTGACCAAGCCTTTCTTCAAGATCCATTAAGTTTTACAAAAAAATTAATTGAATTAAGAACAAAGCAGTTTAATAAAAAACAAACTTCATCAATAACTTTTTACGATAGAGGTGTTCACGAAACTTTGGCGTATTTAAATTATATAGGACTAAATTATTCTAATAAACTTACTAGAAAATGTAGAACTATAAAATATGATATGGTTTTTATTCTTCCACCTTGGGAAAAAATTTATATCCAAGATAATTGTAGATACGAGTCCTTTGATCAAGCAAAAAAAATATACAGAGAAATAGTTAAAATTTATGAATATTTTAATATGAGAATTATATTTTTGGAAAAAGACTCAATAGAAAATAGAGTGAAGGAAATTTTAATCCATGTTAAACAATAAATTTAAAAATGAATAGTTTTAGTATAATTTTCATGGGTACACCAGACTTTGCAGTAAAGAGTCTTGATGCGATTATACGTAACAATTACAATGTTAAGGCTGTCATTACTGCTCCAGATAAGAAAGCAGGAAGAGGAAAGAAAATTAATTGTTCCGAAGTTAAAAAATATGCACTAGAAAAAAACTTAAAATTACTACAACCACACAATTTAAAAGATGAAAATTTTATTACTGAACTAAAATCAACTAAAGCTGATCTATTTGTTGTTGTTGCGTTTAGAATGTTACCAAAAATAGTTTGGGAAATTCCACAATTCGGAACAATTAATTTACATGCTTCACTACTTCCTCAACTAAGAGGGGCTGCTCCTATTCATTGGGCAATTATAAGGGGACTTCAATCTACTGGTTTATCTACATTTTTCATTAATGAAAAAATTGATTATGGAAATATTATTGAACAAAGAGAGGTTGAAATTGGAGATACAGAAAATACAGGAAATCTTTATCAAAGATTAAAAGAAATTGGAAGTGAATTGATTTTAACAACTTTAAAGCAAATTATAAGTGGTAAGCTAAAAACCCAAAAACAAATTGAATCAAAAAAACTATTAAAAGCACCAAAATTAGTTAAAGAAAATACAAGAATTAATTGGAATCAATCAGGGTTAGAAATTTTTAATTTTATAAGAGGACTATCTCCACATCCAGCGGCTTGGACAAAAAGTGAAAAAACTAATAAGACTTTTAAATTATATAATGTAATTTATTTTAAAGAAAAGAAATCTGATAAATTAAATGGAATAATCAATATCAATGATAATTTAATGAAAATATCGGTTAATGATGGTTATTTGAAGGTTTTGGAATTACAAATTGAGGGTAAGAAGAAAATGTCTGTTCAAGAGTTTATAAATGGATATAAATCATATAATTTAAGTAAATTAATTTAAAATTAAATGATAAATAAAGGAGACCTACTGATTGCCGAGCCCAATGTTTTGAATGATATTAATTTTAATAGATCAGTAATATTAATTGTTGAATGTAACCAAAATGGTTCTGTTGGTTTTATTTTAAACAAAGCTTTAGAATATTCAACAAAACAATTATTACCTAATTTAAAGTTTAACTTTCCAATATATAATGGTGGTCCTGTTCAAAAAGAAAACCTTTATTTCATTCATAATAAACCAGATTTGATTTCTGAAAGTATTAAAATAAATAACGAAATTTATTGGGGAGGAAATTTTGATAGCGTTTTAAATCTCATTAATAATAATAAATTAAAAAAAAATAACATAAAATTTTTTTTAGGTTATTCTGGCTGGGATAGTTTTCAATTAGAGGCTGAAATAAACAACTCATCATGGACAGTAAATAATAATTATTCTTGCTATGAAAAATTACTTAAAAGCTGTAAAAATTTATGGAAACAAAACTTAATTAATTTAGGTGGCGATTATTTAATTTGGTCGAATTCACCAGAAAATCCAAACCATAATTAAATTTTAGAGATTTCTTGATTAAAATATTTTAAAATATTTTTACAAACTTCATCTTTAAAATATTTTTTTCTGTACTCAGATACTGCAATAATACCTGAAATTGAATTAGTGACCCATATTTCGTTTGAGGAAATTAGTTCATAAGGAGAAAAATTCTGTTCTATTATTTTATAATCATTAAACCCGTTAACCAACTCAATAATCTTATTTCTCATAATACCATTGAGACATCCTGTTGAAATCGGAGGGGTTTTTATTATATTATCATTAACAATAAAGATATTGCCATTTATAAATTCAGCAACTTGTTTTTTTTCATTTAATAAAATACAGTTATCTAAACCATTATCTTTTGCATAAATACTAGCTATCACATTTAATACTTTATTATTAGTTTTTAAATTCGACAACAAGTTAGACTGAACTTTAAAATCTTTATATAGATCTATTTTGTAGGATCCAGTATTAATCTTAAAAAAAATTTCAGAAATTTTATTTGCCGCAATAACAAAAGTAGGTTCGTTTATTTCAGGCATATAATAACCTTTTCCGTCACGGAAAACTGTTAATCTTACTCTTCCTGAAAAAGACTTATCTAATTTAATTATTGTTTTAATTATTTGATTTTCAAAAAAATCAG
>Ga0228615_1000855_pt1 | contig 16208 bp, 14 predicted proteins | sample 16DmetaG_FD_190530 | JGI IMG/M metagenome (GOLD analysis project Ga0228615, IMG submission 190530) | Seawater microbial communities from Monterey Bay, California, United States - 16D | ecosystem: Environmental > Aquatic > Marine > Coastal | place: USA: California | collected 2016-10-17
TGAAAAATTGAAAGACTTAGGCGCCACAATTGTAAATACGGAATCTGATAAAACAGTAACGATAGATAGAAAACTTATAACAGGTGCAAGTCCATTAGCGTCTAATGATTTAGGGAAACTAGCGGCCGAAACCTTATTGAAGGAATTAAAGTAAAAACTACTTTTACAGTTATGAAAAATTGTTTGCTTGCAGCATCACTGTTATTTTCTTCAACCCTTCTTGCACAGACCTGGTTAACCAAAACTGCTGTGCCAGTAGGAAAGCATCATCCTATTTCATTTGCATTGAATGGCAAGGGTTATGCTATAACCGGAACAGACTCAACAGGTCAACCCACTGACGGTGCCTTTGAATATAACCCAATCACGGATTCATGGAATGCATTAACTGACTTTCCGGGCTTAGCAAGAAGTTATGGTATAGGCACGACAGCAAACGGCAAGGCATACCTCGGGTTTGGTGCGACAAGTTCTTCGTACTTCAAAGACTTCTGGAGTTTCGACCCCTCCACGGGCGTTTACACTCAACTTGCAAATTGTGATTGCTCCAGCAGAAGACACCCGGCCATGATTTCAATAGGTAATCGTATTTACGTAGGATTAGGAAACGATGCATTCGGTGATAAAAATGACTGGTGGATGTACAGTATTGACGACAATACATGGACGCAAATCGCAAATTTACCAGGTGCTGCGCGGCACCACCCTTACATGTTTAATGCGGGGGGAGAGGTATTTGCTGGTCTAGGTCACGGGGGCCCTACCATTTATAGAGATTGGTACAAACTAGACACTTCGTTAAACACATGGACGACCATGAGTCAATTTCCTGGAGAGGCAAGGGTTGCGGGTACGCAGTTTAGTATTGACGGCTACGGCTTTATATTGAGTGGTGACGGCGACAATCACAGCTATATGGATACTGGGGAGCTTTGGCGATACAATCCAGCAAACGATACATGGCTCGAGTTAACACCGCATCCTGGTAAAAGTAGGTGGGCGCCTGGCAGCTTCGTTATTAACGACGATATCTTCTTTTTTGGTGGCGTTAATCGTTATACAAACACGTACCCAGCCGATTTATTAAGCTTTGATATATCCGCTGCAACAGTTGGTATAGAAGAGGGCCTTGAGGAAAGCACTTATGCTTATCCGAATCCGGCCAGTGATCTTATTTCTTGGGAATATCAACCAACAGTCACCAAGGTTGTTTTAGTAAATATGTTAGGACAACACATAGTATCGAGCGCTTCTGGGGCAAAGCACATGGACGTGAGTAATCTAAGTAGTGGTTTGTATTACGTCCGATTTTATGCTCATAACAGTCTTCTTAAAACTTCAAAAGTTCTAGTGCAGCATTAATATTTGACGACATACTGTTTTTTATTCCGGATTAACTTAAGGAAACTTCATTGGGTTCTTATGAGAATCAGTTACCTTCAAGGTGAAATAATTTAAACAGCTGCAAAGTGAAAAGTTTTCTTTCGACCCTATTGATTGCTGTATTTGGATTAAGTGCAAGTGCACAGATAGATTGCACCATGTTAGGAATGAGCGTGAATGTCTCCGATACAGATTACATAAAGCTATATCATGCGGGTCCATACTTGCTTTGGCCAAGGGAGCACAATGTGATTTACTGGGATATTACTGATCTACAAGGCGGTCTCGTTCATTTAGACACAACATATGGAGAAGATGCTGGTCACATGGGATTTAATCATACCGTTCCACTAAGTGATTCAATGATAGTTTCCGCAATAATTATGAATGATTCTGTTCAAGATATGTCTTCAGGTAATGTTTATCCAATGGCTTGTCAGAATATAGATACCTTGTATTGGGAGCCAGATACAATTACACCGTCATATATATCTTATAGATGGGAATTTGTTGGAGGATCGAATCCTGGGGTAAGTGTGCTTTGGATAGACGAGAAAGACCTTGAAAGCGCCAATGCCCGAATTTATCCAAATCCGGCTTCAACAAATATATTTATTGATAAACTTTCGGAAGGGCTAAGGTCAATTACCATTTACAACATCCATGGTCAACAAATCTTTGCTTCAGAAAGTATAGATCCAAACATTGCCATAAACATTGAAAGTTGGCCTACCGGTCAATATATAATTTGGATAAATCATCGACCAACACAGTTATTGAATATCATTCATTAAAGTATTCGACCTTTTCTCCAGAATGTCTACAAGGAAAAGCCTTGATGCACAGCATCAGGGCTTTTTTGTTCCAATCTTAACTAATTATTGCTCGGTTAACCTGGGACAGGTTCTAAGACTATTATCGAAAGGACTTTTTCTTTTTTTACATTTCCAAATCAACTTGAATTTCACTTCAGGTATAGAGCCAGTTTTATCAGAAGATTCGTATCGTATTACTTGATAGTTTACCTGACCGCTGGATTTATCAAGAATTGGCATTCTTAAGTTAAAGTTGTTGAATATGGAGTCTTCTTTTATTCCAATTTTCATTGTTAAGCCATCTTCTAGGAGGATGCCTTCAACATAGTTTCCATCACCGTAGTTCTTTTTAGGTTTCAATTCCCAGTTTTGATAACCTTCTCCTCCCAGGACCCACGAATGTTTAACCCACCAGGCACCATTTCCATCAGCACTATCTAATTCGACACCTGACCCATTCAAGTAAACGGCATTAGGATGAAAGCATAAGGTATCGTTTTTTGTTTCGATACACTTTCCTGGCCCAACTTGTGGGGGGGAAACAATTTTCCCTCCAATTTTAGATTGAGCATAAACCGTAACTCTATTTGTAACAGTATCTATATACATATCGTTAATGACTGTGATTTTTGCAGGTGCGCCTTCTGGTTTTATTCTCGCAACCCAAAAGGCATCATGATAATAAAGAGGGTTTTGGGAATTATCCATTTTAAACGTTCGGGTAGTTCTGCATGAGGATATAAAACTTCCAAGTAGTATGATAGCAGTGCAAAAGAGTATTCTATTTCGTTTCATTTTTATCATTGAGTGTCTTTAAGGAGTACAGGAACTAACGTCAATTTCGCTATATAAATTTGGGTCGTGATTTGGGTCTTCGACTGTGAGAGCCGTCATTGAAATCTTCACAATTTCATCACTTGTATAAAAACAAAGTTGGTGAAAGTTATCATTGTCATTTATATCAGCTATCGAAATAGGCACATGCGGTATCAGAACTCCAGAACTGTCTGAATAGCCAACATAGTACTGAAATAAGTCAGATTCGGTATCGCCAGATATATACGGTGTAACGCCACCATTCCAGGCAACTTGAATCGTTTGTGTTCCTGAATTACATTCATTCAGATTACCATCAATTCTTTGGGCAAAGAATAGACTTGGTCCGTCAGCAAGCGGAATTATATTTTTTGTTGTCATCCCGTTTAGGTTTATGATTTCAGAGCAAGCGGACTCTCCCGATACAGTGTCAGTGGTAAATAGATCCCCTATAACTCTAACTTCAACAGGTGGATTGGTAATAGCTGTACCAAATTCACCTAACAGAAGTACAGTTCGATTTTCTCCGTCCTCGTTAGCTGGGGCCAGAAAAACACAACTAGGGGTATAAATATTTCCAAGGCTGTCTATAACTTCAAAATCTGTTTCCGATAAACTGGATGAATCTAATGGGAATATAAAATTAACAGGCATACCGTCTAACAAACTTCCTGGTTGATTGCAAAGTAGACCTGGTAGTATATTATCGAGTCCAAAAAAGGCTGACACAAGAGGTTCTTGTGTAACCGGTTCTTGAGGTTCTTCATTTTTACTGCAAGCAAATAAGAGTATTACTGAAAGCAATTTGAGTAGATTTCTCATATATAACACTTTCAATGTTAGACCATAATTTATCTATTGGGTTTAATGAGAACACTTAAAATGATGTTAATCATTAATTAAATCTTCGATCTTTTCTCCAGGATGTCTACAAGGAAAAGAAAGCCTGAGACAGTGTCTCGGGTTTTTTTATGTACTTGAGAATAAATCTATTCCTAACTCAGTTAGTTAAAAACCACTATTGACAGTCAGAGCTTAATCTCCACTTTTGGGCGAATTGTCCGTTGTACATCAGGTTACCGCCCTCACATTCAAACGTGATTCCTATTGGCGTACCATTCCATATCAAAGTATCTCCATCGAAGGTGTAACTATCAACTCCTGGAATTCTATCTGTACTATCTAAAGAGTTCCAATAATCATCATCAGCCGGACATGTAACGCAATAGGATTTGTATATAGAACCGTCTACAAACTCATACATTGTATTAGCATCTGCTCTGTCCAAGCTAGGTGACCAAATCCATTTTCCTTCTATGGAGTATTCAGGAGTGTTTTTATCACAACTTATAAGTGTTGCAGTCATTGCTAAGACTAGGACTAATAATTTTTTCATCGTAACGTGTTTACCTTTAACAAGGTAATGAAAATTTGAATTTTCTGTAAAAGTGTTGTTACACATTAAGGAATTAAACCTTCGACCTTCTCTTCAGAATGTCTACAAGGAAAAGCCTTGATGCACAGCATCAGGGCTTTTTTTATGCGCTAGGGCGAAAAAGCATACTTTCAAGTGTAAAGCGCATAAAAGGACATGAAGCACTGGAGGCTTTTTTATGGTTGGATGTAACCTTTTGAATTCAAGTGTTTATCCAGCCTTTGGATCTTCAATTCTTGTTAACCTCAGAAAAACAGCTGCTCTTTTATTTACCTAACCCTTAAAGCTTTCGAGTCCTACTTCCAGTCTTAACAAATCCTCTTCGTTAACTGCATTCGAAATAAACCAACTCTCAAATGCGCTTGGAGGTAGGTAAACCCCTGCTTTTAGTAAGTGGTGAAATAGCCTATTGAATCGGTCGTTTTGTGCATTGGTCGCATCTGTGTAATTGGCCACTCTTGCTGTGCCGAAGTGAATGCTAATCATACTACCTAACCTATTGACGGTTGCTTCTTTCTTTGAGAACCTTGCTTTAAGTATGCCTTCAATTTTTGCGGTAGTGGCATCAATCTTATTATAAATCTCCGGATTGTTTTTAAGACAGGTCAATGTAGCAATACCACTAGCTGTGGCGATAGGATTACCACTCAATGTCCCCGCTTGGTATACAGGTCCGTTTGGCGCGAGAACATTCATGATTTCAGCTTTTCCACCAAAAGCACCTACTGGCATTCCGCCGCCGATTACTTTTCCGAAAGTGACCATATCTGGATTGATACCTAACCGTTCTGCTGCGCCGCCTGGGGCTAATCGAAAACCGGTCATAACCTCGTCAAGAATAAGCACTGCACCATATTCGCTGCAAAGTGTTCTTAAGCCTTCAAGAAAGCCCTTTTCTGGTGGAATACAGCCCATATTTCCCGCCACGGGTTCGACGATGATGGCAGCGATACGGTCGCCCTCTCGTTCAAAATGTGTTTGTACACTGTCCAAATCATTGTATTCTGCAATGAGGGTATCTTGAGTCGCGCCCTCTGGGACCCCTGCACTTCCAGGAACTGCGAAGGTTAGCAAACCGGAACCCGCCTTTACTAAGAATGGATCGGCGTGGCCGTGGTAGTTACCTGCGAATTTGATGAATTTGTTTTTACCCGTATATCCTCGTGCAATACGAAGTGCACTCATGCAAGCTTCGGTACCTGAGGAGGTGAGACGAACAGCGTCTACCGAAGGAGCCATTTCAGTAATTAATGAAGCCATAGTGTGCTCTGCTTCGGTTGGACAACCGTAACTAACACCCTTTGTGAGTTGCTTTTGGACGGCTGTAATGACAGGTTCGAATTGGTGCCCTAAGATCATGGGTCCCCAGGAGTTGATGAAGTCCACATAATCGTGTCCATCGGCGTCGAAGAGTCTACTGCCTTTAGCGCTTTGAATGAAAATGGGTGAACCGCCTACGCTCCCGAAGGCACGAACTGGAGAGTTGACCCCGCCAGGGATGATTCGCTTTGAACGTTCAAAAAGGAGTTGGCTTTGCGGGTACATAATCAGCTATTTGGGTAGTTGTTAATAAGGTGTCTGCTGGCCTCTTTTGCGAAGTAGGTAAGAATAACCTTGGCACCGGCGCGTTTGAAGGAGATGAGACTTTCCATCATAACATCTTGCTCGTTTAACCAGCCTTTTTCTGTCGCTGCTTTAATCATGGCGTATTCACCAGAGACCTGGTAAACGGCTACAGGAAGGTTAGAAGATTCGCCTAGATCTCGAACAACATCGAGGTAGAAGCTGCCTGGTTTAACCATGAGCATATCCGCTCCTTCGGCTTCATCTAGGTACGCTTCATCGATGCCCTCTTTGCGGTTGCGGGGGTCCATTTGGTAGGTTTTTTTATCGCCAAACCCCGGAGCGCTGTCTAACGCATCGCGGAACGGTCCATAGAGCGCTGAGGCGTATTTGGCACTGTAAGCGAGAATGCCTTTGTGTGTGTATCCATTGGCGTTAAAAGCATCTCTTATGGCACCGATCCTACCGTCCATCATATCTGATGGAGCGACCCAATCGGCCCCTGCCTCAACATGGCTTAATGCCATTTTAACGAGGGCTTCTACTGTAGCATCATTTATAATCTCGCCTTTTTCGATGTCCACAATGCCGTCATGGCCATAGCTTGAATAAGGATCTAGAGCTACATCGGTCATCACTAAAAGCTCTGGGAATTGAGCTTTAATAACGCGGATTGATTGTTGCATGAGGCCATTAGGTTGGGCCGCATATGCACCACTGTTGTCTTTTTTGTCGTCGCTTTCTTTGACAAAAAGCAGGACACTTTGGATGCCTACTTCTACTAATTCTTGAATCTCAGGAATCACAGTGTCCAGTGAATAGCGGAAATATCCTGGCATCGAAGGGATTTCACTTTTAATGTTTGTACCGCCTTCTATAAAGAGGGGAGCAATGAAATCATGTGGGTGTAAAGAGGTTTCCGCTATGAGATTGCTTATGCCGGTACTTGTCCTGTTAATGCGTTTTCGTTGATCTGGAAATGCCATAATTAAGCCCAATTTTTTGGTGTTGTCAATGCTTGAATAAGTTTAGCTTCGGCGGTCCCTTCTTGAGGAGAGTGGTTGTACTCCCAGCGCACAGTTGGCGGCAATGACATGAAGATGCTTTCAATACGTCCGCCAGTCTTTAAACCGAATAGGGTGCCCCGGTCATGGATAAGGTTAAATTCTACGTAGCGCCCACGGCGAATCTCTTGCCACTCTTTTTGTGCCCTTGTGTAGTCGAGGCGTATACGTTGTTCAACGATAGGAGTATAGGCGTGTATAAAGCTTAAGGCTATTTCTTGTTGGAAGGCTTCCAGTGCTTCGCCCGATAATTTTTCTTCCGGACGCAGGTGGTCGTAAAATACTCCGCCTATACCTCGGTGTTCGTTGCGGTGACTATTAAAGAAATAGCGGTCGCACCAGGGTTTGAATTCTTGGTAGAAATCTTTGTGATGCTTGTCGCAAGCTTGCTTTAAGGTTTGGTGAAAATGTGAGGCGTCTTCTTGGAAGAGATAATACGGGGTTAGATCGGCCCCACCGCCAAACCACTGGTCCACGATTTCCCCATTTTTATCGGTTACTTCGAAATAGCGAAAATTTGCATGGGTGGTTGGAACCATAGGGTTGACTGGATGAATCACTAGGCTTATTCCCGTAGCGTAAAAGTCTTTGGCGCTCTCCGGTATGGTTCCTTTTAGTACCTCAGGCACTGGGCCATATACTTCACTGACATTTACCCCGGCTTTCTCGAAGGTGGTGCCTTTTAGTACTCTCGACCAACCGCCGCCACCTGCTTTACGTTCCCAGCGGTCTTCGATAAACTTCTCATGTGGTTCAAATGATTCGAGTGCCTCGCATATCTCGTTTTGAAGGTTGCGAATGAAGGTGAAGAAGCGCTTTTTAGGGGTGAATTCCATTAGTAGCGGTAGGCTTTAGCAGTTTCTACGAAAGCTCTCGCACTGTCCACAGATGTGGTTGGAAGTACACCGTGTCCAAGGTTGACGATGTGGTGGTGTCCACCGAAAGAATCGATCATCTTTTTAGTAGCTCTTGCTACTACATCTGGTGAGGCGAGAAGAGTTGTTGGATCTAGATTACCTTGGAATACCGCATCAGGCCCACATATCTTACGTGCATAATCCGGTGAAGTCGTCCAGCTTAATCCTAGGGCCGAGGCACCTGTTGCGTGGAGTTTGTCTAGTGCGTACCAGGCCCCTTTTGCAAATAGAATTACTGGCACTTGATCTTTTACGGCTTCGGTAATTCTTGCCATGTAGGGCAAGGAGAACTCATCGTACATAGCAGGACTTAACATGCCGCCCCAGCTGTCAAAAATTTGCAGCGTATCACACCCTGCGTCGATCTGAATGTGCAGGTAACGGATGGTTGCCTCGGTGATTTTTTCGAGCATTACTTTAGCACGCTCTGGTTCGTTAAGGATAAATCGTTTCGCTTCACCAAAATCTTTAGAACCTTGTCCTTGTACCATGTAACAGAGAAGAGTCCAAGGCGAACCTGCGAATCCAATCAGTGGGACTCGGTTTTCCAATCCTTCTTTAACGGCTTTGATGGCTGGCGTGGCATAGTGGAAAAACTCTTCCGTGTTTTCAACGTTCAAGGCTGCTACCTCTGCCTGCGTCGTTGCGGTTTGTAGCACAGGGCCCTTTCCCGTAACCATGTCGACTTGTAATCCAAGGCTTTGGGCGATCACAAGGATATCTGAAAAAAGAATGGCGGCATCAACGCCAACCTGATCGATAGGCATTACAGTGATTTCCCTGGCGAGATCCGGGTTTTGCACGCGTTCAAAGAAAGAATACTTTTCTTTTAGTACCATGTAGTCTGGTAGGTATCGTCCAGCTTGACGCATGAACCAAACGGGTGGACGCTCGGCAGATTCCCCACGAAGGGTTCTTAAGAATAGATCGTTTTGGATCATGATAATTTGTTTTTCAAGGTTTGTAGTAAGGCGGTGAAATCAGGTTGTGGCGCGGCGACGACTTTCGTGAAATCATGCTTTTTGAGCGCCTTAGCAGTGCGCTTACCGATACAAACAACAGGGGTGTTCTTGGGAAATTCATTTTCCGCTAAGGCGCTCTCAGCACCCAATGGAGAAAAGACCAAAATAGCGTCCCACTGTTGTCTTGCCAGATGCGGTGGTTTGGTACTGTTGCGGTAGGTAACAATATGTCTTATACCACACTTCACCCAATCCTGGCTTGTGCGCTCAGCACCATAGTATACTGCAGTTCCTGGTTGCTTTTCTTTATAGGCTTTCACTAAATCATCGCTATTGCGGTACGTTGTGATCTTTCCAGAATAGCCGCTATTAATTAGTAAATCGGTTGCTTTTTGGCCCACGACCCACATCTTTTTGGGCATTTTGCTCTGCCTTTTTTTTAGCTGTTCAGCACCGAAGGAACTCGCCACTATCGCAATATCAGCGACTTCTATTTCGAATGACGTTGGAATCAGATTTAGTACCTCGATATCATGCAATTTCAAGCCCATTTCAAGCCCCAATTTGCGCTGCTCTTTGTCGATTTCTTTCAGGCACAATATGTCTTTCGGCTGCGTTCTGCGAATCTCTTTCATGAGCGCTGCGCCACCATTGGCCAGTAATTCTTCTGCAGCAAGGTTCCCGGCCTGCTGCCATTCGTTCTTGGAGATCTTACGGCTTACTGAAAGCTTTTGTTTACCGTCTATACTTAATAGTGCTCCTTCAAAGCTGAAGCTGCCCTCCATTGGTTGGCACAAAGCGCCTAATGGAGAGGCACATCCGGCTTCAACTTCCGCCATGAAATCGCGTTCAACAGTAGCACAGATGTACGATAGAAGATTGTTGATTGTACCAACTATTTCTTCCAATTGAGTATCGCCGTCTCGCCCAATAACAGCCATGACGCCTTGGGCTGGGGCGGGGAGCATCCAGTCTAAAAGTTCAGCATTCTCTGGAAGGAGATTGATGCGTTTTAATCCCGGAGCACTAACAATACCTCCATCAGCAGCTAGGATTTTTTCAACGCGTGTGTGCATGTTACCGCGTAGGTCCTTGAAAGTGTGATTGGAGTATTTATTCAGCCAGAATGCGCGACGGCGAGGAGATCCACTAAGAATATTCAGTGCCTCTTCTTTGGATTTTTCGTGGTTACCAGGAATGAAAGCGTCGCGGAAGCCGTCTCTTTGAAGTACGGCAAGTAGTTTAAGACCTTTCGGAATATTAGTTGGGTAGTCTTTGAGGCTGTGTACGCCAATATCGGCTTTGCCTTCGAGGATGGTATCATCGAGCGCTTTTGTGAAGATACCCGTTTGTCCAAGGTTTTGAAGAGAAGTACTTTGGTCCTTATCACCTTTAGTAGATACTGGAACAATAGAGAATTCCCAATCGGTATGGATTTCTAACAATCGGTCGATGACTTCATTGGTTTGGAAGAGCGCTAGCGGGCTCGTTCTAGATGCGATGCGAAGTTTACGATCTTCCATAAAGCTGCTTTTTAAGTTCTTTCAATTCTTTTGGATTCCTTCGGATTCGCTCGAAAAGTCGCGCTTCAATCTTAGCGCTAATGCGCTCTATTTTTTCGAGATCGGTATGTTTTGAGGACCACTCGGCATGGAGTCGGCGCTGTAATTCTTTGATTATTGGGACTGCATCAACAGCAAGCTCCCATTCTTTGTGTTTGTCCAGTTCCTCTCTGATAATTTCATGTGCTCGCGGCACCCATTTTTTGCGCTGTTCCATCTGCGTGGCAACGATAGAGCTTAACAGGTCTACATTAGCGATCTCTATATTGAGTTCCGTCTGAATGTCATTTGCAATACTAAATGGGATGCTGAGGTCTACGATGCAGGTTGCATTAATTTTGGAAAAAATCGCTCTGGTGAATACGGGGTATGGAGCGCTGACTGCACTGACGATGGCATCAAATTCGCCTATTTTTTCAAAGGCTTCGTCCCAACTAAGGTCCTGGACTTTATGGAGGGCAGCTTGTTTGTCAGTCTTAGCTTTACTGCGATTGGCAATGAAAATATTTTTAGCGCCTTTTTCGGCGACTAAATTATCTAGGGTGCGCGTACCAATTTGGCCCATACCGAGCACTAGAATTTTCGCTTCTGATAAGTCTGGGAGTGAGGATTTAAGGAATTGGACCGCAGCATAACTCGTAGAAGATGTGCCGCCAGATAATCCAGTTTCGTTTTTTATGCGTCTCGAACTAAAGATGGCTTGGTTGACAACTTTTTCAATGATACCGAGCCCGGCACCTTGTGCCTTGCTTGTTTCAAATGCCGCCTTCATTTGTCCTACTATTTCAAAATCGCCAAGAATTTGGCTATCTAGACCTGCCATTACCTCAAAGAGATAGTTAATGGCTTTTTTACCGATGTAGCGATCGCCTATTTCGTAAATATCATGGTACCCCGATTTCTGAAGGAAATCTTTTTCAATGATTTCTGGATGCTTTCCAAAGAGAAAAAAAGACGTTCTGTTACAGGTGTTAATTATGAAGCCAGCACATTCATTACTGGGGAAGATTTCTTCGAAGTAGCGCGTGAATTCCTCTTCGCTCAGGACGAAATTTTGACGCTCTTCTGCAGCGGCATGTTTATGCGTAATACTAAATGCGTACCAATTATACCCAGTGAATTGCATCATTTTACTTTAATGAGACGCGAAATTAGAACTGGTCAGAACAAAAATATATCGCTAAACGTTAAAATACTATCGGCCTGAGTTAATGTCCACGTAATGGATGTTTTCTCGCTTTATATTTGACTGTTATTATATTTAAAATGACCATAAACGACATTAATCTTACTAAAAATACCGCTGAACGAAGTTTTGAATACGAATTCGCCGAAAATGGATTATCCCTATACACTGGGTTAGATCGAAAAAGCAATGAAGCGCATGCTGTACAATGCGAGGTGCCCGCTAGAATTATCCAGTTCTATTTCTGCTTAGAGGGCCAGCTAGCTTTCAATTTCAGCCCGCATTACCAAAAGCAATTGCAGTCCGGTCATTATTTTTTCATGTACAATCCTCAGAAGGAATTAACCTTTGATATGCTTCCTGATCTTGGTTCAAAATGGGTTGCGGCCTATTCGACGGTGGATAAGCTACATTCCTTGTTCGTAGATGAGGCAGAGGTATTGACGTTTTTAAATGGTGAGAATGCCGCTAAGCTTTTATATGATGAACGTGAATATAGTGCAGCAGTAAAATGGGCTTTAGAGAGTTTATTTACAAACGATTTGAGTGCTGCATCCCGTAAAATTTTTGCAAAGGGTAAGTTGCTTGAAGTTTTGGCTCTACATTTTAACCGTAGGCCGGAGGATATGGAAGCTTGTCCGTTCTTAAGAGATGAAAAGACGAGAACGCAAATAAAATTGGCTAAGAACGAATTAATAGAGCGGATGACGCAGCCGCCTAGCATAGCGGAATTAGCCCTAGAGATTGGCATTAGCGAATACAAACTGAAATCGGGATTTAAAGAAATGTATGGGAATACCGTGGGAGGATTTATCCTTGATTATAAGATGAATTCTGCCAAGGCCTTGTTAGATTCTCGAAATTATCAAGTCAGTGAAGTTGCATATGCACTGGGTTACGGAAATCCGTCACATTTTATAACCGCCTTTAAGAAGAAGTATCAAATTACTCCAAAGAAGTATTTACAGCAGCTATGAAAAAAGCAGCAGTAGTGATCAATCTGGGCTCGCCAAAGAGCACAGATGTCAAGGATGTCAAAGAATATTTAGGTGAATTTTTAATGGACGATCACGTGATTGATTTCCCAAAATGGGCACGCACCCTTTTGGTGAAAGGAATCATTTTGAACACTCGACCAAAAAAGAGTGCTGAAGCTTATAAAACCATTTGGTGGGACGAAGGTTCACCTCTAATCGTCTTATCTCAGCGCTTAATCGCTAAGGTAAGAAAACACACGAAGATCCCGACTTATTTAGCTATGCGCTATGCGGAGCCTAGTATCCAACAGACATTAAAAGTTATGACTGAGGAGATTCCTAATCTTGAGGAACTCTATGTGGTGCCTTTGTATCCACACTTCGCAATGAGCTCTTACGAGACTGTTGTAGACCGTGTTAAAGAAGTGGCCGCGAAGGATTTTCCAGAATTGAAATTGACCTTTAAGGAACCGTGGTACGATGATGACGATTACATCAAGGTGCTCAGTTCAATTATTAAGGAAACTTTGCCTGAGGATCACCACTTAATGTTCAGCTATCACGGTATCCCAGTTCGTCATGTAAAGAAAAGCGATTGCACGGGGCAGCATTGCTATAAAGTCAATGACTGTTGCAGCGTCGTCTCAGAGGCACATAAAGTGTGTTACAAGCACCAAACAGCGTTGACCACAAAGTTGGTCGCAGCGGAATTGGGATTGGAAGAAGGTACGTTTGAAACTTCATACCAAAGCCGATTAGGCCGCGATGCATGGATACAGCCTTATACGGCGCAGCGCTTCGAGGAATTGGTTGGTGAAGGCAAAAAGAAGTTGGCAGTAGTCTGCCCTGCATTTGTGAGCGATTGTTTGGAGACGCTCGAGGAGATCAACGAGGAGGGCAAGGAAGATTTCTTGCACAACGGCGGCGAGCATTTTCAGCCTATTGCGTGCATGAACGACCGCGATGATTGGTCGGCATTGCTCGGTAAGTGGATCAGCGAGTGGAAGATATAACCCACGTCCCATTGCTCATTTTGGGCGGCGGTATCTCTGGAATGGGTGCTGCGTTTAAAGCGCAAGAGCAAGGTCAAGAGTTTTTATTATTAGAAGATGCCCCGCAGCTAGGCGGCTGTCTAAGTTCTGTGGAAGTCGGCGGTCACACCCTCGATAATGGGGCAAATAGTTGTACTATATCGGAAGATTTCGAACACTTTTTGCTCCAATTAGGCCTTGAAGACAAGATTTTAAAGGCCACCGCCTTGAGCAAGAAACGCTACCTGTTTCAAGATGGAAAGGTGGTGGCCGTCGGCGGGCTTAAGGATATTTTTGGAGCCTCTTGGATTAGCCTAAAGGGAAAGTGGCGTTTCGCTACCGAGCCTTTTCGAAAGAGGGGAACTTCAGAGGATGAAAGTGTCGCGAGTTTCTTAAGCAGACGTATTGGCACCGAAGCGACGGAAAAGCTGGTTGACCCAGTATTTGGAGGCATTTATGCTGGAAATATCCACTATCTGAGCGCTGCTACAGTTCTTGAGAAATTTAAAGTGGGTGAACAGGAAAACGGTTCTTTGCTCTGCACTCTGTTCAAATCTCCGCCGAAGCCGCGTAAAATAATCAGTATAGAAGGTGGTTTCGCTAAGATTGGAGCGGCATTCACCCAAAAATATACAGATCGAGTAATTCTTGAGATTAAAGTCCAAAATATTGAAAAGACATCCTCAGGGTTCTTGGTCCAAACAAATCGTGGAAATTATGACTGTAAGGAATTGATAAGTACGTTACCGGCATACGTACTTGCAGAGTTGATAGGAGGGGATTTGAAAAACCATTTGCAGCAGCTAACATATGAAGAACTTTCTGTAAGTCATTTCGCTGAAGACCTTCTCCCAGGAGTCTTCGAGGGTTTTGGTATATTGATACCCTCTTCTTCGAACATGAAAGTCAAAGGGATTTTGTTCACTAGCTCAGTTTTTCATGGTCGTGCGCCCAAACGTATGAGAAATATGACAGTTTTTCACAAGGCTTCAAATATGGAATCAATTCAAAATGAATTGGATTCGATTCTAGGAGATCATTCTCGTGAACTTTTGCACTCATATCACTGGAAACAGGCTATTCCACAGTCACATGTGGGCTTTGGACAATGGAAAAAGGAGCTATTTGAAAAATTACCCCGTGGTATGCATTTAGCTGGAAATTATTTGGGGAAAGTAGGTGTTGCTGATGTTTTTTCCTCAGGTTATGATTTGAAACTATAAAGACTCACTCCCGATCATAGAAACTATCGGTTGGCACATAAATCCAACTTATTTGTAGGGCTCCTGTGACAGACGTAATTCCGAGTATCCTTCACCTGCTTTAATTATTCTTTTGAGAACTAGCAGTCTTATTATCCAATTTTATTCTAAGCCCTAAATAAATATTCCTTGGCGCGGAAGGAATAATACCTGGTCCCGGATACCCTAAGGCTCTCCGCGTAAAATAAATGGAGTTAGACAGATTATTTACTCCGTAGTCAATAGCCCCCCATTTTGGTGTGTATGCACCACTAAAGTCAATTACATTGTAAGCAGGTATTGGACCTAAAATACCGTCACGAAGATCACCAGGCTGACCTACTTCGCTATTCTCAACATCAGTGAATTGTTTAGTCAATGCACTTACTTGTAGGTTAAAACTCCATTTTTCGCTCTTTACTGTGGCCCCAGTTTTTAGATTCAATAATGGTACAAATTCAACACGCTTACCTCGGACATTGGGAACATCACTTTGGATGTAATTCGAACCTGTAATAGCTGTGTTAGTCCAAAGGTCTATTTCCCACCTGCTTTGGCTCTTGGAAGTAAGGTCATAGGAAATGAAGCTTTCTATGCCATACATTAGAGCAGCGCCAATATTCTTTCGAACACGCTGGGCTCTATTATTAAAAACGATACCAATTCTATTTGCATAGTACAAGGTGAATAAGTTGGCGTCATACCCCCAAGGACCTTTATTGCCTCGAGTACCCCAGTCGCTAGTCCAACCTTTCTCATCCTTTATTTCGGGGTCAATTATGAAGGTAGGATTGACGGTTCTTATGTCCGCAAAGGTTACAGAACGGTAATTCTGACTCCAATTAAAATACCTCTCTTTATTCATTTCTTTTTTAGAAATCCCGATTCCCAAAAGTGCAAACCCTCTTGAAAAACTAAAGTCATCATTGAGCTCGTTCCTATCAATTACGTTTCCGGCGTTATCAAAAATAATATTTGTGTAGAAACCTTCGGCTTCAGTACGAATATGTTCCATGCGAATTCCCGGTGTGATACTCCACCCATTTTCCAAAAAAAAGATGTGTTCCATGAAGGCCGCCAAATTCAGATTGGGAAAAGTGAATGAGCTTTGATTTGGATAATCACTATGCTCTTGCCAGCGAAAGCTGAAATCTGCGTTTTTACCCTTGCTTCCCGGTCCTTGTTCACTAAGATTTAGCGATTGGAAGGCCTTGATGCCAAAAAGTAGTACGCGGGGCTGATCGTAGTATCTGTAG
>Ga0228615_1000856_pt1 | contig 16194 bp, 13 predicted proteins | sample 16DmetaG_FD_190530 | JGI IMG/M metagenome (GOLD analysis project Ga0228615, IMG submission 190530) | Seawater microbial communities from Monterey Bay, California, United States - 16D | ecosystem: Environmental > Aquatic > Marine > Coastal | place: USA: California | collected 2016-10-17
AGAGCGGGACTTACGTTGCGCCATCCATTCTCGCAAAGCAGATACCACAATTTCACGTGTAACAATAATCAAACACGGAACAAGCATTAGTGGATAAACCGAAAGCATAAGAGTCACAACGGACACCACCAAAAGCTTATCAGCGACCGGATCTATAAACGCGCCATAATTACTTCCTTGATTGAGCCGTCTGGCAAGATAACCATCCAACCAATCAGTAACGCTGGCTACCAGAAAGACGACTGCCGCCAAGATATTTGCCATCTTGATTTCAGAAAGGTACACCATAATGATGAGCGGAATAAGTAAAACCCTTGTGTAAGTTGCAACGTTAGCCCAATTCATAGAATTTAAAATCTCTGTCACGACCTGATATTTATTATGTAAATTATTAATGAGCATTGCTCTGAAGTCGAGAAAAAGTTAGCTTAATCTAAATGCAAATCGGCATAGATAACTGCCGCCAATCGGGTACTAATTCCCTCGACTTTAGTCAATTCTTGCTGCGATGCGGCGTATACGCCTTGCCTCCCCCCAAAATGCTTCAACAAGGCTCTGCGTCGTTTAGGGCCAAGACCCGCGATCTGCTCAAAAGGAGAAACTTTTCTTGTTTTAGCCCTCTTGTATCGATGTGATGCTATTGCAAATCGATGAGCCTCATCCCGAATATTTTGAAGGAGGTGCAAGGCACCCGAGTCTTGGGGGAGTACCACCTCATCAAAGCCTTTTTGCTCAAAAATAAAAAGAGTCTCTTGTCCAGCTCGACGCGAAATTCCTTTCGCTATACCCAACAAACCGATGTGATCCAATGCAAGTTCACTTAAAATACGTCGCGCTTGGGTTAACTGCCCCTTCCCTCCATCAACTAACAGCAAATCTGGCTCCTTCCCCTCTCCCCTTTTCAAACGATTAAACCGCCTGCTCAAGGCCTGCGACATTGCCCCATAATCGTCGCCACCAGTCACCCCCTCAATATTGAAACGTCTATAGTCATTTTTTATTGGCCCGTCTTTATCGAACACCACACACGAAGCGACCGCACTCTCACCAGAGGTATGACTTACATCAAAACACTCGACGCGATCAAATTTAGAAAAACCTAGCACCGCCTGTAGATCCGAAAACCGCTTATGACTGTTATTCTTACCACCAATGAAATTAAGAAGAGACTCCTCGGCATTTGTTACAGCCAAACGAACCCACTTTAATCGATGGCCGCGTACTTTAGTTGATATTTTTATTCTCCGATCTGCAAAAGATGATAACGCATCCTTAAGTGCTCCAAACGCAGATAAATCGATTGACGATATTATTTCGCCTGGAATATTATCTTTATCATTCTCGTCAGTGAGATAATATTGGGCTATACAGGCCGCCATGATTTCTGCGGGCTCCGCACCTAATTTTGATACAGGAAAAAAACTCTTACTCCCTACAACTCTACCACCGCGAATAAAAATTACTTGAACGCACACATAGATGCCCTCAATAGACAGCCCCATAACGTCGGCATCATCACCTTTATTGGTAACTATCTGATCTGATTGAATCAGCCTTACTCGCTCGATTTGATCTCGAAAAACTGCTGCTTTTTCGAATTCCTGGTTTAAAGCAGCGCTATCCATTTCTACCCTTAAGTCCTCTAAAAGCTGATCACTTTTCCCATTCAAAAACATAACCGATCTTTTTACGTCTTTTGCATAGTCATCCTTAGATATCAATCCAACGCAGGGTGCAGTGCAACGGTTAATCTGATACTGAAGGCACGGACGCGAACGATTCTTAAAATAACTTTCCTGACACTGCCGCACTTTAAAAACTTTTTGAAGAAGCTGAAGGGTTTCGCGAGTAGCCGGAGCACTGGGATAAGGACCAAAAAATTGACCGGCGCGTTTCCGCTTCCCGCGGAAGAACATTAATCGAGGATATTCAGAATGCTCAGTAAGGCGAATAAACGGATACGATTTATCATCGCGCATATAGATATTATAGTTTGGCTTATGTGCTTGAATAAGCGTCTGTTCTAACAGCAATGCCTCAACTTCAGTATTGGTTACCGTAATCTCAATATTAGAAATTTTGCTCACCATCGCCAGTGTTTTAGCAGTTAAACCTGAAGCACGAAAATAGCTTGAAACACGATTTCTAAGATTTTTTGCCTTGCCGACATAAATAATCTTACTGCTAGCATCAATCATTTGATACACGCCCGGGCGACGGGTAAGATTTTTTAAAAAGCCACGATAATCAAAAAGAGAAGGCGAAGTCATTACCAATTCAGTCCATCCATCTTTTAACAAGATTCATCTAAACTTTAAATTATCTGCACTTCTTCCGAAAGACGCACACCAAATTCGTTGTACACTTCAGACTTTATTTCTTGTCCAAGCAAATAAATATCCAAGCCGTTCGCATTATCTTCATTCACAAGCACCAACGAATGATCTTTGTATACTGCGGCACCCGCATTTCGTTTTCGCTTAGCTCCCACAAAATCAGTGAGCCAGGCAGCTGATATTTTCATTTTCTCAGGGTTTTCAGTTTTGAATCCAGGAAGCTCTGGATGCTTCTTTTTAATTGCAGAAAAATCTGTCAATGAAATAATAGGGTTCTTGAAATAAGAGCCTGCATTCCCGAGAGTTCCAGGATCCGGCAACTTTTTTCGACGCACTTCACACACCTTTTTATAAATTTCAAGAGAAATATTGTTAGATCCATCGCCGGGATCAGCATCATTTAAATCAGGGTAATCAAGGACAGGTCGCGGTTCTTCGTACAATTTAAGGCAAATCTTGGTGATAAGAAACTTACCTAGACCCTCTCTTTTAAAAAAACTATCTCGATATCCAAATTGACACTCAGATTGATCAAATTCAATTAGCTGTCTCTTTTCCAAATCATATGCTGAAAGACTGCAAAAGAAATCTTTAAATTCTACACCATACGCACCTATGTTTTGGACAGGTGCAGCGCCAACAGAACCCGGGATCAGTGCTAAATTTTCCAACCCATATAACGACTGACTTAATGTATATTTCACTAGGCGATGCCAATTCTCACCCGAGGAGACCTGCAATACACCTCGTGAAGAGTCATGAACGATTCCTTGGAATTTAACAACGATAACCAAACCTGAGAAGTCACTCTTAAACAGCGTATTACTTCCTTCTCCCAGAATTAAGAAGGGAACCTCAGCCTTCAAAGCAAAATCAAGGGCCGAGTCTAGATCCTCTAAATCATTCACTTGAATTAAATACTTTGCAATTTGCCTAGTACCGAAGGTATGGAACCGACTTAGATCAACCTTTTTCTGTAGATTAAATTTCATATTTTACAAATCAGCTTTGAGCGCTAACAAAATAATCACGTGCGTGGTCCAAATCTGCCTGCGTATCCACACCTTTTGGCAGATCGTGTTCCACAATGCCAACATGAATTTGAATTCCATTTTCTAACGCCCTCAATTGCTCAAGCCGCTCCACCCTTTCTAGGTCTCCGATAGGGTAACTGACAAATCTATTCAGCACCCCTAATCTATAGGCATAAATGCCAATGTGTTTGAATCCAACATCGACACTTTTAAAAGTTAATGACTGAGGTATTGGGGAACGACTAAAGTAAAGCGCGAACCCATTTTTATCTCTAACAACTTTTACAACGCTGGGGTTTTTAAACTCGGACTCTTTCGTCAGTACAGAAGCAAGCGTAGCTATGCCCGCAGGCGGTGTATTCTTTAAATTAATTGCAACCTGATCAATTAATTCTGATGGCAAAAGAGGTTCATCTCCTTGGACGTTTACCACAATCTGATCGGGTGAAAACCCAAGTTTTTGAACTACTTCTTGAACTCGATCGCTTCCCGAAGAATGGTCAATAGAGGTCATCTCTACATCAGCTCCAAAATCACGAACCGCCTGATAAATTCGTTGATCATCAGTCGCTACTATTACTGCATCAGCAGAACTCTGTTTAGCACCTTCCCAGGCTCTTTGAATCATTGACTTGCCGGCAATTTCAAGCAAAGGCTTTCCTGGAAGACGAGTAGAATGATATCTCGCTGGAATAACGACAACAAAACTCATGCAAAATCCTTCGACTCATCTGCAGATAGAGGAACCGCACGATCAATCAACAATACCGGAATACCATCCTTAATTGGATAAAATATGCGGCCCTCTTCGCAAACTAACCTTGATTCTTTCCCTTCGTAAACAAGCTCACCTCCGCACCGTGGACAAGACAAGAGGTTCAATAATTTTTCTTCGACAAAACTCATTACATATACTCTTTATTAAGTTGTTAATGTGATTTACTGGATGACCTTAAAAAGGCTTTTCATAAACGCACTTAAGAAGTTGGGATCAAGCTCGAGCTTTATTACCAAACTCCAGAAGTTCTTGTCGGCAAAGTTAACACACTTTACGGCATCCTTGTCTGTCATCACGATCGGTTGAAAAAAATCAACACCTGCCTTCTCCAAACCTTGTAGAGAAAATTGATGATGATCTGGAAACTCGAAAATTTTTAATCCGTAAGGCAGCCCTTCAAGAAGGCTGTAAAACCGCTGCGGATTGCCAATACCAGATACAACCTGTAACTCACTACCAATTTTAAATGGAGCACCTGCAAATGCTCGACGATCGCCACTCAACAAGTTTTCAAAAAAAAGTGGCGTAACTGAAGTACTGAAGAACGAGTTAGTGTTAAAATATTTAAAGCGTTTCGCTTCACACTTTACGATTTCCAATTCATCTTTCGATCCATTCGTTAAAACAAAATCAACTGTGTTTAAACGACCGACTGACTCTCGTAATGGCCCGGCCGGCAAGAGGAGCTTGTTTCCAAAAAGACGCGCTCCATCGACTACAACAATCTCCAAGGCTCTTTCCAACTGATAATGCTGAAGGCCATCATCACTCAGAACAACATCAATTGTATTTGAAGCGACCAAAGCTCGCAGTCCACGACGTCGATCAGGATCGACGACTATAGGCACATTAATAGATTTCGCTAACATTAGAGCCTCATCACCCACCTCCGCAACCTCGGAATCCGCCGACACAGAAACAGGATATGATGCCTTTTTCCCACCGTAACCACGACTTACGATGCCAACTTTTAATCCTTGAGAAATTACATAGTGAGCAAGCTCTAATAGGATTGGCGTTTTCCCTGTGCCCCCAACACTAATGTTTCCAATTATAATAACAGGCACTTTCGTCTCAGCCTTTACTGATGCACGAAGTAGATTCTTACGAACTATCGACAGCGACCAAAAAATTAAAGCAAAAGGCCAAAGCGGCATTGACGCGATAGGCTTTGAGTGCCAAATTTTCTCGATTGTTCGCATTAAAAGTCCGTTTTAAAAAGTTAGCTATCGCCGCGAAGCATAACAACAGGATTGCTCTTTGCTGCTCTAAATGCCGGCAGCATAGATGCAAAAACCGAAAGGAAGATCACTCCACAAATTATGAGAGCGATATCAAATATCCGAAGATCAATAGGCAAAAAATCTAGCGGATAAATCTCTTTGCTCATTATGCGACGCCCTAATTGGTTTTCCAAAAAAGATAAAAAAGTGTCGATATTCAATGCTCCAAGCACCCCTAAGCAGAGGCCCACGCCAGCACCAACAATCGCTATTCCCAACCCTTGTAATAAAAAGATCTTTGCAATAAGCCATTGAGAACCCCCCATCGCTTTTAGAATTGCGATATCCCCTCTTTTTTCCCTTACGACCATTCTAAGGCTGACCACCAAGTTAAACACAGCGATCATGACAAGAAACCAAAGCATTAATCCCACTATACTTCGAGATAAACGAATGTTTTCATAAATACTCCCAAGGGAAGACGTCCAGCTCACTACTGAAATTTCATCTGAAAGCGCTTTGCGCAAGTCTCGCGCAATCTCGTCTGCGTCTAATACATCCGCAATCCGAATATTTAAGTTAGTTGATCCTGATCGTAACCTGGTAAGCCGTCTCGCAGCATCTATGTTAATCATTACCATCTCTGAATCCAGAGTCTGTGTCCCAACATCATAAATTCCCACAACTGTGAATCTTTTAAACGTTGGCATTACTGCAACAGGATTTTGCGTTAGCCGCGATGAATAAATTTCGGTGCTCCCACCGACCCCAACTCCAAGGTCCTCTGCAAGAGTTCTACCCAAAACAATGCCCCACAAGTTTGAAGTCAGACTTGAAAGACCACCAGAAATCATAAATTTCTCTATTTCCGAGTTACGGACTTCAAACTCTGGGTCTATTCCACTGATTGCAATAGCCTTCACAGTGCTTGCGCTCGAAGCAACGCCAAAAGCCTCAATACTATAGCCTGCTGAAATAACACTTGATTCAGTCTCAACGCGTTTCTTTATGTTATCCCAGTCTTGCTGAGACGTATGATTAAGAGGTGAGACCGATATGTTAGGAATCACGCCTAATATGCTTTCGCGCATTTCACGATCAAAGCCATTCATTACTGAGAGAACCAAAATCAAAATAGCTGTACTGAATACAAGACCTAACACTGCAAGGCGTGACATAAATACTGAAAGATGACTGTGATTAGAAGCACCAAGATATCTCAAAGCGATGTGCAAGGGTAAGTTTTTCATAAGCCTATATTTGCAGCTTACCGTCATTTAAAGAAAAGCACTGATCCATCGAGGAAGCAAATACCTCGTCATGCGTTACGATTATAAAGCTTGTATTCAATGAAATACTTAGCTCATCTAACAAAGCATGAATTCCAATTGCGGTTTTTCTGTCGAGATTTCCGGTTGGCTCATCCATAAGAACACAAGAAGGTTTGCCAACTAGCGCTCGAGCAATCGCGACTCTTTGTCTTTCACCGCCAGACAACTGACTTGGTTTGTGCATTAGTCTGGAAGCTAGCCCGACATTTGCAAGAACCGCCCTGGCCTCGCTCTGCGCCTCCTCTTTCGACAACCCGCGTATCAAAAGCGGCATTGCAGCATTCTCTAAAGCAGTAAACTCACCAAGCAAGTGATGAAATTGATAGACAAATCCAAGCTCAAGATTCCGCAACCTATTGAGCTCAGACTCGTTGGCTTGGGAGAGATTCACTCCAGCCAGATGAACCGTGCCGGAAGTGGGACTATCTAGTCCACCAAGTAAATTAAGTAAAGTTGTTTTCCCGGAACCTGACGCCCCCATCACAGCAAGACGCTGTCCTTTTCGAACGCTAAAATGAACATCGCTTAGCACCTTGATTTCGGAGCCGGACTCACCGTATGTTTTGCTGAGACGATCGCAAACCAAAATGAAACCGTCTCCCTCAGGGCTATTCTTCATATTGCACACCATTTTTATCGTACGATCTTGCCTTATTCATAGCGAAGCACATCTACCGGCATGACTTTGCTCGCTGTAACTGCGGGGTATAAGGTTGCGAATATACTTACGGCAAGTGCGCTAACGACAACAAGCAAAGATTCGGACCAAATTAACTCCGCTTTTAAGTGTGATAGAAAATAGAGCTGCTGGTCAGACGAAAAGCTTCCAGCCAGGGTTTCTATGACCACACCAATGTCAGTGAGATTTAACGTTATTAGCGCACCTAAAACCAATCCCAAAAAAGCCCCAAAAAAACCAACGATAAATCCTTGAATCATGAAAATTAGCAGTACATCGAGTCGAGATATACCCATCGTTCTTAAGATCGCAACATCTGCTTTTTTTTCAGAAACCATCATTATCAAGGTCGAAACTATGTTGACTGCGCCAATAATCACGATCATAGAAAGCATTATGCTTGTAAGCAGTTTCTCCATTTGTAGCGCGTTAAAAAGACTCGCCTCACTCTCGCGCCATGTGGCTCCAGTCAGGTCTGCGGTTTGTTGCTCTTTATCCGAAAGTTTAGAAAAAAAAGTTCTAATAATTTTAATAACTTCAAGTTTAGTCGCAGTGGTAGCGTCTAGATCTTTTAGCTTGAGACGCAAGTGGAATTCATTTTGATCGGTATCCCCAAATAATTTTTCCGCTGACGACAGCGAAATAAGCGCGAGATCCTCACTGCCGTATATTCCTAAATCGACACCTCCCAGAACGGAAAAAGCCTTAGCCGTTTTAAAATCTCTTTGAACAAGCTTCTTCAATGAATTAAGCATCACCTCATCTGAGCTAGATTGTCGAAGAATACCCAGCAAACGATATCCCAAAATTAGTCCCGAATCACGAAGCGCTAAGTCTGCTAATAAATCAGCATATGTTTGATTCACATTTGTGGCGACCGACCCTTCTCTCGTCGGATCAACGCCCCGCACCCTAATAAATTCAGTTACGCCATTTTTGCTTATAGAGGCTTCACCCTGAACAAACGGAGCGACAGCGTCTACGTTGTCGAGATCTAACAATTTCTGAATTAATTGCTCTGACCAAACCATTCGAATGTTAGAGCTTATAGTTAAATGAGGCACCGATTTGAGAGCTTCCGAGCGAAGTGTAGTAATCGATCCATTCATTATTGCGAGAACAATTATTAAAATTGCCACGCCCAGGGTGATCCCTAGCATCGAAATTGATGAAACAATCGATAAAAAGATATTTTTCTTGCCAGAAAAAATGTAGCGCAGTCCAATAAAAAGGGGCAGTGCCTGTAGCATGGGCTCTCCCTGTAAAATTCTTGACACGGCTTCTTGGTAATTCGGAATATGCCGATTAGATCTGCGTTATCTCACTTGCATTCTGTTGGCGCTTCAAAACACGTTGCACCGTTTTAAAGCTGATCGGCATGATCGGTGTTGAAACGGCGCTCGATATTGCCCGAAGAGACTTACCTTCCTTCTTGAGGTTCATTATAGTCTTAACAATTCGTTGCTCCATTGGGTTCTCAATCAAACGACCATTGTCATGAATTGAAAATCCAAACGGCCGGCTACCACCAAGATAACGGCCTTCGTCTTTTTGTAACTTTTTAACTTTCTTGATTCTTTCTTTCGATCGACGTTTCTCAAGAGCAGCAAAAGACTCGGCTAACTTTGAAAAAGATACACCGTCAGTTTCATTCAATAGACTGCCACCTAAATCGAGAATATGAAGAGATACTCCTAATGATGCAAATACTTTTACCGACCGAACGACCTCCTCACTATGAGTGAAGATACGAAGCAACTGGCTACAGATCACCACGTCCCCACGATTTAGACACCCCACCATTTCACGGGCCGACGGCCGACTCGAAAATCCATCCTTTACGGTACAACTCAGATCCGAGAATACCTTAGCTAAAAACCAACCTTTCTGAAGACAATATGTATTTATGGCGAGTTCTTCTGACTGCAGATGCGCACTGAAATCATCATCCCTAAAAATTTCTTCTAGCTCAGTGGTGCAAAGATAGGCGTAGACTGCCATAGTTTCCCCTAAATAATCCTTTTAATTCATCAGCAATTCGACCCGTCCGGGAACGATCCAATTAAACGTGTCAGTGCTCGATCAAGAAAACACCCCTATTCTAGCTGTTCAACCAATAGAGAATCAAGAGCGATGGTCCAGAAGGTAACAAAATGCCTAGCATATCCTCACCTTAAATACATAAAATTCATAAAAATCATGGCTTTAGTATCTACTTTTACTAATGAGGGTCGCGAAAGTGATTGAGATTTATGATTTTTATTGATACCATGACGTCCCCTACAGATTTACTTAGGATTTTTTTAAGTTTTTAGCGGTGAAAACCTGCAATAGAGAGTTAGACGGTTTTACCTACCTTGAGAAAAAATAAAGCTAAGATGGTGTTTAAAACTTGCATAAAAAACCAGTCGCAGTAGTGTTACCTAAGCAATCAGGGGATTAATTAAACAAGCGACAAAGAATTGGAAAAAGCAACACCAGAAATATAACGCAACAAAAAAGGCTTTTGGCCGATAGATTTTAAGAGGTCGTAAGGAATAATAAGACTGGCTCAAAGGTTCAACTACTGAGGGATTAGACCCCAGAATGTTTGATCTATCATGTGATGAGCGCCAGCAAATGTTTGTAGTCGACCATAATTCATATGTTCGTGTTAAACACGGCAAGTCCAGAGAAAGTTGGACAAAAAAATAGAAGCTCTCGCAAAGCTTTTGCAAGCAGCGAGATGTCTGAATGACTGATACAGAGCGAGTACAACCAAAAGGCAAAAGTTATTAACTTGTGTTGTAGAGTGATTTTTACTTAATTAGCACTTACTCAAGACACTACGTCGGAAGAATTCCCGAGGTTGCGGGCGTCCTGTTTCTCAGGGCAATACTATCTTGTTTTGCTCAATCAGCGTCATTCTGAAAATTCGTTACTTTGATGAATTTTTCTGTTACCACGCCAACTTTCACTCCTGGAACAATAGGGAAGTGAAATTATAATGAAAAGAATGCTTATCAATGCGACCCAAGAAGAAGAGCTAAGAGTCGCTCTTGTTGACGGTCAGCGCCTCTATGATCTAGATATAGAAAACCGTACCAGAATTCAAAAGAAAGCAAATATATACAAAGGCAAAATTACTCGAGTGGAACCAAGTCTCGAAGCGGCATTTGTAAACTTCGGTGCAGAAAGACACGGCTTCCTTCCACTTAAAGAAATATCGCGAAGTTATTATGCGAAAGAACCGCGGGTGAATGGAGAACGAACAAAAATCAAGGACTTGATTCTCGAAGGAACCGAGGTAATCGTTCAAGTTGAAAAAGAAGAGCGCGGCAACAAAGGAGCAGCGCTAACTACCTACATTAGTTTAGCCGGAAGATATCTAGTCTTAATGCCGAACAACCCGAAAGCCGGTGGAATTTCGCGTCGTATTGAGGGCGAAGAAAGAACTGAGCTACGAGAAGCACTCAGAGACTTAACCCTCCCCGAGGGAATGGGCATTATTGTCCGAACAGCTGGAATAGGAAAAGGGCAGGAAGAGCTGCAATGGGATCTAAATTATTTAACATCTCTTTGGGAAGCTATAGGAGCTGCGGCCGAGAGCAAGCAAGCTCCTTTCCTCATTTACCAAGAAAGCAATGTCATAATTCGCACGATAAGAGATTACTTGAGAAAGGATATTGGTGAAGTTCTTTTTGACACGAAAGATTCTTTCGATGAAGCGATTACATTCGTTAAGCAAGTTATGCCTCAATATGAATCCCAAATTAAGCTTTACCAAGATGAGCTTCCATTGTTTAGCAGATACCAGATTGAAAGTCAGATAGAGAGCGCATTTGAGCGTGAGGTGAAACTACCATCGGGAGGGTCTGTCGTGATTGACCCCACTGAGGCTCTAATCTCGATTGACATCAATTCTTCCCGAGCGACAAGGGGTGCAGACATAGAAGAAACCGCCTTGAACACCAATCTAGAAGCTGCTGATGAGATAGCGCGTCAACTACGATTAAGAGATATGGGCGGATTGGCGGTGATCGATTTCATCGATATGCTATCACCTAGCAACCAGCGTCAAGTTGAAAATAGAATGCGTGACGCCCTTGAACCCGACCGAGCAAGGGTCCAAGTAGGGAGAATTTCAAGATTCGGGCTATTGGAAATGTCACGTCAGAGATTACGTCCGTCACTCGGTGAAACAAGCGCTATCGTTTGCCCAAGATGCAGTGGACAAGGGTTCATTCGAGACATTGAATCATTGTCTCTCTCGGTTCTGCGAATTGTTCAAGAGGAAGCTAATAAAGATAAGTGTCATGAAGTAAGGGCAGCGGTTCCATTAGCGGTATCGTCATATTTACTTAATGAAAAACGATCTGCTCTTGCCGCGATTGAAAACCAAAGCGCCACAAAAGTAACGATTAGTGCAAATCCGAAACTAGAAACTCCTCATTATGAAATCACTGGCGTGAATAAAAACTCAGAGACGTATGAAGTTGAAGTGACTGCGCTGCCAGAACCTAGCCCAAACAACAAACCTACTCAAACTGCCACCTCGCTCCAAAAGCCTGCAGTGCGAAACATTCCGATTCCCGACAGTCCCGCACCGACTAAGTCTTCCACAAAGAGTAAAAGCCTTATTGCCCGACTTCTAGATTCTCTCTGGAGTGTTTTTAATCGAAATTCAACTCGCAAAAAAAGACCTAGCCAGAAATCGTCAAGCAACCGAAATCGAAATCGAAATCGACAAACAACACGGGCGTATCAACAAAATCGTAGTGCTCGTCGAAATGACCGTAAAGGTGACTCACGCCAACGCCCCTCTCCATCAAATACACGAAGTCGCTCCCACACAGGACAAAGCAAGGACCCTGAACCGCGTAGCAGCATGACGGGCAAGAAAAATAACCCAGACACAGGCAAAGATACGGTGCGAAGCAGCACCGATGCGAAAAACAAGACTAAACCAACTGATCGGCCTGAATCTCGTTCCAAATCAGATAGAGAAGCTAATGGTAAATCATTCGAGAGGCGCCCACCGAGTCAGAGAAGTAGAAATACAACCTCTCGACGACGAGGACCGCGCGATACTCGACCAGGCGATTCAAAACCGCTCGATGACAATGGCGACATAAATGGCAATGTTATCGAATCCGAGGCCTCTGCAAAAGATGCAAAAGAAAGCTCTTACAAGTCATCACAGAGCTCGCAAAGCAAAACTGCTCAAAAAGAAAGCGAAAGCGCCAGAAGTGACGCTGAGCAATTTAAAAAGCCAGCCGAAATATCGCCGGATCACAAAAAGGAAGTTTTCGAAAGCGAAGCCGTTGGTAAAAAGAGCGAAGGTACGCAGCTTGAAAATAATCATAACGAACTGCCCTCTAAAAATACTGAGCCTTCACTATCTGACACATCACAGGCGGCTCCGGTAATTTCTCCTGAATCATTCGAGAAAAAAGAAGAATATGCGGCATCGAAAGAGTCAGCAACGAATATTCAGAATAACCCTAACGCATCTGATAATGAGGCTGAAAGCGCCCCAGCAAAGCAGCGTGCTGCTAACGATCCAAGGGAAATCGCCCGCCGGAAAAAGGAGGCTGATGGGCGGACAGAATAAGCATGCAGGAGATGAAAAGTTTTACCGAGCCCGTTAACTGAATGTTCAATCACTCGTGAGCAAACTTAGAGCGCTGCCTCCAATTCAGGCAGCGCTTTGAACAGATCAGTAACAAGGCCGTAATCGGCGACTTGAAAAATCGGCGCTTCCTCATCCTTATTTATAGCAACAATAATTTTGCTGTCCTTCATGCCGGCTAAATGTTGAATAGCGCCTGATATTCCAACTGCTATATATAGGTCTGGTGCCACTATCTTTCCCGTTTGTCCAACTTGATAATCATTCGGGACAAAGCCTGCATCAACAGCAGCACGCGAAGCGCCAATGGCTGCCCCCAATTTATCAGCGACTTTCTCGAGAAGTACAAAATTCTCTCCGTTTTGCATCCCTCGTCCACCAGAGATAACAATAGATGCTGCTGTAAGACTTGGACGCTCTGAGACAGAGAGCTCTTCTTTGACGAAAGAAGCCTTTGATTGCTCTGTGACTATATCGCAAGCGGTTATTTCTACAATGTCTTGAGGAGGCGAAGGCGCAAAGGCTGTTGTTCTGACAGTTAGCACCTTTACCTGATCCGCCGATTGAACTGTTGCGATGGCATTACCTGCATAAATGGGTCTCACAAATGTATCCGAAGCTTTTATTTCTATAACATCTGAAATTTGAGAAACGTCGAGCAATGCAGCTACACCTGGCATGAGATTCTTGCCAAACGTCGTCGCTGGAGCCACTACATGTGACGTATCTGCGGCTAGCTTTGCGATTGTTGGGACAAGATTTTCGGGGAGAAGATCCTTATAGACCTCATGGCTTGCAAGGAGCACTTCCCTTACACCACTTATCCTAGCCACACTCTCCGCAACATCGTCACAATCATTACCAATCACTAAAACTGAAATATTTTCTCCTAATTGTTTAGCAGCTGAAATGGCATTACTTGAAGACAGATTTAAATTTGTATTATCGTGTTCTGCGATTACCAAAATTTTCATATAAATCCTATATCACCTTTGCTTCCGTTTTTAATCTATCGACGAGCTCATCGACGCTTTCGACCATAACTCCCGCCGTCCGCTCTGCAGGAGCGTTGACAGCCAATGTCTTTAACTTCGAAACAATACTTACGCCCAAATCGGCAACTTGAAGGTGGTCTATTGGCTTTTTCTTCGCTTTCATAATATTCGGCAAGGAGGCATAGCGAGGCTCATTTAATCGAAGATCCGTAGTGACAACCGCAGGGATCGACAACCTCACAGTTTGCTCTCCTCCATCTATTTCTCGTGTGACTGTAATCTGATCGCCTTCAACCTCCGCCTTGCATGCAAATGTGCCCTGCGGCCACCCACATAGGGCTGCTAGCATTTGGCCCGTTTGATTGTTATCACTATCAATGGACTGTTTGCCTAAAATAACCAAATCCGCCGACTCCTTTTCAGAAATCACTTTCAATAACTTTGCTATCGCAAGGGAGTCCAGAGGCTCTTCGCTCTCAACAAGTATCCCTCTATCAGCCCCTAATGCTAATGCCGTTCGCAACTGTTCTTGCGCCTGAGAAGGGCCTACTGAAACAACAATAACTTCACTTGCGGTCCCGGCCTCTTTCATTCGAATAGCCTCTTCAACTGCAATTTCACAGAAAGGATTTATTGCCATCTTAGCATTCGCAAGATCAACACCAGAGCCGTCAGCCCTCACTCGGACCTTTACATAGGGATCAACAACGCGCTTTATACCCACAATAACTTTCATGCACTCTCCAATTAATCAGCCGTCCCCCCAAAAGTCGGGTTACCTTTTCTGCAGGGATGGTTACCAATATGCTCGAATTAACTTTCCCGCAGGGACTTCAGTCTAATCTCACCGGCGAAGGACGTAACTTTTGAAGCGATAAATGATGCCGGTTTTGTAAGGGAAGGTCAATGTGCAAATCCACTAGAAAACCCTCAAAGCACCTCATGCGCTCGCTAAAGGGAAAAATTTTCCATTGCTCCACACTCCGAAGAACTCCCCCTCTTGGATCACAAACTCCATTAGTCGATAGTACACCGAGCGACATATTAGAGCGCTTAAGCCCATTCGGATTGTTATAACGGGTTGTGGTGGCATATTGTCGTCAAGGAATATCCGGCAGCCCTCTTCCCCTAACAAAACTGAATCGTCTGTTAACGTGGTAAAGTAGATCCCGGTGCCTCCTACAACTTCCATATCCACGACAAAAAAAGGATACATTTCCACATTGATGCCTACTTTTTCTACAGGGGTCACCAAATAATACTGATCTGCCTCTTTTTTTAACAAAGATGAAAACATCTTTACCATAGAGAGACGCCTAATCGGCCTACCCTCATGCCACCAAGAGCCATCACTTCTTATCTGCATCTCTATGTCACCGCAGAATGGTGGATCCCATAAATGCACCGGCGGCAGATCAGACCGATCAATTTCCTTTAATCCCGAAATAATTTCAGCCTCAGCGTTTTCATCTGTAATCTTTCCCACCTCATGTGCTCCCAAATAGCCATCAGAAAAATACGCTAGTAAATCAGACTTTAAATAACTGGCAAATCAGCTTTACGTTTGATGATATGCTACATTATTATTCGACCAATTAGTTCTCAATTTATGAAAAATACTCAGATATACAGAGACCAAAACATTAGCTTTAACCAGCTCGATAATCTTTTTCTTTCACACGCAAATCTAATTGATCTCAGAGCCCCGATCGAAGTTGCAAGAGGCGGGATTTCTGAGGCTATTAACAGCCCACTCCTCAATAATGACGAACGACACCTGATTGGAATCACTTATAAAAAGAACGGTAAAAAGGCAGCAATTTCGCTAGGTGAATCAATTGTGAGCGGCGAAGCGCGAGAGAAGAGAATTGAGTCTTGGGTTGAGTCAATTAACAACCGCACTAACACCGCATTATTTTGCGCCAGAGGGGGCCTTCGCTCTTTCACAGCACAAGGCTGGCTCAGGCATAGAGGAATTTATGTTCCTCGCATTGAGGGTGGCTATAAAACGCTTCGAGCCCACTTATTAAAATCTTTAGGAGGAGCGTTAATCAAAACCAATTTTTTCCTCATAGGTGGTCGAACGGGAAGTGCAAAAACCCACCTCCTTGGGAAATTAGCCAACAAAATTGATTTAGAAAAGATAGCAAATCATCGAGGATCTGCGTTTGGGCGCAGAGCGACACCGCAACCGGCGCAATCCACTT
>Ga0228615_1000870_pt1 | contig 16058 bp, 17 predicted proteins | sample 16DmetaG_FD_190530 | JGI IMG/M metagenome (GOLD analysis project Ga0228615, IMG submission 190530) | Seawater microbial communities from Monterey Bay, California, United States - 16D | ecosystem: Environmental > Aquatic > Marine > Coastal | place: USA: California | collected 2016-10-17
AAATTTTTTCTACCGATACCCCTGTGCGTTCTGCACCATGCGAAGTATGCGATTGGCAGTATTTACAACCTGAGCTCAAGCTTGAAGAAAGAGCAATAAGTTGTTTAGTCTGATTATCAATTTCATCTGACGCAAACACTGCATTTGTCAAGCCAGAAAAGGCATTTAATAAAACAGGATTCTCAGCCATCAAAAGATACGAATGAGGAAGATATCCCATATAACTTTCGATGAAACTAAACATTTCCTCGAATTCAGGAAAATCTTCTCTTTTTTTTACATGGACGAAAGCGATAGACATTAGTTACCAGATACTTTTCGATCTATACCTTCCCAATAAGGGTCTCTCAATTCTCTTCTGAGGATTTTTCCAGATGGATTTCGAGGCAGTTCTTTAATAAACTCGATAGATTTAGGACACTTATAAGCAGCAATTTGTGTTCTGGTATAACTGATAATTTCGTCTTCTGAAAGAGAAGAATCTGTTGCAAGCACAACAAATCCTTTAACCGATTCACCCCACTTTTCATCTGGAACTCCTACAACGGCCGCATCGAGAATCTCAGAATTACTCATCAAAGCATTTTCCACTTCTGCTGGGTAAATATTTTCACCGCCAGAAACAATCATATCTTTTACCCTGTCGTGAATGAACAAATAACCTTCTTCATCAAAAAAACCGGCATCGCCAGAATAAAACCAACCATCGATAATAGATTCTCTAGTTGCGTCAGATTTATTCCAGTAACCTTTCATGTTTAAATCAGACTTAGAAATAACCTCCCCGATTTCGCCTGTCTTTAAATCTTTACCATTTTCATCTATAACTTTTAGCTCAACTCCTTTGAGAGCTTTTCCACAGGATCTAAGTTTTCCTTTTTTTGGATCATGATCTTCTGGCATCATAATAGTAATTGCACCGGTAGTTTCGGTAAGTCCATAAACTTGATAAAGATCACACTTCAATATTTCTTGAGCTTTAATAATAGTATCGTCTGCGATGGGCGATGCTCCATAAAGAACAAAATTTAATGAAGAAAAATCCGTAACTTGCGCATTAGGATGGGAAATAAGAAAAAGAATCACGGCAGGCACAAATAACGAAGATCTAATTTTTTCCGATTCAATAAGTTCTAGAATTAATCCGGGATCAATATCAGCAATAATTATATTTCTACAGCCAAATATGTAACCCCAAATCCCCCAGTTAGTCCCTGCTACATGATAACCAGGCATACAAACTAAATTAGTACTACCCTCCGCGAAAGGAACAACACCATTCACAGATTCGTTTGCTGCAGCAAAGTTTCTATTAGTCAACTGGACTCCTTTTGGATGGCCAGTAGTACCTGATGTATATAACTGTAATATGTCATCCTCATCGGAAGATTTTAAGCCTGTAGGAGAAACTTCTTGTGAATCTCGCCAAGAAACAAAATCTTGAAAGCTTTCATGACCGCCATCAATTGCTATGACTTTTTTTATTTTAGGAAGTTCCTCTAGTATTTGTTCAATGATTGGGTAAAACTCCTCCCCAACAAAAAGGACTTCACTTTCCGAGTCGTTTAAAACATAACTTACTTCCGGAGGAGCTAATCTCCAATTGACTCCAACAGCAACCGTGTTTGATTTTAACGTTCCAATAACGCATTCAAAAAAATAGTCAGAATTTTTTCCGTAATACGCAATTCTGGCATCAGATTTACAACCAAGATTTATCAAGCCATTGGCAATTTGGTTTGAAAAAATATTAAGATCTTTATAGGTGGTTTCTCGATCTAAAAATTTATGAGCTATCGAATCAGGAGTCTTATCGAAGCGCCATTCGAAAAGTTCTTGTAAAGTTTTATTTTCAGGTATGTTCATTTTTAACTTGTAATATTTTGTTTTGTGATTTGTTGCTGAACCTTATGATTGACAGGATTTAGCTTAGATAGTAGCTAAAATTTTATTAAAATTGAAGGACAAATTTCTCTATGGTTTTATTAGATAGCTAAATCACATATATATGGGGAGGTATCTTATGGATAAAGCGTTCGATATGATTAGAGACTTAGTTTCTGGGTTAACTGGAATCTTAGTTGGTGTAATCGGTCTAGGTGTTGTTGCCGGTATTGTTTTTGATAACAATGCTTGGTTCTTCGGCGGAGTTCTTGGCAATCTTTTAGGAGTAATCCAACAGCTGGGTGACGCAGGGATTGTAGGGCTTTTAGCTGCAGCACTGCTTTATAAATTACTTAAGTAATTTTAGCTTTGAGCCGGAGCATTGCTTCGGCTCAATTTAATAAAATATGAATATATTTAAATTTAAAAAAATAAGAAAATTTTTGTACAAGTCCACAGAGATTCTGGGTCTTTTCATTGCAATATCCCTTTTAGTAGGGCTAATTTTTGGATCTGAAACTCCAGTTTTTGGAAAAGTCTTGATTAACTTTTCAGAAGTAATGAATTTATTTGGGGAAAATGGTCTTTTAGCCCTCGTATCTCTGATAATTATTTTTGCTATTTTAAAAAAATAGTTTGATTTGATAAGGCATTTTTTAAGAATGCCTATCTTCCAAATCTTTTTTAATGTCTTCATGGTCTCCAACCATGATGTGATTGCTACTTTTTACCAAATACTTATCCAAGAAAGGAATAAAGAGTAAAGGTATGATGCCTCCCAATACAATACCAAAAGTCATTGGTCTTATAGTTGGATCAATTAAAGCAGCTATTAAATCAGCAATGACATGTGCTAAAGCTGCTCCTATTATTCCTGCAATATATCCATTTGATGCTATTTTTATTAATCGGTTAAAACTCCATCCTGAGTAATAACCAATTACAATCAATAAAACATGAACAAAGCCAAAGGTGAAACCCCTTAAGGAAGCATTTTCAATACCTAGAAGCAGTATTAGATCTTCCATTAATTATGATGTTATCGATATTTATTTTTATCAAAAAAAGTTTCTAAAGAAGATATTAATCTCGTAAAGGTTGTAGAGATGAAAAAACTTAATTTATCTTGAAAATTTTGTCTTGTAATAAACGAGATTTCAAAAATTTCATGTTTTTTTGAAAGATTTAGAAGGTACTCATCACTAGTTGAGATTTCATCGACTAATCCTACCTCAAGAGCTTTTATGCCTTCCCAAGTTTCGCCGGTAGCTATTTTTTTCATATCCAAGGAAGGTCTATATTTTTTAATATGATCTTTGAAAAGTACGTGTATATCTTCTAAATGCTCCTTAAACTTTTTTCTACCCGCTGGGGTAGTTTCTCCAAACATAGTAATCGTTCTTTTGTATTCGCCAGCCGTATGAAGCTCGTAATCTACATTATTCTTTTTAAGTACTTTGTGAAAATTTGGTATAGCTGCAACTACGCCTATGGATCCTATAATTGCAAAAGGAGATGAAACGATTTTATTGCAAACACATGCCATCATGTAACCGCCTGAAGCAGCCACTTTGTCTACACAAGCTGTAACCTTGATACCAGCATCTCTCAGCCTTTGTAATTGAGCAGCACACAAACCATAGCCAATCACAGTTCCACCTGGACTTTCCAGTTTCAAAACTAATTCTTGGCATTTAGTTTCGCTTTTTAAAATTGCTGTAATTTCTTCTTTAAGATTCTCAACACTTGAGGCCTCTATATCCCCATTGAAGTTTAAAACAAAAACAGGTTTCGGAATGGCTTTATTTTTTTTTGCTTTTAAATTCTTTTTTCTTTCTTTGAGGAGTTTTTTTCTTTCGTTTTTATTTAACGTCAATGATTTTAATACCCCAGCCATACTATCTAGCTTGTCTGATAAATTTGTAATCTTTAAGGTTCCAGATGGCGAAGCATCCTTACCTTTTGATGAAAATAAAATAAAAAAAGGTATCGAGACAATAACGATGAAAGAAATCGTCTTAAGTAAAAAAGAGCCGTAATCTATTAAAAATTCCATAAGGCAAAAGAGTTTATCAGGAAAAATATATTTATCTAGACAGATTCAATTCTTTTATTCCACTCATATAATCAACTAAAACATCAGGAACAATAATAGACCCATACTCTGTCTGATTATTTTCCATAATAGCTGCTAATGTCCTACCAATTGCTAATCCTGAACCATTTAAGGTGTGACAATAAATATTTTCCTTAGATTGTTTTATTCTGATTTTCATTCTTCGACTTTGAAAGTCTCCAAAATTCGAACAAGATGATATTTCTCTATATGTTCCTTGACTTGGAAACCATACCTCTAAATCATAAGTTTTTGATGATGCAAAGCCTGTGTCACCACTGCACAAAATGACCTTTCGGTAAGGTAAATTTAAGTTAGTTAAAATACCTTCAGCATCTTTCGTTAAGTTTTCAAGTTCCTTTTTAGAATCTTCAGGATGAACAAATTTAACCAATTCAACTTTATCAAATTGATGCTGACGTATTATTCCTTTTGTATCTTTTCCGTAGCTACCAGCTTCACTTCTAAAACATGGAGTATGAGCAACATAATTAATTGGCAATTCATCGGAATTTAAAATTTCATTTCTATAAATATTTGTAACTGGAACTTCTGCAGTAGGTGCTAGATACATCTCTTCATTTGATATTTTGAATAAATCTTCTTCAAATTTTGGTAGTTGCCCTGTTCCTTCTAATGATTTTTTATTAACAAGATATGGAACATAAATTTCTTCATAACCACTTTCTACATGAACATCCAACATGTATTGAATCAGCGCTCTATGTAATTTAGCTATTTCTTTTCGTAATACAACAAATCTTGATTTTGCAATTTTTACAGATTCTTCAAAATTAATTCCATTAGAAAGTTCGCCTAGTTTCTGGTGATCTTTTATTTTAAAAGAAAATTCTGGAATATTTCCTTTTTCATAAACAATTTGATTACTTTCCTCAGATTTTCCTTCGGGAACATCTTCAAAAAGAATATTTGGTATTTCTAATAAAAAATTATTCAAATCTACTAAAGCTTTATCTAGTTTTGCCTTAATTTCTTTCAATTCAGATGATATTTTTTTTGCTTCCTTGAGTTTCTGTTTCTTAGCATCTTGATTTTTTTCTTGAGCAACTTCCTTAGCAAGAATATTAGATTGTTCTTGAAGTGACTCTGTTTTTAATTGAAGTGTTTTTCTTTCAGAATCAAAAGTTTCAAAAGCTTTTCTATCAAAGTTAAAACCCCTTTTTTTTAAATTATTTTGGATTTCTTTTAAGTTATTTCTTAAGAGATTTATATCAAGCATCTTAGTTGAGAATAATTAACGATGAGCTCTTATTATAGTCAAATATTTTCTTATCTAGCTCGTCATTTAATTTGATATCAAAAAAAGTTATTTGCGTAATAGTCCCAAACTGATCTTTATAAGTTATTTTATTTAAACTATCTTTTTTACTAAAAATATTTACATCGGTTATGAATTCTGACTTTTCAGTATTTTTTAAGAAGTTACAAGCCTTAGGTTTAGATTTTAATAACATCAGAGCAGGTACTTGGAATTCAATGTTTTCAAGTTTATGTTTGATTGTTTCGTTGAGTTCATAATCTGTCCTGAAAACGTCTTGATAATTTACAATTAGTTCAGTTTTGGAAGGTTCTGACGTAGTTATTTTAAATAGACTTGGTTTCTTAAAATAAACTTTTCCTTTGATGTTTAGTTTATTTTTTTCTTTAAAAGATTGGATGTAATCCAAAGATATAGTCTTGGTATCTTCACTAAAAATATTTAGATTATTTAGCTCTGCACATGTGAAAATACCTAGCGGAAAAAATAAAATTACTAAGAATAATTTATTCAGCATTTGCGTTTGGTGCTAAGACTTCTCTATTACCATTAGAATTCATTTCGCTTACCAAACCGGCATTTTCCATAGCCTCTATCAATCTAGCTGCTCTGTTATAACCAATTCTAAATTTTCTTTGTACCGCAGATATAGAAGCTCTTCTTGTTTCAAGAACAAAAGCAACTGCTTGATCATAAAACTCATCTTTTTCGGAATCTCCATCTCCTCCCGAGCTATTATCTACTGCTTCAGGAGCTTTAGTTACTTCTTCTAGGTAACTTACATTCTCTTTATTTTTCCAATCTTCTACTACTCGTAAGATTTCCTCTTCACCAACATAAGCACCATGAACCCTTAAAGGGATAGAAGTTCCAGAACCAACATAAAGCATATCTCCTTTTCCAAGAAGCTGTTCTGCACCCACTTGATCCAAAACAACTCTAGAATCCATAGACGAAGCTACATTAAAAGCCATTCTGGCTGAAATATTAGCTTTTATTAAACCTGTAATGACATCAACAGATGGTCTTTGGGTTGCTAGCAACATATGAATCCCAGCAGCTCTAGCTTTTTGGGCTAACCTAGCAATGAGGTGTTCAACTTTTTTACCTACAACCATCATTAGATCGGCTAATTCATCTACAGCAATTACAATAAGAGGTAATTCTGACAATAAAGGAATTTCCGATTCAATTACTTCCTCACCTTCTTTAGGTTTCCATAGGGGGTCTTTTAAAGGATTACCGCTTTTAGCTGCTTGAGAAACTTTGACATTAAAACCATTCAAGTTTCTAACTGATAATGCTGCCATTAATTTATATCTTCTCTCCATTTCATTTACACACCATCTTAATCCGTGAGCAGCTTCTGACATATCTGTTATTACAGGAGTTAAAAGATGGGGAAGATCTTCATAAACTGAAAGTTCGAGCATTTTTGGGTCAATTAATACTAATTTCACCTCCTTTGGAGTAGCCTTGTAAAGAATACTCATAAGCATGGAATTTAGAGCAACAGATTTACCAGAACCTGTAGTACCTGCAATCAATAAATGAGGTAAGCTAGCTAAATCTTCTAGAATTGGTTTGCCTTCGATATCCTTACCATAAGCAAGAGATATCGGGCTTTTAGATTCTTCAAATACCTTCGAAGCAATAACTTCTCCTAACAAGACATCTTCTCGATCTGCATTTGGTATCTCAATCCCAATGGTCTCTCTTCCCTGAATTACTTCAACAATTCTTAAGCTGCCTACTCCAAGAGACCTGGCTAAATCTTTATTTAAGCTAGAAACTTGAGAAACTTTTATTCCTTTTGGTAATTCAACTTCAAATCTTGTAACTACAGGACCACGCATTGTTTCCTTAACAACTGCATATTCATTTTCTGGGCCAGTTATTTTGAATTCCGCGAGCTTAGTAATTAGAGCATTTTTCAGTATATCCAATTCATAAGCTTGTTGAGAAGTGAATTCTTTTGATTCAGAAATTTTTTCTTGCAAAAGAGATATCTTAGGCATTTCTCCTGGAAGAGATTTTTCAAATAATTCTTTTTGTTTTTCTAAATGAACTTTTTTTCCTTTTGGAACTTCCTTAACAACCTTTTTAAGTTCTGGTTTTGGCATATCATTCATCTTTTTTTTATGCTCATTTAAAAAGGATTGTCTGTTCTTTTTATCAAACCTTTCCCTGCTTTTATTTTTAAAAAAAGCAAAACCATCTTTTAAAACTTTAGAAAATTGATAAGAAAAATTTATTAATTCATCTTGAAGATTTGATATTAAGTTCTTCCAAGATAAATTCACTGTCAAAGTTAAACTAACCAAAAGAAAAAAGATGGTCACTATTGTCGAGCCAATTATTGCTAAATAAGGAATTAAAAAGTTTTTAATAGATAATCCAATAAAACCAGATGAGCTTTCTGGATAAAAATTACTATAAGGATTTAAATGTATTGAAATAAGTGTTGCCAGAGAAAAAGAAGTAAAAATAAAACCTATTGAAAAAAATATAATCTTTTTTAATTTAAAATCAGTTTCTTCTGTTCTTTCACTAAAAAGATATTTTAAAGGAATCCAAAAGCATGGAATTAATATTAGCCAGGCAGTAATGCCTAAAAGCCAATAACTGATAAAAGATAAGTAAGCTCCAATTAAGCCTATGCTATTCGCGAAATTACCTTGAGAAATTATGTCAAACTCTTTTTGATCGGAAGGGTTATAAGTCCATAAAGATATAAGAAAAATAATTCCTAATAATAATAGAAACAAGACTGAAATATCAGCGACTATTCTTTTGGCGGCAGAAGAAATACTCAATGAATTAATGAGGTTAGAAAATGATGAAGATACTCGTTTGTCTGACACGTTATCTTTGTATAATAAGCCCATTATAACTACTACAACGATGACAGATACAAATAATTTAATAATTCTTGGTTCTGGGCCAGCAGGATATAGTGCAGGAATTTACGCAGCTAGAGCAGGACTTAATCCAGTCTTGATAACAGGTTTGGAAGTTGGTGGACAGCTAACCACGACTACAGAAGTAGAAAATTGGCCTGGCGATGCCCATGGGTTGATGGGACCTGATTTAATGGAAAGAATGAAAAAGCACGCAGAAACTTTCGGAGTGCAGATAATTAATGATCATATTGAAGAGGTTTCTTTATCAGCAAAACCTTTTTTGCTGAAGGGTAATGGTGAATATCTAACCAATTCTCTTATTATTGCCACAGGTGCGTCTGCTTTATATTTGGGTTTAGATTCGGAACAAAAATATCTGGGAAGAGGTGTAAGTGCTTGTGCGACCTGTGACGGTTTTTTTTACAAGGATAAGGAAGTTGCTGTTATTGGCGGAGGAAATACTGCTGCTGAAGAAGCTTTATACTTATCGAATATTTGTTCTAAAGTTCACCTTATACATAGAAGAGATAAATTAAGAGCAGAACAAATCTTACAAGATAGAATTTTTGAAAAAGAAAAAGAAGGCAAGATAGAATTACATTGGAACTCGAAACTCAATGAAGTATTAGGTGATGAAAATTTAGTATCGGGAATATCTCTTGATTCTGGTAAGGAAATAAAATTAGAAGGAGTTTTTATTGCTATTGGCCATAAACCAAATACTGATATTTTTGAATCTCAATTGGATATGGAAAATGGCTACATCACAATTAATTCAGGGTTGAATGGAAATGTTACACAAACAAGTGTTGAAGGTGTTTATGCATCTGGAGACGTAGCAGATTCAGTTTATCGTCAAGCAGTTACTTCTGCTGGATTTGGTTGTATGGCAGCGCTTGATGCGCAAAAATATCTTGAAGAAAATTTTTAATTTATATCTTTTGATAAATTTTATGTATGAAATTTCTTAAACTAGAAAAAAAGAACAAAATTGCATATGTAACTTTTATAAGAACCAAATCATTAAATGCTCTTAATAGCCAAACGCTTAAGGAGTTAATTGCACTAAATAAAACACTTGAAAACGATTTAAAAACAAAAGTAGTTGTATATCGTTCTGAGGGAAAACACTTTTCTGCCGGTGCAGATATCAAGGAAAAACAAAAAAAATTATCTAAATTAGAAATTTGGAAATCTAATTTAGGTAAAGAAGCTATAGAGTCAATTTTAAAAATAAATCAAATTACAATAGCATCCTTGAGAGGTTACTGTTTGGGAGGAGCAGCTTGTATAGCATCAGCATGTGATTTTAGAGTTGCTTCTGAGACTACTCTTGTTGCTTATCCTGAAATTGATCTTGGTATGAATCTTAATTGGTTTGGTCTCCCCTTGCTTTTAAGACTCATAGGTCCCTCAAAAACAAAAAAAATGGTGATTAGTGGTGATATTGAAAATTCTGATGTGCTCTATAAATGGGGTTTTATTGACGAATTATATAAGGAAGAAGATTTAGAAAAAAAGACTCTTATTTTTGCTAAAAAATATGCATCAAAGCCTGCTATACCCTCTCAAATGATAAAAAGAAGTGTTAACGCTTTAACTTATCAAAGCGATCAATCAATAATGCATATGGATTATGATCAATTTCTCTTATCAAGAGAATTTCATAAATAAAAAAATTAACTGATTTTATCCAGTCTTTCTTTAGATTGTTGATATTCTGAAACCAACTTATCTACAGATTCTTTTACGGAAGTAATATCTTTTATTGAGCCAATTCCTTGGCCTGATCCCCAAATATCTTTCCATGCTTTTTTAGAATTATCTCCTGAAAGGCCAGAACTACCAAAATTCATATCATTTTTATCTGCATGAGGAAGGTTATCTGGATCCAATCCAGCATTAACTACGCTCGGTTTTAAATAGTTACCATTTACGCCGGTAAAAGTTGAGCTATACATAATATCGTTTGCTTCACTATCTACTAACATTTGTTTGTAGCCAGGAGAGGCATTGGCTTCTTTGGTGGCAATAAATCTTGTTCCGATATATGCATAATCTGCCCCCAAAGCTTGTGCAGATAAAACTGAAGAACCTTCAGAAATGCTTCCAGATAAAGCAATTGGGCCATCGAAAAACTCTCTTACTTCTCTAACCAAGGCAAAAGGACTCAATGTTCCTGCATGTCCTCCTGCACCAGCACAAACTAGAATAAGGCCATCTGCACCCTCATCCACTGCTTTCTTTGCATGCCTTATATTTATAACATCATGCATCACAACTCCTCCATAACTATGAATAGAGTCAATAACAAATTTAGGTGCCCTTAAACTGGTAATTACCATGGGTACTTTATGTTTTACACAAATGTCTACGTCGTGTTCAAGTCTGTCATTAGAGCTATGACAAATTTGGTTCACCGCAAATGGGGAAACAATTTCATCTGGATTGTCTTTTTTATATTTTTCTAACTCAGAAGATATTTTAATTATCCATTTTTCGAGTTCTTCAGCAGGTCTTGCATTTAAAGCAGGAAATGAACCAATTACACCAGCTTTGCATTGTGCAATTACAAGTTCTGGATATGAAATGATAAAAAGAGGCGCAGCTAATACTGGCAGTCTAGTATTCTTAAAAAGATCTGAAACTAACATTACTGTGTAGCTACCCAAAAAACTATAATTGCTGTCACTGCAAGAATAATCAAAACAGACATAACAGAATCTAGTTTACTATCTTCGTTAGCTATTTTTTCGTTAAAATTATTGTCAGTCATAAACAATCCTCACTCTACCGATTTGATTACCTTTTAAAATTTTATCTATCTCAACTGGAAGTTCATCTAAAGAAATATCTTTTATATTTTCATCAATATTTTCTAATTTCCAAGAAGATGAAAAATTTCTCCAAATTTCATCTTTAACATCGATTAAAGATTCTGCAGAGTCTATACCGAATAGAGTTAATCCTCTAAGAATAAAAGGAAATATACTTGTATCCAAAGATAAACCCCCAACCATTCCGCAACATGCGATAGCCGCTCTTTGTGATGTTGAACAAATTAAGTTTGAAAGAATTTTTCCACCCACGGCATCAATACCGCCAGAATAAATAGGTTTCTGTAATGGAGAAATTAAATCTAAGTCTAAAGTATTTCGATCAATTACTTGGTTTGCTCCTAAGTTTTTTAAAAATTCTTCTTGATCTAACTTTCCGGTAATAGCAGTAACATTGAAACCTAATTTTTTAAAAAGCATCAGACTAATAATACCTACTCCGCCAGTAACTCCTGAGACAAAAACTTCTCCATCTTCTGGCTTGAGACCATGCGCAAGAAGTTTCCTTAAACATAAACCAGACGTTAATCCTGCAGTACCGAATGCCATTGATTCAGAAAGAGAAAGATTTTCAGGCTTTTTAACTACCCATTCTTGAGGAACTTTAATGTATTCTCCAAAACCTCCAAAAGTATTCATGCCCATGTCATATCCAGTAACAATAACTTCATCTCCTGATTTAAATTTATTTCCTGATGTTGTTTCAACAACACCTGCAGCATCAATTCCAGGGGTGTGAGGAAAATTTCTAGTAACGCCCTTATTACCAGAAGCAGAAAGAGCATCTTTGTAGTTTAAAGAAGAATATTTTACTTTTATTAAAGTATCGTTCTCAGGAAGATCAGCAATATCTTTTTTTTCAATTGAATTGATAAAAGTTTTATTTTCTTCAGATGTAATTAAGGCTCGGTATTTCATATTAAAAATGTATTTAAACACAGAGAAATAAACTTAAAAAGCAAAGATCTATTTTAAAAAGAAAAGAGTTTTCTTTTGCACCAAAATTTAACAACTTTTTGTTAAAAGATACCCAAAAAGCTTTCTTATCTAACAAAAACTTAATTTTTTATATCAAAAGTAAAAATATTTACGGTTTTTTGGGCTTGTATAATTTCATTTCTTTAAATTAATCTAATAGGAGTATTAATGAATATTTTGAAAAAAATTATTTTTGGTTCTGTTCTTTCTCTAAGTAGTATTATTTTCTCTGAAGTTTCCCTTTCTGGAAATATTGGTTTAACTACTGACTATATATGGAGAGGAATGACCCAAAATGACGGTAATCCTTCAATAAGCGGTGGCTTTGACCTGGAAGATGATAGCGGTTTTTATTTAGGAGTTTGGGCAGCTAATGTTGAGGCAGATGATGATGATACTGTTGCAGGTTCTGGATCAATTGAACTTGATGGCTATTTAGGATATTCAGGATCCTTCAATGAAAACGCAGGTTATGATTTTGGATATATTGCTTACACTTATCCTGATTATGATGCTTGGGATTTTGAAGAACTTTATATTACTTTTGACTTTTATGGTGTTTATGTAACCTATGCTGGTGGTATAGATACTGCAAATGATTATGGCGAAATTGGCTATAGCACAGATGCTGGACCTGGATCGTTTTCAATTTCTTACGGAGAATACGATAACATGGGTTCAAATTATCTAGTCGGATATGATTGGAGCGTTGGAGACTTTACATTAGGCTTTTACTACAGTGATTTTGATTCTGATGCTGGAGTTGCCAATGATCAAGATGGTGGTTTCTTCACTATCAGTTATTAACTAAATTCCTCCCGGTTGATTAACTGGGAGGTCCCAAAAGAAAACTGTATAAGATCTTCGAATCCCCTTTCTTAAGAAATTATATAGTTTACAAACCCCAATAAATCTGTTTCAGGTTGAGGGGTTTGTTTGTTTTTTATATCTAAGTATGTAGATTCTTTTCAAAAAAACTCTTTATAGAAGGAATCTTTTAATGTTTAATGCGTTTATCTTTTATAAATTTATAATGGAGATGATATGAAAAGTATAAAAATAGCTTTAACAAGCATGTTTTTAATTTTAAGTTCTTATGCATCTGCTGTAGAAATTTCAAGCAATGTAGGCTTAAGTAGTGACTACATATGGCGTGGAATGACTCAGACAAATGGAGACATTGCTGTAAATGGTGGTTTTGATCTATCTACAGATATGGGTTTCTATATCGGAACTTGGGCATCTAATGCAAGTATGGGTACAGCCTCTATGGAATTAGATATCTACCTAGGTTTCTCAGGAGAGATGGCTGAAAATATGACTTACGATGTAGGTTACATTTCAGTAATTTATCCTGGAAACGATGCACTTGACTTTGAAGAAGCATACGTAGGATTTAACATCTACGGCCTAAGTATCCTTTACTCTGATGGACAAAATGATGGACCATCTTATAGTGAAATTGGTTACTCAGTTGATGCTGGACCGGGATCTTTTAATATCTCATATGGTGAATATGAAGATACTGGAGATAACACATTGGTTGGTTACGACTGGAATGTTGGTGACTTTAGTCTTGGTTTTTATTACTACGACTTCGAAGCTGACTCAGGTGGTTCAATGACTGATGATGATGGAGCTTATGTTTCATTAAGCAGGTCTTTCTAAGAACTTGAAATTAGTTTAAATTAAAGCCTCTCTTTTTAGAGAGGCTTTTTTTTATGAAAAATATTTTTATAAAAATTCTCTTATTTTTTTTATCGGTTTCACTATGTGCAGAAAGTGAAATTGAATTCTCCTTAAAAAGTGATTCTATTTGGAGAGGCCTTACACAAAATAATGGCAATCCAACTATTGGAGCTGAGATAAATTTTTCTCTAGAAAATGGCTTTTTCTCAGGAGCCTGGTTGGAGAGTTGTTGTTCGGAAAATACTTCCTACCCTAACAAAGAGTTGGGCTTTATGTTTGGATATCAAAAGGATGTGAATAAAAACTTTTTTGTTTCTTTGAATTACGTCGGTACAAATTATCCTGATTCTAAAATTGATAATTACGATGAAATAGAACTTAATTTTTCTTTTTATGATTTTGGAATATCATATTTTATAGGTTTGGATAGTTTTCCAGATTATTACGAAATATCTTATAACTATTATTTTGCTAATAATTCCTTAAATTTATCCTATGGAGATTTCAAATCATACAGAAATGATGATTTTTCTAATGGATTAAATTATTCTATTGGGATAGATACCTTTCGTCAGGATTTTACTCTTAGTTTTTTTTATTATTATTTTAACGCTAAAAGCTCAAGTGATTTTGACGACGATGGATTTGTATTTTCAATCTCTAAGAAGACATCTTTTTAAAAATTTTTTCACTTCCATAAGGAATTAAAATAAAAGTTAAAGTATTTTCTTCAATACTGCTTATATCTTTTATTTTTAATGTACTACAATATTTTTTTAAATTTTCTTTAAAGTCTTCAAATTTCTCAGTCAGTAGATCTGCAGGTCGATCGGTTATATTTTTCTTTTTTTCCAAAGCTTTCTTAAATAGATCCTCATTAATTTCTCCAGGAAGTTTTCCATAATAACCAAGAATAAGATCGATGATTTCTATTGATAGAGTTTCGTATCTTTTATTTAAGATATTAGAAAGGGCTTGTGCTCCTATGATTTGGGATGCAGGAGTCACAAGCGGAACGAATCCAACATCCTTTCTAACTTCATATATTTCAGATACAACCTCTTCTAGAAGATCTTCTTTACCAAGATTTTTTAATTGAGTTTCTAAATTAGAAAGCATTCCTCCTGGAACCTGATTAATTAACATTTGTAAATCAACCCCTTTCATACTTCCTTCAAATTCTCCATATCTTTCCCTGACTGATCTAAAATATTCAGAAATTTTTAATAAGTCATTTAAATTTATGTCAGTATAAATATTTTTTTCATTAAGCAAATAGATCATAGTCTCTGTAGCAGAATGTCCATATCCCATACTCATAGATGATATTGATGTATCAATATTATCTACCCCTGCTTCAACTGCTTTCATATTAGTCAAATTAGACATTCCAGTAGTAGCATGAGTATGCAGATGAATTGGAATTGATATTTCTTTTTTTAATTTCGTAATTAGATCATATGCAAATTCTGGACTTAAAATACCCGACATATCTTTTATACATAGAGAATCACAATCCAAATCCTCAATTTCTTTGGCTAAATCAATCCAGCTTTTCAATGTATGAACAGGGCTTATAGTATAAGCAATAGTCCCTTGAGCATGCTTGCCATTCTTTTTAACAATTTCCACGCTATGTTTGATATTTCTAAGATCATTTAGTGCATCGAAAATTCTAAAAATATCTATTCCGTTGAAAGCAGACCTATCAATAAATTTAGAAACTATCTCATCACTGTAATGTTTATAACCAACTAAATTTTGACCTCTCAAAAGCATTTGCTGTTTTGTTTTTGGCATAGCATTTTTTAATTCTTTCAATCTTTCCCAAGGATCTTCGTCTAAATAGCGCACACAAGAATCAAAAATTGCTCCTCCCCAACTTTCAATAGAGGAATAACCCACATCATCTAATTTAGATGCAATTGGAATCATGTCGTCCAGTTTTAACCTAGTTGAAAGAAGAGATTGATTACCGTCTCTTAATACGACTTCTGTGATTCCTACTTTTTTATTCATCCTTTGAAAAATTTTTTAATTGTTTAGTTAAGAATGGACCAACGGTACTTGGCAGTGCATAAGTTAAATCATGATGACCATTCTTAATTATTTTAAAATTTATATCAGGATAATCTAATCTAAGATATTTCAAGCCATCTATGGGAACAACTTCATCAGCATCTCCCCAAATAACAGAAGCGTTTATATTTTTCTCTCCTAATTCTTGATACATCTTTTGAGTATTAAATAAATTAAAATTATTTGCTGTAGAAATTAGAGACCTAGTAAAACCTTCATATTTCATTTGTTCTTTATAGACCTTATTTAATTCATCCTGAGATAACTTATTGTTATCTTCTTGAGTTGTTAAT
>Ga0228615_1000876_pt1 | contig 16010 bp, 20 predicted proteins | sample 16DmetaG_FD_190530 | JGI IMG/M metagenome (GOLD analysis project Ga0228615, IMG submission 190530) | Seawater microbial communities from Monterey Bay, California, United States - 16D | ecosystem: Environmental > Aquatic > Marine > Coastal | place: USA: California | collected 2016-10-17
ACATGGATAACTCCGTTTGATGCCATAACATCAGCTGAGGTTACAGTAGCATCTTCTATCATTACAGTTCCATCAGTTACTGTGAATGATGCATCATCTCCGTTAACCATTGCTACAGTCATTCCATCTTGTACGTCAGCTGCGTATACTGCACCTGAGTAAACGTGGTAAAGTAAGATATCAGCTAAAGCAGCAATCTCTTCATCAGTTGTGAATGTATCCAAATCAATTCCTGCTGCTGTGAAAGCCGCATCTGTTGGAGCGAACACTGTGAATGGTCCATCACCTTGCAGTGTAGTTACAAGATCAGCTTGCGCAAGAGCATCGACTAATGTGTCGTGTACTCCTGTACTTGCAGCATTGGTAGGTATGTCTTCGCTTGAATCAGCCATAGCTATCGGCATCGTCATTAGACAGGCGGTCATTATTAGGGCAATCAATGCATTTCTTTTGTGCATAAACCTCTCCGTTTTTATTTGCCTATTTAATGAATGTATGAATTGGAAATACAATCAAGATTCAACGTATATTAAACATTGTTTTGAAAATTATAATACATAGAAATTCAAAAACGCTTTTTTATATCTACCATAGCGTTGGGTAATATATGGACGTGGACGATTCACAAGATGTTTTGATAGTAGGAGCGGGCCCAGGTGGTTTAGTTTCTGCACTTTTATTGGCTCATTCAGGCGTCAAGGTGACAATGTTGGAAAAATCTTCGTCTGTCGGTGGCCGAACTAAAATTGTAGAAATGGATGGATTTAAGTTTGATAGAGGTCCAACCTTTTTCCATTATCCCGAAGTAATTGAAGAAATCTTTCAAGCAATTGGTAGAGATGCTCACAAAGAGTTAGGTTTGATACCTCTAGATCCTTCATATCGGCTGACCTTTGGTGCCGGTGGTTCCATAGATGCAACTTCTAATCTCGATGAAATGACTGAGAGAATCAGAGAACTTTCCGGAGATAAAAATGCGAAAGGGTTTGAGAAATATGTTCTCGAAAACAGGAAAAAATTAGATTACTCAAGGGTATGTTTGCAGACACCTTGGAAGGGGCCATCTGATTTGCTTACTAAGAGGGCTATGAAAGTAGCAACTATATTGAAACCATGGGCATCAGTAGCAAGCGATTTATCACGACTTTTTGACGATGAGAGGGTTAGGTTAGCAATGTCTTTCCAAACCAAGTATCTTGGAATGAGTCCTTTTCATGCCCCGTCACTGTTCACAATATTGGCATTTTTAGAATATGAACATGGAATATTCCATGCTGAAGGAGGGTTAGGATCTATTACTAAGAGAATGTCAGAAATTGCAATTGAACTAGGAGTTGATATCCAACTTGATACCGAAGTAGAAGAACTAATTTTTGATAATAAAACAGTAGTCGGAGTAAAGACAAATGAGAGGGAGTATCGAGCAAAGAAGGTAGTTCTAAATGCTGATTTTGCTCATGCTATGACTACGTTAGTTCCAAACAACAAAAGAAAGCGTTGGTCAAACAAGAAATTAGAAAGTAAAGGATATTCTTGTTCTACATTTATGCTGTATCTAGGAATTGATAAGCAATATAATCAACCTCATCACCAAATTTATGCATCTGAAAAATACGAAGACAATCTGAAGGATATTACTAATCACAAAATCACCTGGGAAGACCCATCATTGTATGTTCAGAATGCTTGTGTAACAGACTCTACTCTGGCACCTCCTGGTCAATCTACATTGTATGTATTGGTGCCTGTTCCAAATACTGACGATAGTATAACTTGGAATAATATTAAAGAAGAATATAGTGAAGTCATACTCGATATGATGGAAAGCAAACTTGGTTTTGAAAATGTCAGAGATTCCATAGTTTCTAAGACGATAGTTACCCCTGATGATTGGGGTTCATCCGATATTTACCGTGGAGCAGTTTTCAATCTAGCTCACTCCCTAGATCAAATGCTATGGCGTCGTCCTCAGAATAGATTTGAAGAATTCAACAATCTATTCCTTGTCGGCGGAGGCACACATCCAGGTAGTGGTCTCCCAACAATATTTGAGAGCGGAAGAATCACTAGTAAATTGATCCTATCAGATTTGGGTGTTGAGCCAGACTGGAATGGAATTGACATTTGGTTCGGAGAATTAAAGAAACCGAAAATAGTAAATAAATTAGTGGCATAATTATGAAATCCTCAATATTTGTTTTTTTCATTTTAGTTTCTAGTGCACTTTCGGGGTGTATATCCGAAGAAGAACAATTTTCGGAAGATTCTTCTAGCGAGATTCCTGAAAGATTATCATTTTCCGCTCCTTTATTGAATGGTTCATCGAATATTACTAACTTTATTCTCGAAGAATATGTTTCGGATGGCCCAGTTCTGATGCTTTGGGTAGCGGCTGGATGCAGGGGCTGTCATTCTTGGACGGATCTATTAGTGGATGAAGTTGAAAATGGTAACATCAGTGAATCCTCATTACTCAGTATTCACAGATATTCCTCTTTTGAATCCGAATCTTATGTTGAGGAAGTGTATGGCAATCATCAAAATTCCAGTAATCCAGTTCTTTGGCCACTAGTCCTACCCTCAGAAGATACTGTCGTCTATGATCTTGAGACTGGAAACGAAAGTAATTTTGGATTTTACACTTCATTTGGAAACCCTCCTACTCCAACTCTCCAAATAATGGATAATAGTGGGGAAATTATCTGGACCTCTAAGACATATTGGCCAACTTTAGAAGTTCTTGAAGAGATTAAACTTTTAATTAATTGAGGTTTAAAAATGGATTTATATGACTTATCATTCTTCTTATCAACAATGTGGATAGGGCCTTTTTGGATAGCAATGCTGCTTTATCCAAACCATGAAAAAACACATCAATTAATGGAAGGACCCTGGTTTTTCCTTGGCCCTATATTGATATGGTATTTAGTGTCATTTTCAGATATTTCAGGTTTAATAAATTTGTTTGCAGATACAATGGATCCAAATTTAGCGTTACAAAGCCTAGCAGATTTACTTGGAACCAAAGCTGGAGCATCTGCGGCTTGGTCTCATATGGTTGCTGGTGATATATTTGTCACACGATGGATTTGGAAAAGATGTATTGATTCAAAATGTGACAAATGGAAATTATGGCTATCTGTATTTTTCGGAGTTATGTTAATGCCTATAGGATTGATAATGAGTATAATTTTAGTTAGAAAATAATTTATTTTCTAGTAGAAATAGACCAAAGTCCGAGAGCAGATAGGGCGAAACCTATTTTTTTCATAAATCCTAATTGTAATCTTTTTGATAAAACATCTCCATTTCTTCTTTCAGCTTCTGACAATATGCTTGAATATACTGCGCACATCACATGAGGATTTCTTCTTGAATCCTTTTCCACTAGAGGTATCAAGTTCAATGCTATATTTCGATGCGTCTTTGTTCTACTAATGTAGTGCTTCATGAACCTCTTCCATTTCCTACTACCAGCTAGATTGACATCTTCAATCTCTTCGGGCTTGATATTGAACATTTCCAACTCATCTGTTGGTAAGTAAAGTCTACCTCTTTCTCTATCTTCTTGAATATCGCGTAGCACATTGACCATTTGTAGGAATATCCCCATTTCTTCAGCATATTCTCTCGCATCTGGGTCAGTGTAGCCATATATTTCAATCAAACTCAGACCAACAGTTGATGCAACTTTGAAACAGTAACTTCTCAAATCTTCAAAACTTTGATAATTTGTTGGGAATAGATCATCTTCCATTCCTTCCAATAGTAATTTTAAATCAGTAATTCTGATTGGAAATTTTCTCATGGTATCTTTCAGAGCGATGAAAATAGGATGTTGAACTTCTCCTCCAATTTCTATAATATCAAGATTATCTCTGAACCATAATAGTGCCCTTACTCTTTGAAAATGATTTTTATCACTATTTGACGGCTCACTCATTCTTTCTATTCCTAAGGCAATTGCTCTATATTCGGCTCTTTGATTCAGTTCTAACATTTCTTGTTCTTTTAAAACCGAGAGATCAGGTAACCAGTCTCCATCTACAATATCATCAACTTTTCTGCAAAAAGCATACAATGCATGAACTGATGACCTTTTTTCAATAGGTAATGATTTGAATGACCTTAGGAATGAAGTAGATGCTGCCCGAGTTATATCTTCGCATATCTGATATGATTCAGATACAGAAATTTTCTTGTCAGCCTTCTCCTTGCTGAACAAAACCATGTGCCTCTGAAATGTACATAGATTATCAATGAGTGTTTCCCGACCACTCAGAAAATGATATTTCCCTACCCCTTATATTGAAGCATGAAACCTCTTCCGAAACATTATGGGAGATGGGAATACACTTACAGATTTAGAGCGAAGTGATGAAAATTGTATTCTAAGATTTGATGATGGGTCATCATACAAATTGAGTTATCTGTCTATTAGATCTCGTTGTCAATGTGCTAAGTGTAAACCTAGGCAAGAAAACGAACAGAGAATTATAGAACTAGAAGAAGAAATTTCACGTTTAATGTTAGAGAAGCCAAAAGTGGAACTTGTTGGCAGATATGGCATTCGTTTTGAATGGCCCACCGGGTGCTCATCAGGAATACACTCTTTTACTCACTTAAGGAAAGTTTCAGAGGAACTTGGAGAGCAATTAGATTAGAATCTTACTTCCGAAGTCCTGAAATGTAATTCGCACCCGCATTAGATTGTCGAATGTACGGGTTATCCCCGTTTTGCGGCTGTGGTAAATATGAAAGAAGAAAATAATGATGATGAAATTGAGGATGATTCATGGGCATTATATGCTGATGCTAGTTATGGGAATTCAGTTGTTGAATCTGATACCAATATTGAATTGGAGCTAAAAAAAGAGGAGGAATGGTTCGATGGAGATGATTTTGAATTTGAAGGGTCCACTATAAATTGGGATGCTCCTCCTTGCCCTGCTCCTCTTGGAATTGAGCATATTATTCGCATTGGATGCTGTAATTTTTGCGTCCAGAGATTGGCAGGTAGACGTACCACTTCGAAAGGAGAAGAAGGAGGCAAAGAAATACGTAAAGAGGCGTATCAAAATAATTCTGAATTAGAGTCTTCAGTAAAAAATGAATTATGCCCGATGTGTGAAAATTTATTTGATGATGTCGATAATATTGTCACTAGAATAATAGAGCAGACAGGAGAAGTAGAACATTCTACAATTCAACTTGGGATACATCTACCTAAAGACTTAGTAGATGATGAAGACAAGATAAGATCAAGACATGGATCTCCTGGTTCTGCCCCATTGAAGCCATCTTTCGTTCGAGCAATTCAAGAAAAATTATCTTTAAAGGTAGAGGGCATTAGTTTTGTTAAGGAAAGGCCTGATTTAATGATTTTAGTCGATGGTTTAACTCTCAAAGTTGATGTTGATGTAAGGCCAGTATTCATGTATGGAAGGTACCGAAAACTCACTCGAGGTCTACCTCAGACTAGATGGCCATGTAGGGCTTGCAGAGGACGTTCAGGCGGTTGTGAATCATGTAATAATACTGGGTTACAATACCTTGAATCAGTTCAAGATTTGATAGGAGAGCCAATTCGTTTAGCATTAGCTGCCGAAGATACGTCATTCCATGGAATGGGTAGAGAAGATATCGATGTTAGATGTCTAGGGCAAGGCCGTCCATTTGTTATTGAGATTAAAAAACCCGGAACTAAAATAGTCAATTTAGAAGAAATACAAAATATCGTGAATCAAAATGCCAAAGAAAAAGTTGAGATTAATAGTCTCAGATGGTCTAATCGTTCAGAAGTTGTAAAAGTAAAAGAAAGTCGCTCTGAGAAATCATATACAATACGGTTCAAAGTAGAAAATATTCCTGATGAAGAAACTGTAATAGAGGCGATTTCAACGCTATCAGGTGTAACTCTGGCACAAGAGACACCACAGCGAGTTTCTCATCGTAGAGCTGCAAAAACTCGTAAGAGAAAGGTAACCAAACTTTCAGATATTATGGTAGAAGGTGATGAAGTTCAGTTCTTTGTTCGTTGTGAGGCAGGAACTTATGTAAAGGAGTTAGTACATTCAGATGAAGGTCGAACAGTACCTTCTGTTAGCAGTGTGTTGGGTGATAAAGAATGCACTGTAATTTGGCTTGATGTTGAAGATATTCACTATGATTGAGTAATTAACTAAATCCGAGTACTTAAGAATACGAGTCAGGTCGACCGCTTCCAAGACCTATGGTCTGTAAGGTGATAACATGGTGACAAGAACACATGGACAACGTCAAGGAACACGTTCTATTCTTAAAAAAAGTAAGCGTGATAAAGGCCGAGTTTTCATTAACAGAGTAATGCATCCTTATGTAGAAGGAGATAGAGTAGCCATTGTATTAGATGGTGCTCAACATAAAGGAATGCCTCACCGTAGATTTCAGGGACGTACAGGAATAATTGCTGGTAAGCAAGGACGTGCGTACATTGTTAACTTTAAAGATGGCAATATGAAAAAAACAGTAGTTGCTCGTCCAGAGCATCTCAAACCAATTAAGGAATGATTTTAATGACAGAAAAAGAATTTGTAGATTTTGCTACGGTGCGTGAACTTCTATCAGATGCAAGAGAAAGACGTGGCGATTTGTCATACGAACAAATAATGGCTTTACAACACGCAGAGTGGGCTGCATCTACCAACAGAGGAGGATCCAAGACAGATCCTAAGGTATTCACCGCCCTTTACAATGCGCTATGTGAAAATGAAAAATTATCTCAATACCCAGAAATCTGTTCAAAGTTAGCTGAATTAACTCCTTTGAATGTGAAAGGAGTTAGAGTAGTAATTTCGAGTAAGAGAATTGCAATGGACACATCAGAGGTTGAAGAAATCATTACTGTTATCCGTCAACACGTACTTTGAGTGAAAATAGTATCCTTTGATGAATTAATTCTTGAATAAAGACCTTTCTCAGGTGGTTGTAAATCATGTATGCGAACACCCCTTCTGATGCCGGAGACGGGCCTTCATCTATTTTTTCGAGTGAAACTCACTTGAGAATTTTAGATATTTCGGAAAGGAGGCCTGTAGGTTACGAAGTACATGCATTGACTGAACCGTCTCTGTATCTAGTTCGTGCTAGAGTCATAGATAAGGAAGGGATTACCAGTGGTTCAAGATTGATTCTCGAAGAAAATAAAGTCGGTCCCCTATCTTTACTACGCTACCGAGATTTATCGTCAAATAGTGAGGATATTATTCTTGATGAATTAATGGGTGCCATAAAAGATAATTCTGAAATTCATTTAGGCTTCTATAATCGTGCAAATAATATTTCTTTGAAAGTACATGCCTTCCAACTCCTTCCAGGGATTGGTAAATCTAAGGCTCAGAAAATGGTTCAGTCACGCGGAATGGCGGGCTGGATGGAATTTTCAGAAGTTGATGAAGCCTGTGAAATAGATTCCGTCAGATTATTGGCTGAAAGATATCTAATTGAGATCGAAGATCCTCTAAATAACCGAAGTATCCTAGATCATCTTATCCGTTCATCTAAATAATCTGGAATTACTATGGACGATTTAGACCCTAGATTACTAGTCGACCTACTTAGAGATCGTGTTATTCCTGATAAGTCACTTGGTCAACATTTTCTTCTCGATCAAGATGTAATATCTCGATCCATAGAGATATGTCTAGAACAAGATTCTCCACTAAATTCAGAGTCTAAAGTTCTTGAAATTGGACCGGGCCCAGGTTCTCTCACGTTATCTCTTCTCAGAACTAGTTCCAATGTAATCGGAGTTGAAATAGATAGTGAAGCTATTTTACATTTAGAAAGAGTTTTTGGAGATGCAGAAGGCAAGCTTGAAATTATTTCAGGAGATATTTTGGAAGTTAAATGGCCAAAAAATCTCTCTCATATTGTCGCTAATTTGCCCTATCAAATTTCCAGCCCAGTCCTTGATTTAATTCAACAATATCATTACAGAAGCCCATTAGATGCGATAGTTATACTAGTTCAGGATGAATTCGCTGAAAGAATGTCTATGGAACATTTTGGTTCATTAAGTCCCCTAGGACTATCTCTATGGCTCGACTTTGATGTCAAATTAGATAGGAAAGTCCCTGGGGGAGCATTCAGCCCCGCACCAAGAGTTAATTCTCGATTAGTTTCACTTATTCCAATAGATCGTTCAATTAAAAATGGGAAAATCAATCGCAAGATGTTTAGAATTATTACACAACATTGTTTTTCTAGCCGTAGAAAGAAAATTAAGACATTATTATTCAAAACTCCTCGTAGAATTAGTAGAGTTGGTGGCTGGCATAAATCTCGATGGAAGGCTGCAATTGAAGATTTGATAGATAATCCTCCGGATGGATTTTCTGAAAATTGGTTTGATAATAGACCTGATATGCTAGAACCAGAAGAATGGGCTATAATTGCTAATAGAATATCCACATATGGCGAGTAATTGAGACAATTATGACCGTGACTTGATAGCATACGCATGATTCGACGGGTTACTGCGAAGCCTATGGCAAGATTCGCAGAAGAGGTTTTGTTATGGCAAAAAAAGACACCTATCTCGCGTTATTGCGTCGTGGCATAGATGAAAAAACTGCCCAAATCTTATCAGATGGTGGGATTAAAGTTGGTGATTTGAAAACTTTAGATGTTGAAACTTTAACAAATAATTATGGCTTAAAGAAAGAAATAGCCACTTCAGTACTTGATTCTGTCAAATCCGGACCGCGTTCTTCTGCAAAGCAGAGATACTTAGCAGATGTTCTTTCAGATAGTGGCAGTAAGAAGAAAGTTGACAAAATTGAAGAACAGAGATTCAAGAGAGAACAGAAAGATCTCCATGCTGAATTATTAGAAAAGAAAGAGCAGCTTCGGATTGCTAAAGTAGAGCAATTCCGTGAAAAGAAGCTTGTAATGAACCGATTGGGTAAGACTGTTGAATTAATAGTAAAATTAGAGAATACTTTTGACGAAGAAGGTAAAGATGAACAGAGGACCAAACTTAGAGATCAGTTAGAGACCCGTGGCCTTGAAGCAGCAAGAGATCATGAATTATTGGATTTATCTGGAACACCTCAAGATATTGTTGATTTTCGTCGAAAGATAGCCCCTATATTATGCATGCATGCCTGTCCGGAATGTGGTGAGGAAATGGATCCTAGAGGGGGTAATGTGATGGAAGATATGACTGATTTCATGTTAATTTGCTGGGATTGCGAGAAAGAATTCCGCGCTCCTATGGCCCAAGTAGTAGAAGATAAATTAGAAAATGGTAATAGGATCCAAATTGACCCTAGAAAAGGTCCGAGATTGAAAGTATATCTGCCACCTAAGAAATCTGAAACTCTAAGCGTTGATGATCTTATTAAGAGAGATCTAGAATCAACGGGTGCTTCTGTTGCAGAACTTGAGGCTGCTGTCGAAGCAAGCAAATTATCAGGTAGATTAATGAGTATTGAAGATTGGATAGAGCAAAAAATTACTGATAAAGGATACATACAAGCTCAGGAACATAGAGAAGAATTCATTCTTGCTACTGGTGCTGGCGCAACTAAATTCAATAAGTGGATGAAGAAAGCAGGTTTGTATTTCAATAAACAAACAGGACGTTGGACCCGTTGGGAAGATCGTTAGTACCTCAAATTATACAATATTTATTAGATGGTTTGAATAAAAATTACTCGCTGGGTCAATCATGGCAATCATTCGTTTCTTTCGTGGAGGGTTACTTTTAGGTTCTGCCGAAGTCGAAGAAGGAGATTTCATTGTAGATGTTGCAGATAGAATTGGGATTGATATTCCTCGAAATTGCACCTCTGGTAATTGTGGAACTTGTCTTGTTAGATTAATAGCTGGAGATATTGAATATCCAGAACCGTTACCTCCCGGTTTAGATGAATTTTTAATAGAAGATTCCGGAATCCTTTCTTGTTGCATGATTTCAAAAGGATCCTGTGATATCGATACAATTCCACCTATTTGAGGTCTTGAAATGGTTGATTGGAATAATAATGAACTCATATTCCTTCTTATTTTTGATATTTTAGCACTATCATTTGCCGTTTGGTGGCTTTCTAGAAGAGTCAAGTCAAAAATTATTGAAGTAAATGAAAGAAAATCTAAGAGATGGACAAGAGAAGAAGAGTAAATCTTTACTCGTTTACTGCAGCAGTCCACCTATTTGCTTGTGGTATACCCACAACTTCAATGTGACAGGCAAGAACACCTCTTGTTTTCTTAACTTCATTTCGTAACTCAATTAAATCGTTCAAACAACAAGGACAGTAAGAATGAGTTGGAGTAATCCAAAGCTCAACAATCCCTCCTTCACTAATCTCAACTCCTTTCAAGATTTCTTTGTCCTTCAATAGCTTACCATGTGGTTCTTTCCTTTCTCTTAGAATCTTAGCCAATCTTCTTTCAACTGGACCGGAAGACTGAGACACATAATAGCGCAAGAGGTCTAGGAATTAGTATGTTGCTTATTCTTAATTCCAATCTGTAATGAAAGGGAATTTATCTCCCATAGTTAAGTATTCCATACCATCTCTTGTTCTAACAAAAGTATCTTCAGTCCCTATACATCCATTTTCATAGATTACTTTTGGCTCAATTGCCATTGTTCCACCAATATTTAGTGGTCTATCGAAACCTTTAGCAATTACTGGAGTTTCATCTAACTCTAATCCTACTGAATGGCCCAAGAAATAAGATTTATCTGGTAAAATCCCCATCAAATTATTCTCATAACCCATTTCTTTAGCAAGTTGACTTCCAATATCCCAGGTTTTTGAACAGTTATCTCCGGAACCTAAACTGGATACAACTTTCTGTCTAATTTCTATCATATCATCCAGTCTTTCCATCCACTTATGATTTAGTTTTCCTGCACTGAACATACGAGTACAATCTGAAACATAACCTCTGTGTAAATGTACGATGTCTACTGTAACTGGTGAATTTGATTCTACTTTTGCATGTCCAGATCCTAATGATGATATTGGGCTTGCTCCAACTCCTCCAATTGCAGAATCAAAATATGAAGGTACAGATGCTGAACTTCCAGCGACAATCACTACTCTATCACAGTCCATTGGCCATTTCCTCATCCTTATTCTTCCGCCAAATCCAGCCTTTCTGCTAACTTTATCTGCTATTGAAGCCATTTCTAATTCAGTTTTCCCTAAACCTCCATTTTCTCTTATAGCCTCGAACATTGTTCTGTTTATTTCTCCACTTTCTCTGAGCATTTTTATTTCCCATTCAGATTTTGTTTCCCTTAATTCATACATTATTTTTGTACAATCTTTACTTTTTCCTTCTAAAGAACTCAATTTTTGATTAATGAATTTCCAGCGATCATGAGGGATCTTTCCTTCAAGTAATGCAGGCATTTCAATCCCTCCCTTTCCTCTAATTTCATCTGCTAAATCCGCCATTCTGGGTTGTGTCATTACAGGATCAGGAATATTATCGCCTCCCGATTCAAATTTTGCTCTTTCTAAAGATCTCTTCACCCAATGTGTAGTTTCAATATCAGAGTCTTTTGACCCAACCAAAATAATACCATTTTGTCTTCCTCCAGTTAACCAGTAAAGCTCTACAGGATCGTCAATTAGTACAGATTCTATTTTGTGTTTTGATAATATTTCTGAAAGTAACCTTCTACGATTTTCTAGTTCAGATACGGGGACTCTCCAGTCAACTCCATCGGGTCCAGTTAAACTCTCCTTATCCCATGTCATGTAGACGCGTAGTGATATCAAAGACAAAGGTATTGTGTAAGGGATGTTAGGTTAATTCAACCATTACGGTCAAAGAGTGTTAGCCTTTGGGCTTGAACGTGAGTGACGTCCTTACACTGGACGATGTCCGCCTCGGCGGCAAAGTAGTTCTCTATCGTGTAGACGTAAATTCTCCTCTAGAACCATCATCAGGAGCCTTTCTTGACGATAGTAGATTAAGGGCAATTATTCCTACTCTTCGAACCTTACAAAATTCTAAAGTTGTGATGTTAGGTCATCAATCGAGACCAGGGAAAATAGATTTTACAAATATGGAACAACATGCAGATAGGATTTCCCGATTAATTGGCAAAAAGGTAAAATTTATCTCTGATATTTGTGGAGATGAAGCAATTTCGTCTATTAAAAATCTCAAAATTGGTGAAATGTTGTTCTTAGATAACATTCGTATGCATGACGATGAAAATTCTATGAAAAAAGCATCTCTAGAGGAAACTGCACAATCGGAGATAGTCAGAAAATTATCCTCAGTAATCGATGTCTATGTTACCGATGCTTTTGCAGCGGCTCATAGAAATTCTCCTTCTCTAACTGGTTTTTATGATTCGGTACCTTGTATTGCTGGCCACTTAATGTCTAAGGAAATCTCTAATCTTCAGATTGCAGTTAATGATCCTCCTCGTCCATATATAGCAATCCTCGGTGGAACAAAATGTGATGATTCTCTGAAAGTGGCTAAGAATCTAATAGATAAGGAAATCATCGATACAATTCCAGTAGTTGGAGTTGTTGGAAATATGATGCTTTGGGCAAGTGGAGTAGATATTGGTGAAGGAAATAAATCGTTCATCAGAAATGCTCTAGGAGATGATTTTCAAGACACATGGGCTCTCGCAGAATTATTGTATGAAAACCATAAAGAGTACTTCCTTTTACCTAGCGACGTAGCAGTAGAAGTTGATGGAAATAGAGTGGCTATGAATGTTTCAGAACTACCTACTAAATATCCAATTTATGATATAGGGATTTCAACTCTTCAGGAAATTAGACCATTGATGATTAATGCTGGATGTATATTATGGAATGGCCCGGCATCCTATTTTGAATTACCCGGATTTGCTTTCGGGACAATCGAGATCCTCAATATGTGTACTGAATCATCATCAGTTACCATTGTTGGAGGTGGACATACTAGTTCATTAGTAAGTAATCGTGGAGTTACTGACTCAGTGACTCATAATAGTACGGGTGGTGGAGCATGTTTGACTATGCTATCAGGAGGATCAATGCCCGTAATCAAATCTTTGAATAAATCTAATGATAAGTTTCGTCCTCTTTTGTCCTCTCTTGAACTTGCTAATTGAATTTTGGTCGTCTCAAGTGTTATCAATGTATACATGTCACGAGATACTATGAGTGACGAAGAAAATGACGTATTCTCTGGTTCTGTGACCTCACAGCCCCAGATGGTAAATGTGCAAACATCAGGACCTATGTACATGGTTGAGAGGAGTTCTGCACCTCAAGTAATTGGAATTTTAGTGATTGTTTACTATATCCTAACTACTTTGACGGGTTTGCTTGGGTTTTTATCGCTAGAATTTATTTCTGATATTGACGAAACAGGACAAGTTGAGGCATTACCCACTGGATTATTATTGGGAGTCATTTTCCTTTCTTTGATTCCCGCAGTAATTGGAGTTTTTGGAGGATTTAAAATATTTCAATACAAGAAACAAGGAATTTGGATTACACTTGGTGCAATAGTTGCTGGTTGGATAATTAGTATTGTTAACACTGCTCTAACCTCTGATTATTCTGGTGGTACAGGAGACGCAGGAATCGATGCAATGTTCCAAGGAGTTTGTGGAATATTCTGCGTAGCAATATGTGGAATCATAGTATGTATTCCATTGTTTATGGCAAACAGCGGTTTAGAATAATCGATGGTAATTAGATGCAGAGTTTAGTCCTTGATTCTATCAAGATTTTACTTACTGCCTTGATTATTTTTGCAGTAGCACAGTTGAGTCAGAAGGATACTCTACTAGCTGCTCTATTAGCATCAATCCCCTTAGTCAGTGTACTTGCAATGATTTGGATGAATCACGAAGGTGCAACTAATGATGAGATAATTAATTTTTCAAAAGATATTGTTTGGTTAATTCTTCCATCTTTATTATTGTTTATTGTGATGCCAGAATTAATTCAGAGAGGATGGAATTTCTATCCTGCACTTGGTGGTGGTCTGAGCGCTACAATAATTGGCTACTTTCTAATGATTGAGATAATGAAAAGATTCCAGACTATGTCCTAGGCGATATGGAATTTTTCTAAATTGATTATTCCACCTAATCTTTCTTGTATATTTTGTTTTATTTTAATCAGCCCCTGCTCATCATTAGCCTCAGCTCTCATAACAAGAATTGGTTCAGTATTACTAGGCCTACAAAGAAACCAACCCTCTGGATATCTAACTCTAACTCCATCAACAGTAGAATATTTCATGTCTGAAAATTTTCTTTCCACTGAATCCATAGTTTCCTTTCTATTCATAGTTAGAGGTACTTTTGCCTCTCCAGTTGAAGCGTATTTTGGTAAGTCTTCAAACCAGTCTGAAAATTTAGGCCCTCCTTCATTCGGCGCTGGCTCTCTAGCAATTATTTCTAGTAATCTAGCAGTATTATACAATGAATCATCGAATCCCGGCCATCTGTCATTCAAGAAGAAATGACCAGACATTTCTCCTGCTAAAGGCGAATCAGGATTTTCTTTCAGCTCTCTTTTCATGAATGAATGTCCAGTTCTAACCATTCTAGGTATGCCTCCTGAAGAATAGATTGCTTCTTCCAGTGCCATACTGCACTTTACGTCATAGAAAACCGTTCTTTCTAACTCTGTCCCACCTTTCCTTTCTGCTAAAATATCTTTAACAAAAATAGTCATCAGTCTGTCTGGATGGATAAATCTACCCTCTTGGTCGACTACGCCAATTCTATCTCCATCTCCATCCATTCCAATTCCAAATTCAGCATTATTTTCTACCACTGCTTTAGCTAAATCTTTCATATTCTCAGGCCTTGTAGGATCAGGTGGATGATTTGGAAACTTATTATCCCAATCACAATGTACAGGTATTAAATCAACATTTAATTTCTCCATTAATGTAATTGTTAATGGTCCAGGTACTGCGTTTCCACAATCAATAGCGATTTTTATTTTTCTTCGAGGTATTCCTGCGTTTGAGACAATTGTATCTAGATATTGATTTTCGAAATGGGAAAAATCTTTCACAACTCCATTTCCTTGTTTAAACAAATTATCATCAAAGGTCTTTTTCAATTCCTGTAATTCTTCTCCGGCCATTGGTAAGGTGCCATTACAAATCTTAAATCCATTGTATTCAGGAGGATTGTGACTTGCTGTAATTACAACAGCAGCATCTACAGAAAGATCTACAGTCGCTCTGTAAAGCACTCCTGTTGTTGTTATTCCAAGATCTAGTACATCTACTCCAGATGAATTTAATCCTTTTAAGAAAGCAGAATGTAATTCAGGTCCAGACTCTCTAATATCTCGAGCTACTGCAATAGTATTTGCATTAAGGTGAGTTGCAAGAGACTTCCCCAATCTTTCTGCAAAGTCAGAATCTAATTCAGAATGAGCAAGCCCACGAATATCATAAGCTTTGAAAACACTCATTTCTATACCTCAATTTTAATTATTTCCCGAGCCTCTAAAAGCTTCGCATATGATTTCTATTAGTGCATCACCTGGTAATTTACTAACTTCATATGCTGCTCTAGCAGGTGGCATTGATTCTCCAAGCCATTTCCCATAAACTTCGTTTACATTAGAATAATTTCCTATGTCTGTTAGAAGTATTGTTACCATAACTAAGTCATCTCTTGAACTGTTTGCTATTTCCAATAGATTGTCTATCTTTTTCAAAGCCTCAGAGGTCTGAGAAACAATATCTTCTCCTCCTTCAATACCTATTTGACCAGCCAGCCAAATATGATCTCTTACGGTAATCCCAGGACTGTAAGGTGCCCAAACTTTTCCTCCATTATCAATTTTTAACTTACGAGCCATGAAGTTCGCAGGGTGTTATCGCTGATATGTTTATTCACGAAGTAATTCTATTACTTCTGAATGATCTCCAGCAACATTTTCTGGTGTTAATTGATTTATTGGAACCCATTGTGCATCGACTGCATCGTCACCTCCCACTGGCTCAGATTCACT
>Ga0228615_1000890_pt1 | contig 15857 bp, 14 predicted proteins | sample 16DmetaG_FD_190530 | JGI IMG/M metagenome (GOLD analysis project Ga0228615, IMG submission 190530) | Seawater microbial communities from Monterey Bay, California, United States - 16D | ecosystem: Environmental > Aquatic > Marine > Coastal | place: USA: California | collected 2016-10-17
CAGAAAATCCTAATACTAAGCCTATTACTCCCGAAGAAGAGAGGCGTTCTGAAATAAACAACCACCCAGCAAACGCAACCATGAGTGGCATGGTTGATGCAATTATTGCAGCAAGGGAGGCCTCAATGGATTGCATGGCAACAAAATTTAACCCTAAATAAAGGGCATTCTGACATAAACCAAAGATAAAAGTGGCGCGCCATTGTAATTTTGTAAGCTTAAACGTTTGCCCCAAAACTAAGGCTATAAAAACACCTATTAAGCCTGAAATTAAAAACCTAATTGATAAAGCCGCTAACGGAGAAGAATATAATACAATTATCCGAGCTGAGGTAAATGCTGACGACCAGATGAGCACAAAGATTAAGCCTAATAAAATTGCGCGAACATTCATGTTTTGTTTCTCAGCCTTGCTCCGTAATATTATTATAGTTTAAAAAGAAAAGGGTCGCTAAAAGCGACCCTTTATTTACTTAACACTTTAAGTCTAACTATTTACGCTATCCTTTAGTGCCTTAGCTATAGTCATTTTTACTACTTTATCTGCAGCTTTCTTGAACTGCTCTCCGGTAGCGGGGTTGCGAACCATTCTTTCTGGGCGCGCACGACATTGGATTTTTCCAACTCCAGGAAGGGCAACAGCGCCTCCTCCTGAAACCTCGCGAGTAATTATATTACATACTGCATCCAAAGCTGCACTTGCAGACTTCTTATCTGAGCCCATTTCATCGGCCAGAGCCGCAACCAGTTGTGTTTTTGTCATCGGTTTAGACATTATACTTCTCCTTACACTGCCCAAAGTTTTGGACCTCGTAATTGTATTTTAACTGCATATTGTGTCCGGACACAACTGATAGTGGTCAAAAACTGCACAAAAAACAGCTTTTTTTGCCTTTTTTCTCATTTAAAGGAAAGCTGTCTCGTTAAAACTCCTTAATTTACGGCTTTGAAGCCGTCCTAATGGCATTTCTTGTAAAATTTCCATTGTGCGAACACCTATGCTTAAATGCTGTGAAACCTGGTTTTTGTAAAACTCTGAGGCCATTCCAGGAAGTTTCAGCTCCCCGTGTAAAGGCTTGTCAGAGACGCATAGAAGGGTCCCATAAGGTACTCTAAATCGGTATCCATTTGCAGCAACAGTTGCGCTTTCCATATCTAAAGCTATAGCACGAGACTGGCTCAATCTGTGAACGGGTCCCGTCTGTTCACGCAGTTCCCAATTTCTATTATCCACTGTGGCGACAGTACCAGTGCGCATTATCTGCTTTAAATCATAACCTTTTAGCTGAGTGATGTCTGCAACTGCTTGCTCTAGAGCAATTTGAACTTCCGCCAGGGCTGGCACAGGCACCCATGATGGTAAGTCTTCATCAAGAACCTTATCCTCTCTCAGATATGCATGCGCGAGAACAAAATCGCCTAATCTTTGACTATTTCGCAATCCAGCACAGTGACCCAACATTAGCCATGCTTGTGGTCTCAAAACAGCTATATGGTCAGTCGCGGTCTTAGCATTACTTGGGCCAACGCCAATATTCACAAGAGTTATACCATTACCATCTGATCTTTTTAAATGATACGAGGGCATTTGAGGAAGTTTATTTGGTTTGGGAATTTTAGATTTTGCAGAGAATATTTCAAAGTTTTCTGGACCCACAAAACTTTCGTAACCGCTATCTGAGTTATTTAAGGCTCGCCGAGCAAACCGCTCGAACTCATCAACATAGAACTGATAGTTTGTAAAAAGAACAAAGTTTTGAAAATGTTTTGGATCTGTTGCCGTATAATGGTCTAGCCTCGCTAAAGAGTAATCAACTCTTTGCGCTGTGAAAAGACATAAAGAGCTTGGCTCTTCTTTAGAAGTTGGCCCAACTCCATTTACTATACTGTCATTTGTAGTTGATAAGTCAGGTACGTCAAAAACATCCCTAAGTGGAAATTCATCTATATCATTGTTCGCGCCAGAAACTAGTTTACCCTTCATAGCAAAATGTAAAGGTATCGGTGTTTTTGAAGCCCGTATTGTAATTGGAACCTTATGGTTTTTTATTAATAGAGATATTTGCTGAATTAAATATTTTTCAAATAGTTCGGGCTGTGTAACAGTCGCAGTATAAGTACCAGGCTCTGTGACGTGCCCAAAACTAAGCCTGCTGTCGATTGGAGCAAAGCTTTTTACCTCGATACAAATCTCTGGATAGTATACCCTATATCTTTTACCATTGTATCCATTCTGAAGGAACTTTTCAAAGTTTTCACTGAGAAAATCTATGCTTTTTTTATAATCAGCTTTTAGCCTTTTGACAGCTGTAGAAGGGTCCCAAAATATTTCTTCCTTTGTATTTTTTAGGGTCATTATTTTTTGCTTTGTCATCCCTGTCTCCAAAGTCGCCGATTGGAAGTAGTTCGCTAAATCCACAATTTAAAGCAGCAAATCAAATTCATGATAACACAAATATGGTAAATTAAAGCTAGTTTAATTTTTTACTATTTATTTCTCTTGTTTGGCTACTAGTATCTGTAAATAGATTTTGCTTTTTAATTATATTTTATCTTGGGGGAATTATGTCGCTGGTCAAAAGTACAATAAAAAATATTAGTTACTGGAAAGAACGTGTAGACCTTGCCGCAGCCTTTAGGTGGGCTGCTCGGTTCGATTTACATGAGGGCGTAGCAAACCATTTTTCATTTTCAATAAATGACGATGGAACAAAGTTTTTAATGAACCCCAATCAAGTTCATTTTTCGCGCGTAAAAGCATCTGAACTAATTATTGTGGATGCCAACGACCCAGATACACTTAATCTGCCAGGCGCACCTGACCCCACCGCTTGGGGCTTGCATGGCGCAATTCATAGAAATTGTCTTCATGCCCGATGTGCGATGCATGTACATTCAATCTATGCAACCGTTATTGCAAGCTTAAAAGACAGCTCTTTACCGCCGATAGACCAAAATTGCGCTATATTTTATAATAGATATGTAATTGACGAAAATTATGGTGGATTAGCTTTTGAAGAAGAAGGCGAAAGGTGCTCAAAATTACTAAAAGACCCACAAAAAAAAGTGCTTATAATGGGCAACCACGGGGTTATGGTTACCGGAAACTCTGTTGCTGACACCTTCAATAGGCTTTATTATTTTGAACGAGCAGCTAAAACCTATATCAAGGCCCTTCAAACAGGCCAACCACTAAGAATTATACCTGATGATGTTGCCGAGAAAACTGCCTCTGAAATTGAAAACTATGCCAACCAAGACGACCAGCATCTAGAAGAATTAAAAAAAATTTTAGATTATGAAGGTAGTGATTATGCCAGCTGATAAATCAAAAAATAATTCAAGATTAGCATAGTTCATTAATCAATTTCATAGTCTTGCTATCAAATATAAGCCGTGTAATTGTTACAAAAGTTTTCGAGAGCAACCTATGACTACAAAGTCTAATCAAAAATTAACTCTTTTGCCACAAGCTATTAGTGCTCGTAATACAGGGGTTGATCTAGATTTAGACTGGGTTTCGTCTATTCAGGCAAATACTTCAGCAATTGAAAGGCGCGCTTCTTCTATAGGCTCTAGAAGATCTGTCAAAAAACAACACCAAGCTGCTTGGTTGCTGCAAGCCATAAAATGTATGGACCTTACAACTTTAAGTGGTGACGATACCATTGGTCGCGTAAAGCGTTTGTGCGCAAAGGCAAAAACGCCAATTTCTAACGCACTCTTAAAAAACCTAGGGTTAGACGACATAAAAGTTGGTGCTGTGTGTGTTTACCACGATATGATTGAAGCCGCAGTAGCAAAACTTAGTGGTACAGGGATTCCTGTTGCAGCAGTATCAACAGGCTTTCCTGCTGGATTGTCGCCATTACCACTTCGCATTGCTGAGATAGAGTATAGCGTTTCGGCAGGCGCAAGTGAAATTGATATAGTAATATCTCGTCGCCATGTCCTAACGCAAAACTGGAAAGCCCTATACGAAGAAGTTCAAGCCTTTAGAAAGGCCTGCGGTTCTGCTCATATTAAAACAATTTTAGCAACTGGAGAGCTTGGAACTTTGCGTAATGTAGCTCGCGCATCTGCCGTATGCATGATGGCTGGAGCAGACTTTATTAAGACCTCAACTGGCAAAGAACCAGTAAACGCTACGCTGCCAGTATCTTTGGTAATGGTCAGAGCAATTCGTGAATATTATGAAAAAACAGGATATAAAATTGGATATAAGCCAGCTGGGGGAATATCAAAAGCCAAAGACGCTCTTACATACCTTAGTCTAATTAAAGAAGAACTAGGTGATCAATGGCTTAATCCTGAATTATTCCGATTTGGCGCTTCAAGCCTTTTAGGAGATATTGAAAGACAGCTGGAACATCACATAACTGGCGCATATTCCGCCTCTTATCGACATGCAATGGGGTAAAAATGTCTGTTAAAAAGATTTTAGGTGATATGGACTACGGATTAGCTCCGGAAAGTCCAGAAGAAGTAAAGAAGTGGTTACGTCAACATAATTCTTCTTTTGGCCATTTCATCGGCGGCAACTTTACAAAGCCTAAAAATGATTTTAAATCACTGAACCCTTCTAATGGAGAAGTCATAGCCAGTTTGAGCCAAGCCTCCGTTAAAGATGTGAATAACGCCGTAAAAATGGCAAAAAATGCTTTTAAAGATTGGTCTGAAACCGAGCCACACCAAAGAGCAAAAGTGCTATACTCCATTGCCCGGCTTTTACAGAAAAACTCCCGGCTTTTTTCTGTGCTTGAAACAATAGACAATGGCAAGCCAATAAGAGAATCTCGAGATATTGATATACCATTAGCCCAACGTCATTTTTATTACCACGCCGGTCTTGCCCAAATATATAAAACCAAGATCCGAGATATGGAGCCCATTGGAGTATGTGGCCAAATAATACCTTGGAACTTTCCTTTACTAATGCTGGCATGGAAAATTGCACCGGCTTTAGCTGCCGGTAATACAGTTGTTTTAAAACCCGCTGAATATACTTCTTTGACTGCATTGTTATTTGCAGAAATCTGTATCGAGGCTGGGGTACCCAATGGGGTTATAAACATTATTACTGGTGATGGAAGTGTTGGGGAAATGATTGTTGGTCACCCAGATATTAAAAAGGTTGCTTTTACTGGATCCACTGAAGTTGGCAGAATAATAAGAAAAAGCACTGCAGGCACAGGTAAACTGCTAACGCTGGAGTTAGGTGGAAAATCTCCATTTATTGTCTTTGATGATGCTGATCTCGATAGTGCTGTGGAGGGTTTGGTCGATGCGATATGGTTTAACCAAGGTCAAGTCTGTTGTGCCGGATCTAGGCTTTTAGTTCATGAAAGCATAGAAGAAAAACTTCATAAGAAAATCCAAAACAGGATGAACAAATTGCGAGTTGGGGCCCCCCTAGACAAGTCGATAGATATGGGTGCCATTGTTGATAGATCGCAATTATCAAAAATAAAAAAACTAGTATCTCAAACGGAGGGTAATGTTTATCATGCTAAATGTGAATTACCAAAAAAGGGCCTTTACTATCGGCCAACTCTAATTACAGGTCTTTCTCCCTCAGATAAATTAATGCAAGAAGAAATTTTTGGACCTGTTTTAGTAAGCACAACCTTTAGAACACCCAAGGAGGCCTCTGACTTAGCAAACGATACTAAATATGGCTTAGCAGCAAGTATATGGAGCGAAAATATTAATTTAGCTCTAGGTTTAGCACCAAAAATAAAAGCAGGTGTCATCTGGGTAAATGGAACTAATATGTTTGACGCTGCTATTGGTTTCGGTGGCGTTAAAGAGAGTGGCTTTGGCCGCGAAGGTGGATGGGATGGATTAAAAAGCTATCTGAAATATTCCATAAATTTTCCTAAACAAAAAAATAACCACCTGAAAAGCCATTCTGATAAAGAAACTTTTGGTTTAGATAGAACAGCTAAACTTTATATTGGTGGAAAACAAACAAGGCCCGATGGTGGCTACTCACAAAAGATCCTTGATGCCTCCAAAAACTTAGCTGGATATGTCCCATCTTCTAACAGAAAAGATATTCGAAATGCTGTTGAAGCAATGAATAAAGCTTCTAGTTGGTCTAATTCCTCCGGGCATTTGAGAGCCCAAATAATTTATTTTATGGCCGAAAACCTTCATGCCAGAAGGGAAGAGTTTGAAAAACGTATTAATCAAATGTCAGGCCGAAAAGACGGAAAAAAAGAGGTTGAGCTTTCAATAGAGCGCCTGTTTACATATGCAGCTTGGGCTGACAAATTTGACGGTACAATTAGTGGCGTACCAGTAAGAGGTGTAGGCTTAACTATGCGGGAAGCTGTCGGAAATATAATAGTTTTTTGTCCACCAAATGAACCTTTACTCTCCTTGATCTCCTGTATAGCCCCGGCCATAGCGATGGGAAACCGCATCACAACAATTTCACCTTTTGTTGCATCTCTTACAGCAACAGACTTTTACCAGATATTGGAGACATCAGACATCCCCCCAGGTGTTATAAATATATTAACTGGAAGCCATTTAGAGTTAGCATCATCCGCCGCCAGTCACATGGATGTCGACTCTATTTGGTCTTTTTCAGAAGAAGAAATAACCAAAACTATTGAGTTAGAGGCCGCAAAAAATATAAAGCGAACTTGGTGCCAAAAAAATATTGATTGGTTAGATAACAGAGCCGCGGGAGAGATGTTTCTTGATGCCGCAACGGAAACAAAAAGTATTTGGATTCCCTATGGTGAAGGTTGAGCCAGCAATTTTTTGAATATTAGTCGGTCTGGGTATCCATCTGGCGTTTGGCCAATTGCCTTCTGGAAATCGATTAACGCTTTTTTTGTATTTACACCCAACTTACCATCTACGCCGCGAGTATCATAACCCAAGAGTATTAAATGCTCTTGCATGACTGAAACTTCTGAAGGGCTTATTTGCTCTCTGTTTTTTGGCCATGTTATTTTTTGTGGGCTTCTCTGCAAAGCAGATGAAAAAAGCCAAACAACAAAAACATAAAGCTCAGATCTATTGTAATGAAAAATTGCAGATGCATTTTTATCAAATTTAAAATGGGTCCCAGAATGGCCAAAGGGTGCAGTAAAGCCTTTCTCCCTAGTTAAGTTCATTCCTGTTTTTAAATAATTTAAATTCTTTGGTTTTGTTGCTTTCTTCAAAATAAAACCTTCTCGTGACCAACCCAAATTCTTTAAATAGCAAGCAGTAGAAGATAAAGCGTCCAAAGGGTTTTCTTTATTCCATATGTTAGGAACATTTTTGCCCCCAAAAGGTGCAGAGAATTTTAGATACGTCGTTGGCATAAATTGCGTATGCCCAGAAGCGCCTGCCCAACTACCCAGCAGACTTTCTACCTCTATACCTTTTGTATGTTTAATAGTTTCCAAAGCTAAAAGTTCAGACTTAAATAAAGCCCTTCGTCTTTCTCCCTTAGCCGCAAAAGCAAGAGTAGCCAAAGAATCTATAACCCGATATTTACCAAGTATTTCGCCAAAATTAGTTTCTATCCCCCAAATAGCGGTGATAACTTCAGGAGGTACGCCCCAATCTTTTTGTATTTTTTTTAATTGTTTATCCCAAATTTTGAGTTTTTCTTTTCCAGCACCTATGCGTCTTTTTGTAATTATTTTTTCTACATACTTTTGTAAACTCAGCAGATGTTCAATTTGATTTTTATCTTCAGAAAGAACCTGATCATCAAAGACTGCTTTATCTTTAAAAGAAAGAACTTCTTTTTCTAAAAACTCATTGAAGTTCATGTTATTCTAAAGACCTTTTCGCTTTCTTCTTTCTTTTAAGAGAACCCGTTTTATTTTTATTTACCTTTCGGCGAATAATTTTTGATATTCGCTTTCTTTGAATATTGGGAACTTGCTCATCATCAATTTTTAAAGCCTCAAAAACTATACCTCCAGCAATTGGATCAACATCTTTCAACCGTACCGTTGCTTTTTGCCCCAAGCCTATAATGAGGCCTGATTGAGATCCCCTCAAAGTATTTGTTCTTAAATCAAAATGGTAAAATTCTGTTCCTAATGTTCTAATAGGTACGATACCTTCAGCCCCACTTTCATTCAGACGAACAAAAAAGCCAAATTTTGCTACGCCGCTTACTTTTCCATCAAACTCATTTCCTACTTTTTCTGATAAATGTGCTGCAAGATAACGGTCAATGGTATCACGTTCTGCTACCATTGATCTTCGTTCAGTATTTGAAATGTGTTGAGCTGTTTCATCAAGTTTCTCAGAATCAATTGCCTGCAAACCATCAGACCCAAGACCCAGAGAGCTAATTAAAGCTCTATGAACTATTAAATCTGAGTAACGCCTGATTGGGGATGTAAAGTGCGTATATTTTTTTAATGCTAAACCAAAATGCCCAAAATTTTCTCTACTATAATAGGCTTGAGACATTGATCGCAGTGTGGTCATGCTGATTAACTCAGACAAGTCACTTTCTTTTGACTTTGCTAGCAAATCATTTAAATGGCTTGTTGTTAAAACTTGACCTTTCGCAAAATTAAAACCTGCTGATTGAGCGACCTCCCTTAAGGCTTTCAGTTTCTCAGGCGTTGGTTCTTCATGAACCCTATATAAAAGCTCACTTCTAGCTTTAAAAAGCTCCTCAGCTGCAGCAACATTTGCCAAAATCATGAACTCTTCTATGAGTCTGTGTGAGTCAAAGCGTTCTTTAAAAATGATCCCTTTGACTTTTCCATTTTTAAACAACTCTACCTTTCGCTCTGGTAAATCTAAATCAAGTGGTTGGCGCGTTTCTTTTGATTTTTTCAAACAATAATAAGAGTCATAAAGGGGTCGTATCACGTTTTCGAAATGAGGCCTTACGCTATCATTTACTTTTCCATCAATTGCGTCTTGAACTTCTTCATAGTTTAGCGATGCAACACTTTTAATATTTCCACGGTGGAATGTTTGCCTCAATTTATTGCCAAACTTATCAATTGTCATGCGAACCGCTAAGCAAGGACGCTCAACGCCTTCATGAATACTGCATAAATTTCCTGAAAGGTTATCTGGCAGCATCGGAACAACCCGATCAGCAAAATAGGTTGAATTGCCCCGCTTCCGAGCCTCTTTATCTATAGCACTACCTGGCTTAACAAAATGTGCTACGTCAGCTATCGCTACCCATAAAATGTGACCTCCTTGATTATCAGAATCTTTATCAGCATGAGAATATACAGCATCATCATGGTCTCTAGCATCTGATGGATCTATTGTAACAAACGGTATATCGGTTAACGCCTCCCTTGATAAGATTTCTAAAAATTTGGTGTTTTCTGCCTCTTCTAATACTTCGTGTGGAAATTGATTTGGAATGCCGTGCTGATGTATCGCTATCAATGACACTGCCCGCGGTCCTGATGGATCACCAAGTATAGAAATAATCTTTGCTGAATATAAGCCTGACGTACGCTGAGATTTAAGTTGCTCAGCCTCTACAAGCTCGCCATCCTTTGCCCCAAGATTATCTGACGTTTTCACTCGCCATTCTCTTCCTGATTTTTCTATTGGGTGTATGCGGCCACCTTCTGAAAGCTCTTTGTAAACCCCCAATATATTTTTTGAGGGCTTGCTCAAAAGTCTAATAACTCGTCCCTCATATTGGTGTTGCTCACCATAAACTTCTGAAGTTTTAGCGAGCACCCGATCACCATAGCCCAAAGCAGGGTTAGAAGAATGATGGACCATCATAACAATTGGCTCGGGTTGACTTCCTTGCCAATCAACTGGCCTTGCGAAAAGATCACCATCGCTAGTACTTGCCATCATTTGCAAAACACAAACAGCTGAAAGCTGGTTTGGGTCCTCGAAAGACCTTTTCTTTTTTTCTAGTTTGCCCTCTAACGCCAACTCTTTCAATATTCGTTTTAGATCAATACGCATAGACCCTTTTATTCCAAAAGCCTTTGAAATTTCTCGCTTGTTGGATTTTTTTGGGTTCTCTTTAATCCAATCTAAAATTTGTTTTTTTGTTGGTAGTTTGCTCATCAACAAATCCTGCTTAATACCTTATCTCTAAATGTGATAATTCACTTTTAGTGCTTCTAGGTCCAACAAGCTGTCAACATCTCGTAATGTAGAAAGGCAAGAAAATGATCGACCTTCAAAAGTTTCTATAGTGTCCAAATATGTCCAAGATGACGACCATCTAACTTTATCAAAGAGCTTCTTTGGAGCTTTTCCCTGATGACCAATTAACCAAAACCCACCATCCTCAGCTGGACCAATAACAAATTTTCTCAACGCTAGCTTTTTAAAGGCTTTTGATATCTCTAGTCTTGTTATATCTGGAATATCACCACCAATTATACAAACCGGTTGATTAAAAAAAAGCTTGAATATATTTCGCATTTTTTGCCCCAAGTCACCTTTGCCTTGTGGAATACATCTAATTTTAGATGGCCAAAACTTACTTCTTTTAACAAAAAAATCTGGACTTAAAGAAACGATTATGTCCCACCTAGGATCATTCAGAGTTCTCATTGTCTTTTTAAGCTGATGCCGAGACCACCATGTGGCTACTGTAGAACCTACGTCTCTTGCCAATCTTGTCTTGACCTTTCCAGGCAAAGGCTCTTTTGCCATAATTACCAGGCAAGCTCTAGACTTCCGCAAAATATGCCTCGAGAATTCGCGTGTAAATTTCTTTCAGCTGATTAATTTGCTTTATTTCAACCTTCTCATCAACTGCATGCATTGTTTTCCCAACCAAGCCAAATTCTGTTACCGGACAGACATTTTTTATAAATCGAGCATCTGATGTTCCACCAGTTGTAGACAGCTTTGGTATTACACCAAGTTCTTTTTTTACTGCTTTCAAAATCAAATCTGATAGCTCGCCAGGTGGTGTAATAAAACTTTCCCCGGTTATTTTAAAATCGGTTTCAAATTTAATACCATACTCGACAGATACTTTTTCCATCTCATCTTCCAGCCAAGAAATAAGAGACTGTCCTGAGTGGCTGTCATTAAATCTTATATTTACTGCTGCTTTAGTAGAAGCAGGTATAACGTTTGATGCCTTGTTGCCCGTATCAACAGTAGTCACCGCTAAAGTGGATGGATCAAAATGCTCTGTCCCCACATCAAGTTGATGGGAAGCTAACGTATCCAATAACTTTATCATAGCTATAATAGGATTATTAGCTCGATCTGGGTAGGCTGAATGGCCCTGGATACCTTTTGCGATTATTTTCGCAGTGATTGATCCACGGCGTCCGATTTTCATCATCTCGCCCATTTTTGAGGGTGACGTTGGCTCACCGACCAAACAATGGTCAATTTTCTCACCATTTTGTTTCATCCAATCCAAAATAGCTACTGTTCCATCTACCGCATCACCTTCTTCATCTCCAGTAACAGTAATAACTATAGAGCCATCTGGTGGTGTATGATTCACAAAATCAATTGCAGAAGCAACAAAAGCAGCTACGCCTGATTTCATATCGGTTGCTCCACGACCGTATAAATAGCCTTCTTTTATTTCTGCACCAAATGGATCAACTGTCCAGGAAGACAGATCGCCAACGGGAACGACATCGGTATGGCCATTGAAACCAAAAACTCTTCCGTTTTTCCCGTTTCCCCACTTAGCAAATAAATTATTGACCTGACCTCTTACTATTCTGGTGCACGAAAAACCATTTTTCTCAAGTAATTGCTCTAATAAATCTATCGCACCACCTTCCTCAGGTGTAACAGACGGGCAACGAACAAGGTCAGCAGTTAATGATACTGGATCAATCTTCATTTTAATCATTCCTCAAAGGTAAAGCTTGCATAATATCGTTTGCAAAATCCTCTGGGCTTTCAATTAGGTAGCTTGCTCCTGAATCCAAAAGCTCTTTTTTATTCCCGTACCCATAAAGCACACCTAAACCAAGCACTTTATTATTTTTTGCACCAATCATATCATAACTACGATCACCAACCATAACAGTGTCTTTGGGGGCTATATTAATTTTCCTCAACGCGTAATTTATTAATTCTGTTTTGTCAGAACGCGTTCCGTCTAGTTCAGAGCCAAACTCAAAATCTAAATAATCTGATGCTCCAAAAAACTTGGTTATTTTTCTGGCATAAGAAATTGGTTTAGATGTTACCAGCGCTAAAATGTATCCGTGCGTTTTAAGGGTTCTAAGCTGTTCCAATATGCCAGAATAAAAAATTCCTTCATACATGGCTCCATCAGTATAACACTTTCTATATAGTGAAATAGCCTGCTCCAGCTCACTTTCTTTTATTCCGAGCTTTTTAAAAGTTGGCCAAAGTGACGGGCCGACAACCCAAGAGGTATCACCCTGCAGCTTTTCATATCCTAAGTTCCCCAAAGCATAATTAATAGATTTTATAATAGCCAAACCTGAATCTGACAAGGTACCGTCTAGATCTATTAAAACTGCTTTTGACATATCTCTTTTCAATTTTCAAAGAACGGTGTCATTTGGGCTACAATAACGCTATTTTCGTTTTCTGCTCTCTCCATTAGATTTAACTCTTCCTCACCAATTTCTTCTCCACCGGTTAATCGATCTTCAACGGTTCCATGGCCAGTAACATCTAGTGGAGAGAGATCTGCCTGCTTTAGAATTGCGACGGTTTCTCTCACGGCCTCTGGTTCGTCAATACCGCTTGCATAACATAATAAACCAGCTCCTGTTGAGCCGTTCGGCAGCCCATCGTTTTTTGAGCGGCCTACTTGAACAACTAAAGTATAAACGGACTTTGTTTTGTTTGTCATTTATTGAGACGCCAAAATATTGAAACTATTATTAATCTCTTAATAGCTCATTTATGCCAGTTTTACTTCGGGTTTTTTCATCAACACGTTTTACTATTACAGCACAATATAAACTTACATTATTTTTTGATGGCATAGACCCAGAAACAACTACTGAATATGGCGGAACTTCCCCATACATAACCTCTCCGGTCTCTCGATCCACTATTTTAGTAGATTGCCCTATATAAACTCCCATTCCTAGAACGGATCCCTCCCGGACTATACAGCCCTCTACAACTTCAGACCTTGCACCTATAAAGCAATTATCCTCTATAATAGTTGGCCCTGCCTGCATTGGTTCCAAAACACCTCCAATACCTACTCCCCCGGAAAGGTGAACATTTTTACCTATCTGGGCGCAACTTCCTACTGTAGCCCATGTGTCAACCATTGTTCCCTCATCAACATATGCGCCTAAATTTACAAAGGAAGGCATTAAGACTACACCTGGTGCTATATATGCTGATTTTCTTACAACACTATTAGGAACAGCTCTGAAACCAGCTTTTTTCCAGGCCTCCTCACTCCAGCCTTTGAATTTACTATCTACTTTATCCCACCAACCTGAGGACTGAGGACCACCATTGTGAATCTCCATGTCTTTAATCCTAAAGCCAAGAAGAACCGCTTTTTTTGCCCATTGATTAACTTGCCAAGCATTATCTTTTGTTTTTTCTGCTACACGAAGTTTTCCTGTATCTAAAGCTTCCAATGTTTCATTTATGGCGTCTCTAACTTTGCCAGTTGTAGTAGGGCTTATTGTATCCCTTACGCTCCAGGCTGCCTCTATTTCGCTTTCTAATATAGCATTAGACATCTTCTAGCTCCTCAAAATTTTCTGATCCTATAAACAGCGAAATAGAATGATACAATGCCGGATTAAAATTCTGGTATTATATTTGGATTTGCTCCGCAAATTAAGACAGCCAGTTTTTCATCCGTTTTTGGCTTGTATTTCCCAGATGTAATTGCGGCCAATGCCGCTGCTCCTGCTGGCTCTACCAACATTCGATGGTTTTCCCAAAGAAGGCTCTGAGCCCTTTTAATCTCATCATCTGATATAACCAAACTCTCTATTTGGTTTTCCGTTGAAAGACTAAAGCAAATATTTCCAATTAATTTTGCTCCTAATGCGTTTGCCGCTACTCCAGAGACTGAAACACTTGAAGGCTCACCTTTTTTCAATGCTACGTTTAAAGTGGGGCAGTTTTCAGGTTCGACAGCCACTATTTTCTTTCTATTTTGAAACCAGGAAATAGCACCAGAAATCAACCCGCCGCCACCAACGGCAATCATAATAGTATCTGCGTCCAAACCTTGGTTTTCCCACTCACAAAAGAGTGTACCCTGACCAATAATTGTTGCCTTTGAATCATAAGCGTGAACCGACACAGCTCCTGTTTCTTTTTGGTGCTTATTTGCTGCCTCAAGTGCTTCTGCGTATGTCCCAGGTACTATTGTTAAACTGGAACCTGTATTTTTAATTAATTCTATTTTTGTTTTACCAGATAGTTCTGGCACAAATATATGTGATTTTATTCCTAGTTTTTGAGCTGCATATGCAACAGCAGCACCATGATTCCCACCAGAAGCGGCCACTACTCCTTGTTTTGCTTTTCCATTGTTTAAAAGTGAATTAAACGCTCCTCTACATTTAAAACTACCAGTATGCTGTAATTGTTCCAACTTTAAATGTATTCTTTGACCAAAAGATAACGTTTCAAACGTTGGTGTTTTAACAATATAAGGTCTTATTTTGGCAAGACTATCTTGAATTTCTTTAGTGGGATTTGCGGACACTGTTCTTAACCCTTTTATTTTATACAAGTTACCTAACTAAAACTCTTAAGCTACAAAATGACTAATTGTTGAGATTTAGATTTTTAAATTGTATTGCTTTACATAACCTTTAGTAAGGATAGCAGTATGAACTTTGATCGTTCAATAAAAATAGCCCCATCTATTCTTTCAGCTGATTTTGCAAATTTTGGTAAAGAAATCGAAGCGGTAGAAAGCCAAGGTGCAGATTGGATACATGTTGATGTCATGGACGGACATTTTGTACCCAACATAACTTTTGGACCACCACTTTGCGCTGCTATTCGTCCACATATAAAAACAGTAATGGATATACACTTGATGATTTCAAATGTTGATGATTACATCAACAATTTTGCTAAAGCTGGCGCAGATATAATAACAGCTCACATTGAAGCGGGAAACCACTCACATCGAACCATGCAAGCTATACGCTCCTCTGGCTGCAAAGCTGGAATAGCACTGAACCCATCTACTCCCGCAGAAAGTATAGAATACTTATTGGACGAAATTGATTTAATTTGTGTTATGACAGTTAATCCAGGCTTTGGGGGTCAGAAGTTTATTCACTCACAAATAGCTAAAATTAAAGCCCTAAGAGAAATGATAGCAGATCGGCCAATCCATTTACAAGTTGATGGAGGTATAACTAATCATACCGCCCCTCTTTCTGCTGAGGCTGGTGCGAATATACTTGTTGCTGGATCTTCTGTTTTTAAAAATGGTTCCGTACAAAACCCTAATCCATATGGAGAAAATTTAAGGTCTTTACGGCTCTCGTGTGAGGTTTAATTTGTTATTTAAATCAACCTCTTTTTTCATTGTCAGAAAGAGCATTTCCTTCGACTGTTGCTTTGAAGTTTTCAAAAAATTGATCAGCCATTTTTTTTGCAAAGCCATCTATTATTCTACTTCCTAGTTGAGCAAGTTTACCGCCAACCTTTGCTTTTACTGAGTAAGACAAAATTGTAGTGTTATTTTCCTCTGCTAATTTTACAGTTGCTTCCCCTTTAGCAAAACCAGCTGCTCCTCCTTTTCCTTCACCATTCAATTTTAAACTTTCTTCTGATATAACATCTGAAAGTGTAACTTTCCCCTTAAAGGTTGCCTTAACTGGACCGACCTTCTGAACAACTGTGGCTTCAAAACCATCTTGTGGATTTCCTAACATATCTTTGCATCCTGGTATACATTTTGACAATACATCTGC